>Ga0068707_1000037_pt1 | contig 58890 bp, 58 predicted proteins | sample YNPNPMetaG_FD_66600 | JGI IMG/M metagenome (GOLD analysis project Ga0068707, IMG submission 66600) | Anoxygenic and chlorotrophic microbial mat microbial communities from Yellowstone National Park, USA - YNP NP MetaG | ecosystem: Environmental > Aquatic > Thermal springs > Hot (42-90C) >... | reverse complement strand
ATTATTTGTATTATACCGCTTGGACGCCCATTGGTTTCTTTTCAGGTTTTCAGGGAGGAATCCACCAAGGCGGCAAACTGTATGTTAAAATCTCCCCCGATGACCGAATTACTACTTGCAACTTCCGAAAATATCGCTCGTGCTGCACAGGTCATTCAAAACGGTGGGCTGGTGGCATTTCCCACTGAGACCGTTTATGGTCTGGGCGCAGATGCATTGAATGTAGAGGCTATCACCCGCATCTTCTCCGCCAAAGAGCGACCTGTTGCAGACCCGCTGATTGTTCACCTGAGTGGACTGGAACAAGTCAGCAGTGTGGCGCGTTCCACACCGCCCATCGCTGAAAAACTGGCAAAGACTTTCTGGCCCGGACCATTGACGCTAATCCTGCCCAAACAGCCTGCCGTACCAGGTCTGGTCACTTCCGGACTAGACACAGTAGCGGTGCGCGTGCCGGATCACCCCGTAGCACTGGCATTAATCCGAGCTGCCCAATGTCCAATTGCCGCGCCCTCCGCAAACCGCTTTGGTCACACCAGTCCAACCACAGCGCGCCATGTGTGGGATGATTTACAAGGGCGAGTGGACATCATTTTGGATGATGGAGAAACCACCGTCGGTGTAGAATCAACCGTTTTGGATATATCCACCAGCCCACCGCGTATCCTACGTCCCGGCGGAATCACGCAAGAAATGTTGGAAGCAGTCATCGGCACAGTGACGATTTCGAGACAACATCGCAGCGTAACCAAGGGATTACCCTCGCCTGGAATGCTTAAAAAGCATTACGCCCCGCACACCGAGATGGTGTTGTTTTTGGGGGAAAATGCCCGCGAAAGGTTGATAGCTGAGGTCAAAACAGCGTGCACCGCCGGCAAACTCGTGGGCGCGCTGGCACTGGACGAAGATGTCGAAATATTGAAGGCGGCTGGTGCTGTGGTTTACACTTTGGGGGCAGATATAGCCAGTGTTGCCCGTCATTTGTACGCGGGGATGCGCTGGCTGGACAAACAGAACGTGGACGTTATCGTTTGCCGCGGCTTCGGCGAAAGCGGGCTGGGACTGGCGATTCTCGATCGGCTCGTGTGCGCCGCAACCCGAGTGGTTACATGATATACTGGTGATCATGCTCTATCTTGTTGCCACACCTATCGGTAATCTTGGCGATATTTCATTGCGGGCGCTGGAAACGCTGCGCTCGGTAGATTTGGTATTGAGTGAGGATACACGTAAGACCGGTTTGCTGCTCAAACATTTCGACATTAAGAAGCCGCAGCTTTCCTTCCATGAATACAATGAGGAGAAAGTCCTGCCCAAAGTACTGTCCATGCTGCGTGACGGGCGCTCGGTGGCGCTGGTCACCAATGCCGGTAGTCCTGGTATCTCCGACCCGGGCTTTGTGCTGGTGCGCGCTGCCATTGCCGAAGGGCTGGAAGTGACCATGATTCCTGGCGCAGTGGCTTTGATTCCGGCGCTGGTGCTTTCCGGGCTGCCGGTGCACAGCTTCACTTTTCGCGGTTTTCCGCCACGTAAACCCAGCGCGCGGCGGCGATTTCTGGAATTGGATGCTGATTCGCCACATACGCTGATCTTCTACGAAAGCCCTTACCGTCTCAAAGCCTTTCTGGAAGACGCCCTGGCAGTCTACGGCGACCGGCAGGCTTCTATTGCCAACGACCTGACCAAGATGTTTGAAACCATCCTGCGCGGTACGCTTTCCGAACTGAGCGCGCATTTTGCTGGTGAAGAACCGCGCGGCGAATATGTCATTGTTATTGCCGGCAAGCCTCAAGCAGAACAGCAGTAGAGGAAAGATACTACCGCTTCAATCCCGTCCCAGTTCCAGCTCATATAATACCAGCGCCGTTGCCACTATAGCAGCTGTCTCCATGCGCAAAATGCGTGCCCCCAGCGACACCGTGCGCCAGCCATTCTGTATTGCCTTTCCCGCCTCTTCTTTAGAGAAACCGCCCTCCGGGCCGATCAATACCGCTACCCGTTCGTAGTGCTCCCCCCCTTTCAGCACCTGCCGCAGCGTAACCTGCCCCTCTTGTTCCCATGCCATCAGACACAGATCGTTTTCGCGGTGCGCTGTCTCAAGCGCTTCCGCAAGATGACAGGCTGGCATTAACTGAGGAATGCGAGCGCGTCCGGATTGTTCCGCAGCTTCCTGAAGAATTTTTTGCCAGCGTTCTATCCTGTGCATCTCCTGCCCACTTTTCCGCACCAGAGAACGGCTTGAAACCAGCGGCACAAAAGCTGACGCCCCGACCTCAGTACACTTTTGTAACATCCACTCAAACTTTTCGCGCCGGGTAAGCGGCAGGTACAGGGTCAGTTGGGTTGAGGGTTCGGTCGCCAGCGCAATCTTTGACAGGATCACCCCGCTGGTTTGGGTAGGTGTGACACTCTGCAACTCCACACGATAAGCATTTCCCTGATTGTCCAGCACGGTGACAAGATCGCCAGCAGTAAGCCGCAATACCCTTGCCACCTGATGGGCAAGCGGCTGGGGAAAATGGATCAATTCGCCCACAAGAGCATTTGAAGAAACAAAAAAGCGATGTGCGGTTTCTCTGCCGCTCTGCCCGCCGTGGTGGATCAACGGATTCTCGCTATGTTTCATTCCTCACCCGCCGGCGGAGCAGCATCACCCCAATCCAGAATTTCGCGCACCTGCGAATTGGGCAGCGCCGGACCGATGATTTTTTTGTTTTCCATTTCATCTATCAACCGGGCAGCGCGTGTATAGCCGATGCGCATTTTACGCTGGAGCATGGTAATTGAAGCGCGACCCTCACGACGCACCAGATCAATGGCTTCAGGTAGCAACGGGTCACCCTCATCCAGTTTCATATCACTCCACAATGGCGTCTGACGGAGCGGCACACCGCGTGGTAAGCTGTCATCTATTGGCGGAGTTGCTTGTGGAACACTGATACGCGATGCCTCCAACCGCCAGTAATCTACCAGACGCTGAATTTCGCTATCCGAAACATATACCCCTTGCAAGCGCACCGGTGCAGAAGCATCCGGAGCCTGAAAGAGCATGTCGCCCCGTCCCAGCAAGCGCTCTGCACCCGGCTGATCCAGAATCACGCGACTGTCCACCCCCGAAGCAACAGTAAAGGCGATGCGCGCTGGGAAATTTGCCTTGATCAAGCCGGTCAGCACATCTACCGAAGGGCGCTGCGTTGCCAGCACGAGGTGAATGCCGGTGGCGCGCGCCAGTTGTGCCAGACGGGTAATGCTGCGCTCGGTCTCTTCCGGCGCCAGCATCATCAAATCCGCTAATTCATCTACCACCACCACAAGGTAAGGAAGTTTCTCATCAGGATGGCGAGCGTTAAATTCCTGGATATTGCGTGAACCATTGCGGGCAAATTTCTGGTAACGGCTGTCCATCTCGCGCATCATCCATTGCAGGGCGCTGATAACACGCTCCGCCTCGACCACAACAGGCGCCAGTAAATGTGGAACGCCATTGTAATTGGTCAATTCAACGCGTTTGGGATCCACCAGTACCAGCCGCAGGTCTGCCGGCGTGTTATAGAGCAGCAAAGCACAAAGGATGGCATTCACACATACCGACTTACCCGAGCCGGTGGTACCGGCGATCAACAGATGAGGCAACGCGGTCAAATCCACCGCATGAGCCTCACCAGAAACATCCTTCCCCAAAGCCAGACGCAGACTGGAGCGCACCTTCTTGAATTTTTCACTTTCCAGCACTTCGCGTAATGTGACGCGGCTGATTTCCTCATTAGGTACCTCAATGCCGACGTAATTGCGTCCAGGGACAGGCGCCTGAATGCGAATGCGCGGCGCCGCCAGCGCCAGCGCAAGATCATCCGCAAGCGCCACAATCTTGCCTACCCGCACACGCACCCTTCCACTGCGTCCCTCGACAAAATCTGGCTCGACGCCAAACTGGGTGACAGTTGGGCCACGATGAATCTCTACCACGTGCGCAGGCGCGCCAAAGGAAGCCAGTGTCTCCTCAATAATGCGGGCGCGGTCGTAATCGGTATTGGTCTGCAGCGCAGCGCGGGTCGGCGAGTCGAGAATCGTTTCCAGTTCCGGCAACTTCCAGCCTACTGGCGCAGACTTTGCTGCGGGTTGCGGCGGAGACGCTACGACAGCAGTGGATGCAGGTTGAGGAGAAGCCTCAGGCGCAGCGCGCTCAACAGCCGATGGACGCACCGCCGATATGCTGGTTCTGGCAGGTGGAGTCAGCGGACGGAAATCCGGTGGAAGCTCAACAGGACCTTCTGTCTCTTCAATTCTAGGGATAGAACGTATCGGGCGCGCAGAATTTGCGGCTCGATGATGCCTGGCTTCGCGCGCCTGGGTTTGTAGCCAGACTGCCAGTTGACCAACAGAAACATCCAGAGTAAAAATTAGTGCAATTAACAACCAGGAGAGCAAGATAACCACCGTCCCGGCTTTGCCAATGCCACCGACCAGCAAACGTTCGGCTACCGCCCCAAGGAAACCACCTCCCTGACCCTGATTTGCCATTTCCCAACCGCCGCCCTGCAGGAGGTGAATCCAACTCAGGACATTCCAGTACAACAAAACCAATCCCACCACCCGCTCCAGTGAAGGAGCAGGAATACGTTCAACATTGCGAAACACCAGCCACAACCCGGCCAGAACCAGCGCTAACGGAAGGATAAATGCTCCCCGACCGGAAATCGCATAAAGAATATCCACCCAAAGCTGGGTAAGCTGACCGCGCTGCGCTGAAAGCAGGCTGAGAATGGTAACCAATCCCAAAAGGGTCAATACAACACCAAGGATATCCAGTTTCCGCTCATTGGAAAGCCGACTCCACCATCCCCCTACGGTGCCCCGTTGTACAGGGGTGGACTTGCGCACGGGTTTGCGCGGCGCCTGCTTTTGAGAAGAACGAGAGAGCTTTACAGGCGCTCTGGATTTCGAATGCGATTTTGCAGGACTTGAACGTTTCGCCACAGCGATTTTCTCTTTCCGAGATGCTTTTTTATGATTTTATCATACCAAAAGAAACAAAAACTCCTACTATCTCCCCCCTCGGGAGTAATGAATACAGGCAAAAAAGCCCCTCCCAATCGCCGACCGTTCAGGACACGGCTGATTTCAGCCACCTGTCCTGCCGACAACTGGTAGTATAAAGGCAGAATTTCAGCCTACCCCTGTCCTCTGCCAAGAACCAGCACGGCCGCGATGGCCAGGCCAACAATAATGAAGGCGATGACAGCCCCGGCGACATCGAAGCCTTGCCCTTGCTGAGCAACGGGCGAAAGCCAACCAATCATCAAGCCGCTCATGGTCTCATCTCCTTTCTTGTTAAGGTTCAATTTTAAAATCGCGCAAATTACAAAAAAAGTCAATTCCCTGTCGTATGTCTTCGACACATTACGAATTTTGGAAAACCAGGAGAGTTTCTTACTGTTTCAATTGTGCAAGCAATTTTTTTGTGGAAGAAAACGCCAGCGGCGGCAGTTCATCCAGCGGAAAGAAAGCCGCCGCAGAAGCATCATCGCCGGCTTTTAGCTCACCGCCAACCACTTCTGCCAGATAAGCAATCAACACATCTGCACCGCGCGGGTGCTCGCGTCCGCCCAGCACATCCAGCAAACCAGTCACCCGCACCTGTAACCCTGTTTCCTCCAGACATTCGCGTTCAGCCGCGCCGACTGGCTCCTCAAAAGCATTCATAAACCCTGCCGGCACCGTCCAGCACCCCTCTTCGGGCGGATAAATGCGGCGGGTCAGTAACACTTTGCCTTGCTGTAAAACAACAACCGCCACCGCTACTTTCGGATCATCATAATGAACATAACCACAGGAAGGGCAAACCGGACGCAGTTCATGCAATACTTCTTGTTGGACAACAGGTGTCCCACAGCGCGGGCAAAAACGAATAGATGATTCGCTCAAGGTTTCCTCGAAAAATGCAGAATCAGCGCGACCACTCCGGTCAACACAGCAACCGCTGCCAGTGCAACCTGAACCAACGAAAGACCCGCAGCCAAAACTCTCCGCTCACCGACATCCGCGCGTTGAGAAGGCAATGGGGTTTCAGCAGGTAGAAAGGTTGGAGATACGGCTTTAGAGATGCCGAGAATTGGACCACCCGGCTCAGAAGGCAATTCCTCAGACACCGCTGGTTGCTGGGGTAAAGCAGGACCACCTTCCACAATATAGGTGGGCGTTGGTACAGAGGGGGTAATCAGCGGCATTTCAGTAACCTCAATAAGCGGAACAGGGGTACTTTCTAGCTGTGGCTCTGCAGGTGCCAAAAGAGCGCCTTCCGTTGCATAGCCTTCTTCTACAACTACAGGGGTTTCCATTTGCTCACCGGGAGCCGGCTGGATATTCTCGGTTTGCATGTACGCCTCTGTCGGCTGGACAAGTTTCTGTGCAGCCGGAGGAGAGGTGGGCATAAGAACGGTCGTCTCCGGCGCTCCACCGCCACCGCCGACACCACCCATGCCGCCGCGCCCCCTATCATCCTGCACGACGGGCGGACCACCCCAATAAATGATCACCGGAGTTGGCGACTGTTCAGCCGCCTCGGTAGCTACCACCGCCATCTCTGCCGGCGCAGCCACCTCTTTAGCAGCCATTGGGGCACTTACCGTCGGCGCCCACTGCACCAGAAAGGAAACCGCCAACAATATCACCGCCAGAACTGAGGTAACCCCCAAAACCGGCACCCATGAGAAGATACTCCGGCGGGCAGGTAGCATTTGCGGCGTAAGGACAAAACTGCGTGGCGCTTTATGCACCGGTGCGCAGCGCAGAACGGCGCGCACGCGCCGTAAAGATTCCAGTGCAGCTTGCAGCTCGGGTTCGCGCTCAAGCCGCTGTTCAAGACGTGTGCGCGCTGCAACGTCGAGCTGATGATCTATATACTCGTTCAACAAATACCAGTCGCGGGATGAAATCTGCGTCTTCATCGCCATTCCCTTAAACCTAAACGCAGATTAGCAGGCAAAAGTTCCGCCAGATGTTCCAGACAATCACGCAAACGCAGCCGAGCGCGCGCCAGCCTGCTTTTCACCGTCCCCAGGGGCTTCCCAATTGCCAGCGAAGCCTCTTGATAATCCAGTCCCTGAATATCTACCATAATCACCACAGTACGAAAATCGAGTGGCAATTCATCCAGACAATTTTGAATAGCGCGCTCCAGCTCGCGCGTCTCGATTTGCTGTTCCGGCGAGGGGGAACTATCCGCCAGCCAGGAAGGCGATTCAATCTCATCATCATCTTCTTCATGGACAGGCTCCAGCGCGGTAACAGGATGACGCTGCTGGCGGCGCAATTCATCATAACAGGCATTGGTCACCACGCGCAACAACCAGGCGCGAAACGATCCACCGCGAAAGTGGTGCAAATTCCGGTATGCCGAGAGAAACGCCGTCTGAGTGGCATCTTCAGCAGCATCCGCATCCGAAAGGATGCGGTAAGCCAGATTGTATGCCATATCCTGATAAGCCAACACCAAGCGATTAAACGCATCCAGATCCCCTTGTAATGCGTACTGGACAAGCTGCAGATCGTTCACGAGGTTATGGTAAATGACAGAACCAATCGTGTCAAGTGGTTGAATTCCCCCTCGGTGTTCAGATATCTCGAGCTGGTTGATTTTTCAGTTTTTGCAAAGCCTCCCGATAAGAGGCGACTTCTGGCGGGTTAAGTTCGATAATTGTCTGCAGAACGTTCATTGCCCCGCGCACATTCTTTGCATCCAGCAAGCGGTTGGCAATCCAATCAAGCTGTTCAACTGCCTCATTCACCCGTCTATGGCGGATATATAAGTCTGCCAGCCGCTTGCGCAGGTCCACGCAATCGGGTTGTTCAGCGATCAACCTTTTCAGAAAATCAACCGCCTTCGCCGCCTTGCCGCTGTTCTCCAGCAATGCGACAAAGCCATCCACTTCTGCAAGCGCAGCGGCATCCTGCCCTAAACGAAAATTCAACTCAACCAGTGAAGAGCGTGCTTTAAAATCCTCCGGCTCCAGCGTGCGAATCTGCTCAAAGACGCGGATCGCCTGCCGCCAGTTCAAACGCTGCATATCAATATCAGCAATCTTGTACAGGATTTGCACGTTCCAGGAACGGTCGGTCGGTGCCTTTTGCGCCAGGTGTAATGCAGCCATATAAGTCTGACGGGCTGCATCCAGTTCAGCCAGTTGATAATGGACATTAGCCAATTCAACATATTGCTCGACTGCCTCGTCAATCTGCGAAGAAGCCTTCAATAGTTCTATCAAATGTGTGCGCAATCCTATGTCCATGGGCATCAATTTGACGGCACGGTTCAATAAACGTATCGCCTGAGCAGTTTCACCGCGTAAATTGTACAGCTCTGCAACCAGCAAGAATTTGTTGACCGCATCCTGATTGCGTCCTTGCTGAAGCAAGATTTCCCCCATTTGAACATGCAACGGCAGATAGGAAGGGGCAGACTGCAATGCGCTGTACGCCTCCTCCATGGCGGAACGGTATTTCTTCTGCCTGACTAGCTCACGAATGCGCCCCATGCTTTCAACAACTTCGCTGCCGCTGGTTTCCATCAATAATTCAAATAACGGGATAGGCTGGCCATTTTCGGTTTCGGATAAAGCCTGCTGACGCACCGTATCAAGATAGCGCCGCCAGTCGACTCGGTTGAGATGTTGAAAAATACTCTGACAAAGTTTCTTGAGAAAATTTGTGTCCGATTGCTGGGTATATTGTTCGATGATCGGCTCATACAGCACCCGAATATCTTCTGCCTGAGCCTGAGGGGCGGTTTCAACATCTGCCAAACACAATGCCTGCAAATATGATGTGGCAGCTTTAGAATAATCACCCTGCACCTCGTATACCCTTCCCAGCAGCAGGTAGGAAGGCAGAGCGTACTTCGGGTTTTTAACCGAACGCTGCAAATTGCGAATGGCACTTGAATAGCTGGTATTAGCTTGAAGCAAACCGAGATTGTAATAAGCAGCCGAAAGGCCCAAGCCATTCTCGATGGCGCGCTCCAGGTTGCTGGCTGCCTCTTCATCCTTCCCATGTATCTGAGCCTCGATGGCTTCACTGATATACACCATAAGACGAGCGCGGTCCACCTGTGGGCGTGGGATAAGACTGCCGGTTCCACGGGTTAGATCAGATAGCCCGCGCCGCGCCGCCTGACCGTTGCGCCCTTCTGTTTCACCCTCCTCAAACAGAAATGCAGCCAATTCTTCCATTGCCCTGTGGCGTCCTTCAGCAAGCGGGTCCAACTCCTCTTTTTGAGGTGTACCGGGTTTTGTGATGGGCTGTGGTTCCAGCGGGCGCAACTGTCCGCTTGGTGGACGCGGTTTGCCGGGCGGAGGTAACTTCTGATTGCTACGGAGCATGGTCAATGTCTGCTGTGCCTCAACATGCTCCGGCATAATTTGCAGTGCTCGCTCAACCGCTTGTAAAGCCTTCTGAACATCACCAGCTTGCTGCATCAAACTGGCGATGGAAAGATATTCGGAAATCGCATCCATCTTGCGACCAATACGCTCAAACACAATTGCCAAGCGACTGCGCGCCACAATATCGGTCGGCTGGAGGTGAACGACCTTCACCCAATTTTGAATAGCTTTTTCAACATCGCGGGCTTTCAGGTTCAGTTCTGCAGATTGTAAATAAAACCGTACGGCTTCAGCCGTCTTTTCTTGAAGTTCATAAATCCGGGCAATCTTCTCTACCGGGATCGGATCATCCGGCGTGATTTGCGCCGCCTTTTGATAACAATACAGCGCTTCCTGATAATTCTTAAGTTCAAACAAAGCCAGCCCCAGGCTGGTCAGCGCCAACGGGTGATCGGGAATCTCCGCCAGCGCTTTCCGGTAATAATCGGCTGCCTGCTGCCACATCTGATCCCAGGCGGCAGAATGCCCCTGACTCATGGCTTGTTGAAATCGCTGCTGATCACCAGTTTCCATTCTCTGACCCGTAACATCCTACAATGGTTGAAGCTCACCCCAGTTTTTTCCCTGACGGGCTTCAGTCAACAGAGGAATAGAAAGCTCATAGGCGTTTTCCATCACGTTCTGCACCAGACGGGCTGTCGAGGAAATTTCCTCTTGCGGACACTCCAATAATAACTCATCATGCACCTGAAGCAAGATATTCGCCTGTAACCCCGAGGTATGCAATGCTCCCGGCAGACGAATCATTGCCAGCTTCATAATGTCTGCTGCACTCCCTTGAATGGGAGCATTGATCGCCTCGCGCTCCTCGCGGGCACGCGTGGCTTGGTTGATCGGATTGCGCAGATTGGGAAAATAACGACGGCGACCTAACAGTGTCTCTACGTAACCCTGACGTGCTGCCAGTGTGCGAACGCCATCCAGATAACGCTTGACACCGGGGAATTGCTGGAAATACGCCTTGACGAAATTTTCCGCCTCCGCCAGCGTCAAATCGGTCGTGCGGTAAAGACCAAAAGCCGACATGCCATAAATCAGCCCAAAATTAATCGCCTTGGCATGACGGCGTTGTTCCTTGCTGACTTGATCAATCGGGATACGGTAAATCGCCGCAGCAGTAGCAGCATGAATATCCTGTCCGGCACGGAACGCTGCCAGCATTGCTTCATCTCCCGACATGTGCGCAACAATGCGCAATTCAATCTGTGAATAATCCACCGAAAGCAATAACTTTCCCGGGCTGGCGACAAAACCGCAGCGCACTCGGTGTCCCAATTCGGTGCGGGTGGGAATATTTTGCAGGTTGGGTTCGGAAGAAGCCAGTCGTCCGGTAACCGAGCCTGTTTGATTGAACGAGGTATGCACACGCCCGGTACGGGGATTGATCTGCGCCGGCAAAGCATCCACGTAGGTGGATTTCAGTTTGGCAAGCTCCCGATACTCCAGAATCAGGTCAACCACCGGATGCTCGCCGCGCAGTTCTTCCAGCACCTCAGCAGAGGTGGAAAAATGCCCACTGGTTGTCCGCCAGCGCCGGGCGGGCGGACTTAAGTGCAACTTCTCAAACAAGGCTTTGGAAAGCTGCTGGGTTGAATTCAGGTTAAAGGTATATCCCACCATCTCGCATACCCGCCGCTCTATTTCACCCATGCGTTCCTTCAACTCATCAGACATGCGCTGAAAGAACGGCACATCCAGCGCAATTCCCACCTCTTCCATTGCAGCCAACACCGGCACGAGCGGCATTTCCAGCTCATTAAACAATCGGGTGGCATTGACCTGTTGCATTCGTTCTTGCAACAGCGGTTTGAGCCGCAGGGTAACCTCAGCATCAGCGACAGCATACGCCGCCGCTGTCTCCGCCGCCACATCGGCCATACTGATCTGACTCTTGCCCTTGCCGATCAATTCCTCGATGTGAGTCATGTGCTCATTCAGGTAAGCCTCTGCCATTTCCTTCAACCCCAAATTGCGCGAGGCAGGGTCAATCAACCACTCGGCAATCATGGTATCAAACGTCAATGGGGCAGGTCGCAGTCCGTATTGCGCCAGCATGAGATAATCATACTTAAGGTTCTGACCGATCTTTGGTTTGCGCGGGTCGGTGAAAGATGGCGTTAGTGCTTTGACTACCGTTTGCACCGGCAATTGTTCCCCCGAGCGATGCCCAAGTGGAATATAGTAACCTTCACCGGGTTGAATAGCTATGGAAATGCCAACCAGACTGGCGCGTAGCGGGTCGGTGGCGGTAGTTTCGGTATCGAAGGCAATTTCAGCGGCATGTTCCAGTTTTTCCTGCAATTCTGCCAGCGCCGGCAGAGTATTGATCAACTGCACTCGCGAACGATGTTCGGCTGGCTGTCCTATGCGCACAACCGGCTGCCCAAATAACGATAACTGCTCTCCGGTGACTGTCGTTTGCTCTCCGGCTGCCGCTTTGGAAAGGGCTTGCAAACGTCCCATCAGCGAGCGAAACTCAAGCTCACGGAACAATTCTTCCACTGCTGGAAACGAGGTATATTGCATACGGGCTTTTTCCAATTCCAGAACCACCGGTACATCGGTGCGAATAGTCGCCAATGTGCGGCTCATGAATGCCGACTCCTTGCCGTTTTCCAGCTTTGTGCGCACCTTCTGTGGTATTTCATTCAGATGATCGTAAATTGCCTCCAGCGTAGGGTATTGACGGAGAAGAGCAAGTGCCGTTTTTTCACCCACGCCGGGAACACCGGGGATATTATCCGAAGGGTCGCCCACCAGCGCCTTGTAATCCACAATTTGCTCCGGCGGAACCCCCATATATGCGGTGACTTCCTCAGGCGTAAAATCCTTTGCCTCCGAAAGTTTACTGCCCGCCAGATTCACGATCACCCGCGGGCTGACAAGCTGAAGCAGGTCACGGTCACCAGTGATAATCTTGACACCCATCCCCTGTGCCACAGCCTGAGAGGTTACGCTGCCCAGCACATCATCCGCCTCAAAACCTTCAATTTCCAGACGGGGAATACCAAAAGCATCTACCAGACTGCGAATGCGGTCAACCTGCGGACGCAAATCATCCGGCATCTTGGCACGAGTGGCTTTATACGCCGAATAAATCTCGTTGCGAAAGGTCTTGCCTGTATCGAAGGCAACCGCCAGATATTCCGGCTTATCCTGTTCCAGCAACCGAAGCAATACACTGGCAAAGCCATAACTACCGGCAGTCGGCTCGCCGCTGCGGGTGCGGAAACGGTCACCGCCCGCTGTCATCAAGGCAAAGTACGTGCGGTATACAAGAGCATGACCATCAATCAGGTATAGCGTAGGCGGCATGGGTTCATCCGTTGTGTTTTCTACCGACCGATTATTTCCCCTGACGGCGGTGTGCAGTATCAATAAACTCGGTAAGGACATTGATCGCAGGGGGTTGAGACCCGCGTACAATCAAATAGCCGGGCGCCCAAAAATCATAACCTGAAACAAGCTGTTGCACATTGGGGAACTGGTTGAAGATTCGTTGTGAGGTGTACTGACGAATCAAGCGCACCACATTTCCCGGTGAAATATTTGGCGTCAGACGCACCGTCCACAGCAAATATTGGGCGTAAACAGAAACATTTTCAAGCTGCCATCCAAAGGACTGGCAAATTTCAGCCATCCACTGCACCAATAATTGCGCCAGCTTTCCAGTGAGGGGAAATTTCCTTGGCTGCGGCACCAGCACACAAGTATAAAGCAAAACGGGTTCTTCGCGTTTGAGAACCGGAGGCAAGTCGCTCCGCCCCGAAGGATGTGTTCCCACCGGGATAGTATCTTTGCTGGCATCGCGCGCCCGCAAAACCGGGCGTGTGACACCGATAGCGCGCGTGATTTCCACTGACTCTGGCGGCAAGCCTGCAATGGTCACCGGCAATGTAGCAGCCAGATCAGGCGCAGAAATTGGATTGGCGGCGGTATCTTCCCAAGGAAAGGTGATCTCACTAACAGGAAACTCCCAGCCTCCCGAGGATTGATCCATTTCTTCCTGCTGGCTTCTTTGCGGTTCAGGAGAAGGCATTTCTGCAAGCATATCCAAGATCCGCTGCACATCCGCTTCGGAGAAACCTTCATCCCCTTCGACAAGTTCTTTACCAGAGCGCGTTTCTCCCGATTCTCCCATATCTACAAGAGTAGATGGTTGCGGCATTGAAGAGGCGCTTCCGAAATCCGACGTCAACGGCGTCTCCACAGTGCTCTCTTCCTCCAGTTCGAGCGGCGAGAGGATAGCAGTTTCAGGCAGGTCTTCGCTCAACTGTTCGCTCTCCGCCCGTTCTTCAGTTTCTTTTGGGACGGTCGGTTGCTCTTCCGGTTGTCCTCCTAACTCTCCCCATCCCAGGTCACGCAATTCTTCAAATGCCGGCTTCTGAATCTCAGGTTCGATACGCTCAAATGTCCATTCACCTTCATCTGGAACAGACACTTCCGACAGTTCTGCGGGAGTTTCTCCAGCCTCAAAAACCTTTTCTGTGAGCAACAGCGCTGCTTCAGCCGGTAGCTCAAAAGACTGAACCTCTTCGTTTTCGGCAAAAACGGCATCCAGCCTTTGTTCCTCTGGCTGTTCCATTGTTATAGGTTGCGGCAAAGTCTGCTCAAAATCACCAATTGCAACTTGACTTTCCTCGCTTTGCAATAAGCGCCGCAAGGTTCGTAGCGGAGATTCTAGCGTTTCTTTTGTTTGCAGTATCGGCGGTTCAAAAACAGGAGCAGCTTCTTCTGGTGCAAAGGATGACACCTCAGCAGTTTCTTCCTCTGGCAAAAAAGGCTTGGTTTCACCCGGAGTCTGTTCTTCCACCACTGCAGGTGCCCCGGTAGTCACTGGTTCAACCACAGGCTGTAAAGCGGGCTGTGCCATTTCTTCAGGGGGTTCAGTGACCAACGTATGTGCCAGCCTTAATGACTGCCCACGCGCTTGAGTGAGCCGCATGGTAGTATCAAAAAGCATCCCCAGCATCACATTGCCAAGAACGGGAACAGCATACAACAAGTATTCACCATCGGCGACACGCAAAAAACGCGCCAGCTCGCGCTGAGCCGTTTTGGACCAGTACCGCGCCAGAACTTGGGATGCTTCCTGGATAGACTCGAAAGACAAGTGACCGGCATGGGTCAGAATTTCATCATTGCGCATGAGCAGCGCAGCATGAGCAGATGTCTCCAGTAGCAGGCTGGCAAGAAACTGTGTTGCCAGGTTCGTGTTTTGAAGCCAGGGCAACTGGTCAGAAGGATCAGAGGGTAAGAGCGAAAAATTAGACCGAGGTGTCATCGAATCCACTGACTCAAGCAGAGCATCCAGCATTTCCAGCAACACAGGAGTATAGAAAGGACGGCTGAGATATCCATCTGCGATGAAACCAGCCAGTTTCGGATGACGCGGATTGTTTTCAGGTGGAATAACTACCAGACAAAGCGCCGGGTTTTTTTGCCGCAACCGGGTACCCACCTCAACAACCGATGCATCTGAAAGATCAGAGTCCAAAATCACCAGTTCGATACCGTTACGATAACCGTTTGCCAGCACTTCTTGGGCTGTGGTGACCGTACGCACAACATAGCGACCGCTCTCTTCAAGGCTGAGGCGCAACAGTTCGCCAAATGTGGCATGAGGCGTGGCAACAAGAACACCTTTCGGCATGATTAAAGTGTATCACGGTGAATGTGTTGAGGCAAGCATTTGTTATTTAATTGTAAACCATTCATAATATACTGCAACATACTGCCTATCACACGCTCTTTTACCGCTCTCATTGAAACAGGATATAATTTCAACAATATCAGGGTTGCAAGGTTTCTGCCATTGTTAAAAAAAACAGCCATGAAAAACACCGCCATTTGTGTCCTTCCACCACTCAGCGGGTTGGGTGGTCCGGCTTCCTTTCTGGCACGCCTGACCGACGGGCTGCGGACACGGGGATATGCAGTTATTCACGACCCTCTAGAGAACAATTGTGTAGCGGTATTACTGATCGGTGGAACAACCCGCTACCTGCCGGCACTTTGGCAAACTCGCCAGCGCGGGGTACGCATTGTTCAACGTCTGAACGGCATGAACTGGCTACACCGTCAGCGCCGCGTTTCCCTGCGGTATTACCTTCGCTGTGAATGGAACAATTATGTCCTGGCAATCATCCGCCGCCAGCTTGCCAGCCGCATTATCTATCAGAGCCACTTTTCCCAATCCTGGTGGGAACGCGTCTATTCCCCACTGGAAAAGCGCGCGGTTGTACAATACAACAGCGTGGACTTAACTAAATTTTCTCCCATCGGAGAGCATCAACGCCCCGGCAACCACTGGCGTATTCTCGTTGTTGAGGGACAAGTAGGCGGAGGGTATGAACAAGGGCTGGAACATGCTGTGCAAGTAGCGCGTCTTGTTCAACTTCAATCAAACCGACCGGTTGAGTTAATGGTGGTTGGCAAAGTCTGGCACAGTACTCTAGCGCGCTGGCAACAGGAACGCGAGGTTACCATCACGTGGCGGGGAATTGTTGAACACCAGTACATCCCCGAAATAGATCGTTCGGCGCACGTGTTATTTTCGGCTGATTTGAACGCCGCCTGTCCCAATGCAGTGGTTGAAGCGCTGGCTTGTGGTCTGCCGGTGATCGGCTTTGCAACCGGTGCACTCCCGGAACTGGTCACTGATGGTGCCGGTGAACTTGCCCCGTATGGGGGCGATGTATGGAAACTAGATCCGCCGGATTTACCTGCGCTGGCAGAAGCGGCGCTCAAAGTCCTCGCTGATCAGGAAAATTACCGGCGAGCAGCGCGCCGCCGCGCCGAACAGGTTTTCGACCTGCAACAGATGATTGACGTTTATCTGGAAGAACTGCTTGGCTAACCCCCCATTCGTTTTTGTCAGAAACCGTTCAGCAGAACACCCTCCGGTCCACGATGAATCTCCCATGGATAAACAATGTGCGCATCGGTAATCGCCGCATAATAATCCGGGCGCACGGTGCCGAATAAGCTGCGATAGGGATTGAAATGCAGTACGCAGGTATAGGGCACCCCTCCGGCGCCTGAAACCCGGTTCTTAACCGCCGTAATGGTGCGTCCCGACCCCCAGACGTCATCCACAATTAAAACCCGCCGCCCCACCAGCAGGGAATTATCCGGAAATTGAACAAAGGTGGGCCAGGCAAGCAAGCGCGACTTCTCGCGCTGTTTTTCCATCTCCAGTTCGGCAGGAAAATCCACTGCGGCAATCAATATATTGGTGATATTGAGCGCCTCTGCTAGCATCCCGCCGGGAATCAAACCGCCGCGTGTGATCATGACCATCGCGTCAAACTCGGTTTCAAATTGAGGAATTAGGTGATCAATCAGTTTATCAACATCGCTCCAGGTCAGGATCTCACGCCGCATTTTTAACGAATTCCTCGTTCTGTAAAAAGTTCACCAGAATAAATTGTTTGAATGATTTAACATTATAGCAAAAATCAGCAATCTATACGCAAATTCACCAAAAACCAATTTTCTGCCCACAAGTGTATAATTATCCAAGTGCCGGGGAGAAATTACCCCCCTCTCAAACCCTGCTTAATCCGAGGTAACGATATCCTTTCTGGAGTTCACCCATGCCAGACCTGATTCCCCAACTGCTGCCCAAAATTGAAACCTTCCGGCTACCGCTCATTTCTCTTGATCCACTGGCAATTTACCCCAATTATCAGGGTGGGACAACTCTCGCCAGTCTGCCAGCGAGCATCTGCCGCTGGCTGGATGCAGACACCTTTGGACTTCCGCCGTTGACACAAATCTACCTCGACGCGCTGGATGAAAGATACCAGCGCGTGATTCTGGTGCTGGTAGACGGGTTGGGACTCGATTGGTTTCTGAACTATGTGGCGCGTGAACGAAAGAAGCCGGCGCACGAACGTATCTGGTCAAACCTGCTTCCCGATGCGCTGCTTGCCCCGCTGACCAGCATCGTCCCCAGCACGACTTCCTCCGCCCTGACCACGCTCTGGACGGGCGAGACTACCCTGCGCCACGCTATCACCGGCTATGAGAGCTGGTTAAAAGAGTACGGCGTTGTGGCGAACATGATCACTCACGCCCCGATGGCTTTTCAGGGCGATAATGGCTCCTTGCGCCGTGCCGGCTTTGACCCGACAAACTTTTTGAATTTGCCCACGCTTGGAACACACCTCGAAAAGTTTGGAGTTAAGACTTTCGCCTTTCTGCATGCCGCCATTGCCCGCTCGGGGCTCTCTGCAATGCATATGCCACAGGTCAATGTCAAAAGCTTTCGTACTACCGCAGATTTATGGTATTCCTTCAGCCAGTTCCTTTCCAGCGAAAACCATGAACGCAGTTATGTTTATATATATTGGGGTGAATTGGATGAACTGAGCCATCTCTACAGGCCCGATAACGAACGTACTTATTGGGAATTTGAAGCTTTCAGCCGTCTGTTTGAGCGTTTTGTGCGCATGGTGCGCCAGAACAGCAAAGGACGCACATTGTTGATCCTAACCGCCGATCATGGTGAAATAGCCACACCCAGATACAGCCATTATGAGCTGAAAAACCATCCGGACGTGATGGACTGTCTGGTGATGGCAACCGGCGAAGCGCGCTTTGCCTATTTATATGTGCGTCCCGCCAGGGAAGAAAAGTTACAGCGATTGTTCGCGGAACGCTGGGGCGAACATTTCCGCCTGTATCCCACAGAGCAGCTCTTGCAAGCCGGACTGTTCGGTCCCGGACAGCCTGCACCGCGCACCCTGGAACGCATTGGCGATTGGGTGGCAATTGCGCAAGATGATTCTTATCTTTGGTGGGCAAACAAAGAAAATATCCTGCTCGGTCGGCACGGTGCACTCACTCGCGCCGAAATGCTGACCCCATTTATTGCCCTGCCATTATAAAAACTCAGCGCACCGGCAACTTACGACCGGTGCGCTTTTCACGGTTGAGCCGAATGGCTCAAACCGGATTAAACTGCAGGCTGTTCAGCAGAAGCCAGTCGTTCCGCCCGCCAGGCGCGGTAAACAAGAACCATCGCGCCAAGACCAAAAAGCGTGGCGAGCAATCCGAAAATCCAGCCAACGAACGGAATGGCGCGCAGCAAAACATAAGCCACCACGCCTACCACCAGCGCCCAGACGTGCAAATGTGAGGCAGCCGGGGCAAGCCGCTGCATGATCCATTCGCCAGCCAGAAAAGCCAGTACCAGCTTACTGCCATAGTTAACCAGGAAGCCCAACGCCGTCACAAAAACCGCCAGCGAAGACAGTCCAATTCCCAGAACGGTACCACCCAGACCGCCCAGCGTCACAATCAAAAGGAAAATCCCAATGGAGAGAATGATCAGCGCAGCAAAGAACGCGCCGGCATACCCCACAATCAACGCCAGTGCGCCATAGCCGGCTGCCGGCGCAGGACTGGCGTGCAACTGATCCACCAGCCGACGCAGCAACCCCGGCAACAACCACAATGTCAGACCGCCCAACACCAGCAGTGTGATCAGATTGCGCAGCACCTTAAGAATCCAGCCTACGACCGGGCTGATGCGCTCAATCCTGCGCAGCCCGCTGCCCCGGTCTTCCGCTTTTTCTTGGGGTGCAGGGGTCTGGAACACCACACCCCCCGCTGGCAGCGCCTGAATTTGAGTGGACATGTCCAGATTGCTGGTATAGGTCAGCTTTCCGCCAATCTCAGACTTTGGGCCCACGCGCAAACCGGGCTTGATTGCTGGCGGCATTGGCACATTGCCGGGCATAAAGAACATGGGCGGTGTCGGCGCCTCCTGCTCAACTTCACCCATTTCTACCACCATATCGCGTCCAATTTTGCCGTTCAGCTCCACTGCTCCAGCGCCCAGCTTAACATCCTGAGCCACCTCACCTTTCAGCATGGCTTGATACACCCCAGCATATAGACTGCGAGCGATGATTGCCGCCGGCTGCACCTCAAGGCTATATCCACCATAGTAGAGATTGCGTCCGACCTTTGTCCCCTCGCGCAAGGTTAGCGCGAAGCTCCCCCCAAATACACTGCCGCCTACTTCTCCATCCACTACCAAAGTCTGCCCAGCCGTGAACAAGTTACCAGAAATTTTTGCGGTGTCAGAAACAATGATCTGACTGCCCGCTAGAAAAGCATCGCCGTTGATCACACCGTTGAGGGTAACCGTATTGCCGGTGGCAAACAATACACCGTTGACAGTGCCATCCACAGTGACATTTTCAGCGGAAATAAAGACATCATCATTAATGACTTCATCCGCGCCGATTACTCCACCCCCAATAAATTCAGCCGCCCGAACCGGCTGTACCAGACCAAGCATTAAAACAAAGACCAGCGGAACAATCAAACACCAGCGTCCCCAGACAAACAATTTATTTGACATGACAACTCCCTCCATAGACAAATGAGTTTTTGTATTGCTTTTACTTGTTAATATACGCAGAACCAAGCAGGACGTTGCAACCGTTAAGGATGAACGTGTACACTCATTTTATCCGCCACTTCTTAACAAAAAGGGGGTGAAATGATTAATGGAAACTTAATGTAATGTAAAACGAGAGGAAAGCCCTAAGCCTGCCTACGCAAAGCAGAGAGTGTTCCAAGCACAACAATCAGCACCAGGATCGTCCCGCCCAGTAAAATGCCGTTGGTCTGTTCAGCATTCTCCAGATATTCCTGCGGCAGCAGCGTTGGCAAACCCGCTTCCAGGAACTCGGCAGATGGGGTAGGAGTCAGATTGGCATACGAATATTTATCAGCACGCGGCAAAGGTTCAGCCAGCGAAAGCGCTCCTAGAAAAAGAAGTGCGATGATGAGCAGAATCAATGTCCGACGATTCAGCCAGAAGGGCCAGCGAGCTTCGTTAAGGAATTCCTGAAAAGCACCTTTTTTCTTATTCTTTGTCATGGTGTAACCAGTTTCGCCGCGGCAGTTTGTGCAGTCTGTGCCGGGTTGCTATGATCACGTATGATAGCAATTGTCGCTTCTTGCAAAATTGGTCCCAATACGCTGACCAATTCATCAGGAGGCGGCACCTGTGCAGAGCGCGTCACATCGTCTGCCAGCATTCGCAATGTCTGCTTGTTCCAGCCGCTCAGCGAGGATGCACGCACCGGCAGATAACCAGAGTAGGGACTCCACTCTTCCAAGAATGCCTTATCAGTCAAATAATACGCCAGTTGTTCGGCAAACTGCCGGCGCTTCGGGTCAGGATCAGCCACCGCCCAGAGCCAGCCGCCGGCAAGGGTGAAATTGCCACTACTCAAGGAAGGTAACGGCACAGCAAGCGTATCTGCCGGCGGGTTAGTCAGGTAATATGAGCTGTGCGTTACCAGCCAGTGTGCGTTCTGCTCGCGATAGGACTGCCAAGTTTGTTCGTCGTTTTCCAGCGGCACCATCCACTCAGGGAACAAATTCCGCTCTGCACCATCTGCATAAAACCTTAAGACTTTTTCGAGGATTTCCGCTTGAAGCATGGGCTTGCCTTGATTATCCTGAAGGACACCGCCTGCAGAAAGGTATAAATCCAGCGTCAGCAGACTATACGGGTCGGCAACCGGAAAAAGGATCGGTTGGTCGCGCTGCAATAAATCCAGCCAGTCTTGCGGGGGACTGCCGGCTCTGGAAGGACGATAGAGTAACAGCAGCGCATCCCCAGCAAACGGCAATCCCATCGCGCTGCCCTGTATTCGACCAAGCTGGCGTGCATACTCAAACCAGTCTTCTTCCTTATCAGCATCAAGTGAGGTTTCCAAGGGATAGACAATCCCTTTCAATGCTGCCGTTTCAAGGTCAGAACGCGTCAGCGCAACCAACGAAGGTAAAGCCGCCGGCGCTGCTGCATGGGCAGCCGTCAGCATCTCCAGCAAACCCGCCGGACCGTGGAGCGCCTTCAACCGCACGGTTAATTCCACTCCGGAATTTTGCTGTTCAAAGGATCGCAACCGATCTTTGAGCAGCTTCGCGCCTGTCGTTGGGGCATCGGGATTGAATTGCGGGGGCAGCCAGAGGGTCAGCTTTTGCTGGATTGGCGGGGATGCAGTTGAAACAACCGGGGTATCAGAAGAAACGAGACCTGCGGGTGTTAAAGTCAGTTGCATGAGAGTGGCTGTTTGGGTCACAACAACTTCGCCCGAAACCGCCCCCCCGGCACAGGCGGAAAGCTGGAACAGCCCTACGATCAACACCACAAACACACTCGAAGACAACTTCATAATGGTATCGGATTGCTTAAAATCTCCAACAAAAGTCTGACCGCATGTTGAACATCCCGGATATCCACCATTTCCGAAGGTGAGTGAACATAGCGGCAAGGGATGGAGACACAGCCAGCCGGAACGCCAGCACGTGTCAACTGAATCACGCTGGCGTCCGTTGTGCCGCCTTCCAGCACTTCAAGCTGGTAGGGAATACCGGCTTTTTCAGCCGTTTCAACCATATGGCGTATCAAACGTGGATCAGAGAGCATCCTGCCATCTCGCACTTTAATCGCCGGACCCTTTCCCAGCGCTACTTCCATCTTCATCCCGCGCGGTGTGTCACCAGTCATGGTGATATCTACCGCGATCCCCACATCGGGATCAACGCCATAAGCCGCAGCAGTTGCTCCCCGCAGTCCTACCTCTTCCTGAACGCTGAAGACAAAGTACACCTCGTGCGGAGTGTCGCTGAGCCGGCGGAGGGTTTCAATCTGCGCCGCAACGCTGATGCGGTCATCCATCGCCTTTGCCACCAGCCGGTTTCCCAGATCGAGCATTGGACGATCAAACGCCGCCACATCACCTACTTTGACCGGACAATCCGCACGACTGGAAGCGCCTACATCAATAAATAATTGCTCAATCATATAAGCTTTGTCTACACTTTCAGTACGTTCAGTGCCGATCACACCCTGTACGCCATTCATAAAACGCACCCTGCCGCCCGGACAGTTGCGCGGGAAGACGCCGCCAACCATTGTAAAGCGGATAAAGCCGTTTTCATCTATGTGAGTGGCAATAATACCGATCTCGTCCATGTGTGCCGAGAGCATGACGCGCAAACCATTCTCTTTCCGAACGCCTTTACGGACAATCAGATTGCCCAGCGCGTCCACACGCAACTCATCCGCAAAAGGTGCAACCTCATCCTTCACCACGTCGCGCACGATATGTTCGTAACCAGATGGACCAACGCTTTCGACCAGTTTTCTAATCAGCTCTTTCATTAAAGTTTCTCCTATGGCATCCTTCGTTCAGTTTCAAGGATGGATGGGGTGATGTCTTGAAGTGCATGATAAAGCAAAGCCAGCGTATGCCGCCAATCCGAAATGCGGCACAACCCGGCAGGCGTATGGGCATAACGTCCGGGAATTGAAACCGAGACGCTGGGCACCCCGGCGCGCGAGCGGTGGATCGCGCCGGCATCCGTGCCGCCTCCGCCGGGCTGGCGGATTTGATAAGGAATGCGGTATTGTTCGGCAGTCGCAACCAGAAAACTTATCAGACGCGGGTCGGAAATTGTGCCGGCATCGGCAACGTAAATCGCCGGTCCAAATCCTAGCCGGGTGTTATAGCGTGTATTTTCCTGCCCGTCCCAGTCAGGAAGGTCGTAAGCAGGTGTTGAATCCAGCGCGATCGCTAGATCGGGTTGAAGCGCATATGCCGCAACGCTTGCCCCGCGCGCACCAATTTCCTCCTGCACGGTGAACGCCGCCTGCAATTCAATATGCATCGGGGCGTGTTTGACCAGTTCAATCAGCGTCGCCACACCCAGCCGGTTATCCAGCGCCTTACCAATCAGGCTGGGACCCACACGGCGAAAGGTTGTGGCAAACGTGGCACGGTCGCCAACACGAGCATGATCCGAGCCTCCAGGCCCCATATCAATCCGCAGGTTTTCTAACGAAATGGGGCTTTTTAATTCCTCCGGACTGATCAGATGAATGGCTTTAGCTCCAATAACGCCGTAGTGGTGTTTTGTTCCCACCCAAACTGCCTTGCCAGCCAGATGGCTTTTGGAAACCCCGCCTACCATTTCAAAGCGAAACAGACCGCCCTCTTCTTTATCTACTATCATAAAGCCCACTTCGTCCATGTGAGCAGCGATCATCACCTTAAGAAACGATTCAGTCCGCGCTTTGCGAATCACCAGCAAATTACCCAGCGCATCGTGTTTCATCTCATCTGCAACCGATTTGAGTTCATCTTGGACGATTCGGCGCACTTCGCCCTCATCACCAGAAACAGCACAGGCATTTGAGAGTTTTTCCAGCAGAGCAACCTGGCGGGCACCAATCAAAGGGAGACGAGTAACGGATTGCTGCTTGGGTTTCATGATGGCTCCTCCCAGGTGACCTTCTGGATAAAATCAGGTTTCAAGCGGGCAATAAACTCAGCCAGCAAATGACCGGTGCGGTAAATATCCTTTAGCGAAACCAGCTCCACCGGTGTATGCATGTAGCGCAAAGGAATGCTCAACACCATACAGGGAATACCCTCCGCAGTGATCTGAATCGCATAGGCATCTGTGCCGGAATGACGAGGCATGGGTTCAATCTGAAATGGCACCTCCAGCCGCTCTGCCAGCTCCTTAACCGCTTTGTGCAGACCAGGGTGAATATTTGGTCCCCATCCCAACACTACCCCTTTACCCAATCCATAAGTGCGATAATCGTTACCTCCAGGTCCCTTCGCATGGGTCACATCCACCACCAACGCCATGTTCGGGCGAATATCAAACGGCGAAGTGTAAGCCCCCAGAAAGGTTTCTTCTTCTTGTGCAGTGGCAACTGCCCAAACATCCCAACCGCACACCATGTGCTGCAATTCATCCAAACAAACAGTAAGCGCTGCAACTGAAGCGCGGTTATCCAGACTATGCCCAACCAGAGCCTCGCCGGGCAACTCAAAGGGCTGCTGAGCAAACGAAACCGGGTCGCCAACGCGAATCAATTTGCCGACCTCATCAGGTGTCAGACCAACATCCACGAGGAGAAATTCACGACGGACAGGTTTACCGCGTTGCTCCAATGGCAATAAAAAGTCCGGCGGCTGAACAACCACACCGGGCAGATCGCGCTGTCCATGAACAGTAACCAACTGACCAGGCAGGATTCGGTTATCCACACCGCCTACCTCAGTAATGCGCAGAAAACCCTCCACAATCCCGCTGACCATCAAACCGACAGCATCCATGTGCGCCGCCAGCAAAAGCCGCGGGCGGGGTTCAGGAGCAACACCGCGTTTCAAGCCATGCAAGCTGCCCACCCGGCTGACCATAAGCTCATCCACAAGCGGCTGCCAGGTTTCTGCAATCGCCTCGCGAACCGGTGTCTCGTAAGCTGAAAGTCCCGGCAGGCCGAGTAATTTTTTCAAAAAAGGCGTCAATTCAATCATCTATGTTTATCCACAAATGTTGGTTTAATTATGGCGAACTGGTTTCTGTAGGTGTTTCGGTACTGCTTGGTTCAGGTGTTAGAGTTTCGGTTGGCGTAAGGCTGGGTTCAGGGGTAGGCGTGCGCGAGGGAATAGGTGTAATCGTGTAAGTGGGCGTCAGAAAAGGAGTAAAAGTCTGCGAGGGCGTCCAGGTGATAGTGATGGTTTCGGTCACAGTCGGAGTGGAAACCCAGCTCAGGGTGACGGTATTGGAAGGCAGGGGAGAAAACGTCACAGTAACGGACGCTGAGGGTGTGAACGTGGCGGAAAGGCGGGAAATCGGCTCACAAGCGCGCAAAACCACAAAACCAAGGCAATAACAGGGAATGGTTGCCAGGATAATGAAGAGCAGGGTTGAACGGATACGTATGCGACGTTCCTGCCGAGTCTCAATCATAGACTCCTCATGATGGGTATCATATCATCAGCCACGAGAACTGACAAGCCAACCACGCCTTCAACCCTTTGGTCAGCAATTTTAACCAGAACTCTGTCGTGCGTGTTCCAAAACGCTTTTGACGTTTGCCATTTCGGAACGCACCGTCTCATACAGGTTTTCCGCCCTTAGCTCAGTAATTGTATAGCAAGGAGCATTCAGGTTATCCGCAAGCGCCTGCGCCAGCCCCTGATCAAACGCAGCGTGCTCCATATTAATTACTACACTATGAATATTTGCCTGCGCAATAGATTTGGCGATTTTTTCTGCCTCTTCCTGCGGGGATGACATCCCCATCGAAACATTACCGGCGCCGTCGGTCAGGACGATCAACAGCGGACGAACGTCGGGGTGCAGGATTTTCTCCCGCTGCAAAACCTCAAACGCCATCTGCAAACCCGCCGAAAGCGGCGTCTTACCGCCAATCGGGATATCTGCCAGGGCGCGCTGTGCCAGCAAGACCGAGTTGGTCGGGGGCAATACCAGCGTGGCTTTGTTTTTCTGAAACACTATCAAGCCCACTCGATCGCGGCGCTGATAGGCATCGGTCAACAAGGACATGATAGCTCCTTTGGTTGCCGCCATGCGCTCAGCCACCGCCATAGACCAGGAAGCATCTACCAGAAACAGCACCAGATTGGCAGAGCGACGCACGCGCACCTTGCGCTGGTAATCTGTGGGATGAATGGAAAAGGCAACTCGTTTGCGGTCTTCAGCGCGCTCTTTTTGAAAAGGCGCCGCGGCGCGCAGTGTGGCATCCAGCGCCAGATCATCCACTTTACCATCCAAAACCGGGCGAGCCTGCACATAGCGCCCGCGCTTACGCTCTGAAATCGTGCGCGAGCGGCGTCCAGCACTGCGGCGCACCATTTTATCCAGCGGTGTGTCCAACCGGCGCGCGGCAAAAACTTCGCCAATGCGGGTGCGTTCGCCGCCCTCCCACCAGCGTCCTTCATTGCTTTTGAAAACATCCTGCTGGGGGACCGGTTCCGGTTTACCCTGTTCTTTGGTATCTTCGACAGTTTCAGGCTCAGTTAAGTTTTTTTTTGAGCCTCTTGATCTCCGACTTGTTGTTCAACACTTGTTTGGGTAGATTTGCTGGTTTCACTGGCTTGCAACTGCTCAATGCGTTCCTGCAACTCTTCCATGCTGATTTCGGTTTGCTGGAAAGGTCCACGTTTGAGACGATGTGGCAGCGCCAGCTCAGCCGCCAGCGCAATATCCCGATCGTTGATCGCTGTGCGTCCCTCAAATGCAGCCTGTGCACGTGCAGCTTTCAAAATGACCAAATCGGGACGGTGACCTTCAACATTCAATGAAGCTGTTAATGCGGCAATCGAAAGCAAATCTCGAGTGGTATAGGTGACTTGGTCCACCAGCCGCCGCGCCTGCTCGATTTGACGTGAAAGTTCTTCTTCTTTGGGTAACCATTTTTGTCGAAAACCTTCCGGATCGGCTTCAAACTCCAGAATGCGTTCCATGATCTGCACGCGGTCACGGGCATCGCGAATACCATAAATATCCACCGAGAGCGCAAAACGGTCCAACAATTGCGGACGCAGATCGCCCTCTTCCGGGTTCATCGTACCAACTAAAATAAAGCGCGCCGGGTGGCTAAACGAAATACCCTCGCGCTCGACAATGTTCATGCCCATTGCCGCAGAATCAAGCAAAATATCCACCACATGATCGTCAAGAAGGTTCACTTCGTCTATGTAAAGCAAACCGCGATTTGCTGCCGCCAGTACGCCCGGCTCAAAATGCCGTTCGCCGCGCTGGATGGCTTTTTCAATGTCCAGTGTGCCAACCACGCGATCCTCGGTTGCTGAAACCGGCAGGTTAATAAACGGCGTGGCTCGGGTGGAAACTGGCAATTCTTCCCCGCGCGCTGACCGCTCGCGACACTCGGTACACCACGTATCCGGACGATCAGGATCGCAGCCAAAACGACAATCGCTGACAACCCTCACGCGCGGCAAAAGCGCCGCCAGAGCGCGCGCTGCAGTGGATTTTGCCGTACCACGCTCACCGCGAATCAACACGCCCCCAATGCGCGGGTCCACTGCATTGAGGATTAAAGCCCGGCGCATCCGCTGCTGACCAACAATGGCGGTAAATGGAAAGATCACTGGCATATCAGCTTTGTAACCTCACTCAATGTAATCTCCGTACATACATCATAAGTTTACCACGTGTAACCACAGGGGACAATCATGATATAAAACGTTTCGCTAATCACTTGACTAAGTGTTTATCCAGTTGAGGAATTTACCGGTTTGGAAGGCGGATAACCAGAACAGGTTGTTTTGCCAGACGAATAACGTTTTCCATGGTGCTACCAGTCACCAATTCTTGAATGGCACTGCGACCCTGTGAACCCATCACGATCAACCCAACCCTTTGTTCGTCTGCCACTTGCATGGTTTGCTGGGCAGGATTCCCATGACGCAAAAGCCAGCGCACCTTGAAGCCCAGTTCCGATAATTCCTGACAGCGCATTTCCAAACGGCTTTGATCTTCCCGATCAAAAGCCGACAACTGTTCCTGTGTCCTGTGCTTCATCACTCGTTCATCCTGAACATGCAATAAAATCACCTCTCGTGTTCCTGCAATGCGCAGCTTTTTAACTATGTTACATGCTTCATCTGCAAAAACAGAAAAGTCTGTTGGATGCAGAACCCGCTGGAACATCTCAGCACAGGCAATGCGACAATGATTATGTCCTTCTGCCTGTACCACCTCAGCTTTTACTAATAACACAGGAATCGGCGAGCGCCGCACCACTTCAAAAGCCGTACTGCCTATCATCAATTCCTGAGACAAAGTTGTCCCTTGCGCACCAATGATGATCATTCCTGCATGTTCATCGCGCGCAACCCGGACCACCTCTGTCACCGGCGATCCATATTCAATGCGAGTACGAACACGCAGACCATACCCTTCCATAGCCATCTTTATCAGATATAATTGTTCTTCGGCACTCCAACGAATAAACTTGTAACTTTCCAGATTATACGTTTCAGGAAGCGGTACATCGCTGGCACGGATGACATGAAGAAGGACTACTTCCTTCACCCCCGCTGTCTGCATAGAAGGCACACAGGTTGCCACAGCATTAGCGTAAACGGAAAAATCAGTGGGGAAAAGAATCTTCTCAAACATTCATTTCCAATCTCACAACTTAACCTCCGAATCATTGCTGCACTTTCGATTCATGAGAGCGAAATACTGCCTGAGGACCACAGTTCAGCCGACTCGGTTGAATACGCTCTGTATTAAAAAACGCCAAGAACTCTTTTATAAGTTCCTCCATAACCGATACATTGACTGAGTAATACACCCAGCGAGCATCTGCCGGGTCACGTTCTGCATCTACAAGCCCAGACTCGCGCAAAACGCTCAAATGATGCGAAATCAGGTTTGGCGCCAATCCCAGCTCTTCGCCCAGTTCGCAATTACATTGCACACCTTCAATAATCTTCTCCAATAAAAGCAACCGGTTTGGCTCACAAATCACTTTAAGCCATTGCGCAAGACTCATCCATTCCTCATTTGAAAATACAGATTTAGCCATACATTCTCACAATTAGTTATTTCAACCTTAATTGAATTATACTTCGTGGCCGCCAACCGTCAAGCACGAGTCAACCCTGTCTTGTTGCTCCAGCGATTGTTTTGCTTGCATGTAGCTGAAGGAATATACAAGGCGCGGTATAATGAAAGTGTAGCCATCTCAATCTGTGGAGATCGTAATGGCAGAGCGAAAAATTCGCGTGTTGATCGCTAAACCCGGACTGGACGGTCATGATCGCGGCGCCAAAGTGGTGGCGCGGGCGCTGCGCGATGCCGGAATGGAAGTTATCTACACCGGCTTGCGCCAGACTCCGGAGATGATCGCAGAAGCTGCCCTGCAAGAAGATGTGGATGTGGTAGGGCTTTCCATTCTTTCAGGGGCGCATATGGTGCTTGTGCCGCGCGTGATGGAATTGCTGCGAGCGAATGGACAGGATCATATTTGCGTTTTTGTCGGCGGAATCATCCCGGATGCAGATGTGCCGGCTTTGCTAGCGCATGGCGTTAAAGCTGTCTATGGACCCGGAACCTCAACTGAAAAAATTGTGGAAGACGTCCGGCGCATCGTTTTAGGCGAGCCAGCGCTGCAGGTGTAAGCAATTGCATATAATGAAACTGGCTGAACAGGTTATCGCTGGAGATCGTCTTGCACTGGCACGCACATTGTCGCTGGTAGAAAATGATACGCCGCAGGGATGGTCAGCACTGGATGAGTTGTTCCCGCATACGGGACGCGCTCATCTCATTGGCATTACTGGAGCGCCTGGCACAGGCAAGTCCTCGCTGGTCAACCAGCTCGCCTATGCCTTTCGCCATCCCACAGATGGCACCCCTCCACTGCGCGTAGCGGTGATTGCTGTGGACCCTTCCAGTCCGTTCAGCGGCGGTGCATTGCTGGGCGATCGGGTGCGCATGCGCGATCTGGCAGGCGACCCGGGTGTGTTTATCCGCTCAATGGCATCACGCGGCGCACTGGGCGGACTGGCTCGCCACACGGCAGCAGTGGCTCAGGTGTTTGATGCTGCCGGGTTTGACATCATTCTCATTGAAACGGTTGGCGCAGGTCAGGGCGAGGTGGATATCGCCCGTCTGGCACATACAACGATTGTCGTGGAAGCGCCTGGACTGGGTGACGATATTCAAGCCATCAAAGCTGGCATTCTGGAAATCGCCGATATTCTGGTAATCAACAAAGCTGACCGACCAGGCGTTGAACAAACTGAACGCGCCCTGCGCGCTATGCTGGAGCTGGCGAAGCCAGAACGAATGATAATGCATCATGGACGATTTGTGACATTTCCCGACCGGACGGAACAGAATGAAGCAGTGCCCGGCTGGAAACCATTTATCATGAAAACCATCGCTGTACGCGGCGAAGGCGTCCAGGAGCTGGCGCGGGCAGTCCACGAACATGGTGAATACCTGCGGCGCAACAGCGAATGGCAACGGCGAGAACGGGAACGGCTGGATACCGAATTGAAAAGCCTGCTTCAGGCGGAACTGATGGCACGCTGGCAGCAGCGTGTTCCAGAGGAGATGTACCAGATCATCTTCAAGCAGGTCTTGCAAAGAACGGTATCACCGTATCAGGCAGTTGTAAAATTATTGGAACAATCGCATTTATTTTAATCAAGGAGCTTTTTTTATGAAGACCACACCTATCGGAAGTTTGCGACAACACATTGGCAAGCAGGTGAAAATTCAGGGCTGGCTGCAAGTCTTACGCGACCAGAAAAAGATGCAATTTCTGATTGTACGCGACCGCAGTGGTGCGGTGCAGGTGGCTTTCTGGCGTGAAAGCGACCCGGCGCTGGCGGAGCAAATATCCAAACTGACCACCGAATCAGCGTTGACCATCACCGGAAAGGTCGTGGATAATCCGATTGTCAAGCTGGGTGGGTTGGAAATCCAGCTTGAGACGCTCAAAGTGGAAAGTCTTGCCCAATCGCCTCTGCCTTTTGAACCTTTTGGCGACACACTGCCCTCAACCGATTTCCGTTCCGACTGGCGTTATCTTGACTTGCGCCGCACCGAGAGCTTGTTGATTTTCAAAGTGCAAACCACGCTGGAAATGGCAATGCGGGAATTTTGGCTCAAAAATGACTTCATGGAGATACACTCACCTAAGATCATGGGCAGTGCCAGCGAAGGCGGCGCTGAACTGTTTGAGATGACCTATTTTGACCGCAAAGCATATCTGGCGCAATCGCCGCAGTTTTACAAACAGATGGCGATGGCAGCTGGTTTCGAGAAAGTGTTTGAAATAGGTCCCGTCTTTCGCGCCGACCCCTCCTTTACCGCCCGCCACATGACCGAATTTACCGGTATTGATATGGAAATCTCATGGATTGATTCGCATGATGACGTGATGCGTGTACTGGAAAACCTGCTCCAATACACTTATCAGCGGGTCAAAGAAGTGCATGGCGAGCAGATCAAAGAGGTTTTCCATAAAGAGCTGATCGTTCCAGAAGTACCTTTCCCGCGCGTCACAATGGCAGAGGCGCATGAGATTCTCAAAGAGGTGGGCTATCAGCTCCCGCCGGAGAAAAAGGGCGATCTTGATCCCGGCGGCGAACGCGCCTTGGCAAAATACATCAAAGATAAATACAATCATGAATTTGTTTATGTCATTGACTGGCCCATTGCCGTACGTCCCTTCTATCACATGCGCCATGAAGATCAGCCCCATTTGACCAAGAGCTTTGACTTGATCGCCAGCGGACTGGAAATCGTCACCGGTGCGCAGCGTGAACACCGCTACGACGTCTTGCTCCGTCAGGCAAAGGAAAAAGGCGTTTCGCAGGAATCTATACAGTTCTATCTGGACTTTTTCAAATACGGTTGTCCGCCGCATGGAGGTTTCGGCATGGGGCTTTCACGCCTGCTGATGGTCATGCTGGATGTGCCCAACATTCGCGAATGCGTTTTCCTGTTCCGCGGGCCCAACCGCCTGCATCCATAAATCTAGAGAGGTGGAACAATGATCTACGGCGAACGCATCCGCCTGCGGGCAATTGAACGGGAAGATGTGCCAAGATTTGTCGGCTGGCTGAATGACCCAGAAGTGCGCCAGCATCTCAAGCTGCGTCTGCCGCTTTCGATGACCGAAGAAGAAGCCTGGTTTGTTTCCGTGCAGCAGCGTCCTCCTGAAGAGCGTCCCCTTACCATTGAAATCAAAACACCGACGGGCTGGAGAGCCATTGGCAATATTGGCTTGACAAACATTAACTGGTACGATCGCAGTGCGGAAGTCGGAATTTTCATCGGTGAAAAACAGTATTGGAATCAAGGGTATGGGCGGGAAGCCATGCGGTTAATGCTGCGGCACGCCTTCAACACGCTTAACTTGAACCGGGTGGGGTTGCATGTCTATGAAACCAACCAGCGCGGTATTCGAAGTTACGAAAATGTCGGCTTCGTCCATGAAGGACGACTGCGACAGGGACGTTATCAAGATGGGAAATTTGTGGATGTTCTATTGATGAGCATCCTGCGCTCCGAATGGCAGGATGCTGAAACAGCAAAGTAAGGAGGCAAGATGCCTTTACCCATTCATCGGCACGAGAAAATGTATGGCGAAATCAAGCTGTTTGCCGGAACCGCCTGCCCGGAACTGGCGCAAAAGATCGCCGATTATCTCGGTTTGCCGTTATGCGGGCGGGATATTATTACTTTCCCCAACAGCAACTTGTTTGTCAAGCTGCATGGCAGCGTGCGCGGTCAAGACTGTTATGTGATCCAGACTACGCCGGCGCCGGTGCATGATAATCTGATGGAACTGCTGATTTTGCTGCAAACCTTGCGGCTGGATTCGGCAGCGCGCATCACCGCTGTTGTACCCTATCTTTGTTATGCCCGCTCCGACAAGAAAGACCAGCCCCGTGTTCCTATCACGGCGCGGCTGGTAGCAGATATGATCGAGATCGCTGGCGCAGACCGCTACATTACCCTTGATCTGCACGCCGGGCAGATACAGGGGTTCTTCTCTATTCCCGGCGATGTCCTGACTACTTTCTACATCCTCAGTGACTATGTCAAATCGCTCAAACCGCAGATGCACCGTCCGGTAGTCGTCACTGCCGATCTGGGGTTTGCCAAAAAAGCGCGTAACTACGCCGCCGCGCTGGACGTGCCGATGGCTTTTATTGAAAAGCGACGCGTCAGCAATGATTCCAACGCCGAAGCATTAACCTTGATCGGCGAGGTTGAAAATCGTGATGTAATCATTGTAGATGATGAAGTGGACACCGGCGGCTCAATGGTTGAAGCGGTGCAACTAGTCAAATCCTGCGGGGCGCGGGATGTCTATGTTTCATTCGTTCACCCCGTCCTTTCTGCCAACGCTTGCGAACGGCTGGCTGCTTTGCCGGTGACTCAGTTTATTACCACCGATACCATCCCCATCCCGGAACACAAACGCGCCCTTTTAGGAAACCGGCTGAAAGTGCTGACCGTTGCAGAACTGCTGGGTGAGGTGATCCGCCGTGCCAATGAGGGACGCAGTGTGGGAGAGATGTTTAACGAGTAAGCGGTAATGCCCGAATTGCCTGAAGTCGAGACGATTGTGCGCAACCTGCGTCAGGGGGATGGAGAACATCCACCCCTGACGGGACACAGCATCCAAAAGGTAGAATTGCTCTGGCAGCGCACTCTCGCCACACCAACTCCGGAAGACCTGAATCATACCCTGCCCGGTCGAGTGATTCGAGGACTCTGGCGGCGCGGAAAATTCATCGTCATTGAGCTGGACAAGGACTATCTGCTCATTCATCTGCGCATGAGCGGTGACCTGCGGCTGGAAACCAGCTTTGATGCAAAGGCAAACCCGCGCCCTGTCGAACCGCACGACCGAGCGTTATTCTATTTTCACAATGGTTGGCGGCTTGCCTTTAACGATACGCGCAAGTTTGGACGCATCTGGTTTGTCCATGACCCTGCAGAAGTGTTGGGCAATCTGGGCCCTGAACCGCTGGAGCAAACCTTCACCGCAGAGCAATTTTACCGATTGCTCAAAGACACGCATCGCCAGCTCAAGCCCTTGCTGTTGGATCAAACCTTTCTGGCTGGTCTGGGAAATATCTACACCGATGAAGCTCTGCATATTGCCGGTCTCCATCCACAGACACACTCCAATCAACTTACAGAAGAGCAGGCAAAACGGTTATGGTATGCTATCCGTCAGGTGTTGGAAGAGGGCATCCGGCACAATGGCGCCAGCATTGATTGGGTATATCGCGGCGGCAATTTTCAAAATCACTTTCGCGTCTATGGAAGAGCAGGAGAACCATGTCTGACATGTAGCACGCCCATCCAGCGTATCCTCATTAGTCAACGCAGCACCCACTTTTGCCCGCACTGCCAGCCTGTAAGCTGTGCTACAATCAAATAAGTTGTTTGAATTGAAGAGGTAAAGTATGGCATTGGGAAATATTCTAGTGTTGGCGCTGGTCTTTGTTACGGTGGGTTTTATTGGGGGTGCGTTGGTGGCAATGTTATTTGCCGATCGAGGCAAAGAAAACGCCGAGAAAGATCAACCAGACAAAGAGACCATTGCCGCAGAACAGCAAGAACTTGAAGCAACTGCCGCAGAGGAACTAATCACCAAATCGGATAATGAAATCGAAGTGCTGCGTCTGTTGCGTTCGCACTCCAGCGGTAAATTAATTGCCATATTGGACGAAAAACGCTTCGAAAGCGCACAGGCAATGGATGAGCGTTTGCGTCAACAAATCGCATTGCTGACGCGCGAATGGTTGATCTGGATAGGAGCGCCGGCTGAAGAGCGCCAAAAGCCAGCCCGACACAAGCCTGCCGCTGCCGATACAGCACCACCACAATCGTCCTCGTCTGCCATCATCGAAGAGTCGCAAACATCCCCGCCGTCTGTTCCGATAGCCGCAAACGAAGCTCAAAAACCTCTTGTCAGCAAAGTTCTAGAAGAAAAGAAAGTTCCCCCAACCCTACTTAGCATTGTAGAGCAGATTGACGAAGTATTGCAGGAAATGCTGCCGAATTCACCGTTAGCCGGAAAGATCATTAAGCTGGTAGAAGATCCAAAAGAGGGGGTTACCGTCTGGATCGGTGCCAGACGGTATCACGGGATTGACTCTGTGGACGACGAAGAAGCAAAGGCTTTGCTGCGCGCCGCCGTTGCCGAATGGGAGCACCGAAACGAGCGGCGCTAAAAGCTCAGGGTTTTACATCCTCAACCCGTTCAATCTCCGGGAAAAACTGGCGGATGGTGCCTTCTACCCACCCATGCAGCGTGGTGGGAGAAAGCGGACAGCCCTCGCACGCACCTCCCAAATGAACCTTCACCACCTTACCATCAAAAGAAACCAACTGCACACTGCCGCCGTGATAGTGGCTGATATAGGCATCCAGTTGCTCAATTAAGCCGCGCAGTTGCTCATCGGTTGAGTAATTGGGGGTATTATTGTCTGCCATCTTCAAGTTCCCTCATACAATCTCCACTGCTATCCATGCCCTGGCTTAGAATGCCAAACACCTGTTCATGGCTTACCTGCACACGCTGGGCAATGACTTCAGCCAGTTTCTTTAAAAGTATAACACCGGTTTCGGGACATTGATCGCACAGCTTTTGTAGTTTCTCAGCCCGCAGGCAATATGCTTTGCCATCCTGGACGGCAACTACAGAGGAAGTATATGTTGCACGTCCCAGCGCTGCCGACCAGCCAAACACGCCACCCGGCATCACACGCGCCACCGTGATCTCATCCCCGTCATAGGGTTTGTAACGAATCAGGACTTCCCCTTCCAGCAGGATATAAAGATATTCAGCCGCGTCACCCTGTTCGAAAATTCGCCTGCCTTTGGTCAGATAACAAACATCCAGCAGCGCGGCAAACTGCTCAAGCTGTTCGGCGCTCAAACCTTCAAATAGGGGAAGATGGGCAAGTTCTTCACGCAACATATTGTAATTATGTTAATTAGACCTGCGTGTGTGGAATAGTGGCACTTTTCTTATAAAGTACTGACAAAACTCATACCTTTTGCCAGATTCAGTATGATAAATGAGGAAAACACAGTATGACATGTAACTTTTTGCGCCAGTGTGTCATCTAATTAACCGTAATCTGAACCTGAACAATTCTCAAGGAGACAACAACGATGGAAATGCTGATTGATTTTCCCGGTGGGGCGCGCGTGGACGCCCATTTTGGTCCTTACACTGTCAAAACTGACCAGCCGCCAATGGGCGGCGGGGAAGGCTCTGCCCCGACACCGTTCGCCCTGTTTTTAGCCTCACTTGGCACCTGTGCCGGTATTTATGTGCTTGGGTTTTGCCGCCAGCGCAACTTACCCACAGAGGGCATCCGCCTGATTCAGCGTACTCACAGCAACCCGATGACTGGGATGGTCGAAAAAGTGGACATCGAAATACAGGTTCCAGCTACCTTCCCGGAACGCTACCGTGATGCACTGGTGCGTTCGGCAGAGCTTTGCGCAGTCAAAAAGCACATGGAAAATCCTCCTGCTTTCAACGTCTATACACAGGTCGCCTGACCACTCGACTTTGCAAAAATAAGCCGTTCTCTGCTAAAATAGCAAACGTACATACCACCCTTCGCAATACAGGGGGGTGAATGATATTCTTCACAAAGAGGTTGACAATGCGTACACCACTGGTTGCTGGAAACTGGAAGATGAATAAAACCGTCAGCGAAGCTACCGCGCTGGTCTCGCAGATGTTGCTGGGACTTCAATCCGTTCCATCTGTTGAACGGGTAATCTGCCCGCCATTTACCGCTTTAATGGCGGTTTCGCGATTACTAGAAGGCACCGGCATTGGTCTGGGCGCACAAGACCTGTACTGGGAAGCCTCTGGTGCATTCACCGGCGAAATTTCGCCGGCAATGATAAAAGAGTTCTGCCAGTACGTCATCATTGGTCATTCCGAACGCCGCACTTACTTTGGCGAGACTGATGAAACGGTCAATAAGAAAACCAAAGCGGCGCTGGCAATCGGTTTGATTCCGATCGTCTGCGTCGGGGAGACGCTGGCAGAAAATGAAAGCGGACAGACTGCCTCAGTGGTCACCCGACAGGTAAAAGCCGGGCTGGAAGGAATCCCGGCTGAGCAAGCTGGCAAAATCGTCATCGCTTACGAACCGGTCTGGGCAATCGGCACCGGGCGCGCCTCCAGCGGCGAGAATGCCAACGCTGTCATCGCCAACTATATCCGCCCTGTCTTGCAAAGCATGTTCGGGCGGGGGGTGGCTGAAGCAGTGCGCGTCCTTTACGGTGGTTCTGTCAAAGGCGATATTGCGGCAGAGTTCTTCACCCAGCCGGAAATTGACGGCGCATTGGTCGGCGGTGCGAGCCTGAAAGCCGATGACTTTGTCGCCATTACAAAGGCAGCTGCGGCTTAAGTAACCTTGGAAGACGCAGGGATCGCTTTTAGCGGAATTGGTTGGCTGCTCTTAACGCTGGCGCCATTCCTGTTTATTAACCGCCGGCTGCATCTGGAAATTCAGGCGGTTTTTCTATTACTTACCCGCCGTCCGGCACTGACCATTGGGCTGTTCTCGCTATTGTTTTTACCCGGTGTTCTGGTGCATGAATTAAGTCACTGGCTGGCTGCCCGTCTTCTGAGGGTGAGGACGGGCAGGTTTTCCATTCTGCCGCAGATATTGCCGGATGGACATGTCCGGCTGGGATACGTGGAAACCGCGCGCAGCGACTTTCTGCGTGACGCCTTGATCGGCATGGCGCCGCTGGTCAGCGGCGGATTGATCACCGCTTATTTAGGATTGCAGCCGCTGGGGATGAGCCACTGGGCGGCTCTAGCATCGCAACGGGCGTGGTGGAATGCACTGATAGGTTCGCTATTTGCCATGCCTTCCCGGCAGGATTTCTGGTTGTGGTTTTATCTGGCATTTGCAGTCAGCAGCACCATGCTACCCTCCGACTCAGACCGCCGCGCTTGGCTGCCGTTAGTTCTGCTGCTTGCTGCACTGGGTGGGATCGCCTTGCTGGCAGGCGCCGGGCAATGGATGCTGACTTATTTGGCACCTGGCTTGAACGCTGCATTAAGAGCACTCGCCGTTGTTTTCGCCATCAGCTTAATCCTGCACCTGATTCTGCTGCCGCCCATCTGGTTCTTGCGCAAACTGCTGGAACGGCTGACCGGTTTGCGGGTGGCGGGCAATCTTTAGCTTTACAGGACCGCTCAAACCATATATAATGAGCGGCAGGAGGTTATATGCCGATAAATCCGACCCGAGATCGCATAAATCCAGAACGCATGGACACCAAACCCATTCGCCGCCCGGATTGGATCAAAGTGCGCGCCCCTTCCGGTGAAACCTACGAATGGCTGCAAAATCTGATGCGCCAAAAGGCTTTGCACACCGTTTGCGAAGAAGCAGGCTGCCCGAACATGGGCGAATGCTGGGGGAGCGGCACTGCCACTTTCCTGATGATGGGTGATATATGCACGCGCACCTGCGGCTTTTGTGACGTCAAACACGGACGCCCACTGCCGCTGGATTGGGAAGAACCGGAGCGCGTCGCTCAGGCAGTCAAAGCGATGAATCTGAAACACGCTGTGATCACCAGTGTCAACCGCGATGAACGCAAAGATGGCGGCGCGCCGATTTTTGCGATGGTCATTCGCCGCATCCGCGAACTGCATCCCGGTTGTTCCATTGAGGTACTAATTCCGGATTTTAAGGGTAGTCTCGAGGCGTTGAAAATCGTCATGGACGCCCGCCCGGAAATCCTCAATCACAATGTTGAGACCGTACCGCGTCTGTTTAAGCTCGTTCAGCCGCAAGACCATTATGAATGGTCACAGGCAGTCCTGAGCAATGCTAAAAAGCTTGATCCAGATGTGCTGACCAAATCCGGTATTATGGTTGGGTTGGGCGAAACGATGGATGAAGTGAAGGCAGTGATGCGCGACCTGCGCGACTGGCAGGTGGACATCCTGACCATCGGGCAATATCTGCAACCCAGCCGCCGGCACTTGCCCATCAGCCGCTACTACACGCTGGAAGAATTTCAGGAATTGCGCGACTATGGGTATAGCATTGGCTTTCGCTGGGTGGAAAGCGCCCCACTCGTGCGTTCTTCTTACCATGCTGCCGAGCAAGTGCGCGCGCTAAGCGTCGTGCACCGACAGTTATACGGCGGCACACAATAACCGCCTTATAACCCTGCGCAAGCTTCCACTGCCAGCCAGAAGAGCAACTCGCGGTCACTTTTGCGCTCAAACCAGGCGCGCTCATCCCAGCCTTCTGGCACAACCAGATCACCGCCATAAACAATCTGCCCCAGCGTTATCTTGCGAAACTGCGCCACAGCAAACAAAGCCGCCGCTTCCATCTCTACCACCAGACAGCCCTCCATCACCCGCCGTAACCGCCGCATTTCGGTTTCGCGGTATAGTCCGTCTGTTGTCCAGGACTTGCCCACCAGATACGGCAAGCCGCGGCGGCGCAGAGTCTCTTCCAGTGCCATAACCGCCTGCGGACTGGCTTCTACCTCGCGGGCTGGGGGTAAGTAATGATAAGACGTCCCCTCATCGCGCACCGCAGAACGCAAAACCACCAGCCGCCCGGCAGCAATAACGTGATCCAGTACTCCGCACCCGCCACAGACAATCACCTTTTGCACACCCAGCGAAATCAGTTCTTCCAGAAAGCCGGCTGCCAGCGGCGCACCCACCCCCGGATGGAGTACCAGCAGCCGCCCGCCCTGCCGCTCCAGTTCGTAAATCGGGTTACGCCCAATTTCGGAGACCAGATGTCCAACTATCCTGAGCTGACCTTCCGCCAACAGTTTCTGCAACACTTCTTGAAAAAAACACAACACCGCACGAGCCGGTGCCCGTCCTTCAAATTTGGTTTGCGGTTTGACAATGGCGCGCGGCGATGGATCGTATTCCAGAATAGGCGGGGTTTCGCTCATGATTGCCTCCGGATTTTTATTTCAGCGCGGGAAACTCGCTTTCAGGGATTTCGCTTGCCCTGCCGGTTCCACCGGGAACAGGCTGCAGACTAACCTTCCACGTTGTGAAGGTTGCCCCGCTAGTCGCAAACGCCAGCAGTTCATCCATGCGTTTGACCGCAGAGACGTTAAGAAACCTTAGTTCATCTCCAACCCACTCGGAACCAAGCTTGAAATACAATTGGTAACTGCCATCGGCAATGCGGGTAAGCGTAAAGGTTTCACCCTGACGTACATAGAACGCTACCAATGGGTTACTCACGCTATCTGATAAAACAACCAGCCCATCCTGATCACTGCCATTTTCAATCGCCAATTCGCCCAGACCGAACAGTTTACGCTGGTCGGAAAAAATAGCGCCGTTCGGCGGTCGAAATGTACCGGGCGGAAAGGTGCGGCAGTCTTCTTTGTATGACACATAAGTTGAATCCCCCTTGACCCAACCTTCCGTACCATCCGCTATACGCACCTTTAACCAGCCGCACTCGGCATATGTACCAACAATGGAAAGCAAGTCGCCGCGCGCCAGCAGTTTGATCGGGTTGTAATTGAAGCCGGGTCCTTCGCGCAAATTCAAGTTTACCGACAAAACCACCGCCTGCGGCAGAGGTGTCGGGCTTGGTAAGGGTGTAGGTGGCAAGGGTGGGGTCGCCGTGAACATCGGTGTTGGTGTTGCAGGGGGCACTGCGGCGGTCAGTGTTTGATATATTTTGCCTGCAATTTCTGTCTCCAGCGCCTCCCGCTGACCCGGCAAAGGAAAGCACGCGCCTAACAAAACGATTAGGACCACAAACCAAAATCTACGCAGAGCCATATCTCCCTCCCTCTCACGATCCATTTATCAGTGGATGCGGATCGTAACCGATCCACTCAATTTGCGGGACTTGCACAAAGCGTTTCGCCATCACTTCCAACGCCTGCAAGTTGTTATCTATCAGAATAAACTGCCGACCCAGTTCCCAGGCTGCCATGCCAGTCGTTCCACTGCCAGCAAAAAAATCCATTACCACTTCGCCAGGGTTGGACGACGCCTGAATGATGCGCCGCAAAACACCGAGCGGCTTCTGCGTTGGGTAACCAGTTTTCTCATGGCTGTTGGTCGGCACGATAGTATGCCACCAGGTGTCGGTTGGCAGCTTGCCACGCGCCGCCTTTTCTGCGCCCACCAGTCCGGGCGCCATATACGGGATTCGTTCAATTTCATCCACATTAAAAGTATAGTGAAAACGGTCTTTTACATACCAGAGAATATTGTCATGTTTAGGCGGCCATTTACGCTTTGTACGCGCACCATAGTCATACGCCCAGATAATTTCATTCAGAAAATGGTCGCGCCCAAAAATTGCGTCCAGCAGCACCTTGCAGTAATGTACCTCGCGGTAATCAATGTGAAAGTAGAGGCTGCCATGCGGTTTCAGAATACGATAAGCTTCCATCAATCTAGGCTCTAAAAAAGCCAGGTAATCATCAAATATGTCCATATAGCCGCGTTGACCGACCTTAACAGTGAGATAACGTCTGCCGCCAAAACCCGTGCGGTCACCTTTCTCGCTCTGTTCAGTGCGGATCTGAAGGCGGTTCTGACGTTTGCCGGTATTGAACGGCGGATCAACGTAAATCAGGTCAACCGATTCCGCCGGCAACGCTTGCAAAATAGGCAAATTATCACCGAAATAAATGCGGTTCATAGGTAAGAAAATTGTAGCAGGGAGTAACACTTAGGGCAAGCAAAGCCGCTTGAGGTTATTGCAAAAAGCGGCAAAGTATGATAAACATGGGCTTATTCATCCAGGAATAAAAAACGTTCTTAAGTTTATCGCTGAAAATGATTAACACTTTGCAACTGCTCACTGGTATCATTCTTGCTTTATTGGTCGCGCTGGCGGCGCGCAAAGCGCACGCCCTGAATAACAGCGGCGCGCTGGCGGCTTTCGTGCTGGGCAGCGTCGTATTTGGGTTGGGCGGGCTGGGGTGGGCGGTGCTGTTGATGGGTTTTTTCATCTCATCCAGTGCACTTTCCCGTTTTGCCCAGAAGCGCAAAGAAACGCTTTCAGAAAAATTCTCCAAAGGCTCAGAACGGGACGCCGGACAGGTGGCAGCAAACGGTGCAATCGCTGGCTGCCTTGTCATCCTGCATCTCTTCTTTCCTCAATCCGTCCTGCCCTGGGCGGCGTTTGCCGGGGCAATGGCAGCGGTCAACGCCGACACCTGGGCAACCGAGCTGGGCGTGCTGTCAAGAAGCCAGCCTCGCTTGATCTCCAATGGCAGACTGGTTGAGCGCGGCAGTTCCGGCGGCGTCACCATTGAAGGAACGCTGGCAGCATTAAGCGGGGCATTGTTCATCGCCCTGCTTGCCCTGCCCTTTGGGACAGGGCAAGTCGCTGCTATCCGCTGGATGGGAGCGGTTGGGCTGGGCGGTCTGCTTGCCAGTCTGGTGGATTCACTGTTGGGCGCCACCGTGCAGGCGATTTATACCTGCCCTGCCTGTGGCAAGGAAACCGAGCGCCATCCCTTGCACACATGCGGGTCAAATACCGTCTTTAAGCGCGGCTGGCGCTGGATGAATAACGATTGGGTGAACACTTTCTGCGCATTGAGCGGTGCGCTATTGGCGTCACTGTTTGTGTTATAGGGTAGGCTTTCAACGCTGCCATAAAGATAACAAAACTGCATCCCCATTTGTCCACGCATACACTACCTTATCAGAAAGTTCTTGCATTTTGCCTTCAGATTGGCTACATTATAGTAAATCATCATTGGCAAGCATCTCTCGGACGCAAAAACTCCATGGAGGGATGTGTTATGAATGTTCCAATCGGACAGGTCACCCATTACTACAACCGCATAGGTGTGGCGGTCTTACGGCTCAGCGGGGATTTAAAAATTGGCGATATGGTGTTAATTTTAGGACACACCACAGAACTGGAGCAGCGCGTAACCTCAATGGAAATTGAACACCAGAAAGTGGAAGCCGTCCATGCCGGACAGGAAGTCGCGCTGCGCGTCGAAGAACCGGTACGCAAAGGTGATGTCGTCTATAAAGTGCTGGAATAAAAGCTGAACACGTTCACACCGCACGAATAACTCGCATGGCTAAACCTCCGTGCGGGCGCAGTGTCACCAGCGCATCCACTTTGACCTGACTGCCTCTGGGCAATTCCAGGCGATAGTACTGGGTAACCATCGCCAAAATCAGGATCGCTTCCACCTGTGCAAACTGCGAACCGATACATAGACGCGGTCCGCCGCCAAAGGGGATATAGGCATAGCGTGGGTAGCTTTTGCCGCCCGCTTCACGGAACCGTTCAGGGTCAAACGTCAGCGGGTTCTCCCAATATTTCGGATGACGGTGAATCACATACGGACTGATGATGATCAATGCGCCTTTGGGAATGCGATAACCCTCAATCTCGTCTTCTTCAGCCGCTTTGCGGGTGATTAACCAGGCAGGCGGGTAGAGCCGCAACGCCTCAGAAAACACCTGCGCCGTATAAGGCAGACTAGGCAGGTCGGCTGTCGTTGGCAGGCGGTCCTGCAACACCGAATTGACCTCTGCGTGCAGTTTCTCCCAGACCTGCGGGTGCTGCGCCAGCAAATACCAGCTCCAGGTGAGCGCACTGGCAACCGTCTCATGTCCGGCAATGAGCAACGTGATCACCTCGTCACGCACCTGCTCTTCGCTCATTGGCTGACCGGTTTGCTCATCGCGTGCTCGTAACAACATCCCCAGCATATCCTCGCCGGGATCAGCCTGCTCGCGTCGCCCAGCAATCATTTCATACACTGCCATATCCAGCGTGGAAAGCGCCGCCCGAAAGCGCACCGTGTGCGGCGTGAGTAAAATCTCGGGCAGGCGTACTGGGTTTTGCACCTGATAGACAATGTGGTCCAACACGGTCAAGACCGCCTCGGTCAGTTGATGTGTCTGCGTTGAAAGATCAATGCTGAATAATGCCTTACCGACAATCTCCAGTGTGGTGCGCATCATCTCACCATCTACATCCACCAGCTCATTATTGACGGCATGTTGCTCCCACCGCTGCAACATCTTTTGCACCGCCGGCACAATCACCTCATCCAGCGCGTTCAGGCGAGCGCGCGAGAAAGCTGGTTGTTCCAACCGGCGCTGGCGAAACCACAAATCACCATCACTGGTCAGCAACCCCCGCCCGGTAATTTGTGACAGTGCATTGTACTGAATGGTATCTTTGGTATAGGCGCGATGATTATCCTGCAGAACATGCCGAACCCCATCAGCAGAATTAACCAGAAAAGCGCGCTGTCTGCCCGCCTCAAAATACGTCAGGTCGCCAAACCTTTTTGCACAATCTAACAAAAAACCCAGTGTGTCCCGACGAATCCGGTTCAGTTGAAACAACAGTTCATAACTCTTAAAGCCCGGAGGGCGAGTGGAAATTGTCATCAGCCTTCCCTTTCCCTATCACAGTACGATGACCATAACCAACGAAATCATAGTTCCTTAAAAGATTATACAACCCCTTAATTTTATCTGATTCCTGCATAACTTAAGATAACCTGACAGGCAGATTACCAGCCTGTCAGGTTTACCAAAAGAGAGAAAGGAGAGTGAAGGAAATGTAGCACTTGAGAATCAGCCTTCGTGAGAAAGATAGGCTTCCAGCATGATGATGTTTTTCTCGCCGACTCTGCGAGCAATCTTGAGCAAATTCTCCATCGTGGAAACTTCCTCAATCTGCTCATTGTGGTACCAATCCAGGAACTGCTGCGCCGCGTAGTCTTTTTCCTGCTCGGCAATATGGCGGATTTTGTTGATATTATCGGTCACGATTAACTCCCAATCCAGAGCGGTCTTAAATACTTCCTCAACCGATGAATAATCGGTCTTTGGTGCGGGGATAGCAGGAATGGCAACCTTGCCACCCGTGTCCACCAGATACTCGATGAACTTCATGGCATGTTCGCGCTCTTCTTCTGCCTGCTTGTAGAACATTTTTGCCAGTTTCTTGAAACCTTCTTCATCAAAGTACACAGCCATCTGAACGTATTCCATCGAAGCCTGAAACTCATGTCCGATCTGTGCGTTGATAGCATCATTCAATGCTTTACTGATTAACATGTCTTTATCCTCCACAAATTGTTATTAAGGATATTGTAGCAGTTTTCTGTTAGAAATCCATTAATTTGTATAAGATTTGTAGAAATTTCTCAAATCAAAACACTGTCAATATCTACGCGGTCTAGGTGCGGCGTTGCTGCAATGCCCAATACAGCGCCACCGACCCTGCCACCGCCGCGTTCAATGACTGAATTTTTCCCCGCATTGGCAGGCAAACCAGCATATCGCAGGACTTGCGCACCAGTGCCCGCAGTCCTTCGCCCTCGCTACCTACCACCAGTGCCAGCGCACCATCCAGCCGCGCGCGCTCCAGCGGCTGCGCTTCTGAACCAGCTTCCAGACCTACCACCCAGATATCCGCTTGCTTCAGCCGTTCGATTCCTTGCGCAAGATTGAGTGCCGCTACCAGCAAATGTTCGCTCGCCCCAGCAGAAGCATGTACCACTGCCGGCGTCACGCCAACCGTGCGCGCCAGCGGGATTAACACGCCATGAACACCGACCGCTTCCGCTGTCCGCAAGAGTGTCCCAAAATTCTGCGGGTTTTGCAGGGCATCCAGCACCAATACAAAAGGCGGTTCATCCCGTTCCTGCGCCAACCCAAGAATATCCTGCAGGGTCGAATAGGGATAACCACTCACCTCCACCGCCACCCCCTGATGAGTCTCTCCAAGAGTATCCAACCGTTGACGCGGCACGCGCTCCACGATCAACTTCCGCTCGTCTGCCAGCTCGAGAACCTCTGCCAGACGTCCTTTTTCTTCCGCACCTTGCGCCACCCACAGCCGAAACACCTGCCGCCGGTGCGCCCGCAGTACCTCATAGACCGGGTTTCGCCCGCTGATCCACTCTTTCAACCCTTACTCTCCTGGATGACAAACACACCGCTGCAAAATGACATCGGAAAATAACGCGCCTCCACACCGACAGACCGCAGAGCCGGGATGGCTTCATCGGCAATCCAGTAATATTCCTCTTCCCACCTTTCCCCGACCGTTTCTCTAGTGTGTTCCTGTGCCGTGCTGTCCCCAAAGGCAATATCGCCGATGACCAGACGCCCCCCACGTACCACAAAACAGCGCAACAAATCACACACTAATTTCACCTTCTGCGCCAGATCAAAATGATGAAAGGTATAGGCAGATATGACACAATCAAAACGGCGACTGACAGAAAAGGGTAATGGAAGGCGTAAATCGGCAAGCAAACAGCGCACGCCGGACAATTTTGCCTTTGTTCGTAACAGCATCAACAGCGAAAAATCAACACACCAAAGCTCACATCCCAGGTCGGCAAACTTCGCCGTCAGGTTTCCCGTGCCGGCGCCCAAATCCAGTACATGCATCCCTGGGCAGGCTTCTGCTTCAGCAAGGATTTTATCCAACACAGCAGCATAACCTTCAAAGGGGAAACCATCAGCAAGAGCAACCTGTGCATCATAGGTCGCCGCCCAATGATCAAAATCCCTAGCAGGAAATAGATCGCTCACAATAATTGAGTAAAGGAAAATCCCACAGCAGATCAACCCCAACGCCAGGTGGTACCTTCACGAGTGTCCTCGAGGATCACGCCCAACTCTGCCAGACGGTCGCGTATCGCATCGGCCAACGCGTACAGTTTCTGTTTGCGCAGTTCCAGCCGTAAATCCACCAGCAATTGAACAAACGGATCGGCATCGCCGCCTTTTGGGGCTTCCTTTAGCGTCAAGCCGAGTGTGCCGGTCAGCTCACGCAACAACGCTTGTGCACCTTCCAGTTCGGCAGGCAATGCACCATCGGCGCGTGCCTGATTGATGGCACGCACAAGCTCGAAAATATGCGACAAAGCCCCGGCGGTGTTAAAATCGTCATCCATCGTTTCGATAAAGCCGGCTTTGCTGGCCTCCATTTGCTGCTGAAGCCCCCGTTTGCCTTCATCTGAAAGACCCTTTGACTCCGGCAACGCCGGGCGCAATGCGCTGCGCAACCGCTCCAGCGCCTTTTCCGCCTGTGCAACAACCTCATCTGAATAAATCAACGGGCTGCGGTAGGAAGCATTGAGGATGATATAACGCAATGAATCTGCCGAATGTTCTGCCAGGTATTCTTCAATGGTGATCAGATTACCCAGCGATTTGGACATCTTGACCGCACCGAGCTGCAACATGCCGTTATGAATCCAATAACGGACAAAAGGTTTTCCGGTTAGGCTTTCGGTTTGAGCAATTTCGTTCTCATGATGCGGAAAAATCAGATCATTGCCGCCACCATGGATGTCAATCTGCTCACCGAGATGATGCAGGTTCATCGCCGAGCATTCGATGTGCCAGCCGGGTCGCCCCCTTCCCCAAGGACTGTCCCAGGCGGGTTCGCCGGGTTTAGCGGCTTTCCACAAAGCAAAGTCCATCGGGTCTTCTTTGCGCTCATCTATCTCAATCCGCGCTCCAGCCTGCATCTCATCCAACCGCCGCCCGGAGAGCTTCCCATAATCCTCATCTTTGCGAACGCGGAAATAAACATCGCCATTAAGCGGGTATGCAAAGCGCTTCTCTACCAGCGCCTGAACCATTTGAATAATCTGATCAATTTCGCGCGAGGCGCGCGGTTTAACCGTCGGCGGCAGGATGTTGAGGTCTTGCAGGTTCTTCTCAAACTCGGTGATATACATTTCAGCCAGCTCGAAGGGGTCTTTGCCCAGTGTCTGGGCGCGTTTAATGATTTTATCGTCCACATCGGTGAAGTTCATGGCGTGTTTCACTTCATAGCCGCGATACTCAAGATAGCGACGAATAATGTCAAACACCAGTGCCGACATGGCATGTCCGATGTGCGCCTTATCATAAACCGTTGGTCCGCAGACGTACATGCGCACCTTGCCGGGTTCAATAGTTTCAAATATTTCTTTTTTACGCGTCAATGTATTGTAAATCTTGAGCGTCATCTTCCCTCATTTCTTATGATAAATGTCTTCAGGACAACCCCTGCATCAGGATTGTTCCGGGCGAGCGAAGATCATCCTGCCAGCCGCCGTCTGCAACACTTTGGTCACCACAACGTCAACCTCGCGGTCGAGGTATTCCTTGCCATTCTCAACAACCACCATCGTACCATCATCCATATAACCGACGCCTTGATTGGCTTCTTTACCTTCTTGAATGATATGCACACTGATAACCTCACCGGGTAGCAGGACTGACTTGACTGCGTTTGCCAGCTCATTGACATTCAATACCGGCACGCCCTGCAATTCAGCTACGCGGTTCAAGTTGTAATCGTTGGTCAAAATCGGACAGCGCAACTGACGCGCCAGAATGATGAGTTTATCATCCACCTCCCGCACACCCTCGACATCAATATCACTGATACGCACCGGAATACCGGGTTCCTTCTGTAAATTAGAGATTACTTCCATGCCGCGCCGCCCGCGCTGCCGTCGTAATCCATCCGAAGAGTCGGCGATAAACTGCAACTCTTGCAACACAAAACGCGGGATGAGCAGCGAACCGGGCAGGAATCCTGTGCGGGCAATATCGGCGATGCGTCCATCAATAATGACACTGGTATCCAACAGGATTGTGCGGCTCTCCACCCAATTCGAGCCGCTCTCTGCGCCAACTGGTACCATTCCTCCTACGCCGCGCCCGGTCAGGTTGGAAAGCATGGTAAACAAGTCCATCTGGCGCATGACAAAAATCGAAATGCCCAGATACCCAAAAAGCAGGACTCCCACAAATGGCAAAATTTGCCCAAACGGAGCAGGCAACAGCGAAAGCGGAAAGGACAGCAGCGCCGCAATCAGCAATCCAACAACCAACCCCATCAGCGCGGCAAACAGCGAGTGAGCTGAAATGCGCGCCAGCAGGTTGCGCAAGGAACGAACCGGACGCACTGTGATTAACGGTGTCAGAATTAATCCCGCCAGCGCACCGACCAGACCAATGGTAAACGCATACTGTTCAACTGAAAATGTGCTTACCGCAGTACCTTGATTAGCCAGACGACCCAACTGAGTGCCCCAATACACGCCCAACGTAGAAAATACAATCATGCCAATTAATCGAAAAATAAAATCAAGGCTCATAAGTCCTCCAAAAAATAAAACTGGTTGTTAAAGAACGGAAAAAACAGAATGATAATAGAATAATAACCGTACCTTATACATGATAGCATGTTCAAAGTAATTCGTCAATTTGCCTTGACAAATCTGGTCAAGCACGTAAAATAAAATTCAACATGTCAGCCATCAATCTTCTGCGCGCTCGACGAATTCGGAACCTATCCCAACCGGAAAGGTGGGCACGCCGCGCGCGGCTTAACGGCTGAAAAGATTTTTGCTCGTAACCCATGCCCCTCTTTCCGGAGGGGTTTTTTGTTTTACAACTATAAAAGCAAGTAAATCGCATATCATCAGCTTTCATAAAATATTCTATTTTGTAATAAGGAGAAAAAAATCATGTCCAACAACAATTCACAAAAAACAGTTAAAAAAGTTGTCCTAGCATACTCTGGCGGTCTGGATACCTCGGTTATCGTCCCATGGCTGAAGGAAAATTATCACTGCGAGGTTATCTGCTTCTGCGCAGATGTCGGTCAGGGCGAGGAACTTTCCGGGCTGGAAGAACGCGCCAAATTGAGCGGCGCTTCCAAACTGGTCGTCATGGATTTGCGTGAAGAGCTATGCCGTGACTACATCTTCCCCCTGGTGCGCTCCGGCGCAGTTTATGAGCGCAAATACCTGCTTGGGACTTCCATTGCCCGCCCGCTGATGGCAAAGAAACAGGTGGAAGTCGCTCTGGCAGAGGGTGCGGATGCTGTTGCCCATGGTTGTACAGGGAAGGGCAACGATCAGGTACGTTTTGAGATGGGCTATGCTGCGCTGGCACCAGAGCTGACTGTCATTGCCCCCTGGCGTGAGTGGGATATTCGCTCGCGCGAAGATGCCCTGGCATATCTGCAAGCGCGCAACCTGCCCGTCCCCTCCAGCAGCGGTCCCAAGCTCATCAGCCGCGACCGCAACCTGTGGCACATCTCGCACGAGGGCGGACCGCTGGAAGACGCCAACTATGCCCCAGAGGAGTGGATTTTCCAGCTTACCGTCTCGCCGGAGAAAGCACCCGATCGGCCAGAAGAAATTGAGATTGGCTTTGAATCCGGTACTCCCGTCAGCCTCAATGGACAATATCTTAACCCGGTACAGTTGATTGAAACGCTCAATCAACTCGGCGGCAAACATGGTATTGGCCGGGTAGATTTGGTGGAAAACCGTCTGGTAGGGATGAAGTCGCGCGGCATTTATGAAACTCCCGGCGGCACTATCCTGGTTACCGCCCACAAAGAGCTAGAAACCATTACCCTTGACCGTGAAACGCTGCACTACAAAGACATCCTGGCACAGAAATATGCTGAAATGATCTACTTCGGGCAATGGTTCACGCCGCTGCGCGAGGCTCTGGATGCCTTTTTCCTGGAGACACAAAAACCCGTTAGTGGTAGCATTAAGCTCAAACTCTACAAAGGCAACCTGATCGTCAGCGGACGGCAAAGTGCCAACAGTCTCTACCGCGCGGATATTGCCACCTTCGGTCATTCCGCTTTATATGACCATCAGGACGCTGAAGGATTTATTCACCTGTTCAGCCTGCCCTCGCGCGTTCATGCCTACCTGCATCACGGGACACCCGTTCCTGCACCGGCTGTAACGGGTGAAGACTAATTCTGCAGAAGCAGGTTTCAATTCGCCGCACCTGTTTGGATTCGCAATCCACACAAGTGTAAAAAAGGAAGGGTACGATGAAACTATGGAATGCCCACTGGTCGGCTTCAATGGATGAGCTGACTGCCCGTCTGAACGATTCGCTGGCGTTCGATCAGCGGCTGGCAATTCAGGATGTCCGCGGCAGTATCGCATGGGCAGGCGCATTGCAAAAAGCCGGCATTCTGCAAGCGGACGAGCTTGCCCGCATCGTGGCAGGATTGAGCCAGATTCTGGATGAGCTGGAGGAGGGACGCTTTGTTTTTCAACCATCCGACGAAGATATTCACACCGCCATCGAGCGCCGGCTGGGAGAGGTGATTGGGACGCTGGCGGGCAAGCTCCATACTGGACGCAGCCGCAATGATCAGGTGGCAACCGATTTCCGCTTGTGGCTGATGGAAACCTGCGATCAGCTCGAATCACTCCTGCGCGACCTGCAAAAAGCGCTGCTGGCACGCGCCGAAACCGACTGGGGCATCATCCTGCCGGGCTATACCCACTTTCAACAAGCACAGCCTGTCCTGCTCAGCCACTGGTGGCTGGCGCACTTCTGGGCACTGGAGCGCGACCGCCAACGGTTAAAAGTGGTGCGCGAGCATAGCGCCAGCCTCCCGTTGGGAAGCGGTGCGCTGGCTGGGACGGGTTTCGCTGCCATTGACCGTTTTGCACTGGCAAAGGAGCTTGGCTTCTCTGCCCCCGCGCCCAACAGCATAGATGCTGTTTCCGACCGCGACTTTGCCGCCGAGTTTCTTTTTTGGGCGGCTTTGCTGGGTGTGCATCTCAGCCGCCTGTCAGAAGCGCTCATCCTTTACACCACGCGCGAATTTGGTTTCATTTCGTTAGATGACGCCTACACGACCGGCTCGAGCCTGATGCCGCAAAAGAAAAATCCCGACCCTTTGGAACTGATCCGCGCCAAAAGCAGCGTCTTGACCGGCAAGCTGACCACTTTGCTGACCATCCTCAAAGGTTTGCCTTCCGCTTATGACAAAGACTTGCAAGAAGACAAACCGCCTGTCTTTGAAGCGGCGGATACGCTGGCTATCGTTCTGCCGGTGCTGAGCGGTTTGCTCAACACGCTCAAAATCAATCCGGAGCGTATTCATCAGGCGATGGACTGGAACATGCTGGCAACCGATGTTGCCGATTATTTGGTGGAGAAAGGCATCCCCTTCCGTCAGGCACATACCGTCGCGGCACAGGTCGTCCAGCGCGCCGCTGATCTTGGTCTGACCCTTTCCGAATTACCGCTCAAGGAGTGGCAGGCGGTCCACCCTGCTTTTGAGCAGGATGTGTTTTCATTATTTGACCTTTCCCACTGTCTTGACCGCCGCGCCGCTTTTGGCGGCACTGCACCTGATGCGGTAAGCAAGCAGTTAGCGCTGGCACGGACTGTGTTGGCGAATTAGTTTATCTGAAAGCATTGCACTACAGACCTTCCACAGGTTCGCCATCCAGTGGAAGGTCTGCTCATTGTTGCCCTAGTAAGCCCCGTCCAATTGTATCCTGTGCTATACTAAATTTATTCAAGAGGTAAATTATGTTTCCAATTCGCGACACCATTCGTTCTTATTCTTTCCCGATTGTCAACTGGCTCATTTTGATCGCCAATACACTGGTGTTTCTTTTTGAACTCAGTCTCTCGCCGCTGGGGCTGGAACGCTTTATTGGCGTTTTTGGGTTGGTGCCGGCACGGTTGAACCTGCTCAACCCGTTCAGCTTCCTGCCGTTTCTCACCCACATGTTTCTGCACGGTGGATGGTTTCACTTTCTCAGCAATATGTGGATGCTGTTCATCTTCGGCGATAACGTGGAAGACCGCATGGGTTCACTGCGCTATCTGATTTTCTACCTGCTTGGCGGCATCGCGGCGGGATTTTTGCAGGCTTTTGTCAATCTGGGCAGCACGGTACCGGCAATTGGCGCCAGCGGCGCCATCGCTGCAGTCATGGGCGCTTACTTTTTGTATTTCCCGCGCGCTAAAGTGATCACCTTTGTACCGCTCTTTTTCCTGCCCTGGTTTATTGATATTCCAGCCATCTTCTTTTTGGGCTTCTGGTTTGTTTCGCAACTCTACTCCGGTTTTCTCTCGTTGGTGACCGTCAGCGGAACAGCGATCGGCGGAGTTGCCTGGTGGGCGCATGTCGGCGGATTTCTCTTCGGTTTGTTCGTGGCAGTGCCCTTTGGTTATCGAAGAAGGCATCGTCAGTATTTTGATGAATACTTTCCCTGGTAACTTGTTGGAGGTCACATGGAACTGTTAAACCTGTTTTGGATCATTCTGATCATCTCGTCGTTTACTCCACTCATACGACAGCGAATGCTGGAGGCGGCACGCCTGAAGCTTTTACGGACACTGGAAGAAAAACGCGGTACGCGCGTGATTGCCATGATTCACCGTCAGGAAAGTATGTCATTTCTGGGTTTTCCAATCTCCCGCTACATTGACATTCAGGATTCCGAACAGGTGCTGCGCGCTATCAAGTTGACCGACCCGCAGGTGCCGATTGACCTGATCCTGCACACCCCCGGCGGGCTGGTGCTGGCTTCGGAACAAATTGCTCAAGCGCTGGCGCGTCACCCGGCAAAAGTGACTGTCTTTGTCCCCCACTATGCTATGTCCGGCGGCACTATGCTGGCACTTGCGGCAGATGAGATCGTCATGGACGAAAACGCCGTGCTGGGTCCGGTGGACCCGCAAATCGGTCAATATCCGGCGGCGTCCATCCTGCAGGTGGTGGAGCAAAAGGACAAAAACAAAGTGGATGATGAAACCCTCATCCTGGCAGACATTTCGCGTAAAGCCATCCAGCAGGTAAAAGAGACTATTCGACGCATTGCCTGTTGCGTCTATACCGAAGAAGAACGGCAGCGGCTGGCGGAAACCCTGGCAACCGGCAAGTGGACGCACGATTATCCCATCACAGTAGATGAGGCGCGCGCCTTAGGGTTGAAAATCAGCACTGACATGCCGCCCGAAATTTATCAGCTCATGAACCTCTATCCACAGGCAAACGCTCGCCGTCCTTCGGTTGAATATATTCCTTTGCCGTACCCTGTCCGCCCGCGTCTGCCTGAGCGCAGTAATAAAGAGTGATACTGCTCGGACAGGCAACAGCCTGATTTGTAGTGGAAAGGATGGATACAATGGACAATCCAATGGATATCAATCAAGCCTCGCTTGAAGACCTGGTCACCCTGCCCGGTGTGACACCGGAACTGGCAGAACGCCTGATCGCAGCGCGCCCATTTCAGACGCCGGAAGACTTGCGCCGTGTCAAAGGCATGAACAGCCGGCTGGTCAAGCGATTGAAACCTTATCTTGCATTCCCTGAACCCACACCCGCCGCAGAAGGCGCAGAAGAAACACCGCCGCCCGCCCCAATGATCGCAAGCGAAGCCGCTCCCCCGGCGACTGAAGAAGTGCAGGCATCTATCGAAGTTCCGCTGCCCCCTGCATCTCAGCCTGAGAAAATATCTGCCGAAGTCAGAGAGCCTGCTGTTCCACCAGAACCGGTCACTCTTCCGCCGCCAGCGGTAACGCCGGAAACCTCCACGCCGGCGCATGAGACAATTGGGCCGCTGTCCACCTTTAGGCAGCTCACCCGCAATGAAACTCTGATCTACGCCGGACTGTTCAGCCTGTTGGCTTTTACACTGGCAATGATTTTCAGTCTGGGCTTCCTTGCTATCATCAATGGTGGACTGCGTTATATCAGTCCAGCGCGCTTTAATGCCTTGCAAAGCCGCGTGGAACTGCTCAACAGTCAAATTACCACGCTTCAGCAGGATGTAAACGCGCTGCGCCTGCGGGTGGAGACAATGGAAGCGCTCAGCGGACGGGTGAGCAATCTAGAAAAAGAGACCGAGACACTGCGCAATGAACTGGAAACAACCGCCACACAAATGAAGCAGTTACAGGAAGAGTTTGACCGTCTGGATCAGCAGGTAAGTACCCTGCAGAAGAGTGTCCAGATTTTTGAACGATTTTTGCAGGGCTTGCGCACTTTGCTGGCAGATTTGGCGCCAGCCAGCCCATAGGGAGGCGCATGATGAGCGAAATCCCAACCCAAAGCACGCCGTCTCGTTCAGGCTTTAGCCGGTTTCTGACTGTTTTCTTGCGTGCGCTGGTGCGCATTGCGTTGGTGATACTGGTCGGTACTGTGGTGGGGCTGGCAGCTTATCTGACAATCGCCATCGTATATAGCCGGGTCATCGAAGCACAGCAAGCGAATGCTATTCGCCTTTCTGCACTGGAAACCCAGCAGGCAGCGCAGAACGAGGACCTCTATCAAAGAATTTCCCGCCTTGATGAGCAAATACTGGCATTAGAAAACCGCCACAACCAGGCAAATGAAAGCCTGCGCAACCTGTATGGTGAGATCGAGAAATTGCGTCAGGAAAGCAAGGATAATGCCGCCCTTCAGCAGCGTCTCAAAGAACTGGAAACTCGTTTAGACCGTCTATCTGAATTCACCGCCGAGGTCAGTACACAGGTAATGGCGTTGCAACTGACTCCGCTCTATGGACAAAAAGAGCAGCTTGAACTGCAGCAAGAAGTCAAATTCATCCATATCTTGGAACTTCTCAACCGCAGCCGCATGTACTTAATGCAAAGCAACTTTATGCTGGCAAAACGGGAGGTAGAAAAAGCCCAAAAAGTGCTGCTGGAACTAATGGCTGGTGCAACACCGTACCAGATACCCGTTCTTAACGAGGTGGCAAAACGCCTCAATGCCGCCTATCTTAACCTGCCAGATAATCCGGTTTTGGCAGCAGACGATCTTGAAATCGTCTGGCAAACCCTCTCGACTGGCTGGAGTACGCCCACGCCAGCACAGACCAGTGCACCAACTGTTTCAGGCACACCTTCACCATTACCTGTAACCGCAACACCCAGCCCTACCTAGCATAGTCTGCATAGAAAAATGTACGAGGTTGATGGCAATGAATGAAAAATCTGTAAACCCTAACTCTGAACAAAAAAAAGCTGAAGAACAACCTGTTATTAAGTCTGAGCCCGCTATCGAAATGTCACCTGAAGCCATCCCCGAAAAGCCGTCTAAATCCCGCAAGGGAGCGCTATACGTCCTTCTCAGCCCGGAAACGCGTATGGGACGCTTTCTACGACCACTGGTGCGCTGGCTGGCAATCATCGTGGGGTTATTTGCGCTTGGATTCCTGACCGCCTATCTGCTGCTCTACCGTCCTGAATACATCAGCCGATTGGATGCGCAACAGCAAATTGCCACGCTTGAACAAGAACTCAAAGAAACAAAAAGCGAGCTGACGAAAACGGCATCCGACCTGAAAGCGGTTCAGGAACGCTATGACACCGCCAAAACTGAAGCGGAAAAGCTGACCGTCCGTGTGCAGATTGCCGCTGTAATCCAGAGCGCGCTGGAAGCGCAAAACGCCCTCGCTAACCGCGAACAAGGCATTGCCCGTCAGGCAGTCAACAACGCAAAAGCCGCTCTGGAAAAAGTACAGCCGGCGATCAGCAAGAAAAATCCCGCTCTGGCAGATGACCTGATGACCCGCCTTCAGCTTGCTATCTCAGAAATGGAACGTGACCCCAAAACCGCACAAAAAGACCTAAGAATTCTGGTGGATTCGCTGCAAAAAGTGGACGAGCTATTTAAGTAGTGCAAGTTTTGGAAACCCGCCCTGCTTTCCGGCAATGTTCCATACCCGCGCAAGAGATCTCAATAAAAATAATAGTTGTTGATCAAGCGGAGAAAAAAAGAGATGAGCAGTTCAACCATAGAAAATTTTCTGCAAAGCGGCGACAACGAAACACAGACAATCATGCGCCAGTTGCGTACACTGATTTTTGAAACTGACCCAAAATTGGACGAGGCAATCAAGTGGGGACGTTTGACCTTTACCCGGCATTGCAACTGGCGTGAGTGGATATGTGCACTCGAAACTTGCGAGCAAGGTGTTCGGCTGCTTTTTCATCAGGGCGTGTCGCTGAATGATCCGCTCGGACTGCTACAGGGTTCAGATCGGTTTATTCGGTATATAGAAATCTCCCGCTCAACTCAGATGGATTTCCCAGCACTGGCGAGACTCTTAAGTCAGGCAATCAACCGCTAAACGTACCCTTCCTTCCCCTGAAGATGTGACATTTATCACTTAACAAATTCGCCATTTGGGTTGATAATTGAGAATAAGAATTATTCTCAATTGGAGAGCAATGATACACCTTGAAAGATTGAACGAATCCATCGTTGGCGGACAGCGCAAACTGACCCGACAGCGCCGTCTGGTACTGGAAGCATTGCAGCAAAGCCGGGAACACCTGGACGCTTCCGAGCTTTACCAATTGGTTAGAATACGCGATCCGAAGATTAGCCTGGCAACCGTTTACCGAACACTGGCACTTCTTAAGGAAATGGGGCTGGTCAGTGAACAGCGCCTTGGCGAAGAACATGGGCATTTTGAGATGGTTCCGCAAACACCGCACTACCATTTCACCTGCCGTCATTGCGGGCGTGTGATTGAATTTGAGTTACCCAATCTTGCCGAAGCCTTGCAAAGGATGGCAGATCAACAGGGATTATGCATCCAGAGCGTACAGCTTGCGATCTCCGGCTTGTGCGATAGCTGCCTGGCGGAAAAAGCAGATGCCAGAACAAGCCAGGAGCCTCCGGGCACCTATCCTTGCGAGAGAAAGTTACCTGCTGCAAACAACCCAGCCGGCGCTTAACCACTCTCGCAAAACAAAAATCAACCCCAATTTCTCTTTTAAGGAGACCGATGCGTCAGCACAAGAAACCCCACTTCTCCCTGTACCACCCTTCTCATCCGATGCGGCGCTGGATACAATTTTTTTGGCGGGCAACTCCCCCCTCTGCCACCCCTACACCGACAGACACCTCAGCCCCATCGCTCATTCCCTTGAACAAACTAAAAACTGGCAGGCGGGGGATTGTGCGCCGTCTGCATGGCGGCAGGCATTTCGCTAACCGGATTTATGAGCTGGGATTTCTGCCCGGTTCAGAAATTACCATGCTTGAAAACTATGGATATGGGCCGGTATTGGTTACTGTGCGCGGTACGCGCGTCGCGCTGGGCAACAGAGAAGCTTCCAGAATTCTGGTGGAAGCGCTTGAAGAGGCTGATGAGAAATGACCTCACAGAGCCAACGACAAATCACCATCGCTTTGGCTGGACAGCCTAACGTAGGCAAGTCCACAGTATTTAACATGTTGACCGGCTTAAATCAGCATGTAGGAAACTGGCCGGGCAAGACCATTGAGCAGAAAACCGGGCAATTCCATCACAATGGTACAGTATTTCATCTGGTGGACCTGCCAGGTACGTACAGCCTTTCGGCAAATTCAGAAGAAGAACGTATTGCACGTGATTATCTCATTCATCACAAACCGGATGTCATCATTGCAGTTGTTGACGCCGCCACACTGGAACGCAGTCTGTATCTTGTGGCAGAGATTCTGATGCTTAATTTGCCGGTTGTAGTCGGGTTAAACATGATGGATGTTGCCAGTCGAGAAGGGGTACAAATCGAACCGCATGTACTGGAGGCAGCCATGCGCGTCCCGGTTGTTCCCATGGTAGCAGCAAAAAACCAAGGCGTGCGGGAGCTAATAGAAGCTGCTGAACGTCTGATAGAAAACCCCGCCGCGTTTTCGCCAAACCGTCCACTGATTCGCCCCGATCATCAGCCAATTCTGGCGCAACTGCGCATTTTGTTGAATGGAAAAATCCCCAGTCCCTACCCGGAAGATTGGGTCGCTCTGAAACTGCTGGAAGGTGATGAAGAAATTGCTGGTTTGGTAAAGCAGGCAGCGCCGCAAGCCTGGGAACAGGTGCATTCGCTCTTAATGCAGCATGAAGACGCTTTTCTGGATATTGTGGGCGGGCGATATGAGTGGGTTGAGCGCATGGTGCGCGCGGCTGCCATCCGTCCCCGCGCAGGGGCAATCACCATGACAGACCGGCTCGACCGTATTGCCACGCATCCGCTGGCTGGGTTATTGCTGTTACTGGGTATCTTTGCCCTGGTTTTCTGGCTGACTTATGCTTTAGCAACACCTCTGGTGGATTGGCTGGATGCGGGTATCATTTCTCCTTTGTCCAGTGTGGCGGCATCGGCGTTGTCCACCGCTCCGCTCTGGCTCTCCGGGCTTTTGGTAGATGGCATCATCAGTGGGGCAGGCACGGTGCTGACCTTCCTGCCAATTCTGGTCATCTTTTT
>Ga0068707_1000031_pt1 | contig 62269 bp, 37 predicted proteins | sample YNPNPMetaG_FD_66600 | JGI IMG/M metagenome (GOLD analysis project Ga0068707, IMG submission 66600) | Anoxygenic and chlorotrophic microbial mat microbial communities from Yellowstone National Park, USA - YNP NP MetaG | ecosystem: Environmental > Aquatic > Thermal springs > Hot (42-90C) >... | reverse complement strand
ACGGAGAGAGTCGTCTATGCGGTCTGCCAGCAGCATCCGCAGAATGGGGATGCGCTCTCGGTACCATTGACAGGCGTTCTGCTGGTTCTCCTGGTCGGCGCGCAGGCGCAGGGTCTCGAACAGGGTCAGCGCCCGCTGCCAGCTTTTCACCGCCTGCGGCTGATTCTGCGGCTCAGCCGCATAGACCAGCCCCAGCATCCAGCACGCCGCCGCCTGCTGGTGAGAATTGACCGGGTAGCCGGCGACGGCTTTGTGCAGGTAGTCGGCGGCAGGCGTCCATAACTGCATCTGCGCCAGCAAAAAACCCAGCTCGGTGTACGTATCTGCCAGCCAGCGCGGATGCGCTTCAGCGGCGGTCAGGCTTTCCAGTTCGCCCATCAGCTCATAGGCGCTGGCATAGCGCGGCGGGTCGTTCTGGATCAGGCGCAGAATGCGCATGACGTACTGGCGGCGGATCAGCGGCGCGCTGTGCGCCGGCAGCAACTGGCGCAGGTGAGGGTCGCTGTCGCCCATTTGTGTCCCTCTGCCCGGCAGGGCAGGGCTGGGCGCCTGAGGATGATGAACGGCATTTGCCAGAGCAAGACTGCCCGCTGAGGTGAGCGTCTGTGGGGCGGGATTGTCAAAGAGGCGGCGCAGGTGCAGGTCGAGATTGCCAAACTGGATACGGCGGCGGATTTGGGGCGGCAGCGAAAACCAGTCCAGTATTCCGCTTTGCACGCGCAGCCAGACTTCCAGCGGCAGCGCGTCTCGCTCAAAACGACCTTCCAGCACCTGACGGCGCGTTTCGTTATCGAGGATCAGCCAATCCAGGTCGTCGGCACGGTTCTCACGGAAGAGGTAAAGCCAGGTAAAGGCTTCCTCGATGCGTCCAGCCAGTTCTGCCTGCAATTCTGCCAGCCGCTCATGGTACCAGCGGGCGCGCTCTGCGGCGCGGCGTTGTGCGGCTTGTTGAGCCAGCGTTGCAAAGGCTCTTCGAGCTGCACACCATTGGGTATATCCCAGCAGGTTGTTGTTCAGCCGGAAATGGATGGCGCCGCCAATCCAGCCTGCGATTGCCTGCCGGTGGAGCTGTCCCGGCTGCCCGGCGTAGAGGGTCTCCGCTTCGCTGGCGAACTGCGAAGCGGTGTGCAGCTCGCCGCGCTCGAAGGCGCTCAGCGCACAGCTCAGCAGTGCTTCCCCCTGTTCAAGCGGGTTAAGCGCCTGCAGGACGTTTCGCCGCAGGGCTTGCACCTCTCTTTCAAACCCAAAGGTTGTGCTGCGCAGGTTTTCGATTTGACGGCGGGTGAGCGGGGAAAGATACGAGTGGCTGAACTGGTTCAGCCAGCCGAAGACGACCGCCGGCGTCAGGATCATTCCAGCCCTCCCGGCTGGTTGGTCTGGTCATAGATGGCGTCCAGCACCTGCGCCACGCGCATCAGGAACAGACTGCGCAGGCGGGTGTTGCCTTCGGGCTGGCGGAAATTGACCTTTTCCAGCACGCGGGCGATGCTTTGAATCAAATTTGCCTGCAACTGCGCCCGTCCCAGCTCCTGATACGCCTTGCGCGTGGCAGTGCCGCGCCTGCGTTCGGCAAGGCTGATGCGGGCGAGGCGGGCGCGCCAGCGGTCTACCCGCACCTCGTCCACCTCCGGGCGCAGGATGTCAAAATGTCCGACATTTGCCCAAAGCAGTTCAGCCGACCAGTTGCGCAGCGCCGCCCGCGTGGCTGGGGAAAAGAGCGTCTCTTGAATGCGGGCGCGCGGGTCGAGCTGATCCTGGCGCGGCGCCGTCAGCTCGTCAATGGTGTGGTCATTGACGTAATCGGTGATCGTTCCGGTCAGCACACGCTCCACTGCCTGCCGCCAGGTTTCGGCGCCGTTTTGGGTGACCATGATGCGCGCAATCATGCTGCGCAAAGCGTCTTCATTGAAGGGGTAAGGGTTGCGCAGGGTGCGGCGCAAGGGACGCCCGCGCACATCCTGAAGCAGGAAACGATAGCGGAAATGGATGTCCTGCACCGAGATGCGGATGCCGTCCAGCGTGGTGCAGGTGACTTCGTCCCGCTCGCCATGCTGATCGTCCAGATCAGCGATGAAACCGATGGTTTCAAAGGGGGACATGAAGTAGCCGCGCGAGGTGACCCGGGCGGCGGAAGGGCGGCGCAGCCAGCGGAACATCACCGCGTTATCCGGATAGATCAGCACGTAGCCCGGTCCGCCGATGGTGTTCAACAAAGTCAGGTCATCCGCATTCCCGTCCAGTCTGCCGTCATCAATGCGGGCGCGCGGGTAGCGCAAACCGAACATGGGTGCCAGAACATAGCGAAAAGCCAGCGGCAGGCGGTTGAGATTATAGACATCGTTGACGAAGCGCGCCGCGGCAACAAAGATGAACACGGTTGCCGCCAGCGGGGCAATGTAGTAGCGCAAAATGCGCCAGTGGACAAGGTAGGTGACCACAGCCAGGATGAGCGGATTCACCGGGCGGAAGAACGGGTTGGTGCGGATGGCAGTCAGTACCTGCTGGACCACCTCATCCGGCACAGAAGGCTCGAATAATGCCCCGCCTAGAACGCCAAACAGGATTAACAGGGCAAAGAGCAGGGCCAGACGGGTCAGCCCCTTGAGGTTCTCCAGACGTTCGCGCCCAGCTTCAGGACCCGGCGGCGGGGGCGGGGTGGGCGGCGGGGGGGCGGCTAAGGGCGGCGGCTGGCGCGGCGGTCTTGCCGGCGGCGGGGGCGGCGGGGGCGGCGGCACGGCCGGAGGCCAGCGCGGCGGCGGAGGCGGCGGCTCGACCGGCGGCGGGGTGGGAATCTGGAAAAACCAGCGCAGGGCGCGCACGAAATTGTTCCATAGCCAGCGCAATGCCCTCCAGAGCCATCTGCCAAGCCGCTGCAAGGCATCCATCACGCGCCGCAAAACGTTCATCCTTCCCTCCGACGACCAGTCATACCGCTCTCCCCTGGCAAAAGCCAGTTATGCAGATCGCGCATGATATTGAGCGCATTTTCCGGCAGCAGCACGCGCGTTTGCGGGTCGGCGGCGGCTTTCTCCAAAGCCTGCAGGACGCGGATCGCCAGCGCCTCTTGCGAAAGATGGGTATCCTGATAGGTTTCCACCAGCGCGTTGAACAGGTCTTCCTGCATGGCTGCTGTCCATTGACCCTGCAGGCGCAGCGCATCCAGTTCTCCCTCGCCGATTTCGATGTCTTCTTCGCGTCGCCAGGGTGCCGCCCAGGTTTCCAAATGCTGCTGTTCAATCAGCGGCGAAACCGGACTGATTTCGCTGAAACCGCTGGCGCTCACCAGAATACCGCGCTCGCGCAGCACTTTTGGCGTATTCATCATTTGAAACGGTGAAACCAGCAGCTCTGCCTCTTCGTATTCCCGCCCTGCCTGCAGGGGTTGGTTTTCGCGGTGGATGAGCAGGCGGTAACATAATACCCCGTTGTTGCGCATGAAGGTTGCCAGTTCCTGCCGCAGGCGCTGACGGTTGCGTCCCGGCGCGAGGTCATGCTGGAAAAATTCGTCAAAGTTGTGTTGTGAGACGATCTGGCGGAAGAATTCAGAGGCGACCAGTGTGGGCAGTTCCGTCCATGGCAGCAACTGCTGGTTGCCGCTGCGCGCCTGAGCGAAAACCGCCTCAAAAACACGGCTCCAGATGAAATCCGGGTAGGGTGGACGCTCCGGCAGGGGTGTGTAGGGGCGGTAGTCTTGCAGTCTGGTCATGGCGCGGGCGTAGCGGTGCACTTCGCGGCGGTCTGCATCGTCCAGCGTATCGGCAAAACCGCTCACCCGCAGGCGGTTTGTCCCGGCGACCGGCTCCAGCGTGACCACGCGCAGGTCTTCAGCCCGCCGTCCGCCGTCAACATAAGCAATATGCAGGGCAGTGTATTCCGGACGTTGTCCCACTGCAAAGAGCACCCAGACGTTGGCGGTCAGTTCAATGCCGTCGCGCGTATAGGCGGAGACGCTTTTGCGAACACGGAACTGCGGGCGCAGGTCCACCACCGCGCGGATGCGTTCTCTGGGGCGGGTAAAGGTAATGCCGGCGCCGCGCACGCGCGGTGACTCGTAACGGTCGCGCAGCCCCAGCATGATCAGAATAATCTCGATGATGCGCCAGAACACCCGGATCAGGCTGGGCGGCGGGACGCCCTCTTCCAGAACAACGGCACTGTTGTAATCCACCACGACTACGCCGGCGCCTTCGCGGTCCAATTCCTCTGCGGCAGCAATGATTTGCCCATCGCGCACAAAGACCGCCATCCCGTGCCGGCGGATAATGTGTAGAAACAGATGAAAGGCAGTGCGGTATACCTCTTGAACGCGGCGAAATGGTTCAAATTGGCGCAAATCGTCCCAGAATTCATACGAAGAGGTGATCGGCAGCAATGCCTGCGCCGAGACCAGCCCCAGCCAGATGATCGCCACCAGAAAAAAGCCGCCCAGACAGTTGAACAGGATAATCAGGGTGGACTGAATCAGGTCCGGCGGAAGAGGGAAAGGTTTGCCCCCCAGCGCAGTGTAGAAGATATTGAAGATCAGAAACAATACGGCGTAAATCTGGCGCGCAAAGAACACCGTGAACAACAACAGAAAGCCCGCCGGCAGCATCCACAATCGCCAGCGAAAGCGGCGGTGTTCTGTTTCTCTCAGCAGCATAGCGTCCCCCCTTTACGGAAGCCTTTGGCGCAGACAGGAAACATACATGTAAAATCAGTATATCCTTGCCGCTTGCGCTTTGTCAAGCGCAGGGAACATTGATTGCGTTTTTTGGTAAACTGCCTGTTTTGGAAAATTTTAGATAAGGGCGCAGGGGTAGTCAATGGCACAAGTTTGAGATTTCCTTGATTCTTGATGAATTGGGGGATTGACTTTGTGAGAAATTTTGCTATGATGTAATTATAAAACAATTATACGTTTGTCGTTTATACAAATTTTCCCTTTTCTGAACATGGTGATTGAGCGGCCGCTGACCATTGTTGAACAAGCCAGCCAGATCCTGCGCAAGCGCATCCGTGAGGGCGTTTATGCGCCCGGCGAAAGGCTGCCCTCTGAAGATGAGCTGGCGGAGGAGATGGGCATCAGCCGCACCACCCTGCGGGCGGCAATGTCGGCTTTGGTGGCTGAAGGGCTGGTGGTGCGCCGCCAGGGCGCCGGCACCTACGTGAACAGGCGTTCGCTGGAACTGATCGCCCAACTGCAAAAATTCTGGAGTTTCATGCGCGTCATTGAAAACGGCGGGCGCAAACCGTCTGTGCGCCAGCTTTTTGTCGGCGAGCGTGCGGCTGATCAAGATGAAGCGCGCCATCTTGAGATCGAAGCCGGAGAGATGGTCTTTGTCCTTGAGCGGCTGTTTCTTGCCGATGTGATGCCGGTCATTCATTCCACCAACCTTGTTCCGCTCGATCTGCTCACCCAGCCGCCGCAAAGCCGGCAACTTATTGAATCTATTCAAGACTTCCTGCGCCAGCACGCCGGGCAGGAGATCACCTATTCCACTTCTGACATCTGCGCCGTGCTGCCGCCGCCTGAGGTTGCAAAAGCGCTGCGCGTTCAAGATGGACAACCGCTGCTGCGCTTTGATGATGTGTTCTTCAATGCCAGCAGCAAACCGATTGCTTACGGGATTAATTATTACAACGAGAAGTTGCTGGGGATGCGTCTGGTGCGCACCCATACCAACTGAGCGCTGAAAACCATTGAAGAAACAGGAGGCGCAGCATGCAATGACATTGAAACCGGAAGTTAAACAAGTCCTTAACCGCACTTTGGAGGCTTTGCTCCCGCTGACTGCCGTGCCGCTGGCGATGATCATCGGCGCGGCAGTGCTGCTGGCGATGAACATCAACCCGCTGACGGCGTTCAATGCCCTGCTGAAAGGGGCGGCAGGGGATGTCTCCGGCGTAACCCAGACGCTGGTCAAAGCCACTCCCCTGCTGCTGGTTGGTCTGGGGGTGGTGATTGCTTTTCGCGGCGGGGTGATCAACATCGGCGCTGAAGGGCAGATCATTGTCGGCGCGCTGGCGACGACGGCGCTTTCGGTGGGTTTCCCGGATTTGCCGCGCGGCGTTCTCTTGCCGCTCGCCTTGCTGGCGGGGACGCTGGCGGGCGCAGTGTGGGGAGGGATTCCCGGCATCCTCAAAGCCCGGCTGGGTGTCAATGAAATCCTCAGCACGGTGATGATGAACGCCATTGCGGTGCAGCTCTCCAACTATCTCCTGCGCGGTCCGATGATTGACCCGGCGGAGATCGAACATGGCACGCGCATCGCTCAGTCGGCTCTGCTGCCGAGGGCGGTCTGGCTGACCAAACTCGTGCCGCGCACGCTCTTGCACAGCGGGGCGATCCTTGCGCTGGTTCTGGCGGTGCTGGTGTATATCTTCCTCTGGCGCACCACCATTGGCTATCGCATCCGCGCCGTCGGTCTCAATCCGGATGCCTCGCGTCTGGCGGGCATCAATGTGCCGTTTTATCTGGCGATTTCGCTCATTTTAGGCGGGGCATTTGCCGGGCTAGCTGGAGCGGTTGAGGTGACGGGTGTCCAGCATCGCATGATGGAAGGCTTATCCAGCGGCTACGGCTTCTCCGGCATCGTGGCGGCGCTGTTTGGCAAGCTGCATCCGCTGGGAGCGATACCCGCTGCCATCCTCTTCGGCGGCTTGCTGGTGGGCGGCAACGCCATGCAGCGCGCCGTTCAGGTGCCTTCTGCTTTGATTGACGCCATGCTGGGGCTGATTGTGCTGTTTGTCGTCAGCGCCGACATCTGGGCGCGCTACCGGGCGCGCAGGAGGGAGACCAGTGGCTGAACTTTTCACCCTTCCCGTCCTGCTGGGCATTCTCTATTCCGGGATTCGCCTGGCAACTCCCTATCTCTATGCCGCCATCGGCGAGATGTTCGCCCAGAATTCAGGGGTGCTGAATCTGGGTGTGGATGGCATCATGCTGATGGGCGCCTACACCGGTTTCTTCGTCGGCATGAAAACCGGCAGCCTGTGGCTGGGATTGCTGGCGGCGGCTGTCACCGGCGCGCTGATGGGGCTGCTGATGGCGCTGGTCAGCGTTACGCTCAAAGCCGAACAGGGCATCAGCGGCATCGGTTTACAGCTCTTTGGCTTGGGGCTTTCCACCTTGCTCTTCAAGCTGACCATGGGCAGCGTCGAGTCCATCAAAGGCTTTCAGCCGGTCAAAATTCCCCTGCTGGGGGATATTCCCTATCTCGGCGAGGCGCTGTTCAATCATAATTTGCTGGTCTATGGGGCGTTTGTACTGGTGCCCATCTCCAGCTTTATCCTCAACAAAACCACCTTTGGGCTGAAGGTGCGCGCCGTCGGTCAAAACCCTACCGCTGCCGACTCGCTGGGCGTTTCGGTGGATGGCGTGCGCTACATCACGGTGACGCTGGGCGGCATTCTGGCGGGCATCGCCGGCGCTTCGCTTTCCATTGCGCTCATCAATTTGTTTCAGGAAAACATGACCAACGGCATGGGCTTTATTGCGGTAGCGCTGGTCTATTTTGGAAGCTGGCGTCCCAGCGGCGTGCTGCTGGGGTCGTTGATTTTCAGCTTTGTCAATGCTTTTCAGCTCTGGATACAGGTCAAAGGGATTCAACTGCCGTCCGATCTGGCGGTGATGATGCCCTATGTGTTGACCATTCTGGCGCTTGTATTCGCCGTACGCAAGCAGCAGCCCGCATCGCTGTCAAAGCCGTTTGAGCGCGGCGAGATGTGATCCGTGTTGGCTGGAAAGGAGGTGGTCGGTCAGAAAAGTGAATATCTTGGTCTCAATTGTCTGATCAACAAGGTGAAACTTTTTCAAATTGGAGGAGAAAACGATGAAATCTGTACTGTTCAAGTTTGCACTGTTTCTGGTTCTGGCAGCTCTGCTGATGGCAGGTTGCGCGCCGGCGGCACCGGTGGTTTCCACCGTTGATGTGACTCGTGTGGTAGCCGGTACGCCGGTGGTTGAGCTGGTGGTGGTCACTGCTACCCCCGCCCCGGTGGAGGAAAAGCCCTTCCGCGTAGCGATCGTCATGCCCAGCTCGATTACCGATATGGCATTCAGCCAGTCCATGTTCGAAGGGCTGAAAGCCGTTCAGCAAAAGATGGGCGGCGAAGCCAAGATGGAACTGGCTTATTCTGAAGGCATGTTCAAGGTGCCGGATGCTGCGGCGGCTATCCGCGATTATGCCTCTAAAGGCTACGATCTGGTCATCGCACATGGCTCGCAATATGGCACCTCGCTCCAGCAGATTGCCCCTGAATTCCCGGAGACCAGCTTCGCCTGGGGGACTTCGCTGGATACCTTCCAGAAGGACGGCATCAATAACGTGTTTGCTTATCAGGCGGAGGCTCAGGAAGGCGGTTATGTGCTGGGCGTGCTGGCGGCTTCCATGAGTAAATCCGGCGTGCTGGGCGTATGCGGTCCGGTGGAGGCGGGCGATGCCAAGCTGTTTGTGGATGGCTTCGTTGCCGGCGCCAAAGCCACCAAAGAGGGCATCAAGGTTGCAGTGACCTATACCGGCTCGTTCTCCGATGTCTCGCTGATGGCTGCCGCCGCTGAAACGCACATGGCTGCCGGCGCAGATATTCTCACCGGTTCTTCGCAATCGGTTGTCGGCGCCATCGGCGTTGCCAAAGAGAAAGGCGGCTACTGGATGGGCACGCAATGGGATCAGACCAGCCTTGCCCCAGAGACTGTCGCCGCCAGCCAGGTGTATGACTGGAGCGGCATCATCGAGGACATGATCGCTAGCCGCAAGGCGGGCGTGCTGGGCGGCAAGTCCTACACGCTGACCTTCAAGAACAAGGGGCTGACCATTGTCTATAACCCCAAGATTGAAGTGCCGGCTGAGGCGAAAGCCGCCGCCGAAGCTGCCATCAAGGGCATCATGGATGGGACGATTGACCCATTGAAAGGTCCCAAACCGCAGCAATAAGTTTCAGACAGCGGGTGTTTCCCGGCGCATCCATACCGCCGGGAAACACCTCGACAGATGTTTGTCATTTTGATGATAGAAAGGGTCTGACCCATGACCAATCTTCTGCCCACCGGACTGCCGCGTATTGAGCATCTGCAAATGCTTGGTATTGTCAAGCGTTTTCCGGGCGTGCTGGCAAACGATCACGTGGATTTTGACGTGCGCTCGGGCGAGATTCACACCCTGCTGGGCGAGAACGGCGCCGGCAAAAGCACCTTGATGCGCCAGCTTTACGGCTTGTACCGTCCGGATGAGGGCAGGATTCTCATTGACGGCGTTGAACAACATTTCCATTCGCCCCAGGATGCCATTGCCGCCGGTATCGGCATGATCCATCAGCATTTTATGCTGGTGCCGACGCTTACGGTGGTGGAAAATGTGGCGCTGGGGTTGAAATCCTCGCGCGGTCCGCTCTTGGACCTGGATAAAGTGGAAAAGCGCGTGGTGGAGCTGGCGGATAAATACGGGCTGAAGGTGGACCCGCGCGCCTACATCTGGCAGTTAGCCGTAGGCGAGCAGCAGCGCGTGGAAATCCTCAAGGCGCTGTACCGCGGCGCGGCGCTGCTCATTCTGGATGAACCGACCGCAGTGCTGACGCCGCAGGAAGTGGAGGAGCTGTTTGCCGTCCTGCGCCAGATGGCAAACGATGGACACGCGCTGATCTTCATTTCGCACAAACTGCACGAGGTGCTGGCGATCAGCACGCGCATCACCGTGCTGCGCGATGGGCGTGTGGTTGGCGAGCGCCCTAACAAGAATGTCACCAAAACCGAGCTGGCGACCATGATGGTCGGACGGCCGGTGATCCTGCAATACGACCGCGTCGAACAGCAGCCTGGACCGGTGCGGCTGAGCATTCAGGATTTATACGTGCGCGGCGACCGCGGCGGGGATGCGGTCAAGGGCATCTCGCTGGATGTACATGCCGGCGAGATCGTCGGGCTGGCGGGCGTTTCCGGTAACGGTCAACGCGAGCTGGCGCAGGCGCTGGCGGGCTTGCGTCCGGCGCGGCAGGGGCGCATCCTGCTGGATGGCAGGGATGTCACCCATGCCAGCCCCAGCGAACGCATCGCTGCCGGGCAGTCCTACATCCCCGAAGAGCGGATGCGCGACGGCGCCATCAAGGACTTCAGCGTTGCCGATAACTATATTCTGGAAGATCACGGCAAGCCGCCCTTTGCCCGCCAGATTTTCCTCAACTTCCGCGAAATTGAACATCAAACCCGGCGGGCAGTGGAAGCCTATGCAGTAAAAACCCCCAGCCTGAACACCCCTTTGAAAAATCTCTCCGGCGGAAACATTCAAAAGCTGATTCTGGCGCGCGAACTTTCGCGCACTCCCAAAGTGCTGATCGCCTCCCAGCCGACGCGCGGGGTGGACATCGGCGCCACCGAATACATTCACCGCCGCCTGCTGCAGCAGCGGCAGGAAGGTACTGCCATTCTGCTGATTTCCGAAGATTTGGACGAAATCCGCGCCCTTTCTGACCGCATCGCCGTCATGTACGAAGGGCAGATTGTCGGCATCGTGGACGGGCGCACTGCCACCACCGAACAGCTCGGCTTAATGATGGCGGGGGTGCGGGAAAAAGCCGGCGCGGTGTAACCCGCAGTTGTGCCGAATCTGCGGCGCTCAAGGCAGACCGACTGATCAGTGCATTTGTGTTGCCTTTGGGCGCAGGATATTGCGTTTCCAGAAATTTAGAATAACGGCGAATAGTTCGTTCTCCACTTCTTGCAAATTGTTGGGGTCTGAGCCAAAGGGATAGTACATGGCTTTATCTCCCCAAGTGTACCAAGGCTGCCAGCGCGCTTCCCAAACCCAGAGGGCGTAATTGAAACCTTGCTGCTCAAAAAAATCCATTTGGTCGCTCAGAAACTGAGCTGCGTTCGGCGCCCAGCGCACAACGCCAAATTCGTTCACCGCCAAGCGGGCATGATGCGCTTGCTGGAACTGCAAAAGAGGGGTAAGCTCATTCATTAAGTGCTGGCGGTCAAATCTCTCTAACTGACCATCCCAATCCAAGTCAAACGAACCTGGATAGGAAAAACCATCTTCAGGGGATTGATGAGTATAGACAAAAGGTGCATATTGATGAACAGCGTAAACGAGGCAATACGCCGAAATAGGCTGCAGATAGGGCAGCCATGCCACAGAACTGCTTCCCAAGTTGCCAACCAGAATCGGCGTGCGGCTGTCCACGTTGCGGATAGCTTCGACCATGCGTGGGTAGAATACGTTCCAGTCGTATAATGTATTAGCATAGTGGGGGTAGAACTGGCTGGGGTTATAAAGGTTGAAAAGCACCTCGTTGGCGTTCGGTTCTACCATCAGGTCATAGCCTGCCACGTGCGGCAAATGCCGATACTGTTCGGCGGTATAGCGCCACATCTCCACCCAAGCGTTTTGCGCTTCGGGGTCGCTCCAGAGGGTTTCAATCAACAGGCTGGGGTCATACCAGACGCCTGCCCCATCACGGTAAAAGGTGAAATCGCTCCGCCCGGGACCGCTGCGAAAAGAGATCACTGCAAACAAATTGGCGCGGGCAGCCATTTCCAACAGATGAGAAAGATGCGCCTGTGCTTGTTCATCCAACGAGTAAGGCGGACGTTCGCTAAAAATGCCGGGGATAGAGAGATTGACGTAATTCGCACCCAACGCTGCCAGACGGTCAAAGTCCTGCTGCGTATAGGGAGGTCCAATATAACCGTTTCCCAGAAGCTCTTCCCCATCCAGCGCTGGAACGCGAATGCGCTGCCATATATTTGCGCCGCGCAGTTGGGTTGTTGCCGTCCAGAGTGAACATTTATCCCAATCTTGAGCGGTTGCGGCGGAGGAGCTTGCTGAAAGCAGCGGCAAGGAGGGAGCAGGAGAGCGCACAATGGCTGCCGGCGTGACCGTCTCATCTGATGACGGGGGCGTCGAAGCAGCCGGGATGCAGGCAGTCAGCGCTGCCGCAAGAACCCACAACATTCCAATTAAAAATGCAAAAATGTTTTGCCGCATGTGTTTCCTCGCTGCTATCCACGCTAGTAAATGTGTCTACCCGCCGCCTATCTCAAACCACCCTAAAGCCAACCTTTTCATACAGCCAAGTATATTATAAGTGTAAAGCAAAACTTCGGCAACTCAATTGCGGAGGACATTCATGCAGGAATTGGAAGCTATTGCGCGTTTGAAACAAGGCGATATCAGCGGTTTAGAGTCTCTGGTGAGAATTTATCAGGTGAAAGCGTTGCGTGTGGCTTATCTGATTATCCGAGATTACGATTTAGCTGAAGATGTCGTTCAAGATGCTTTCTTAAGGGCATATGAGCGAATTCATCAGTTCGATGTGAATCGCCCGTTCGGTCCATGGTTTTTTCGGATTGTGGTGAACATTGCTAAGCGCATGGCTGTTCAGCGAGAACGGCACATTACATTCAACAGTGTGAATGCTGATGAAAAGATCGCTTTTGATGAGATATTGGCTGATTTAAGCTCTCCCGAAGTCATGTTAGAGCAACATGACTTGCAACACAGGGTTTGGACAGCGCTGGGGAGACTTCCACCCTCACAACGAGCGGTGATTATTCAACGCTATTACTTGAATATGAATGAGAAAGACATTGCTGCCTGCGCTGGTGTGTTGCTTGGCACGCTTAAGTGGCAGCTACACACTGCCCGTGAACGGTTGCGTGCCTGGCTCAATCAACCATAGCCTATGGTGATTCAAACAACCTATCTGAAAGGAGATTGAACTATGGAGAATCGAGAATTGCGACAAATTTTACATCAGATTGCAGTGCAGGCTGTGCCATCAAACTGCGACGTGTGGCCTGTGCTGCGGGAGCGTCTACTCGCTCAGCCTCATTGCAAATCGCGGGTACGGCTGCTTCCTGTCACTCGTTTAGCCTGGCTGGGATTTGCCCTTGTCGTTTTATTCGTCTTTGGCACAACAGCCTATGCTGCTGGGCTTTGGTTTCAGCGCCTATTTGAGAAAGATGAACGATTGCAGCACATTGACTTGAGCTTAAGGCAGTCCCTTAATTTGAGTCAAACGGTCGAGGATGTGACTGTTGCAGTGGAATGGACTTATGCTGATGCCGACTGGGTGTTGGTTGGATATACGATCCGCACATCCGATGGCAAACGCTTTGATCCATACCATGAGACATTGACAGAAAAGGCGGGTATTGCCTTGCCATGGCAAGGTACTTACGGCGTGACGGGACAGTCTGATGTTCTGAAAGTAACCCTGCCTGCAGGTGAAGGTGATTATGTCGCCATCTTCGACAATGTGTCAGCATCCCAGTTGCTTGATGTGCGCTTTGAGGTGTATGCACAAGAGATCGTCCTACCCTCCACACAGACTGTTCAACCTGCCGTGGAAACCACACAGACAGCAGTAACATTGGCTCCTACACCTGTCGGGAGAACCGTCGGTCCGTTTACCTTTGACTTCCATATTCCTGCTACTTCATCAAGCCAACACCGTTAGTTGTGTCTGGTAAGTTATTGCGGAGGGCTGAAGAGTAGCTTCAGCCCTCTTTGCTACTGGAGTGATGCGGGCGGTTGTGTATGTCGAAAGCCCCAAAGCGGCTGATCGGCAGAACGCAAATGCCCGCTTATTGTATAATTATAAGTACTTTCAACCCGCGAAAGTTTGCGCCTCGCAAGCGGCACCCAGCCGCTGAAGGGGAACTTTTTCCCTGCCTGCGGCGTTTCTTTATCAAACCGCTTTCAAGGCGGCGCTGTACTGCTTGCTGTACTGCTTAACGAAAACCTCTTTTTTGGCAGGTGACCCCTATGGCTCAAAAATTTGTCCCTCTGTTCTGGTTTTCCGCTTCTCTGATGTTGGGCGCTTTGCTGGCGGCATGCGCCGGACAGCCTTCCGCCACCCCGTCGCCCCCGCCCGAAGCGCAGCCCACCCCAGCCCCAGAAGACTTATCCCCTCTGCTGACAGCGCCGCAAGCGCCCGCCCCGCTGGCAGAGCTGACCAAACCCGCCGCCGGCGAGGAAGCCGCCCTGAAGGACGAGATCGAAATCCAGTTCGACCAGCCGATGGATGCGGCAAGCGTGGAAACCGCCTTCCGCATCAGCGCTGCCCAGGGCGCGGCGGTCACAGGCAAATTCCGCTGGCTGGACAGCCGCAAACTGCGCTTCCAGCCCGCTCAGCCCCTGCAGCCCGCCGCAGAGTACACCATCACCATCGAGACTACTGCCGCTGCACAGAGCGGCGTAAAGCTGGATGCTCCGCTCACCTTTCGCTTCCGCACGGTGACGCCCCTGCAGGCGGCGCAGGTCTTTCCCGCGGATGGCAGCGATCAGGTACAGACCAGCACGCAGATCACCGTCATCTTCAACCGTCCGGTGGTAGCGCTGGGCATTCAGGAAGAACAGGCAGACCTGCCCCAGCCTCTGACGTTTGACCCGCCGGTGAGCGGCACGGGGGACTGGGTGAACACCTCCGTCTATGTCTTCCAGGCCGAAAAACCTCTGCGAACCGGCACACAATACACCGTGACCATCCGCAAGGGGCTGACCGACTCCACCGGCAGCGCCGACAGTGCCATGCCCCAGGATTTCCAGTGGAAGTTCACCACCCTGCCGCCGCAGGTGGCAGAGGTGCAGATCGGCAAAGATACGGTCGCTATGCAAAACCCCTACAAACCGGTCCATATCTCGATTACACCGAAGCTCTCCGTCACCTTCCGCCAGCCGATGGACAAAACCAGCGTTGAAAAAGCCCTGCGGCTGTTCACGGAAACTGAAACTATCCCGCTGGGGCGCTTCCAGTGGGATAAGGACGCTAAAAAGGTCACCTTTGCGCCGCTCAGCTATCTGCGGCTGGGGACGGATTACGCCCTGCAAATCCGTCCAGAAGCCAGCGCAGCGGACGGCGGCGCGCTGGGAGAACAGCTCAATTTTGTCTTTCAGACGATCAGCGCTCCAGAAATCCGCTATGCCGGACCGTGCAACGGCAGCCTGGATGCCGGCGATACCTGTTTCAAAATCGGCTTTGCCACGCCGATGGATACCAAATCGCTCGCCAACCGGGTGATTTTCTCCCCCGCGCTGGAAGACGCAGAAAACTGGTATTACAACGACTATAACCAAGAAGCCGTCTGGTGGGGCTTGAAAACCTCTACCCGCTACACTGTGCGCATCCTGCCGGGCATGCGCGATATTTACGGCAACGCCATCAATCAACCAATGACGGTCAGTTTCCTCACCGCGCCCATGCCGGCGGCGATCACCCTGCGTATGCCCGATTCGCCGATCTACCGCGTCGGCGCGCCGCAGGAGTTCTTTGTAACTTACACCAATATCCAGCAGGCGACGTTTGAAATTTACCGCGTCTCCGAAATGAATTTCATCACCTTCGCCGGCAGGTATGGAGACCAGCAACAATACTCCCCGGCGGAAAGTGCGCTGGTCTGGCGCTATGTTGAACAGAGCCAGGCGGCGCTGGATGAGACAGTGACCAAAGCCATCTCCTTCAGCGGCGCGGATGGCAGCCCCCTGCCGCCCGGCTATTACTTTTTGGGCATGGACAGCCCGCAGGTGACCTTCCCCAGCAAGGGCAGGTTTCTTGAAGGGCGGTTTTTTATGGTCGCTTCCGCCAACCTGACCCTCAAACTCTCCAGCGGCGACGGCTTGCTCTGGGTCACCGATTTCACCTCCGGCAAGCCGCTGGCGGATACAGCGGTTAAAGTGGTGAATAGCAATGACGAAACCATCATCAAAGGAAAAACCGACGGAGACGGTTTGTTTAAGTTCGACCTGCCCAAAGCAGACTCGCAGAACGACCGCGGCTACTTCGCCATTGCCGAAGACAGCGGCGGACGCTTCGGTTTTGCCAGTTCCTACTGGTGGAGCGGCGTTTCGCCGAAAGATTTCGGCATCTGGGCATCCTATTACATCCGTCCCATCCAGAAAACGGCTTACCTTTATACCGACCGACCGCTCTACCGCCCCGGGCAGACGGTCTATTTCAAAGGCATCGTCCGCCTCGACCGCGATCTGGCTTACCGCCTGCCGGAGAAAAACCAGATTGAGGTGATCTTTTACAACTACGACTTGGAGGAAGTCTTCCGCCAGACCCTGCCGCTTTCGCCGTTCGGTTCGTTCAACGGCAGTTTCCTGCTGGATGAAAACGCCGCGCTGGGCGGCTACGCCATTCAGGCGAAATTCCCCGGTGAAGAGGACGTCATCGGCTATCTGTACTTCACGGTCGCCGAATACCGCAAGCCGGAGTTCGTCGTCACGCTGGATGTCGAGCCGCAGAACGTTCTGTTCGGCGGCGAGGTGCGCGCCCGCATCTCGGCGCAGTACTACGCCGGCGGCGGGTTGAGCGGCGCCGAAGTGCAGTGGGCGCTGCGCTCCAGCCCGGATTACTTCTCGCCCGGCGGCAATCTGGCTGGTTACAGCTTCTATGATGACACCGATCTGCCCCCCGAAGTCGAACAGCGGGAGCGCAAGACGCGCACCCTCAGCGAGGGCAGCGGCGTGACCGATGAGAACGGCGAGCTGACCCTCACCCTGCCGGTGGATGTCTATACCGCCAGTCCCGGCCGCCGCCTGACGCTGGAAGTCACCGTGACCGATGTTGCCGGCACTTCAGTCAGCAGTACGGCACAGCTCAGCGCGCACCGCAGCACCGTTTATGCCGGCGTGCGCCCAGCGAACTATGTCGGCAGAGCCGGCGAAGAACAACAGTTCGACCTGATTGCCGTCAACTGGGAGGGACAGGCGGTTGCCGGACAGAAGCTGAACGTGGTCATCAGCCGCCGCGAGTGGTACAGCGTCCAGCAGCAGGATGCCCAAGGCGTCCTGCGCTGGGTGTCTTCGGTCAAGGATACGCCGCTGGCGGAGTTTTCCGATGTGGTCACCGATAGCGAAGGTAAAGCCTCCGTGCGCTTCACCCCGCCGCAGGGCGGCGTCTACCGCGCCCGCGTCACTGCCGTTGACCCGCAGGGTCACACCGCCAGCGCCACCGCTTACCTGTGGGTTTCCGGTAAAGAGTACGTCCCCTGGCAGCAGAGCAATGACCGCACCTTCCGCATGGTCGCCGACCGGGATGAGTACAAACCCGGCGATACCGCCGAACTCCTGCTGGCTTCGCCCTTTCAAGGGGAAGTCTATGCGCTGGTGACGGTCGAGCGCGGGCTGATCCGCAGTCAAAAAGTGATCAAACTGACCGGCAACAGTGAGCTTTACCGCCTGCCTATCACCGCGGATATGGCGCCGCTGGTTTATGTCTCGGCGCTGGTGATCAAAGGAGTGGATGAAACCAATCCACGCCCGGATTTCAAGATGGCGATCGCCAGCCTCAACGTATCCACCGAAAAGCAGCAGCTGCGCGTGGAAGTCCAGCCCGACCGCAAGCAAGCCGCCCCCGGCGAACAGGTCACCTATACCGTGCAGGTGAGCGATCTGGAAGGCAAGCCGGTGCAGGCGGAGGTTTCGCTCAGTCTGGCAGACCTGGCGGTGCTGGCATTGAGCGATCCCAATTCCATCCCGATACTGGATCACTTCTACGCCCGGCGCGGATTGAGCGTTGCCACGTCTTTGTCGTTGAGCAGAAATATTGAGGAGTTCAATGCTCAAATGGCTGCCATGGTGGCTGAGGGCAAAGCCGCCGGCAGCGGCGGCGGCAAGGGCGGCGGTATCCCCGGCGTGCCGGAGGTGCGCCAGAAGTTTGTGGATACCGCCTACTGGCGCGCCGATCTGACGACCGATGAAAATGGCAGCGCCGCGGTCACCCTGACCCTGCCGGATAACCTGACTACTTGGCGCATGGATGCCCGCGCCGTCACCAAAGATACGCGCGTCGGTCAAACGACGGTGGACTTGCTCAGTACCAAGCCCCTGCTGGTGCGCCCGCAGACGCCGCGTTTCTTTGTCGCCGGCGACCGCGCCGTGCTGGGCGCAGGTATCAACAACAACAGCGGGGAGAACCTGACGGTTGAAGTCACGCTGGCAGAAGCCAAAGGGCTGAAGGTCAACAGCCCGCTGACCCAGACGGTGCGCATCCCTGCCGGCAAACAGGCGTATGTGAGCTGGGAATGCGAAGTGCTGGCGGATGCGCAGCGGGTGGACCTGGTCTTCAGCGCCAAAGGCGGCGCCTATAGCGATGCCAGCCGTCCCACGCTCGGCACGCTGGAGGGGCAGGGCATCCCGGTCTATCGCTACGAAGCGCCCGAAACGGTCAGCACCTCCGGCGATCTGGCGGAAGCCGGCGCCCGCAGCGAGGGCATCCGCCTGCCGGCGCAGATGGATGTCAAAGAAGGTCAGCTTGAGGTGGTTATGGAGCCTTCGCTGGCGGCAGGCATGCGCGCTGGACTGGATTATCTCAAACATTATCCCTATGAATGCGTTGAGCAGACCGCCTCGCGCCTGCTGGCAAACGTACTCACCCGCCGTGCCATACAGGCGGCGGGCGTGGAAAACGCCGAACTGACCGAAAACCTGAAAACACAGGTCAATACCGCTTTGCAACGTCTCTACAACCAGCAGAACAGTGATGGCGGCTGGGGCTGGTGGGGCGGCGGGGTGAGCAGTCCGCTGACCACCGCTTATGCGGTTCTTGGGCTGGTGGAAGCGCAGGAGGCTGATTACACGGTTGATCGCGAAGTGCTTAATCGGGCGCTGGATTATCTGGATGGACAGGCAGATCGATTGATGGCAGACCGCGCCGGCTATGCGCGCGGCGGGCGCAACACGCTGGCGTTTGTCCTTTATGTCCTTCAGCGCGGCGGGCGTCCGGATGTCAGCCTGACTACCCGCCTGTATGATGACTGGCAGTCGCTTGCGCTGTATGCCCGTGCCTTTCTGGCGCGCACCCTGTACGATGTAGACCCAGCCGACAGCCGCCTGAAAAACCTGACCAGCCACTTGGTGGATTCTGCCAGCCTTTCCGCCGCCGGCGCTCACTGGGAAGAGCCGCAGAGCGACCGCTGGAACTGGAATACTGATGCCCGCACCACTGCCATCGTACTGGGAACGCTGATCCATATTGACCCGCAAAACGCGCTCAATGTCAGCGCTGTGCGCTGGCTGATGCGCAACCGTGTGGATGGTCACTGGCGCAGTACCCAGGAAACCGCCTGGACGCTGATGGCGCTGACCGATTGGATGATCCAGAGCGGCGAAATGCAGGCAAATTATGCCTATGCCGTGGCGCTGAACGGCGAGGAGCTGGGCAGGTGGCAGGTTACCCCCGCTGCGCTGGAAGAGACGCAAACGCTGCGCGTGGAAGTGGCAAAACTGCTCAAAGATGCCACCAACCGCCTGGTGGTGGCGCGCAGTGAGGGCGCTGGACATCTCTATTACACCGCTAATCTCAAGGTCTATTTGCCTGTCCCGCAAATCAAAGCCCTCGATCAGGGTATTATCCTGACCCGCCGCTATTACGCGCTCAACGACAATCGCACGCCCATTACCGCCGCCCGGCAGGGCGATCTGGTACGCGTGCGGCTGACCGTCGTCGTGCCGCAAAGCGTGCACTACCTGCTGGTCGAAGACCCCCTGCCCGCCGGTTTGGAGGCAGTGGACACCTCGCTCAAGACCAGCCCGCAGGGGTACGTCCCGGAAGCTCAGGACTGGCAGAGGATGGACGGGCTGGGCTGGGGCTGGTGGCATTTCAACCATGTGGAACTGCGCGATGAAAAGGTTGTCCTCTCGGCGGATTATCTGCCCGCCGGCAGTTACACCTACACCTATCTGGCGCGCGCCAGCACGGTCGGCACCTTTCAGGTCATCCCGCCCACCGCACAGGAGTTTTACTTCCCGGATGTCTATGGGCGCGGCGAAGGCAGTCTGTTTGAAGTCAAGCCGTAGGTTGAAGCTTCCGCTGCCGCCGGGCGAAAACATGCCCAACAAGGTTTTGTAGCGCAAGTTTGTAACTTGCGCACCTGCAGCGCGGCTTGAGTTTCCGGGGCAGGGCGGGCAAGATGAAATCTTGCCCTACAAGAGGTTTTGCGGCGCAAGTTTGTAACTTGCGCACCTATCGAGCAGCTTGGGTTTCGGGGCAGGGCGGGCAAGATAAAATCTTGCCCTACAAGAGGTTTTGCGGCGCAAGTTTGTAACTTGCGCACCATGGCGCGGCTCGGTTTTCCGGGCAAAGCGGGCAAGTTGAAAACTTGCCCTACAAGAGGTTTTGCGGCGCAAGTCTTAATTTACGCAGACGGGCATGGCAGGTTGCGCCAACGGCAAACGTCCGCTCAGGCGACCTTTTCGGTTGCCGCCTCCAGGAAAATCTGCTCGCTGCCGTCATCGTAGGCGAAGAGTTCGGCGTAGCGTCCCCAGTGGATCAGCGTATCCAGTTGTTTTTCGGCTTCGTCCGGAGGGAATTCCAGTTCCAGCGCCATTTGTACAATATCCCACTTCAGGGAGTGTTTTTCAGCCCGCTGGAGCATGTTCATCAGCCAGCGCACCAGCGGCAGGCGGCGGATGCGCGTAGCAAAAATCTCTTTGCGCGCCAGGATGCTCGCCTCTGCAAAGGTCTCGCCCAGCGGGGTCAGGCGGATGTCGCCCTTGGCGATGGTAGCGAATCCCAGCAGTTCTGCCGTCTCGGTTAGCGCCAGCACGGTATCCGAATCCAGCGAAAGCTCTTCCGGCAAGCGGTAAATATCCGCTTCGTAATTGGGCTTTTCTGCCAGATGTTCCAGCAAGCCTGCCAGCGTGGGGATCGAAACATCCGGCAGGCGGCGGGTGAAGCCAAACTGACCGGGCTCCGAACCGAGTTCCTCGATTTCCGGGCGGGTTTGTCCGGCAAGCAGGGCGTAGAGCTGGTCCACTTTTTCGCGAAAATCTTCCGCATGGCGCAGACGCGGATACGGCAGGTCAATTTTGAGATCGGCGATTATGCGTCCGGGGTCTTTATCCATGACCACAATACGGTCTGCCAGTTGGACGGCTTCTTCGATATTGTGGCTGACCATCAAAATCGCTTTGGTGGGGATTTTGCCGCTCGTCCACAACTCTAACAGCTCGTTGCGCAACGTCTCTGCGCTGAGCACGTCCAGCGCGGAGAAGGGTTCATCCAGACAGAGCAGCTCCGGCTCTACCGCCATCGCTCGCGCAAAGCCCACTTTTTGGCGCATCCCGCCGGAAAGCTCGCGTGGGTAAGCGTTCTCGAATCCGTCCAGACCGACGCGGTCAATCAAATCCATTGCCCGCGTCATGCGCAATGCCGGCGGTAGGTTGCGCGCTTTGAGAGCAAGCTCCACGTTCTCAAAGACTGTCAGCCATGGGAAAAGGGCAAAAGTCTGAAAGACAATGGTTGCGTAGGGGTTGACGCCGTTCAGCGGCTGACCGCGGTAGAGCACCTGTCCTTCAGAAGGGCGCTGCAAACCGGTCAGGATGCGCAGCAGCGTGCTTTTGCCGCACCCGGAAGGTCCAACCAGCGCGACGAATTCCCCTTCCTGAACAGTGAGGTTGACATCCTGTACGGCGGTGAACATGCGTGCACCGCTGGTGTAATTCTGATAAATATGGCGTAATTCGAGCAGCTTTGTTCCGTTTCCCATAGGACTACTCCATGCGGTATTTATCTTCTGCGATACGGTACAGTCGCCGCCAGATCAGGCGGTTAATCAGCACCACAGTCACTACCATCGTTAAGGTAGCAGCCAGCAAGAGGGGATAATTGCCTGCGGCGGTGGAGCGCGAGATGAGCGCTCCGATGCCGGTGGTGGTCAGGGTTTGCTTGCCGAATTCCACGTATTCGGCGACGATGCTGGCGTTCCACGCCCCGCCGCTGGCAGTAATGGCGCCGGTGATCAGGTAAGGGAAGAGCGCCGGCAGGATCAGCGTGCGCCAGCGCGCCCAGCCCTTCAGCCCAAGCAGCGCCGTGGTGTATTTCAAATCCTGCGGGATGGCACTGGCGCCGGCAATGATATTGAACAGCAGATACCACTGCGTCCCCATCAACATCAAAAAGACCGCCGCCACATTCAACCCGCCAACCAGATGGATCACCAACAACAGAAAGACAGGAAAAATTGCCGTAGCCGGTATGGAGGCAATCACCTGCACCACAGGCTGCAACACCGCTGCAACACGGCGGTTGGTGCCGATTGCCACGCCAATCGGTATCGTCCATGCCAGCGCAAGCGTCAGGGCAACCAGCACCCGCACCAGCGTCGCCAGCACGCCGAGCGCAATCTCTCCCCATTCTGCCAGGGAGACTGAGACCAACAGGTGAAACGCCCGCGCACCGCCGTATACAATCCCCAGCCCCAGCAGCGTATAGAGAGCCAGCATTCCCCAGTCTATTTTCCGGCGCGTCTTTTCCTCTTCAGCCTGTGCAGGAAAACGGCTGATCACCCAACTATCCAACCGGTCGCTCAGTCTTCCAAACGTCTGGCGCAGGATGTTCATCAGGGCAGAGCGATGCACCAGATTGTAAAACCACGAGGTGGGCGGTTCATCGCTTTCCACCATTTCCAGCTTGAAACGGTTTGCCCATGCCAGCAGCGGACGCCAGATGAGCTGATCGAGCAGGACGATAGTCACAATCAGCGCGAACAGCCCCCAGGCAATGGCGGTCAGGTTTCCCTCGATGGAAGCTTCGCGCAGGTAGGCGCCCAATCCCGGCAGGCGGAAGTCGCGCTCGCCGATGGTGAACATCTCCGCCGCCATCACAAAGAACCAGCCGCCCGCCCAGGACATCATGCTGTTCCAGAGCAAACCGATCATGCCGAACGGCAATTCCAGACGTTTGAAGCGCAGCCAGTTATTCAAGCGGAAGATGGCGCTGGCTTCGCGCAGTTCTTTGGGAATGGTGGTCAGCGACTGATACCAGCCAAAGGTCATGTTCCACACCTGACTGGTGAAGATGAGAACAATGGAAGCCAGCTCAACGGCGATTTTTTGCGGCAGGATGGCGCTCAGGCTGAGCAGCACTACCGGCAGGAAGGAAAGGATTGGCACACTTTGCAGTACATCCAGCAGGGGCATGAGGAGCGCTTCGGCGCGCCGGTTATACGCGGCGGCTCTGCCGTAAATCAATGTGAAGGTCAGCGAAAGCGCGTACGCCGCCATCATGCGCCCCAGCGAAAGCAGTGTGTACCAGGGCAATGCGCCCGGAGAGAGGGAAATTTGTGGGCCCTGAATCTCCGCCGGCGATCGGAACGCCAACTGCACGCCGAGGTAGAGCAGTGTAGCAATCAACAGCAGGATCACCACATCCCCCCAGGTCATCAGACGCTGTAGCCGTTCTTTGGGCGGAAGCACATTTTGCAGAAGTCCCATGCCGTCTCCTTCTCCGCAAAGATCAACAAATGCCCCCCGCCGATTGCGGGGGGCAGAGTATTTCACCCAGACATGGGCAAACCGCTGCTCGATGGTTCAATCGGCAGGAAGAAAGCGAAAACTCAGAAAATAATCAGCAGAATCCGTCTCGTCCACGGTTACATCAACGAGAAGCAATATACCCTCACCTTGTCGGAATGTCAAGAATTTGGAAAGTCAACTCCCTGTCTTAAAATCTCCATCACTTGCCGAACGGCAAGCGGGAGAGCGGTTTGCAATTCTGGTGAAAGCTGCTCAGAAAAATCGCACACCTGCCGGACTTCAACCGTTACGATAAAAATTTCTTCTGGCAGGTGTGCGCCCGATAAGCGTCCCACTTGCAGCGCCTTTTGAAGCGAAGTGTCGTGGGCGGAGGAGAGATGTCCCGCCTGCAGGTCTGGCAAATCGGACAGCGTGAACACGCTCACGCTGCCGGCAGGCTGTTTGCCGGTCTTGATGGCGTCCACCAAAACCGCGCGGTCATACCCGGTCAGCCGCTCCATCAAGCTCAACCCGCCCACTGCCAGGCAATCCGCTTCCAGCGCGGCGTCGGTCAAGAACGGCTGGACCATTTCCACGACGCGCCAGCCAATGCCATCGTCGCCCAGGATGGGATTACCCAATCCCAGAATAAGGGTGCGCTTTGGCATGAAGGTTGACCTTAACAAAACTGCCTGATGGTCTCTATCATCTCTCCGCGGGCATCGCGGATGGTGACCTCCAGCGGCATCTGCCCCGGCAGAGTATGCGTTGCGCAGCCAAAGCAGGGGTCGTAAGCTCGAAAAGCCATCTCGATGCGGTTGAGCAGCCCTTCGGTAACCTGTCCACGGTGGATCAGGCTCTGGGCGGCTTTACGGGTGGACATCTGAATGGCAGCGTAGTTGTTGGTGGTGCCGACGATCAGGTTCACTTTGGTCAGGATACCGCGCTCGTCTGTCCAGTAATGATGGGTCAGGGTGCCGCGCGGCGCTTCTACGATGCCGACCCCTTCGGTTGGTTTTTCAGACGGCACAATGCGGACATGGTCTGAGGTGATCTCCGGATCGGTTGCCAGTTCCACCCAGCGCTCGGCGGCGTATAACAGTTCGATCAACCGAGCCCAGTGAATGGCTAAACGCTGATGGACGGGCTTGCCGCCCAGCGTGCTGTAAAACCTTTCATATTCTTCCTGCGCCAGCGGGGTTGACATGCCGTCCGCGGCGTTCAGGCGTGAGAGGGGCGTCGCCATATAAACCCCCGAGTCTTTCCCATCCACAAATCCTTTCCAGCCGATTTTCTTCAGATAGGGGAATTTGAGGTAAGTCCAGGGTTCCACGCGTTCGGCAATCCAATCCATATACTCATTGGGAGCGTATTTGCCGATCCGTTCGCCATCCGGAGCAACGACGCTGACTTTGCCATCGTAAAAATTGACCTGATTCTTTTCGTTGACCAGACCGATGGAATACGTCTGATGGGTGTAAAGATCACCCAGAATCAAATCCACATAAGCCTGGTTTCCCAGCACAATGTCGTTGAAAGCCTGCAGGCTGAAGCGGGCAAATTCAATCGCCCAGCGTCCCATCTGTTCAATCTGCTGACGCTGTTCTTCGGTAATACCTTTGGTCAGCCCGCCCGGCACAGATGTGCAGGGATGCACTTTGCGTCCGCCGATCATTTCCACCACCAGGTGTCCGAATTTTCGCGCCTGAATCACCTTTCCGCCGGTTTCCAGCCCCACTTTGTGAATGACGCCAAGGATGTTTCGTTCTGCCACTGGCGCGTCAGGTCCAACGATGAAATCCGGTCCTGCCAGAGCGTAGAAATGAGTGGTATGGTCGGCAAAGAAGAAGGCGCTGTACAGCAGTTCACGCAGCAATTTTGCCGGGCGGGGCGGGTCTACGTGGTACACTGCATCCGCCGCTTTGGCAGCCGCCATGTGATGCGCCTCCGGGCACACGCCGCAAATGCGGTTGGTGAGCAGGGGCATCTCTTCCACCGGGCGGCCGACACAGAATCGTTCAAAGCCGCGCAATTCGGGAATCTGAAAGTAAGTATTGGCGACTTCGCCCTCTTCATCCAGAAAGATCTCGATCTTTCCGTGCCCTTCCAAACGCGTAATCGGGTCTATTGAAATCCGTTGCATGGTGACAACCTCCCTACTCAACCTTCCAGGCAGCTTTTCCCGCCCTTAACAGCGACTTTGCCAGGCTAAAGCGGTAGAACTGTCCCGCCGGGTCGGGAATACCGTCCAGGATGCGGTCAATTTCCTGTGGGTCTTTGCTGTCAATGACCGAAGAAAAAGCCGTTATCAGCCGCGCCCCATAGTCAATCACCCCTTCCGCCGGTCCGTAACAGCCGATGCACGGTGCTGAAGCTTTGGGACACAACGCGGAACAGCCGCTGCGGGTGGCTGGACCGTTGCACGGCAGTCCCTGTTCAAGCAGGCAAAGCTGCGGGTCAATGGTGGTCATTTCCTGAATACGGACAAATTGTTTGATTTTTTTGACGTTGCGGGTGCGCGGGCATTCATCGCACACGGTGGACATTCCGACGCCGATCGTCGCTCCCCGGGCGGGCAGAGAAGCTTTGCCTTGCAGCACAGCTACCAGCAGGTCTATCACCGCGGCAATCTGATGCGATTCGGGGGGACAGCCGGGCATATAGTAATCCACCGCAACCACCTGATCCAGCGTCTTCAGGACGGGGTTGAATGCAGGGATGAAGAGCTCGCCTTCCTGCATGCTGGTTTGGGGTTGGGGGTAAAGTCCTTGCGGGTTTTCGGTGCTCGGTGTGTGATAGACAGTTTCAAAGAGGGATTGGGCAGAGGACAGGTTCGCCAGTCCCGGAATACAGCCTTCACAGGCGCAGGAGCCAAAAGCGACCAGGATTTGCGACTTGCGCCGCAAGAGATGCGCCATCTCCTCGTTTTCTTTGTTGCGCATGCCGCCGTTGAACAGGGTGATCAAAATGGATTGATCGGGCATTGCCTCGACGTCTTTAACTTTGGCATCCATGGCAACAGGCCAGAAAACGATCTCAAAGTTGGCATCAATATCGAGGATTTTTTCGTGGACGTTCAGGACTGCAATCTCGCACCCGCCGCAAGAAGCAGCCCAGTACATGGCAAATTTCGGTTTTTCGCTCATGCGGTCTCCTCCTTCAGTTCGCCCGTCGCTGGAACTTCACTGCCAGCCCAGACCGGCAAGCCCAACGGACCCAGCGCGCGCACTTCTTCGACAAACTTTGTAAAATGTTCCACCAGAAGCCCGCCTTCGGCGGCACTTGCCCAGACCAGCTTCAGCCGCTCCGGCTCGATGCCCAGTTGCGCAAGGGTGCGTCTGAGCAGATTGATGCGCCGCATTGTCTTGTAATTCTGTTCGACGTAATGGCAATCGCCCAGGTGGCATCCCATCACAATGACGCCGTCCGCTCCCGAAGCAAACGCCTTGAGGATAAAAGTGGGGTCCACCCTGCCGCTGCACATGGTGCGGATCAGACGGATGTTGGCAGGATATTTCATCCGTGCGGTGCCAGCCATGTCGGCGGCGCGGAAACTGCACCAGTTGCACACAAAGCCCACTACCATCGGCTCAAAATTTTCCGTCATTGCCTTCCTCCTTCTGAAAATCTTATGCCTCAACGGCTGTGCCGCGTATTTCAAGCGCAAGCAAACCCTCAAGTTGCGCCAGAATCTGCTCGTCGCTAAAGCCGGTGCCGCTGATGGCGCCTGCCGGACAGGCGGCTACGCAGGTGCCGCAACCCTGACAAAGCGCCTTGTTGATTGTGGAGATGCCCCGTTCCTCGATAAATGAGATGGCATTGAAGGGACACAGGTCATTGCAGATACGACAGCCTGAGCATTTTTCCTCGTTTATCGTGGCGCGAATGGGTTCGAGCGCCAGTTGTTTTTGCTGAATGCGTGAGATGACTCGCGCCGCCGCCGATGCCCCATGATTGATGGCGGTGGGAATGTCTTTGGGACCCTGGGCACAGCCGGCGATGAAAATCCCTTCCGTCATCGTTGCCACCGGGTCAATTTTGGGGTGCCGCTCCACCAGCCAGCCGTCTGCACCGCAGGCAATGCCGAAAAGCTGTCCAACGCTTTTAGCATCCCGGCGCGGTTCAATGGCGGCTGCCAGCACGACCATATCTACCGGTATCCGCCGCTGCACCCCTGCCAGCGTGTCATACACCTGCACGATCAATTTGCCTTCCTCTTCCGGGGTGCGCGCTACATCGGTAATCTCGCCCACCTTGCCGCGCACAAAATAGACGCCTTCCTCCAGTACCCGATTGTAGAATTCCTCGTAGGTTTTAGCGGCTGTGCGAATGTCAATGTAGAAGTTATACACCTCGGCGTTGGTGCGCTCTTTGACCAGATGGGCAAACTTCAGGGATTGCATACAGCAGATGGAGGAGCAATAGGGGTTGTAATTCTGATCGCGGCTGCCCACACAATGGACGATGGCGACCGACTGCGGTGTTCTGCCATCGCGGCAGACGATTCTGCCTTCGGTGGGCCCGGATGAGCTGTTCATGCGCTCAAATTCCAGACTGGTGTAGACATCTTTGAGGCGTCCATAGCCGTATTCGGGGATACGGCGGGGGTCGAACAATTCATATCCGGTTGCCAGGACGATGTTGCCAACCTTGACTTCCAGAATCGTATCCTGCTGCTCAAAGTCTATGGCGTGGGTTGGACAGAATTTCTCGCAAGCCCGGCAGGTGCCTTTTTGGAAATAGATGCAGTTCTCGATGTCCATCACAGGGAACTTGGGTTCTGCCTGCGGAAAGGGGACGTAAATCGCTTTGCGCGTTCCCAGCCCGGCTTCAAAGACGGTGTCCACAACCTTCTTGGGACATTTTTCCTGACAGATCAGGCAGCCCGTGCAAAGCTCTTCATTCACCTTGCGGGCTTTTTTGCGGATGGTTACGTTGAAATCTCCCACGTAACCGGATACATTTTCCACTTCGCTCCAGGTCAGCAAGGTGATATTGGGGTGCTGGCTGACGGCTGTCATTTTGGGGGTGAGGATACAGGCGGCGCAGTCCAGGGTGGGGAAGGTCTTGTCGAATTGCGCCATGTGTCCGCCGATGGAAGGTTCACGTTCGACCAGATAGACATGGGAACCCGAATCGGCTATCTCCAGGGCTGCCTGAATGCCGGCGACACCGCCGCCTACTACCAGTGTATTTGGGTTAATCTCCACAATGATTGGCTCTAAAGGCTGGTGCAGCACAACGCGCCGTACGGCGGCATTCACCAATGCTTTGGCTTTCTGGGTGGCAAGCGCCTTATCGGTTGTCACCCAGGAAACCTGTTCGCGGATCGAAGCCATCTCAAACAAATAGGGATTCAATCCGGCGCGCTGGCACGCCCCGCGAAAGGTGGCTTCATGCAAATGCGGCGAACAAGCCGCCACCACCACGCGGGTCAATCCGAGCTCTTTGATATCTTCCTCAATCAGTGTCTGCCCGGGTCCTGAGCACATAAATTTATAATCGCGGCTGACAACCACGTTCGGCAACCGTTCAGCCCATTCGGCGAGCTGCTGCACATCCACAATGCCGGCAATATTGCTGCCACAGTGACAAACATAAACGCCAATTCTTTCGCTCACGTCGCTCTCTCCTTTCCTGACGTTTGAGAAGAACACCTAAAGCGCTTCATAAACCAGTTCGATCAGGTCTTTGACTGCCATACGCCCTTCCAGCGCGGTGGTCTTGACCGCGTCCTGATACATGGTCAGATCTTTGGGACAGGCGACGACAAACACGCTGACGCCCTGTAGCTGCGCTGCCTCGCGGATGCGGTTCTCGCTGGGGCGCTCACGCATTTCGCCTTCTTTCATCCAGATTTGACCGCCGCCAGCGTTACAGCAGAACGAACGTTCGCGGCAGCGCGGCATTTCCACCAGTTCACAGCCGGCGGCGGCGATCACCCGCCGCGGTGCCTCATAGACCTGATTGTAACGTCCCAGATAACACGGATCGTGATAGGTCACTGGATAGCCCAGCTTTTTGGTCAGCTTGAGCCTGCCGGATCGGATCAGCTCATCCAGCACCTGCGCGTAGTGCCATACCGGGCGCCCATCCAGCACTTCTTTGGGATACTCATGGCGCAGGGTGTTGTAGGTATGCGGGTCGGTGGTCACGATGGCGTTGAACTTGCATTTTTTCAGGGCGGCTGAATTTTTCTCGACCAGCATTTCAAACAGCCCTTCTTCGCCCACCCGCCGCACATCATTGCCGGCATTGCGCTCAGCTTCGTAGAGGATGCCGAAATCCAGCCCGGCTTTTTGGAACACAGCCGCAACCAGACGGGTGGTTTCGATAACGGTGGCGTTGAAAGATGCGTAATCGCCGACAAACCAGAGGTAATCTACTTCCTCGCGGCGCGCATCTTTCACCGGCTGGGGCAGGGTTTGCGTCCAGCGGGTACGCGCCCGCTCGGATAGCCCGAAGGAATTGCCATAGCGGCTAAGAGAGACCAGCGCGTTTTGCAAAATCTCATCCACCCGCCCCTCGCTGACCAGATAGCGGCGCAAGTCCACAATCGTATCCAGATGATCTATCAGTACCGGACATTCCTGGACACAGGCGGCGCAGGTGGTGCAGGACCACAGCACCTCATCGCTGATCCACCCGCCTACCAGCGGTTTGCCGTTGCGCCCGTGCGCGTCCAGCGCATCCCGCAGGCTGAGGATGAGCTGTTTGGGGCTGAGCGGGCGTCCTGCGGCGTAAGCCGGACAGGCATCCTGACAGCGCCCGCACTCGGTGCAGGAATCGGCATCCAGCAATTGTTTCCAGGTCAGATTTTCCAAACGGTCAGCGTAAAGGTACTCGTTTTTATCGGTGAGCGGAATAGGCGCCAGTTGTCCCAGCGGGCGCTCCAGCCTTGAAAAGAAGATATTGAGACCGCTGGTCGCCACGTGCAGGAGCGTGCCGGCGGGGGCGGTGATAAAGAGCACCCCGACTGCCAGCAGGTGCAGGATGTAGCTGGTCAGATGTCCGCTTTGCATGGCGGCGGTGGACATGCCGCTGTTGATCCACAGTTGCGCAATCAGCCAGCCGACCGGCGACCAGCCTGCCCAGGCGGGGCGGGTAATCGCCAGCCGAAACGATTCCACGATTGGACCGAGCATGACCACAAGGGTCAGGATGACCAGCGACCAGGTGAATTTGCCGGAGAGGGTTAACCGCTGCGGCTTCTGCACATAGCGCCGATAGGCTGCCATCCCAACGCCCACCAGAAACAGCGGCACAGACAAATCCAGCACCAGTTTGTAGATCAGATAAACGTTGCCGGTCAGAAATCTGAAAACGTGGCTGTGAATGGTCGCCAGTACTGTGCCGAGAAAGAAAACCAGCATAGACCAGAAGATCAGTACATGCATCAGCCCCGGGTAGGTTTGTGAAAGCACCCTCGCTTGAGCCAGATAGTACTGGATCAGCCGTCCAAGCCGCACCAGCGGGCGGTCGGTGCGCCGCAGCGGGCGCCCAATCCGCCGCCAGCGGGAAGCTACGAGCACGAAGCGAACCACCAAAATCAGGGTGGCAAGCCCCAGAAAGGTATAGATGGCTGCTGGTCCCCATGGGGCGGTGATGCCCCAGAAATCAACCCGTTCCGGCATTTATCCTCCTTTTGCTTGCTGCACTTTTTCGCTCAACACTGGAAGCAGGTCGAGCGCATCCACCGTGGCGCCAAAGCGGGCGAGGTTGAAGATCGGCGCGTTCGGGTCGGTATTGATGGCTACAATCATCTCAACATTGCCGAGCGCCTCAACATGTTCCGGTGCGCCGCTGATCCCCAGGGCAAGATAAAGTTTGGGTTTGACTGCCTTGCCAGATTTGCCCACCAGACGGCTGACCGGCAACCAGCCCTGATCTACCACCGGGCGGCTGCCTGCCAGCACCGTATTCAGACTCTCCGCCAGCGCTTGTGCCAGTTCGATATTTTCTTTTTGCTGGATGCCCCGCCCGACCGATACCAGCACATCCAGACGGGTAATGTCCACATCCTCACCAGAAGGCTGAATGATTTGTTTGACGCTCGTCCGTAAACCGGAAAGGTCTGCCGGCGGTTGAGGGGTGATCTTGGGTGATTGGCGGCTTTTCCCTTGTTCGGGTTTGAAAGCGCCGGGCTGCATGGTCACCAGCGCAGTGCCCTCAGGCAGGTCTCCTTCCGCCAGCATCTTGCCGGCAAAGAGCTGGCTGACCCAGCGGAGGACTGCCCCATCGCGAACGATCTTTTGGCAGTGGCTGACCAGCGGCAGCCCAAGCCGCATGGAAAGCCCGCCAGCAGTCTCGCTGCCAATGGTGGTTTCGCCAAATAACATCAGGCGCGGTTTTCTTTCTTCCAGTAAACCCGCCAGCACTTTCCAATATGCCTCGGCAGTAAATGTTTCCAGCAGGGGATGGTCATAATAGAACACTTCGTCCGCCGCCAGCTCCGCTGTCAGCGCTTGCGCCTGATGCCCTAACAGGATGGCAGTGACCTGCGCATCGTTACCCGCCAGCTCGCGTGCTTGCGCTAGAAGGATATAAGAAATATCCAACACCTGCCCCTGAAGATGTTCGATCAAAACGTAAATCTCGCCGCTCATCGCGCTGACCTCCTTACAAAACGCCCTGCTCTTTGAAAATGGCAACTAACTTCTCGGCAATCTGATCGAGATCGCCCTCCAACATGACGGCGTGTCCACTTGCCTGCGGTTGAATCAGACGACTGATGGCGACCCCGCCGCTCAAATCTGCCCCGCCCGCTTCCTGTTCTTCGATTTGGGCGGTTTTCATCGCCTGGCGAATTTTGCTGATCGGAACATAGCGCGGCGGCGTATCGGGGGATTGGATTCCCAACACTGCCGGCAGTTGCACCTCCATTTCGCAGATAATGCCGCCCGGGTATTCTTTGCGTGCCACTGCTTTGCCATCTGTAACAGTAACCCCTGCCACGTAGCCAATATATGGCAAGTCCGCCAGAGCCGCTATCAACGCGCCCAAAGCGCCATCGTGACGGTGGTGTGCCGAGACGCCGGTCAAAATCAGGTCGGGTTTTAATTGGGTGATAAAGGGGAAAAACTGGCGCGCCAGCGAGTGGTTATTGACTTCCCCTTCAAAATCACCGTTGAGCCGGATCAGAAGATCTGCGCCTTTTGCAGCGGCAGTGAACAAGACATCCTCCACGCCTTCCATAGCTGGAGCGACGACGATTACCTCTCCGCCCTGACGTTCTTTCAGCAGAACCGCCTGTTCCAGCGCGAAATCATCAAATTCATTGATGACCCAGTGGGTGTTGTAGGAGTCGAGGCGGGTACCGTCGCGATCCACAATCAGTTCTTCCACCAGGTCGGGGACCATTTGAATCAGAACCAGAGTCTTCATGGTTGAATCCTTTTAGAAATTGCCGGTGTGGTTAGCGAATGGCATCCAGCAGCAGTTCGCTGATGTCTTTGACGGTCAGTTCTTCCGCTTTGCCGGTGGTTTTCACCGCATCTTCAAAGCGCGGGGTTTCGTAGGGACATGCTACCGCCAGGATATTGGCGCCGACGCTGCTGGCTTCCTTGATGCGCCACTCCGAAAGGCGGGTGCGCGCTTTTTCCCAATGGAAACCATCCAGCCACATTCCCCCGCCTCCTCCTCCACAGCAAAGACTGTTCGCTCCGTAATGGGGCATTTCGACCAGCGTTGCTTCTGGAATCGCTGCCAGCAAGGCGCGCGGCGCTTCATAAATTTTGTTCACCCGCCCAAGATAACACGCATCGTGATACGTGATGGTACTGCCGAGCGGTTTGCGCAACAATGGCTGAAGCGCCTCCAGCCGTTCTGCCAGAAACTCGGTATAGTGTTGGACGGGATAGACAATGCCAAGCCTGGGATACTCGTTTTTCAGTGCGTTATAGGCGTGAGGGTCGGTAGTGATGATTTTGTTGAAGCGGTATTTTTTCAGAACCCTGCCGTTTTTTTCAGCCAGCATCTCGAATAATCCCTGTTCGCCCGCCAGCCGCTGCGAGTCGCCGTCGCTGTACTCTTCATTGCCCAGTATGGCAAAGTTTACCCCCAGCAGATGGAGCAGTTCCGCCAGCGCGCGGGTGGCTGCCTGTACGCGGGGATGGTACGAGGCGTAATCGCCGACATACCAGAGGATATCGGTTTCGCTTCTGCCGTTGCCCAGCAGCGGCACACGATCTTCCATCCCTCGCATCCAATCCGTCCGCTTGCGCGGCGACTCGCCCAGCGGGTTGCCGTAGCGTTGGGTGCTTTCCAGAGCCTTTTTAAGCTCTTCCGGCACCCGCCCCTCCATCAGCAGTTCTTCTTTCGTGCGGGTCATCAAACCTGTGGTGACTGGAATCTGCGCCGGGCATACGGCGGTGCAGGCAGAACAGGCAACGCAGAACCAGACCGAATCGGATGACAGAACGCGCGGATAAATCTCAGCGCGCAAAGCTGAGATGATTTTGCTGGGGGGGAAGTCCATTAAGTAACCAACCGGGCAAATGCTGCTGCAATCTCCACACTGGATACAGCTCTTCAGCTTCTCTTCCGTGCGGATGAGCGGAGGCGCTTCCTGTGTGACCATTTCCACCATCGTGACCTCCTCAATTCCCACTTGCTGAATTATTCTGTCAATTTGGAGAAAATTACTTTTTTATTGTATAAACAACTTCGCCGGGATAAAAGGATAAAACTTCACGCCCGAATGTGACAAATGTCACTTTTTGTCATTTTTTGATCGTGATAAATATCACAATTTATCATAATATATTTTATGATATTTGTAACATATTTTGGACGAATGACAACATCCTCTTGGTTTCTCATTCTCAAGCGCTGGGGATGCGATCGCAAAGTTTGAGCAAACTTTCTCCAGCCTTATCGTTCGGAAAACTGCTTGACTTTTCCAAAATGATCATTATAATAGAGATTACTAGAACAAAATTTCGATATTCCGGCAGATTCCTGCGCCATTGGATGCCGGAAAGTGCAGGGAAAATCAATGAGCAAATCTCTAAAGGTACGACCAGAGTCAGGGGTACTTCATCTCGCCGCCGTCTGTCCCGCCACCCGGGCGCTTGGTCCGGGTTTGCGCGCGGTGGTCTGGGTGCAGGGCTGTCCGTTCCGCTGTGCGGGGTGTATCGCTCCGCAATGGCTTTCCTTCGACCGCCCCGCCCGGCGGGTAAAGCCGGAGGCGCTGGTGGAAGAACTCCTCGCCGATCCGCAGATCAGCGGTTTGACCTTTTCCGGCGGCGAGCCGTTTATGCAGGCGCGCGGGCTGGCGAGGTTAGCCAAGCTGGCGCGGCAAAAGCGCGATCTCAATATCATTTGTTTTACCGGCTACCGCCTTGAACAGCTCATCCGCAAGCCGCCCGAAAGCGGCGTGTTTGACCTGTTGGATGAAATTGATGTTTTGATTGACGGACCTTACATCGCCGCGCGCAACGATGGGCGCGGGCTGCGCGGCAGTGACAATCAGCGCATCATTCACCTGACCAGCCGGCTGGCGGGTTTCGACTTCCACAACCAGCCCCGCCGGGTGGAAATTCAGGTGATGAATGGGCAGATGATGGTGGCCGGCATCCCGCCGGTGGATGTTTTGCAGGGATTGGAGAATGCCCTGCCTGCGGAGGCGCCGCTGCCGGCTGGGTTGTTTTTTAGGCGGTTGGTGATGAACGATGAGCGGGCATAAGCGTACGACCATCACGATCAGCGAAGCGGAATACCGGCGTTTATGCGAAGCCGATAGACAGTCCCATCTGTTTCAAGAGCAATTGCCCCTCCTGCTGGAAAAAGCTCGCCGGGAAGTGCGCCAATCCCTCTTGGCGGAAGCGCAGCAAAGCCGTCAACGCCAGCACAGTTTTCAGGAATTGCTGGTCACTTTCGATGAGGAGTTTCGGCAAACCGAGAGCGATAACAGCCGCCTATGGCTGGAAACGCAGGAAGCCATCCTGCGGTGTCTGCGCACCGTAGAGGAAACTGCGCAGGAAAACCTGACCTCTTTGCAGGAGGCGCTGAACAGGCAAATGGAGGCGCTGGCGGAAGTTCAGCAGGAGGCAGCAGTAAGGCTGGTCGAGCAGCAGCAGCGGTTGACCGAACTGGAACAGACCAGCGGCTGGATGCTCGCCGATGAGGCGCGCAAGGCGCAAATTGCCCTGCGCTGGTTACAGCACGCCGAGGCGCTCTATCACTTCATCCAAAACCATTATGAGGCGGAACGTTTTGCGCCGGGTCAACTGGAGGCTGCGGCGGCGCGTCTGCGTCAGGCGTATCTCAATTTGGAGGATGGCTTTTGCGAAGCCGTGCTGACAGAGGGTCAGCAAATGTATCGTCACTTATCCGAACTGCGTTTCTCGCTGGAGCAGATGCAGAACGAATGGCTGACCCTGCGCGCTTCGCTGTTGAGCGGCTACCGCTTTTTGCTGGACCTTGCCGAAAAACAGCAATTTGTCCCGGCAGTGGACCTGGAAGGCAACCTCCAGCCGGAAAGGATTGAAGTGGACGCCTGGACCTCCGGCGCTTTGACGCGTTTTATTCAGCAGACCAAGCAAATCCTGAACACCATCGAGGCTGACCCGCCTGATTTGGACTTGCAAACCTTGCGCCGCCTCATGAAAGAAGACCTGCCCGCCCGTGAAAATGAATTATCCGAAGTTGTTTTTCAGGCGCGGCTGGAAGTGCTCAATTCGCAACTGCGGGTCAATATTGCCGACCTGACCGTGCGGGCGCTGCAGGAACAGGGCTTTGTGCCGGTGCAAACCCGTTTTCAGGCGAATGACATGCGCCGGGCGTATCAGGTGCGTCTGGTCAATCTAGAGGGGGCTGAGGTGATTGTCAAGATTGACCCCGACCCGCAGGATTATGGCAGAAACGATTTGCATCTTTTCTCGCGTGACCAGCCCTTGCGCACCGAACATGAATTGTGGCAGAGGGCGCGGGTGATTCAAAACGCTCTGCAGCGGTACGGTCTGGCGCTTGGCGGGATGGTGGAAGTTCCTGCGCATGAACCCGCCGCAGCAATTTCAGCGAAAACGCCCCAGCCGGCGGTGATCCGTCAGGCTGGCAGAACCATTCATCGGGCAAGGCAGCACCATGAGCGTTGAACGCATCGAACAGGCGCTGAACCTTTCCTCTGGACACCGCTTTTATATCCTGTATGGCAGCGGCATCGAAGATGTCTTTATCACGCCGCAGGGGGAAGAGCAAACGATTGAGCGCGTCTTACTGGACTTTCTGAAATCAAAGGGTTTTGAGCGGGTGGCGTTTATTGCCCCGCATAAATCGGTCTATTTTCTGGACGGCGAATCGGAAGAACTGGCTTCTCCGCTCCGTCTTGCCCGTCTTCCCCGTCAGGTGCGCGAAGCGCAGACCGAAATGGTGTACTTGAGCGATGGTCCGCTGGCGGCGCGCATGTTGCTCAAGCCGCGCGGCGGCGATCAGCCCGCGCCGCAGCACGCCGCAATGGGCGACGTCTTTGCGATTCGAATGCTGGATGCTATCCTGCGCGACCAGACGACCTGCCGTTCAGCGGTGGTTTTCGTTCAGGCGGAAACCTATCTGCAATATGTGGATGACCCGCGCACGCTGGCGGGGGTGGTCGGCGAATGGACGCGCCTGCCGGCGGCAAATCCGAATATCTGCCTTTTCCTCTTTTCTGCGGATACGTATGCAGACTTGAGCGAGCTGGCTCAGCGCATTCCTATTCCCGAACTGCGCAGTTTCATCCTGCGCCGGCGCAGTGAGCCTGCGCGTGCGGTGAATCTGGCACAGATCGGCGACCCCACCCGCGGCGAAGTCGGGCGGCTGCTCATTCATCTGGAGCAAAAGCGCGGGCTGCGCCTGCCGCTGGACGAGCGGCAAAAGCTGGCGGACTGGATCGCCGGCGAAGGCGGCAGAGCGCGCCTGTGGCTCAACCGTTTGAGCATCTTTCCGCAGTTTGACCTGCAGCAGGCTCGGCTCAGCGGCTGGTTTTCCGGCGTTCGTCCGGGCGAGCTGTCTATTCAGGAGCGGTTGGACGCGCTGGTGGGTCTGGAGGCGGTCAAACAGCGCATTTTTGAATTAGCTGCCTGGCTGGCAGTGCAAAAAAAGCGCAGCAAAACGAACGTGGACGAGTTTCCTCTTTTGCATTTGATGTTTAGCGGCAATCCCGGCACGGGCAAGACTACCGTTGCCCGCTTGATTGGCGAAATCTATCACGACATTGGCATCCTGCAACGCGGTCATCTGGTGGAAGCGCAGGCGGGTGATCTGGTGGCGGATTATGTCGGCGGCACAAGCATCAAGACCAACCGGCTGGTGGATCAGGCGTTGGACGGTGTTTTGTTTGTAGATGAAGCCTATATGCTCACCGAAGAGGGGCGCGGCGGTTTTGGGCAGGAAGCGCTGGATACGCTCTTGATGCGCATGGAAAACGACCGTCACCGTCTGGTGGTGGTCGTGGCGGGGTACCCTGAAAAGATGGCGCGCTTCCGCCAAGCCAACCCCGGTCTGGCGCGGCGCATCCCGGCGGAAAATGTTTTTGTCTTTGAGGATTATTCCCCTGAACAGCTCTGGCTGATTTTACAGCGGATGCTGGCAGAACGTCAGCTTTCCCTCTCGGCTGAAGTTGAAGCCGCGCTCAAAGAGATCGTCGCTGGGCTGTATCACAGCCGCGATGAGACCTTCGGCAACGCCGGCGAGATGCGCAATCTGGCGGAGGCGCTAGACCGCCGCCGCGCGGCGCGGCTGTTTCAGCATCACCTTCCGGCGGATACGCCTGTGTCCGTTGAGGATATCCCCGAAAGCTACCGCGCTTACCTGCCGCCGCCGCTGCCAAAGCTGGAGGAGGTTTTTGCCGAACTCGATCAACTGGTCGGGCTGGCGCCGGTCAAGCGCAGCCTGCGGCGTCTGGCGCGGCGCGTGCAGTTTGAGCAGGCGCGGCGAAGCCGGAACCCTGCTCTGCCTGCGGCAAATCTGCTGATGCACATGGTTTTTCTGGGCAATCCCGGCACGGGAAAGACCACCGTCGCCCGGCTGGTGGGGCAGATTTACCGCTCGCTGGGTATCCTGAAACGCGGGCATGTTGTTGAGGTCGCCCGCGCCGATCTGGTAGCGGGTTACGTCGGGCAGACTGCTCTGCGCACGATGGCGGCGGTCAAGAAGGCGCTGGACGGCGTGCTCTTTATTGATGAGGCTTATGCGCTGGAGCGGGAAAGCGAGCAGGATTTCGGGCGTGAGGCGGTGGATACACTGGTCAAGGCGATGGAAGATTACCGCGACAGGCTGGTGGTGATTGCTGCTGGTTATCCCAAGCCGATGAAGCGCTTTATCCGCAGTAACCCCGGCTTGCGTTCACGCTTTCCGCTGGTATTGGACTTTCCCGATTTTACCCCCGACGAGCTGGGAGAAATCCTGCGCCGTCTTGCCGAGCGGGAGAAGTATCTCTTGAGCGGCGAAGTCATGGCGCGGGCGCTGGATTACCTGACGGCGCAGAGACAGCAGGAAGGTTCCGCTTTTGGCAATGCGCGCAGCGTGCGCACCTGCTTTGAGCATATGAAAAATTATCTGGCGGAGCGTCTGTTGGAACACGGCGATACTTCCTCTGACCCACCGAATGAGCAGGCATGGATGACTTTCCTGCCGCAGGACGTGCCGTCATTGCCTGTACAGGACAGCGCGTCTCTCGTTTCTTCCTGACCCGCCCGCTTTTCCGCCGCCTCAAGCGGAAGCTGATCTTTTTGGCGCGCACGCAAGGCGGCAATCGGCGTATAATTATCCTCTGAATTCCCTTTCAGCATAGAGGACTGTGACCCACCCTGCTTCATCCCGCTCTCGTCTTGCGCTGCCCGGCTGGCTGTTTGACCTTCTGTTGATTCTTTTGCTGGTCATCGGCATTAGCTACCGCTTTGCCTGGGTGAACTGGAATCAGGATGCTCAATTACACCCTGATGAATACGGGCTAACCAATACGCTCACCGCCCTGCAGATGCCGCAGAGCCTTGCCGAATATTTTAATACGCGCATCTCCCCGCTCAGCCCTTACCATAAGTACAATCCGGATGGCAGTCTGCTTGCCAATGGACCGGATAATCGTATGCGCTGGGGGCAACTGCCGATGATCCTGATCCGCGCTGCCGCCGAGGCGAGCGGGAATACAGGTTACAACGAACTGCGTCTGTTGGGCAGGCGGCTTTCGGCGCTGGCGGATACGCTGGCAGTGCTCCTGCTCTACCTCATCGGAAGACGGTTATATAGCCAGCGCGTTGGACTGCTGGCGGCGGCGCTTTCGGCGCTGGCGGTGATGCAAATCCAGCAATCGCATTTCATGACGGTGGATAACTTCGGCACGTTCTTCACCATGCTGGCGCTTTACGCCGCCGTGCGCATTGCTGAACAGCCTTCGCTGGAGCGGAGACCGCCAGAGGGGCATTACCGCCTGAAGCCTGCCATGGCTGGCTGGTATGCTTTGTTTGGAGCGGCGGCGGGGATGGCGCTGGCGTGCAAGATCAACCTGCTGCCGCTGACCGGCATGGTCGTGGTGGCGGCTTTCCTCAGCATTGCCGATCTCAAGCTGCGCCGGCACAGTGACCTGCGGCGCATCTTTGCCTATACCGTTTTGCTGCTTTTCCTTTCTGCGTTGGCGGCGGCGTTTGCCTTTCGCCTGACCCAGCCGATGGCGTTCCGTGCCCCGCAGGGCGACACTTCCCTGCTGACTTTGCATCTTAACCCGGACTGGCTGGACAGCATGAAGGTGGCGCAGATGGAATCCAACGGCATCGGCGGCGGACCGCCGGGGGAACAGTGGGCGGCGCGCCCTGCCATCCTTTTCCCGTTGATGAACATGGTCGTTTGGGGGATGGGACTGCCGCTGGGGGTCGCCGCCTGGACGGGGTTTGCGCTGGCGGGGTGGCGCGTGCTGCGCGGCAGGGCGGACTGGCGTGCCCATCTCTTGCCGCTGGTCTGGACGGGCGGGTATTTCCTGTTTATGGGAACGCGCTGGGTCAAATCGGTGCGTTACTTTCTGCCCGTTTATCCCCTGCTGGCATTGCTGGCAGCCTGGCTGCTGCTGACCGTTTGGCAGTCTGCGCAGGGGCGGGGCTGGCGCAAAGCCGGCGCAGCGCTCCTGCTTTGCGGCGTGCTGGGTGGCACGCTGGTCTGGGCAAATGCTTTTGTCGGCGCGGTCTATCGCCAGCCGCACACGCGCCTGCGGGCCAGCGACTGGATCATCCAAAACATTCCTGCGCCGGTGCATCTGGAGCTGGAAACGCCGGACGGCATCCGCTTTCAACCGCTGGCTGTGCCGGACGGCTTTACGCTTGCGCCGGGCGAGGAACGGACGCTGAGCTTTACCGCCCGTGAGAGCGGCGCTTTGCGCTCGGTCACCCTGCCGCGCCTGTTCAACCCGGCGGACCAGCCGGCGGAGCTGATTCTGACCCTGCGGCAGGAGGCGGCGGTCAATTCCCCGCTGGAGCAGGTAACACTCACTGCGCCGCCTGCGGGCACAGCGCGGCGCGGCAGAACGGTTCAGGCGCAGTTTCGCAGCGCGCATCTACAAGCCGGCAGTTTGATCCTGCTCACCTTGCGCAACCCGTCGCCCGTTCCGTTGACCGTTTACCGTCTGACCCTTGCCAATGAATCTTGGGATGAGGGACTGCCTGTTCCCCGCCCGCCCTACGATCCTTTTGGCGAGTTTTATCGCGGCGTGACCATGGAAGTACGCTGGTATGATGATGAAAACAAACGCCAGATGTTTTATGAGGTGCTTTTGGAGGCGGATTATGTCATTCTTCCCAGCCAGCGCGCCATCTGGAGCGTTGCCCGCCTGCAGTTGACTTACCCGATGACCATTGAATACTACCGGGCGCTCTTTGATGGTCGGCTGGGGTTTGAGCAGGCGGCGCATTTTGAGGCGCCGTGGCGGATTGGCGGGCTGTATATCTCGGATGTCGGCGGTGCAGTGCGCTGGGGTTCGCCCCCGCCTTTGCCGTTGTTTAACTTCAACTTCTTTGCCGCCGAAGAAGCCTTCAGCGTCTATGATCACCCGCCGGTGTGGATTTTCGCCAAAAGGGAGGAGTTTGACCTTGCGCAGGTTCAGCGGGTGTTGGGCAGTTTTGACCTCAGTCAGGTGGTGGTGCAGTCGCCGCGCGAGGCGCGCCCCAAACCGATGGAGTGAGGGGTTGCTGTTGCGGCGTTTGCCTGTTGTGCCATTATATCGTTGGGTTACTTGTCTCAGTTGTGAGAAGTTTGTGAGAGAAATAGCAGGGGGATGGGATGAAGCATCATAGATAATACCAGCCTTTTTCCAGTATATTGTCAGTAGATGCGGAAACAAGGAGGTCTACAGGATGAAGTACCACAGAAAAATCATTGAGCAAAGTTAGTTAAAGGAGGTGATGCCGGTTGCTTGATTGAGTTCTTGTCTTCGTAACATTAGGGTGATAGTCGCTGAAATGTATCCTGTAGAGAGAAAATACAAGTGACCAAGGAGGTGCGAGCGATAGATTACAAACTTTTGATACCAAGAGAGATGTGTTTTCAAAACGCATCTCTCTTGCTATTTAGCTGGAAGTCACTTATTGTATAATGAATTCAGGTTGTCCGTTGATAATAAGGGGCTGGGACTTATGACTGAAAAAAGCGCAGCGCCAGACGAAACCAAAAACAGCGTGCTGGGGGACCGTTTGTTTTGGCTTGTTTTGTTGCTTCTCTTCGTGGGCTTAACTAGCGTGGGCTTTTATCTTTCTAGGTTTTTGGGGTTTCCTAATTTCACATGGCTGCTGGTTTGTAATGCTGGCGTAATTGCGCTAATTGTCGTTGTTCGTTTGATTCCCAGCCTTTGGCGAAGCTACCGCTGGGTATTGCTGCTTTTGCTGATAGTTTTGATTTTCCTGATGAACATTCTATGGTGTAAAAACGGTTTTGCGATAGCCAATCTGGAAAAGCCCGTTCTTGGCGAATATGACATCTCCCCTTGCCAGACAGTGCTTTTTGTTGAAACGCCTGATCAGGTGTTGTACGAAAATGTTTCCTCTTCAGCTATGACAATCTGGGGGACTTGCACTCCGCCTTGTCCATGCCGGCGCTTCACCCTCGTATCAGAAGATTTCAGCCTCCTCTTTGCCAAGAAGGAGGATGATGCTGCTTTGCAGTGGCGCAGCCAGTGGATATTCTCCCTGCCGAACGACGGCAGCGCGCTCACTTTCTTGCTGAAACCAAGCGCAAGACTTGAAAGTTCTCGGCAGGTGAAGCTGAAACTCTTTTTTGCCGATGGCGTTATGGTTCTTTCCAAAAATCCGATTCGCTTTGAAGGGCGAGCTGAATCTCAACGCCGGGTGTGGTTGAATGATGGGCTGGATGCCGCCGGTATCCTCGTTTCGCTGGTTACTGGCGCGCTTGCCGCCTTAAAACAATTGGAGGAAGAGAAACAAAAAAAGGAAGAGGAAGCTGCAAAGCGCCAGAGAGAATGGTTCCTCGATCAGTTTGAGAATAAGCTGAAAAGCGCAGAACTTGTTAAGACACTTGAGGAGTATCTCGAGTTCCTTAAGAGCCATGCAGACTGGGAAAAAGACTTGAAGGAGCGTTTCATCAACACTTTGAATACGTTGACGAACGGGGAAATATTCTGGAACACGTTGAAGGAGCAGACTCTGGAGAACGCAGAGCGGGCTGTTGAGCTGTGGAAAGCTCTTTATGAAGCACTCGGTGCAAGCCCGCCAGAGCATCTTGAGCGATCGAGCGCAGCGTTCAAAGTGCGGGAAGGCAAAGCTGGCTTAGTCCCCGAAGCATGGCAACACGGAATAGACTGTATTCTGTCGTTGCTGAAAGATAACTCCGAAAGCACTCCAATCGTCCAGCGAATTGTTGGAGCTTTACTGCCAGAAGAAAAAAACGACATTGTCCAAAACGCCCAGAAAGACAGCGAGAGTATATCTAAATTGCTGCTTCTTAAGCTCGAATTAAACTTTCCCGGTCCGAATCCCCTTGTTCCCTTTATCTTTGCAGATTATGCTGTTTCGTACCCTGACGACGATCAAGGCTTGAAACAATGGCTGCAAAGGCGCGGTTTAATCCACTCTCCTTTCTTGGATGCGGCTACGCCGTTCACTAGACTGCCAGCCCCGAATGAAGAAGGGTTTTTTCTGGATCGGGTAAATGCCGGCTATCAGTTTGAGGGCTTGCGGCACATTTCTTGTTCCTTCAGAACCGAATGGGACCTGCGCGCTGCAGTTTATAGCTATTGCGCTGACATGCCGCAAAGCGCTGCCTTGAAGACCTTTATCGTGCTGCTTCTTCCATCTCTAATGATTGAGTTCAAGCAGTCTAGTCTCTATGAAATGCTCATGCATGGTGTTGCAGAGCAGTGGCTGCATACGCTAGCAAATGAACCTGCTTATTGGTATGCGCTTCGTGATTCTCAGCAGGCTTTGCTGGAACAGTTGTTGCTCTGGCATACGGGCGGCAGTGATGGGGTAGTGACCAAGCTGTATTGGTATGGTAAGGATAACGGGGGAAAAACGCTCAAAAGGTTTATTGAGAAAATGTCCGCCGGCTTGAAACCTTTGGCAGCTTTGTCCTCCCTGCCTGCCAATTCAATCAGCACCGTGCTCAATCTGCGTCCTCATTTTGCCGATCAAACCCTGTTCTTGTTGACTTCTGTGGCGTTAACTCCTGCGGATGAGCAGCTTAACCTTCGAAGTTCTGCCGCTTTGTTTCACCGTTTTGAAAGGATTGCCGGCTGGCTGTGCTGGCATCGCTGCCGGCTGGTTTGTTTTCAGATCTCGGCGGTGGATTGGTTTAAGCTGGAGAAGGATGTGCTCATCCGAAAATGTAATGAGCGCGTTCGGTATTGTGTCCCGCCTGATATGACTATTGAAGCACTGGATGATCTCTTTGCTCCACACAATGGACCGTCCGCCGAAGATATGTTAGCCCAAAAAGCGGGCGGCTCGCTGGGCGAGATGGTGCGTTTGGGGCAAAAATTGCTCTTGCAGCATGTTGCCAGACATCCGCTTCAAGATGATCTATGCATTGACGAATTAGACACGTTAACATGAACACACCATCGCTTATCGAATCGCTGTTTGGCGTCTTGAGGGCTGAAGAAGAACATTGGCTCCCTGAGGTTTTTGTCCGTCCGCCGCTGTTCAACGTGTTGAAGCAGGACAGCTCGACGATCGTATATGGCGAATCTGGCAGCGGGCTTTCTGCTGCGCGCCGGATGCTGAAGCAGGAAGCCGGCAGTCAGGTTTTTGTTTCGTTCTGGTCGCCCGACGTTTTATCCTTATCTCAAGAACAGCCTTCTGGCACCCAGCTAGCCCAATTGCTCTTGAAGCAGATATTGGGTGCTTGTGTGGAGAATTTGATTCTTGAAGGCGGCTTGCCCAACCGCCTGCCCAGCCCTGCTGAAACGGTGCAGGCAGCTTTACAGTGGTTTCTGCACACTTACTTGCCGTTTGAACCCTCTTTTTATCTCGAAACGCTGGCAGACAGGCTCACGCAAGAGGAGCAAGAATGGTACTTGAGGCTGCTAAAGAAAGAGGCTGTTCCCATTCTTCGTCCCTCAGCCGGCGTCAACGATCAGATGCGTTTATGGCTTATGCTTTTGCGTCAGGCTCGCTATGAACGGCTTTGGATTGCCATAGATGCTTCAGGATACTTCTCTCAGCCGGCTGAAGAAAAGATGATTGCCATGCTGGAGGTTCTGCTTTCCACACTGGCGGTTTTTCGAATAGGCGAGGCGGCTTTTAAGCTCTTCATGCCGGTTTCCGCTAAGGCTGTCCTGCGCGCCGCCGCCGGGGTTGAGCGGCTGCGCGCCGAAGAGATTGACCTGCGTTGGCGGGAGGAAGACCTCATCCAGATGATTCTCAATCGGCTGAAGTATGCCTTTGGCGATCAATCATTTTCCTTTGAACAGATATTTGCCGGCGGCGAGTTCATCAACTGGCTGAGGGAATATGGCGGCAGTAACCCGCGGGATTGGCTCGCTTTGGTCAAACCTCTGGTCATTGCCTATGCCGAGCAAGGCAAACCGCTGACTGCTCAACAATGCCGTCAAATCATTCGCCAGCATCCGCCGCGCTTGCGGTTGGACCGTCAGCGGCGTGAGGTATGGATCGGCAGAAAATGTATCCCCATCACCTCGGACGCTGACTTTCGCCTGCTGGAATATCTGGTTGACCATGCCGGCAAAATCTGTTCGCTGGCTGAGCTGTATTACTACGCTCATGAAAGGCTTGATTATGTGCCTTCGACAGACGATAAACGCTGGATTGCGCCGGCTTCATGGCGGGGCGCTATGGATACGCTGCTGTGGCGGATCAGAAAAAAGATCGAACCTGATCCCCAAGCGCCTGTTTATTTAATCACCCATCGGGGTCAGGGCGTTGAGTTGATGAATTTGTAAGCATTCTGTGAGAAAGGTGCGATAAAGGTGCAATAAAGGTGCGATGGAATGGTGATGAGGCATTATGTATTAGGGATAAAATGTTAAAGAAACTTGGCATTCTTCGATAGTAACGAACAATACGAGTAATTGAAAGGCTAAAGGAGGAAAGGGATGTGTCAGATGTCCTGAAAGAGATAGGGTTTGCTTTTAATCCTTTCGAATATCTGGATAGCGAGCGGGATAAACGCCTTTACCAGTATTTGGTGATCCCCAAGACGGTGGAGAGCGTTCTATTGGATCAGCCGGTGGCTGTATTGGCACAGCCGGGCGGCGGCAAAAGCGCGCTTCGCCTATATACCTGGCGGTTTTATCGAGGCAGCCGCGGGGTCAAGTTCCCGATTGCCTATGTTCCGGAAACTTATGCCCCCAAGGCAGATTTTCATTTTGAACAGCTCTCACGCGCTTTAGCGCGTGAGGCGTTTTTATACCTGACTTCCTATCCGGATCTCTTCAGCGGCTTGCCTCTGAACGTCAGAAGCAAACTCAAGCATCTCTTCTCCTTCTATCTGCCGATTGAGCTTGATTATTTGCTGAGTAAACTGCAGGAGGGGTGGTCGCTTTTGGATTATGAACGCTTGCTGGATACAGACGGATTTCTGGATATATTGACCGTTCAACCGGCTCATCATAGATTGGCAGAGGCGTTGAAGCGCACCCCGTCTGCTGACTCTTTCTATATCGAAGAAGGCTGGGATTTGTTAAAAGAGGCGTTTGCTGCCAAATCTATCCATATCCTTATAGATGGGCTGGATGGCTTTGTTGAAACGCGCCCTGCCCATGCGCTGATGGCGTGGATCACGCCTTTGCTGGATAAGCTGGAGGAATGGGCACGGAAGGACATTTACCTCAAATTTTTCATCCCAGTGAAACAAAAAGAAGGCGGCTATCCAATGCTCAAGGGACTGCAAGTGGCAGAACTAGGATGGGATGATCACCTGCTGGCGGAAGTGGTTCGCCGGCGTGTGTATGTTGCCAGCAGGGGTGCCTTCGATAGTCTGGATGCGATCAGTGAGCTCAATCTCCGCAGCGTCGAATTGAAGCTTGCCGCTTCTCTCCCGCCGAATCAAAAATTGCCTCGCCAGATCATCAAAAAAGTCCGCGAGATATTGATCAATATGGTCCAGGATCGTCGCAGCTATATTAAAGCTGCAGACCTTTTTGCCGTTCAGGAGCTGCGCTATGCGTGAACAAGGGGAAAGGGACAATCTTTATTCTGTTTATCGTTCGAACGAATTTGTCAATCGGAATAAGGAAATTGAGCGAATTATGAAGTTTCTCAAAGAAAGACAGCGGGGTGTTATCATCTTGGAGGGTGATCGAGGCAGCGGGAAAACCGCTTTGCTGCTCGAATTATTTCGACGGCTGAATCAGATGCCCGAATACCGTCCTTTTTTCGTCGGCTTGTTTCCTTATTCCGCTCCTGAATTTGAGGCAAACCCCAACCTTTGGCTGGACGCGCATCAGAAGTTTCACGCCGGGCAAATCCTTGAACTGCTGAAAAAGTTGGCTCAGTATTGGCAGGTTGAGATCAGGGAAACAGACAGCGTGGAACTGCAAAAAGAATATTTGGCGCGGGAATTGTCCTTGCGTTCTGCTGCGGGTGTGCCGCTGCTTTTGGTGGACTCGATCTATGAATGCGACGAATCGCTCCGTGTGGAACTGGAAACGAATGTGCTGATGCCTCTGCTTACGCTGGAGAGGGTTTTCATCCTGCTTTCTGGGCGCGGCAAGCGCCCAATCTGGGGACGTCCGGAATTGCAGAACGCTGAGATCATCCCAATTCCTCCTTTGCACAAGGAAGACGTCTCAGATCAGTTGAAAAAGATGAACAGCCCTCGCCCGTCAGCCGAATACGAGGATATCGCTGATTTGAGCGGGGGCTTTCCATTAACTGTCCGTGTCATTGGCAGTTCTCCCCCGGAGGTCCCCTTATCACGCTCATTGAATCAAGCCATTGATGTTCTGCTTGATCAAGCTCTTTCAGAGGAGGCGAAAAGCCAATATGCCGATATTCGTCATCACGTAGAAAAAATGTCCCTGCTTGATATTCCCTTCCGCATTGCCGAAATAGAGGACTATCTTTTTCCCGGTGATCCTGAAAAAACAGGCAAGACGGATAAGCTGATCCGATTGCTCCTGCAAAGTTTCATTCTGCGTTACGAAGGAAAGGGGTATCGGCTCAATTCTTCGATTGTTTATCCCATACGCAAGTGGCTGGAGATGTCGGAGCAGCAAAGTGACCTGCGCAAGTATGTATCTGCTCTCGAGCAGGTCAGCCAGCAATTGCAAGAACGTTATCCAAAGGCAGCAACATGGTATAGCCGGATGCTGCCGAGTGTGCGGCAGACGAGTCAGTTGAATTAAGCGAGGAGGGCAGTATAATGTCTGAAGAGCAATTAGGGATCAGGTTATCTGAATTTGTTGGACGCACAGAGATCCTGAACGAAGCAGAGGCGTGGCTGCAAAGCCCGGATTTTCGCGTTGTCTTTTTAGATGGCAGCTACGGAATCGGCAAGACCCGCTTGCTCCAGCAGGTGCTGGAGCTGGCGAAGGCTCAATCGAATTTTGGCGGTGTTCCCAATCGTTTGGTTGACTTTTATCATTTTTCCTGTCATACCGCCGAAGGACTGGCACGGGCGATTTTGGCTGCCTTTGAAGAGACTGCCAGTGAAAAGTATTTCGGTCTTTGTGTTCGTTCTTTGGACAACCTTGAGGAAGCCCGAATGGCGGGTGGTAGCGGCAAAGCTGCCCAGTGTTTGGAAGATATGCTTCGGTATTGTGTGGAAGGTTTGCGGCAATTGAGTGAACAAACGGGAGTCTTGCTGCTGTTCGATACCGTTGAACAATATGTTTATCCGGGACAACTGGGCTTCGCTCCCGCCTGGGAGTGGTTGAAGAATTGGGTGTTCACCCTGCCGCGTGGGGCAGCGATCTTCGCTGGGCGATCGGAAGGGATCAATGCCCTGAAAAACGATGCTTCGGGAAAGGCTTTTCTTAGCCGTTCTCTGGATCTCTTTACGCCGGAAGAAACCCGTAAATATATTAACGCGGTCGCTCGTGAGCATCAAAGCCGCACGGGTCAACCACTATCGTTTTTGGATGAGGACATTGATAAACTGCATCGAGCCAGCGGCGGGCGTCCGATTTGGCTTGCGCTTTGCTTGCAAATTCGTGCTTGCAACCCAGAAGCGTTCACAGCCTTGCTGAAAGGGCAACCCCAAAGTTTTGAGCAGGGAGTTATCAATAGCTTGCTTTCCGTGCCTGATTTAGGCGAAACGCTCAAAGCTGCCGGGCGCGTTCCGCGCGGACTGAATGCAGAGCTGCTGGCGGGCATTCGCGGCATCTCCAGGCGCGAGGCGGAGAGCGCGCTGGGGGGGCTGGGCGAGATGGCGTTTGCGAAAACCTTTCCAAATGATGAGCGGATCTTCCTGCATGATGAAATGTATATCCTGCTTCAGAAATATGTGTATTCAGATGCTGCCGATGCTGCTGACAGAGCGAGTGCTGGACAGAAGATTTATCGGTACTATAAAGAGAAGCGCAAACAGAAAGATGAGGAATTAAGCCGTCGGTATAGAGAATTGGCTCAGCCGGCGGATGAGCAAGTTAATCGCTCTGTCAAAGGGGCTGCGGCAGCGTTGAGAGAGCTGGAGATGGAGCGCCGGCGTTTGAAAATCGAGATGGTCTATTACCGCCTGCGCTACGAGATTTGTAAGGATACCAGCAATCAGGATGACCCAATCGCCGCCGGCTTGAAACGTTACTATCGCTATGCTCATGAGGCGGCGACCAGCGGCGATGATGCCATTCTGCGGCTGCTGCAAATTGAGCTCAGCCGTTTTCTGGCAGAGCAGGAAGCCGCCGGTTTCTGGCAGCCTTTTATGCGCGGGCTGCTTCTGATGAATGAGTTCTGGCTCAAAGCGGCGAGCGGACAACAGGATCCAGACAATCCCTCATACGAAGAAGCTTTTGAGAGTCTGCAGCAAATCCCTTCGCTGGACGCGGACCAGTGCGTCATCTTGCAGGCATTGCTGAAAACCTGGCGCGGCACTGACTGTATATTTAGTAAGTCTGCAAATTACAGGCGCGCCAAAGAACTGCTCAGCAGCGCCATTCAAGAGCTGTCGCGGGAAGTGGATCAGCGCTTGGAATGGTTCAAAAATGTTGTCATCAGTCTCGCCTATCGTCAACTCGGCTACTTGAACCGCATTCTCGGGGACTTTTCCAGCGCCATTGTAAATTATCAGCAAGGCTTGCGCTATAGCCGTAGAGTAGATTTTATTCATGAGGAAGCTACACTGCGCAACGATTTGGGCTTTGCTCAAATGCGGAACGGGCAGTTTGTAGCCGCTCTAGAGAACATGAAAGACGGTTTGCAGTTGAGGTATCAGATCGCCATTGCTACCCGCATCGTGTTAAGCTATCAATCGTTGTCGCAATGCTACCTTGAAAGCGGCGTTTATGAGGAATCCCGCCGCAATGCTCTTTCCGGCATTCGAGTTGCCGAAGCGATTGGTTTTGCCCGCGGGGTGGCGTTCGGTCACTACACCTATGCCGAAGCGCTACGCCGCCTGGCGTTTGCGGAATCCTCTCAAAACGCTGCAGACTATCTGCGCGATGCCCAGGAACATATTGACCATGCTGTTCGACTCTTTGAGGATCTGGGCGAACAAGACCGCATCATTGACAGCAAACTGGAACAAGCCTGTTTGTACCGCGACCGCCTGCGGGCTGCTGATGCAGATAGTTCAATGAGAAAATCATGGTTTGACCGCTCGAATAAGCAATTGCTGGAAGTTGCAAAAAAAGCCAAAGAGGCACGGATCGCTTATCGTCAGGCGGATGCCATGTGCAATCGAATCTGGCTGGGGTATTACATGGGCGATTTTGAATTTGCCAAACAAGCGATTAAGGACTTTGAAGAGTTGGATGTCCTCAAGCCCTATTGGTTCAGCGGAGGGAGGTTTAATGACGAGGGGAAGGCGGGCAGCAATGCGCAGTTGTGGGCCCAGGTGGCTAAATTTTGCGCCGCGCAGGGGATGATTGCTCTGAAAGAGTGGGAACAAGCCAAAAGCGATGAAAAGCTTCGCACTGCGGCGCGTCATTTGACCCTGGCGATGATGTACAACGCCAAGTTTGCAGTTGATCATCGCGGTGTCCGCGAAGGCAGACGGACTATCCATCAGGCGCTTGTCAAGTTAAACGAACAGGAACTGTCTCGTCTTTGCCGGTTCGTTTTAGAAACTGAACAGAATGAAAGCGTGCCTGCCGAGCTGTGTCAGTTCCAAAAGTTCCTTCAGGATCATGCGCTGTGGTTTGTTGATAAGCAGAGCTAGCGATTCGTCCCATCGTTGAACAGCACGCTTGAGCAGCCTGTAACAAACTTGTCATGGGGTGGTTTGCGCAAGCGTTTTTCCGCAGCGCATCTATGCGCATGAGTGACAAACTTGCTTGGAGAATCTTTCGGCTCTCACCCGCAGCAAACGGCAGTGATGGACCTGTTTTGGGGTTCTAATATAGGCAGTTTGAGAGCTGCCGATTTGGAAGCGGGAAGTTTCATCAGCGAGTCTTCCTAGAGTGCAACCAAGGCTTACCGCTCTTGCGATGATGATTGTTAACCTTTGCGGATATATATCCTCAAACTGTCGAAGTGTTCTTGTTCTATGAGCAGTTTTTGTGAGAAACTTGATAGAAGATTGTGAGCCGTCTGACAAGAATCACAAGTCGGGTGGGGCTATCTTGGTATCAGGAAACTTCATGATGGCGTTCTATCATCGCTGGAAAAAGTTTTGCTCACCATGTGGATCAATGGTTCTCAAGGCGGTGCAGGGATTGAGCGTAACAAGGCGATGAGGCTTTCCAAATTTCATCGGGAGATGATTAAATTTGCTTGATGCGATGGAGGATGGTGACGTGGAGGCGGAAATATTTTGGAGTCGAACTGTTGCACATTTTTATGACGGCGGTGGTTGCAATGGAGACGCAGGCTGTTCAAAGCCGGTTCGGTTGATGGTTGGACGAGCAGACTTGAGCCTCGCCAATGTTTGCGCTGGTGAGCATTCGTGCGCCATTCGGCTGTCTGGCAAGGACCTGTTAGGGGGGAAGGTCCTTGTTTGCCGTCATGAAGCGATTCGGGTTGCGGTAGATGCGCAGTACACTGCCGTTCTGGATGCCAAGGCGGCTGCTTTTCCAATTGTGCTGAACCGTCCGGCGCTTCAAGTCTTGGAGAGCTTCTCTCAGCCTCGCTGCGCATCGGACCTGCCTGTCGTCGAGGGATTGTCGCCTGCCGATGTGGAAGCAGCAGTGGCGCGGCTGTATGAGGTCAAGTTGTTGTCTGAAGTGGAAGCGGAGCATGAAAGGCGTTGAAGTGGTACAAGAATATGAAAAGCAGGTTACGGCAGCCAGCAGCGCCTCGTTTCTGGAGGCGTGGCTTTATCTGACCCGCGCTTGCAATCTGGAATGTCCTTACTGCTTTGTCCGCCGGGAGCGACGTTCTATGTCCGTTGACATTGGCTTGCGGGCGATAGACCAGATCTTTGCGGTTGCTCAGCGGCGGGAAGATGCGGGAGTCGTGCTCAAATATGCCGGAGGTGAGCCAACGATAAACTGGAAGCTCATCCGGGTTTTGCATCAACGGGCAAAGAAGCACACCTCTGAAAGCGGGCTGAAGTTGACGGAGGTGTTGATCACCAATGCCACTCTGCTTGACCGCGCTCGTTTGCAGTATATTCGAGATGAAAACCTGCACTTGAGCGTTTCGCTGGATGGTCTTCATGCAAAATCCAGCCAGCGGGCTTCTTTTCGGGAGAGCGAGCCGAATCTCAAACGTGTGCTGCAAACGGTTGAGCTGGCTTTGGAGATGGGCATTTCAATTAGTTTGCTGTTCACGGTTACGCAAGCCAATCTGGATGCGATGGTTCCAGTGGTTAGTTTTGCGCTGCAAAATCACTTAAAACTTAACTTGAACTTTTACCGTTCTCACAGCTTGGGCGATCCGCTGCTGCCGAACCTCACAGAATTAATCGCTCGATTGCGGCAAGTTTGCCAGCTTATCGAAGGTTCACTGCCGAGCTATAACTTCATGGAACGGCTGCTGGACCGCTGCAGCTTCACCGCTCCGCATCAACGCGCCTGTGGCGCAGGTACGAATTATTTGAGCATTGACGTAGATGGGAAAGTGCTCCCGTGTCATATGCTGACCGGCTACAATCTTCCCGGTATGGCGTTAGCGGAGGTCAAGACGCCGCACTTTGAGGGTTTTTCTCATCCCTCTGTGGATCAGCGGGAAGGATGTCGTGAGTGTGAGTGGCGCTACTGGTGTGGCGGGGGCTGCCCTGTTTATACTCAAAATGTTTTGGGGCGGGCGGATGTCGCTTCACCTTATTGCCAAGTTTATAAGGCAATACTGCCCGAGCTGATTCGTTTGCAGGCGTTGCAGTTGATCCAGCTCATGCAATCTACTGCTGCGGTATCGTCAATATAGCGGGCTTTTCGTTCTCGCAGCAGTTGTTTCTTGTCATCAACTGTTCAGCGTTAGCGCTTTGATCGTTTGTAAGAGAACTGACAGCAGCTTGTGAGTTTGCTGACAAGAAAAAGGGATTGCAGGGGGGTATGCTTTAGGATAAGCAGAAAAGCCTATGGAGTTTGTTGATATAGCCATACCCAATTGCCTTTTGGAAGAAAAATCGAGATAATAATATTTATCGCTGGATTTACAAGGGGTTTGTCACGGGAGGGCAATGGAATGGCTAGTCTAGATTTTCCGAATGCAGTGGAAGACGAGGCGGCTTTTTTTGGTCGCAAGGATATGCTAGGACAAATACAGCAGATACTTTTATCTCAAAAACGCATCCCAATCATCATTGTGGGTGAACGGCGGATAGGAAAAACGTCTCTGCAGAACGTTGTCATTCAAAGGCTTTTATCCATAAAACCAGAACTTTATCAAATCTTTTATATAGAACCGCGCGGGGTGAACTCCTATTCATTGTTTGCGTTAAATGTATTGCGGCATTTGAGCGCTTGGCTCAGGGAAGCTGATGGAAAAGAGATTCAATTGCCGCACTCTATCGTAAGCGTTGAAGAGTTTGAGCTTTATCTGTCAATCCTCTTTGAGCAGATTCGTCATTCCGTCTTAATTTGCATTGATGAGTTTGATGAGATTGTTCGACGGTTTAGCGCACAAGATTTAGCCTTACTGATTGGTGCTTTCTCTTACCTTGTCGAAAAGACCTCTCTGCCGGTGTATTTTTTCCTTACGATGACAAGCATTCCTCATGAAATGATAGAGGACATTCCATCCACGCTGGTTTCCGTCTCGCATGTTTTTGAGTTAACACCGCTAACCTTTGCAGAGATGAAAGAGATGGTCGAGAAACTTACTGAAGAGCAGTTGGACTGGACAACAAGCAGTTTGGATGAATTATACAGTCTTACTGCTGGGCATCCTTACTTTACCAAACTTTTTCTTTACTGTTTGATCAGCGTGGCGAACTCTGAGGGTAAGCCAATGAAAGTGACATCCGCTTTGCTGGGTCGGGCAAAAGATTGCGCTGTTCACAATATGGGTGCAGAGAGTGTTTTGTCTAATCTGTATTATGTGCACTTTCAGCCGGAAGAAAAGGAAATCTTGTTGCTGCTCACCCGGCGCGGAGAGCCCATTCATACCATTGAATTAGAAAGGGCTGGCAAGCACTGGATTACTGCAGCCAAACGACTAGCGCGGCGTCATTATTTGCAATTGGATGATCAAGGCATATCCTGGGATTTTAAACTTACCTTCTTAAGAGAGTGGCTGAAAGAGTGGATTGAGTTTGAGGTGGAGTGTGAGCGGTATTCTCAGTTGGTCAGGGCGCTTGCTTGTCCGGAAATCGAAGTGGATGACGTGATGGGAATGGTGCGTCTTAATGGGCGGGAAATCAAACTCTCGGTCCAGGAATACAGAATTATGCGATGTCTTGCTGCCAGCGCAGAGCGCTTGGTTAGCAGAGATGAGCTAATCGTTGCGGCATGGGGTGCAGTGGATGGAGTGACTGAACAAATGATAGACACAGCTCTTTACCGTTTGCGCAAGAAGCTGAATGATCAAGGACAATATATTGAAACCAAGACTGGACGGGGGTTCATACTGCATCGCGCTGTTCTGTTGCGCGCCGAAAACCATTGATAAGAGTTTAAAAGAGGCACAATGTTCTTAATGGATTTTCCAAATGCGGTTACCAATCCAGCCAATTTTTATAATCGTCAATCTGAATTTGAGCGGGCTATGCAAGTTTTGCTTTACAGAAAACGCGTTCCTGTGCTGGTGGTTGGCGAGCGCCGCATCGGCAAAACTTCTTTACAAAATGTTGTTATTGAGGGTATTAAGACGGAATGTTCCCAAGCTAAGATTTTAGGTATTGAGCCTCGAGGTTGTCATTCTGTTGATTCGTTTTTTGAGGCAATCCTGCAGCGTGTGGGCGCGCTGCTCAATCAAAAAGCAGTTGCTTACCGCCAACCTAATTTGCAGGGAAAAATTCATTTAGAAACACCGGATCAGTTTGACCGAATGCTACAGAGCATGCTTCCTGCCGATTTTGACGGAAAGATCCTCTTATGTGTAGATGAATTTGATGAAATTGTACGCCAAGCAGGTAAGAATGGTAAGACGGAGCAAGATCGCTTGTTTGGTCTTATTCATCACCTCGTCGAGCGGACAACATTGCCCCTTAGTCTTTTCCTGACTGTAACACGTCTTCCTGAATTAATGACAACCGATTTCCCTTCCTCTTTGGTTGCCAATGCTGAGATCATTGAGCTTCTTCCGTTGGAGAAAAGGGTTGCCTCAGGAATGATTGAGTGGCTGCTGCAAGACAGACACATCTCTCTTGATGTGGATGCCCAAGAAGTGCTGAATGACATGGCTGGCGGTCATCCGTATTTTATTAAGTTGCTCGTTTCTAATCTGGTTGAAGAGGATCAATGTGCTGAAGAGAAAGTTGTTACGGTAGATGAAGTTTGGAATCGGGTCATTCCAAGAGCGCTTGAAGATGCTAGAGCTGCTTATGCAATAAGCAATTTGTACAGAGCACATTTCACACCTTCAGAGAAAAAAGTGTTGTTATATATTGTTGAGCGCGGGGAACCAGTGGAAGGCAGTGAACTGCGAAAAGCGGGTTCTGAGGCTTCATACGCATTAAGAAGTTTGTTCAAGCGGAATTACCTGATTGAACAAGGGGATAAATACCTCATTCGCATTCGTTTTTTGGATTATTGGCTTCGTCATTGGATTGAATTTGATGAGGAGCTTGAGCGGCTGGGTGTTCATGACTTTGTTCCGGCGGATACATCTTCCGATATAGTTGACGAGGATGGAAACGTTGTTTAGGGATGAATAGCTTACTATTTGCACAATTGGCATTGGCAAAACAGTCCATTGAGGATATTGAGAATCTGGTGGCCATTTTTACCCAGCTCCAGGGGGCAAATTTGCTGTTTATCTATAACACTCCTTCGTTACCTAATCTTCAAGAAAGAAATGTGTCTGCTGCTCTGTTGAGCGACTTGCCCGGCATTGATTTAAGCAATTATGATGGTCTTTTCATAGGCTTTGACGTGCTTGAAGTATTGCGCAGTGATCTAGCTACTAGAGGTCCGCTTTTCTACCCCATTGAGCGAATTTATGAGGAACGGCGTTGTATAGACAAACTTCACCATACCATGGCGAATCTATCAATCGAAATCATGAAGCACTCAAGGAGAGTGGAACATTTACTCTCCCAAGAACAAAGAACGGCTAATGAAGTAAAAGCGCTTAAAGTTGCCTTACCCGGTATCTTGCGTGAGCGGGATTGTTCCGGGTTGGTAGCAGTGCTCCCGCTGGGAGAACTCAATCGTTTCCTTGCTCGTAAGACATGTCACTTTCTGTACTTAGACGAGGACGACTCGCCTGCACTGCAAGACCCGCTTCTTAACACGAAGGACAATTGGGTAATTGGTTTTGAAGAACTGCGGTGGTTATCTCCAAAAGTTGACCCGCGATCACCTTTCTTTGTGGACCTGCGGCTAGTGTTACAGCGAATGCATGGTGAGGAGGCACTGCAAAAGACGCGCAAGGGTTTGGCGCGGCTGTTGTATCGTGCTGCTTTGGCAGATCACTCGTTCTTTCAGCCTGCCTGGGAACTGGCAAGCGAGTATTGGTTAGCACAGGTGGAATGTGAAGACCTTGTCGCTTTTTATCCGTGTAACGACTTTTCTGAGTTTCTTGAAACAGGTAGAGCGATCCGCATTTATCGAGTTTTGAGGGATCATGATGATTCTCGTTGCGCTTGTCCCGGTATAGATGTATCGTTGTATGATTTTTCTCTCCATGAATTGCCGGCAAAATATGGTGAAACGGTGTTCTTGCTGCCGGGAGTCCAATCTTTCTTTACTGAGCCGCTGGCACGAAGGAAGCTTGATCTTTGCCGGGTTTTATTTAAGGCTGGCCGCAAACAATATTTGGCGCGCAGCTTGTGGCTGCTTTCTCGGGATATATTACATGGTTTCTTGCAATTGCCTGATACAAATAACCTAGAAGCGTATCAGTTGTGTCTAGAAGCTTGCTTGCGAAGTTTGCTCATCTATAATTTGTCCAATCCCTGGCAATGGCGACAAGGACGCTGGGAACTGTATCTGCAAGAGGTTTATCAAACGTTGGGTCAAATTTTGCAGAATGCTCCGCTGGTTTATCAGTCCTCTCACTTACAAGTTCCTTTGGAGGATTATTATCAAGCACTTGCATTGTGGTATAGCTGCTCGGCTACAGGTGAAGTGGATCAAAAGCTTAAGGAAATGTGGGAAAAAGCGAATAACTTCTTGCGCAAGGTGAAGAGTGAGCCTGAGGCTGCGACAAAGCTTGCACAAGAGATCGCTTATAGTCATGAGTTAGTAGCCGTTGGCGAAAGCTTACTGAATCGTTCAAGTGAATTATTGACTTCGCAGGAAGAACCAAAAGATATACCGAATGGGGCAAGTTCACAGATTCAGTCTTTGTTGAGAAAGGCAGCAGACTCATCTGAGCCGCTGCCTTTTATCTCGGATATTTTCACAGAAGCTGTTAAGCAGCTTCAGGTTGTCCGCCGTGAACGTCATTTTTTATATACTCAGGAACGCGATGCCCGGCAATTGATAGCCAAGCTGGAGAAATTGCGTGCCGATTTAGAAGGTACCAAGCGCCGGCTTTTCATGCCTTTGCATGAACAACAGGCATTGGTTTTTGCGTATGAACAAGAATCTGAAGCCATCATGGCTTTGCTGAAAGAAATCGAATCCTCTGCCAAGATCAATGTGACCCTCAAGAATGCGTGGGTGGATCTTCATCGTCCTGTACATGTCACCTTAGAAGTGACTAATCGCGGCAGAGTGGAAGCGAAGACCCTAGAAATGATGCTCAATCCATCAGGGGGATATAAGTTACTGGATCCCTCGCCGATTCGGGAGATCATGGTGCTTCCGCCAAATGTTCCTGAATATGTGAATTATTACATTTTGCCCGAAAGAATTGGCGCTGAGCTGCGAGTTGAATACAGTTTCAGTGACTTGAGCGGGCAACGGCATAAGGACACTTGGACGAGTTATCTAAATGTGCGCAGTTTGGATGTCAAACCTTTTCAGGTCAAGGTCAATCGTTATCAATTTGGCAGACCCATCCAGAATATTGCCGAATTTTACGGCAGACGAAGTGAGCTGCAAAACATTCTTTCTTTGCTGCGAGCAGGCGGTAAGCAAAACGTTCTATTGCGTGGCCCTCGGAGGATGGGTAAAACTTCGCTATTGTATATGTTGAAAACAGCAATTGCGGATCGAGAGGCGCGTCGATTTTTTGGAATCCCGCAAGAATGGGATGAGCAGTTGAATCAAGTGCATCCTGTTTTTTTATCTCTGCACAGTCACGATTTGACCTCAAGCACAGATGCATCAGCTCAATTTTTCCGCATCCTTCTGGAACGAGTAGGGTGGGTATTGGAGGTTGACCAGAATGCTCTGCGCCAAATGGAAGAAGAATATTGCCGCCGTGTTCATGAAGTGGGAGCAGTCAATGCTGCTTTGGAAAAAGTTGGACAAATTTTGGATGCGTTTCCCCACCAGCGTATCGCAGTATTGTTGGACGAATATGATGAAGTCTATAGACCTGGAGTAGGTAATCTGGATCGCAATCTTCGTGAATTTGTATCGGCTGAACAACGATTGACTTGGATTATTTCCAGTACATTAGCCCTTTTCCATGAGATTAAGACCATTAGTTCACCATGGTTTAACGTTTTTATGATCATCGAACTTGGGCGTTTGTCTGAGGAAGCCGCCCTTGAGTTAGTGGAGGTGCCTTCGCGTGGGCAAAACATTGTATGGCAGTCTGATGCAGCGCTTTCTTTGCTGAATGAAACTGGACGTCATCCGGCTTTTACGCAGCTTTTTTGTGGCAGGGTGATCTCGTACTTAAATCAGGCGAAAACGAATTACGTTCTCCAAGAGACGATTTTGTCAGTAGCTGATCAGATTGTGGACGAACAGGAAACAGCCAACAGTCATTTTGAGTTTTTCTGGCAGGATACGCGTGGGATTGGACGGTTGATTTTACTGATTCTAGACGAAGCGAATCGTCCGCTCAGACGGGATGAAATTCGCTATCGAGTGCGCCAGGTTTTGAGGAGTAAGTTTGGCAGCTTGCCTCAAAGACTGGTGCAAGAGGATGACGAACTCATTGAATGGCAGGACTGCGAATTCAAGAACCAGATGGATTGGGTAGAAAAGATAACCAATGCCATCTCATTGAACGACCAAAAGCAGTATTTTTTCACGGTACCATTGTTTCGCCGTTGGTTGCGGCGCAGGCGAGATTATCAAGATTTGGAAGAGGATGTGCTTGAAAAGATAGCTCAAGAGATAAAAAGATGATGCAAACTCTACCTCCATTCGACACTGTCAGCTTCGACACTTTCATTGCTCTTTTCACTGCGCTGTTTGCTGCTGGTGCATTGCTTCCAGTCATTGTGGGCGCTTTAATCAACCGTAAACGGTTAGCAACTTCCCTATCATTGTTTGCAACATTTCTGGGTTCGATCGTGGTAGTTGGGTGTGCGGTTGGGGTTTGGTTACAGCCTTCGCAGGCGTCCAAAACCTATCTTCTTTTTCAGGTGTCTCAAGAGGCGCTGAAGATTGAATTTAAGTTCTATGCCGACCGGCTGAGTGCCTTTTTTTTATTCTTGAGCGGTGTTTTTGGATTAGCGGTGGTGCTGCATTTGGTCAATTGGATAGAAGATGTGGCGGATGATGACCGTCATCTTATTGCTTCTGCGTTTAGTTTATTTGTGCTTTCGATTGTGTTCACCATTCTTTCCGATACGATCTATAGCTTTTTGTTCTTTCAAGAGAGCATGACCCTCTCGTTTGCATATTTAGCGCTGTTTCGCCATAATGTGTATGTACGCCAGCCCTGGATACCTTCCAAAGAATTTGAAGCCTCTAAAACTGCATTTAAGTCTTATTTGATCTTTGAACATGTGGGGATGATGTTGATTGCTATTGCTTTAGTTCTTTTATCCATTTTATTGCCCGAAATGGGTGGTAATTTTAGCTCGTTGAAGACTTCGAGGGTGAACTTTAGCACTCAGTCGGAAGTGCCTATTATAGTCTTAAACTTGGTTTTTCTGTTTGCTTTGGCTGGTTTTGGAATAAAAGCAGGTGTTTTTCCGGCGCATATCTGGGTAACTCTGGTGCATCCTTATTCCCCTACTAGTATCCATGCAATGATCTCTGGGGTTGGGTTAAAAGTGGCTGGGTTATACGGAATGTACCGCATCTTTTTTGCTTTGGAGCCTGTGCAATGGTGGTGGGGGTGGCTAGTGCTGCTTTTGGCTGGATTGACAACCCTTTTTGGTGTCTTTTTTGCTATTTTAGCAAAGGACCTAAAGACTGCTTTGGCTTCCCATAGTGTTGAGAATATCGGGATCATTCTGGCTGGTATAGGGCTTGCTTTGACGTTTAATGCGGAAGAAAAGTTCGCTCTTGCTGGGCTGGCTGTTATTGCTAGTGTCTATCATCTGCTCAATCATTCAATCTTTAAGGGATTGCTCTTCTTTTGCACTGGCGCCATTGAAAATCGGCTGGGGGTTGTGGAAATGGATCGTCTGGGTGGACTGATGAGCCGTTATTTTGTGACTTCGTTTACCTTCTTGATCGGTTCATTCTCCATTGCTGGATTGCCCCCATTCAATGGTTTTATCAGTGAATGGCTTCTGTTACAGACAATTTTTTCTGCAATGGAGCTTTTCTTCATACGGGGAGAACGGATTTTCTTCTTGATAGGTTTGTTGATTGTATTGGTTTGTCTGGCGTTGGCTTTTAGTTTGACAGCATTGGCTTTTGTAAAAATTGCTGGTGAGACGCTGCTTGGGTCACCGCGCGATTGGCAAGCTGTTCAAAAATCCCGTCAAGGTGAAGTTCGATTGCCAATGCGGATTGTCTTGCTCACCTTTGCTATGATGTGCTTTTTACTGGGCATTTTTCCTGCTACAGTGATTCGCACATTGAGCCAGCTTTCTGCTGAACTTGTTCCGCGTTCTCAGGGAATCGCCCAGCCGATCGTACACAATGGTAGTCTCATCTTGAATATCCCACTTACCAAGCTGGAGCAATATTCCCAAGAGAGTGAGCAGATGGCGACCGAGCAGACCCCTGCCTCTGAACCGCTTTACTATCGGACTCGTTTGTCCAGGCGAATGGTTTCTGCTTTGGCTGTGGTGGTGGTCGTCTCAGTTTCAGCAGGGATAGTTTTATACTCTCTTGCGCGCAAACGGTATCTTTTCCGAGCAGCTCCTCCTTGGACGTGTGGTGCTCCTTTTGATAGCCGCCTGATGCAGTATAGAGGTTCGGTCTTTTCTAGCTTGATCTGGAGTGCCTTTCAAAGGTCAGAAACCATGTCAGATGTGGATAATGTTATAGCGGACTCCCAGAAAGCAAAAGTGTCAGTTATCTTGCCTTATCAGCACCTTATATCCTCACGCTACTTCGTCTTTGATCCAGTCCGCCAGATTTACAACTTTCTGCTTACGAACTTGCTGAAAGTGTGTGAATGGTTTGGACTTAAAGCACAGCCGGGCGATATCCGGGTGTATATCACTTACATTCTTACTTTGCTGATTTTCATTTTGATTGGCTTGCTGGTTTTTCTTGGATGGAGTCCTAAAGCATGATTGAGTCGTATATTCATTCGATTGCACAGATGTTACTTTACATCTGGGCAGCGCCGGGGGTTGTGGGGCTACTCCGAAGTGTTAGGGCTCGTTTGCAGGGAAGACAAGGTGCAAAAATCCATCAACCCTATCTTGACTTGCGGAAACTGCTTCGCAAAAGGGCAGTACTTCCAGAGAGATGTTCTTGGGTGTTTGTAGCAGCGCCGCTGATGGTTTTTTTGAGTTATTCTTTGATTGGATTGATGCTCCCAATCGTTTTTTTGCCGCCTGAGCAAGAGATTTTTAGTGAAAATGGTGCACCTTTGGCAGATTTGTTGGTCATTTTTTACTTATTGGTGGCAGCTCGTTTTATGCTCGGATTGGCGGGTTTTGATGCGGCATCACCTTTTGGCGGCATGGGTAGCAGCCGCGAGATGTTC
>Ga0068707_1000029_pt1 | contig 63683 bp, 62 predicted proteins | sample YNPNPMetaG_FD_66600 | JGI IMG/M metagenome (GOLD analysis project Ga0068707, IMG submission 66600) | Anoxygenic and chlorotrophic microbial mat microbial communities from Yellowstone National Park, USA - YNP NP MetaG | ecosystem: Environmental > Aquatic > Thermal springs > Hot (42-90C) >... | reverse complement strand
TGAGTTGCTCCGCAACATCAATGATCTCATACACAAACTCTACAGCAATCAGCTAGAGTGACATCTTATCTGAGGCATCCATAGTGCCTATCGTAACATCCTTGTTTGAGGCAACACGGAGCAGCAGGTCGCTCTACGGGAACGTTTTAGCCGGCGGAACGCCTGATAATTCCCCAACCTTCTACAATCTGCGCTGTCGACACTTCGTCGTCAAATGATCCGACCACCGACGTCTGTTGACACCGCTCATGCGCCGGTGTAAACTAGGCACGTTTGCTTTGCAGACGTGATGGAGGACAATGTGAGGATAGTGATTCTTGGTTGTGGAAGAGTTGGCTCCACCATAGCCAGTACGATGTTCCGCGAGGGACACGATGTTACAATAATCGATCAGGCGCCGGACGCCTTCAGGCGACTTGCCAAGGATTACCAAGGCAGGACAATTGTCGGCAACGGCATCGACGAAGATACCCTTAGAAAGGCGGGGCTCGATCGGGCTGACGCTTTTGTAGCCACCACCAACGGCGACAACCGCAACATAATGTCTGTTCAGATGGCCAAGGTCCGCTTCAAAGTGCCCAAGGTAGTGGCTCGCATCTACGACCCGATTAGGGCGTATGCGTACGCTGAGTTGGGCGTGGAAACACTGTGTACTACGTGCGTCGGCGCGGGACTAATGCGGGATATGATATTAGGAAAGCCGTTCGCAGAAATCGGAAACTACCTTAGCTTCGGTCTTCAAACGCCGCCCACAGGCAAGGAGGAACAAGAGGATGCTTAAGAGCCCCATCTACGTCATTATTGTCGGCGGCGGAAAAGTTGGATATCATCTGGCCAAGACACTGCTTTCCGAAGGACACGAGGTTCTCATCCTCGAGAAAGACCGGAAAACCTACGAGTGGCTGATTGAAGAGCTTGGCGAAACGGTAATGCTCGGCGACGGCTGCGAAATCCGCACTATGACTGAGGCAGGAATGGCCCGGGCAAATGTAGTTGTCGCCGTTACCGGAGACGACGAGGACAATCTGGTAATCTGCCAGATGGCCAAGCGCAAGTTCGGCGTCCCTAGGACCATCGCCCGCGTCAATGATCCCAAGAACGAGGAACTGTTTCGCGAACTGGGCATTGACCAGACTGTTAGCAGCACCCGTATCATCTACAACCTGCTTGATCAGCAAATCGAGACAGGTGAGGTGATTCCGCTCGCTGCCCTTAAAAGAGGCGAAATAGAGCTTGTCGAGGTGGACATAACTCCTGGCTCACCGGTGGAGGGACAGAAGATAGGACAGCTTGACCTCCCACCAAACACGCTCATCATATCCATACTGCGCGATGGTACACCCATCGTGGCTCACAGCGACACGAAACTGCGAGTTGGAGACAGCGTCATCGCCATGATCAAGGCAGAACGCGAAAAAGAGCTACAAGCCGTGTTCAGCGGCGAAACAGCTTAAATGTAATGTTGATCCAACCCCACAGTCACCGTGGGCTTCTGGTATTAGCGGTTGCTACGCGTTGACGTTGGCAACCACCGATTGTCCGAGCCGCGACTCGTGCACGGACATTATCGTCGCCTGAACGCTTTCGCCGATCCTGTTTCCGGCACCCACGACCACCACCATCGTCTCGTCAGGCAGATGGCCTACGCCCTCGTCGACGCCAAGCCCTTCCCGGTCGACAATTACCTCGATCTTGTCACCTGGGCAATACCTCATCCCGCTCCCTCCTCACATTCTGCTCCGAACGACAACAGCCTTGCATCAGAGCTGCATCCGTTCACGGACAAATCCTTCACCTAAACCGACGTGTGCCCCGCCATCAACGCGGCATAGAAAGGTGTGTCATCCGTTTCGCTTTCCTCAGCGTCGGGCTCTTCTCTGCAATCGACCATTCGCTTGTGCTTGCCCTGAGAGCTCTTGTCGGGCTCCTGCGAGCCGCCCTTGAGTCCTTCGGCTTTCTGCGCAAAAAAGGATATGCCGGGTGGTATCCGCCGCCTCATGATGGAACCCGAGCTTCTATAACGCCCAGTCTTTCCAATTGGGCAATCGCAAACTTGTCGGCTTTGGTCTGCTTGTAACGACCGTTGCGCCCTTCGATGTGATCCAAATAGTGCGAAAACTCGTGCAGGAAGATAGCAAGCACTAAGTCCTCAGGTGTATAAAACTTTTCGGAACGCAGACGTTGGTATATAAGCGTTCTTCCGCGGGCATCCCTATTCGTGAAATACTCCGAGGTCTTGAAGCTCACGGTCACGGGATAGCAGTTGGCGCGATTGATGCGAATGCGGATTAGTCTGCCACTCTCGCGGTCGGGGGTTCTGCGGTAGTAAGTGCCCGAAATGAAGCGCCGCGTGCCTCTTCGGCTGTACTTTATCTCGACAAGCAGTCCATCCGTCGGAAATGACACCACCGACTCCTTGAGAGCAGTCGTAATACTGAGTGACGTGCAATTTACTACTACCATTCCTCTTCAATGTTCCTACGCCGAGATATAACGCCCTCTCAACCCGCGCATCTGCGCACCAATCCACGTAAGCACAAACACGCCCGCAACGCCAGCTAGCGCCAGCGGATCGTAACGCAGCGCGATGCCGGCACTTGTGGAAACATCACGTCCCTCCCGAGTGATCATAACAAGGCTGCAGAAGGCAGCTATAACCACAAGGTAGCACGTGTGAACCAGCGTAATGCGGATGGCTGTTGGAAGCGAGCCGTCTCGCGATCCCCATGCCACTGCTGCCCAACCTGCCCATACAAGCACTACACACGTAAGACCGGTCAACACATATGCGATCGGTGGTATGCCTTTTGATTTTTCAGGCTTGCTTTTGTCCCGAAGCCCTCGATACAAATTAACTTCAACGAAGAACGGACGCTGAACCGACGTGCCGACACTCGACTCCACGAACCCAACAAGCGACACGCCATTAGTAAGCACATAAGTCGCAGCCATAGCGGAAGGCAACATCTCTAGTAGACGTGACTGCTGGCCGTTCGTCCTGTCACTGGGTGCGCCGTAAATCTCGTACCAACCAACCAAGGAAATCGCGATCACTACTTGTATCATTAGCGACGCTAGTATTGCCGCTTTCGCACAAACCCACCACTTGCCGGTATTCTTGTAGCCACGGCGGAACCGTATTTCGATTAGACCACCTACGTAACAGAAAACCAAGCCGCATACCAATCCGTGCCCGAGCGAACTGAGCCAGTAAGCGTGAAATGCAACTTGTGGCGGGTTCGAGCTCAGCCCGGCTATCTCCGGAAGCACGAACCAGCTTATCCGTGCAGTCCATAACGAGCTAAACGCCGCAATAAGCACTGCATAGATCGTGCCGGCAAGCAATGCTGGCCCAAGGCTCGACCATCTCCCACATCCGCGCCGCAGCCTGGCAGCTATGTAGCCGGCAACTAGCAAAGAAATGGCGGGCAGTAAGATCCAGACGGTCGTCGGAAGACTGATGCCAGCGCTGACATCTTGCGGTGGTCCGAACGCCGCATCTACCTTGCCGTCACCGACAAGCAGTACGTGTTGTACCGCGTAAAGATTCAGCCCGGCAAGCATAAGCGCCTCCGGGCCGCGCGGACTGAATTCCTTGCCGCCGCTAACAATTCCGTAGCCGGCCTTGACGCTGAGATAGCTTAGCGCATAGCTCATAACAAATGCAAGCAAAGCGCTCAGCACCGCAGCCGATATCCAGCTCGCCGATCGCTCGCATCGGGTTTCAAGTGGGGCCAATTTACGTACCTAGTTTCGTGATTCCTGCCTTGTTATACAACTTTGTAAGCGTATCTACGGCAACCCTGGCGCTTCTTCCATCTACCATTGGCTTACGACCCTCCCGTATACAATCGCAAAAGTCTAGAATCTGGGCGACGTGGCCGCCGGCACTGATAGCCAGAGGATCCGCCTTGCCGTCCCCATGCTTCTCTGATTGGCTCGCCAGATCGATCTTCTCGCCCTGCACGTCGAACGAGACTACTTTGGCTCCATCGAAAACCGCACTACCCTTCGTGCCATATATTTCGGTCCTTAGACTCATCCCAGGGTAGCAGCAAGTGGTCGCCTCTATAACTCCGTGCGCGCCGTTCTCAAATGTAACAGCGGCAATGCCCACATCCTCGGCCTCCATCTTGTGAAGAGCCGTCTCGATATGGCAGAAATTGACCTCTTTGATCGGCCCACACATCCAGGTGAGCTGGTCAATAGCGTGGATTCCTTGATTAGAAAAAACGCCGGCATCCAATGCCCAGGTGCCACGCCAGGCATCCGAATCGTAGTATTCTTGTGCGCGCCACCACTTTATGTAAGTACTGCCGGAAATCAATCTGCCAAGTGCACCCTCGTCGATCAGTTGCTTCGCGCGCATTATCTGTGCGCCCACACGGTTGTTGAAGATACAAGCAAGCGTAAGGCCGGACTTATCTACCATCTCAAGCAGCTTGTCTACCTTGGCAATGTCAATATCCAATGGCTTTTCGACCAAAATGTGCTTTCCTGCCTGTATTGCCATCATTCCCTGCTGAGCGTGCAAACCGGAAGGCGTGCAGATGTCAACGCCGTCGATATCCGCGGATGCTAACATCTCGGCATAATCTGTATATGCCTCCGCCCCAAATTCCTCGGCGTGCTTACTTGCTCGCTCGGGTATTATGTCGCACACTGCGGTCACCTTGGCTCCCGGCGTGTCTTTCCAAATTTTAAGATGAAAACCGCCTATAACCCCACAACCGACCAAGCCGATGCGTATTTCATTATCTGTCATGACTACCCTCACTTGGTAAACCTTTATTACAAATCAGTGTCTACTACGCTGCTTACGGCAAACTTCCTTCCTTTCGATTAGTCCGCAAGACGGCGTAGTCCCACCTGTAATGCGATTTCCACTGCCTCCCGATACTCATGAATGGTTATCTGCCTGTTAATCTCGGCAAACTCGGAGGCGCCATATACGGGACGGTATTGCCCCATTACGTTCAGGTAAGTATCTGAGCTGATCTCTTCGGCTATGTAACGCATTACTTCCCTGGTGTGCGCCACTCTGCCCGGCATTACAAGGTGCCGCACAAGTAAACCGCGCACCGCCACCTCTGCCGTTCCACCATCGTCACAAGCAATCTTGCGAACAACAAGATCGCCTACCTGTCGGTACATCTCGCGCAATGCGTCCCTCGCGCGGTCCCAATAATCCGGCACCCCGGAGTAGCGCATACCCGATTCGTTAGCGCCGTACTTAACGTCGGGCATGTAGATATCTATGATACCATCCAAGAGCCGAAGCGTCTCAACGGATTCGTAGCCACCGCAATTGTAAACAATCGGAAGCCTGAGGCCACCCTCGCACGCAAACTCAAGCGCTGCAAGTATTTGAGGAACCTGGTGTGTTGGGGAGACAAGGTTTATGTTGTGGCAACGTTCATTTTGGAGATCCAGCATTGCCTCGGCCAACTGCTCGGCACTCACCTTTCGCCCGTGTCTTAGTTGGCTAGTATCGTAGTTCTGACAAAATGTGCACGCCAAATTGCACCCCGTAAAAAAGACGGTGCCTGAACCGTAACGACCGACTAGGACAGACTCTTCGCCATAATGCGGGCCATAGCTGCTCACAATCGCATCGGCACTTATTCCACACGCGCCCAGTTCCCCTGCGTATCGATCAACGCGGCAGTTGCGTGGACACAAAGTACATTTGCTCAGCAACTCTGCGGTTTTTGAAACCCGCCGTTTGAGGTCTCCGGAACGATACACACTGAAGTAGCCAGGCTCCATCGAAATACTACTCCGCGCCGGACGACACTACACTAATTCTCTCTAGCCCCCACGAAGCTATCGAATCAAGCGTGGAGTAATCCGTGAGATCGAGATGGACCGGTGTGACAGAAACCCATCCTTCGTCGATTGCCTTTACGTCCGTGCCGTCTTCCAAAGCATCTACGGGAAGGTCACCGCCAAGCCAATAATAGTCGCGCCCAAGCGGATCGGATCGCTTTTCAACGTTGCCCAAATACCTGCGCTTGCCTTGCCTCGTTATCAGCACGCCGCGAATCTGCTTCGGTGGAAGCGCGGGTACGTTGACATTGAGCAACGTGCTCTCCGGAAGTTTGTGAACTTCAAGCACTTTCACGAGTTCGGCCGCAACTTTGGCAGCCATAGAATAGTCCGCAATTCTTTCATAGGTCGCAACGGATATCGCAAATGCCTGTTTGCCCATAATTGCGCCTTCCATTGCTGCAGAAACGGTACCCGAATACGTTAGGTCCCAGCCGAGATTGGGACCGAGATTAATACCTGAAACCACTAGGTCTACCGATTCCTCAATCACGCTCAGCAGTGCGAGGCTAATGCAATCCGAAGGAGTACCATTGGTCGCATAGCCATAGGTGCCGTCCGGAAGCCTCACCCTGTCGGCACGAAGAGGCTTATGAAGCGTTATCGAATGACCACAAGCGCTGCGTGGTCTGTCCGGCGCAACCACAAAGACTTTTCCAACCTCTTCTAGTGCGTGCTTGAGGCAAATCAAACCTTCGGCATGTATGCCGTCGTCATTGGTAATAAGTATGTTCATAAGACAGTTCTTACTCGCAGATCAGAATTGGTCCATTAAACGTTATCGCTACCGGACCCTTGAACCTCTATCCAAGTATGCCAGTCCTCGCCTATGTCTCCGCGCCTGCGATACCGTTCCATCGAAAACCGACAACTGCACTGGCATTGGCAATCTGAAGTAAGCGCAGCTAAGGCAACTTCGGGAAGGATTCTTGCTGCGGCGTCAACTCGTGTTCTCTCCTCATCATTAAGAAGGCCTTCGAACAGTTTGCCTGGTTCGTAGGTCCTATGGATGACGCCCTCAGCGTAGTTGGTGACGTAACATATAGGGCAGTAACATATCTCTAACTCACGCGCTAGAAAGCATTCAGGGGCAACCGTCATGCCAACCAGAGTTGCGCCGTAACTTGCAAACTTGCGTATTTCCGCAGGAGTCTCAAGTCGCGGACCCTGTGTGCAGACGTAGACATCAGACTCACGTCGACGGCCTCCTCTTGCCACTATCTCGTTACGCAGAGCTCCCGTCAGACACGGACAAAACGGCGGGTTCTGGCGCAGAAAGCCTAGCCCGGTGTTCTCAAAGAACGACGACCCCCGGCCCCGCGTTTCGTCGATTATATCCGCCGGAACCACCAATTCGCCTATCTCAAGGCTAGGATCTATCGCCCCGGGACCGGACCACGCTACGATCCTGCGCACGCCAAGTTCCTTCAAAGCCCAGATGTTGGCACGGTAGTTCACGTACGGGGCCGCTACTGTGTAGCCGCTCTCTCCGTGGCGCGATAAAAAGTAGACATCACCATCGATCGTGTCTATCTTGTGAATAGGCGCGGATGGACCAAACGGAGTGCGGATTACCTTGCCACCGCCGTCCAAAGACTGAGCCGTGAGATAACCCGTGCTGCCGCCGATTATCGCCGATGTTCCAACCGGCATAGGGTATCTTCTCCTTTGGACAATGGATGAAGCTTGATCAACTCGTAGTTTGTTGACCGTTGCGCTGCGTCATAGCCGAGATTGTGAATCAAGGAAATCAGTTCGGCCTCACCAAGCCTATACTTCGCACCCGCAGCCGCAACAACTTTTTCTTCGATCATAGTGCCGCCAAGATCATTCGCACCGAAACGCAAGGCAAGCTGTGCGATTAGGTTGCCCTGCGTAACCCACGACGCTTGAACGTTGTCAAAGTTGTCCAGAAACAGCCTCGACAGCGCAAGCGTAGCGAGATACTCGTGTCCGCCGAGTGTTTCGCCCCCGAGTTTTGTGTTGCTCGGCTGGAACGTCCACGGTATGAAGGCAGTGAACACGTCGGTCTCGTCCTGGAGTCGCCGGATGCGGTCCAGATGAGCGACACGCTCGTCAACCGATTCCCCCAACCCAATCACCATCGTCGCCGTCGCGCGCAGGCCCAACTCCGCCGCGCACCGCATTACAGATAACCATTCTTGCGTTGAACACTTTTCGGGACTAACTCGCCTCCTCACGCTGTCGTCAAGTATTTCTGCGCCACCACCTGGAATGGAGTTCAAGCCGGCACGCGCTAGACGCTCAATCACACTTCGAACGCTCATTCCCTCGACCGAAGCCAAATGGACGATCTCCGGTGCCGAAAGCGAGTGAATCCACACGTCAAAAGCTTGCTTTATTTCGGAAAACAGTGTCTCGTGGTATTCTAGCCTAAGAAGGGGATGCAATCCACCCTGCAACATTATCTGTGTAGCCCCCAGATTTACCGCTTCCCGCACTTTCTCCAAGACTTCGTCAACTGAGAGCACGTATCCGTCTGGATCCCACGGCTTGCGATAGAACGCGCAAAACTTGCAGCCTGAAACGCAGATGTTCGTATAGTTGATATTTCTGTCGACAACGTAAGTTCTGTAGCGCTCGGGGTGTTTCGTGCGACACACGACATCTGCGGCCCAGCCTAGCTCGGTCAGAGACGCATTGTACCAAAGCACGGGTAACTCTCCGACGGAAACGCGATGCCCGCCAACGGCGATATCCAAGATATCGACGTAACTCACAAAAGCGCCTCCACTTTCGGCCCAATTAGTCCGTGCTTCTCGCACATGCGACGAAACTCGATTAGTCCGCTCATCGCCCGATCGTCCAAATCATAGATCATCGCATGCGAAAGATACTCATAGCATAAACTCTCTGACAGGCCTAGCTTGCTCGATTCCTCGCGCGCTATCTCCGCGAGATGCGCTAACCCAACACTCTTCGCCTCCAACAAAACCTCGACAAGCTCGCCCATCATACCTTTTCCAGCCCAAAGCGCGAACACCGCGGGCAAACCTGTGAGCGCTTTCCATTCCAAACCCAGGTCAAGCACAATCAACCCGTCTTTAGGATACATCATTGCCGGATTCCCGATTATCAAGGCGGCATCGCAGGATCTTAACATGTGTTCCAACGGCTCTGGCGAAACGTCCGCATACTCCGGCCTAATACCCCATCTCTCAGCAAGCACAATTCGCAGCATATTCGCAGCGGAAAGGCTACTCGTATCCACAGCGACGGACCGAATGCGCTCAACAGGCTGTTTACTCAGCAAAAGCACACTATGCGCCGGTCCATCTGACGCGATGCATATGCCTGGACAAGTAGCAAAGCTAGAATGGACAAATGTAGCAAAACTTGACACTGGAGCGGCATCAATTTCGCCACGTGTGAGCATATTCGCAAGCTCCGCTGGAGTCCCATATATCAACTCCCAACCGTGTGGCATCTGCCCGTGTTCGAAAGGATAGACAAGCGGTTTTACATTAAGATATGGCAGGCACCCCAGCCTCATTTCTGATAACCTCGTTGTAAAGAGTGTCTCGCTCGACGGGGACGAACCCAGCCCCCTCTACCAAACCGATCAACTGGGTAACCGTCAAACCTTCGGGAGTAGTGGCACCAGCACTGTGAGTTATATGTTCTTCGACAACTGTGCCATCAATGTCGTCCGCCCCGTAGTTTAGCGCCACTTGTGCAAGTTTCAACCCGAGCATAATCCAGAATGCCTTGATATGGGGAACGTTATCGAGCATAAGCCTCGATACCGCATAGACCTTTAGATCGTCAATTACGTCTACTCCCCGTGCCAGATGCGCGAGACGGGTATTGGAGGGATGGAACTTCAGCGGAATGAATGAAAGAAACCCTCCGGTGGAGTCTTGCAAATCACGTAGCGCTACGATATGCTCTGCGCGATCTTCCGGAGATTCTATGTGACCGAAAAGCATAGTCGCGTTGCTCCTGATACCCAATTCGTGGGCAACCCGCATTACGCCAAGCCATTTTGACGCGGACAGCTTTTCCGGACATAGCACATCTCTGACCGAATTACAGAATACCTCTGCTCCTCCGCCTGGAAGGGAGCCTAGGCCGGCACTCCTGAGAATGTGCAAAACTTCCTCTATCGAGAGACCCGAAACATCGGCGATATGCGCTATTTCCACCGCCGTAAACGCCTGCAAATGAACGTTAGGAAAACGTTCTTTCAGCGCGCGTAGCAAGTCAACGTAATAGTCCAGCTTCAATGACGGATGACAACCACCTACTATGTGAAGCTCAGTAAACCTAATCGTTTTATACTCTTGCTCTGCGCGCTTGACGATGTCGTTGATATCAAGTGTATAAGCTGTTTCATCGCCTAACTCCCTAGAAAACGCGCAGAACTTGCAACGGTTCTTACAAATGTTGGTATAGTTAATGTGCCGGTTAACTATGTAATGAGTTCGCAAACCGTGAAGTTGAAGGCGAACCCTATGCGCACACGCACCAATCGCATGGATATCGCGCGATCCAAAAAGCCTTACACCGTCTTTAACGCTCAGCCTTTCTCCGGATAATGCCCGTTCCAATACGTCGCCAACGTCGCTTCGCTGAATCAGTTCGTCTATCACAACAGCACATCCAACACAACAAATGCCAAAAAGCCAAGGCTAACAAAGCCGTTCAAAGTAAAGAAAGCCGTGTCAATGCGACTAATGTCATTCGGTGACACTAACCTGTGCTCGTAAATGAGGAACCCTGTCACGCATGCAACTCCGAGATAGTATATCGTCTCGAGCTTACACAACAACCCGAATACAACAAGCATTGATATCATTACCACGTGAGATAGCTGGGATAAAGCAAGTGCTTTGCGGGATCCTAGCCACGCAGGTATAGAGTGTAAGCCGTGAGACCTGTCGAAGTCTGCATCCTGTAGGGCATAGATTATGTCGAAGCCGGCAGTCCACAACGCGACCCCAAAACTCAGCACCAAGGATGGAACGCCAATCGTCCCTGTAACCGCTATCCAGGCCCCCACAGGAGCGATCCCCAGACATAGCCCCAACCATAGGTGAGACAGACTAGTAAAACGCTTCGAATAGCTATAGCCGAGCACTGCCGCAAGTGCGACAGGACTTAAGGAGAACGCGAGATGATTCAACTCATAGGCGGCAAGCACCATCAAAGATGCAGAGACGACAACCAACACCGACGCCCAGAAAACAGAAACCAGGCCACTTGGAATCGCCCGAGATACGGTGCGTGGGTTGAGCGCGTCGAAACGAGCGTCCGCTATCCTGTTGAACCCCATCGCGGCGGTTCTCGCTCCCACCACCGCGACCAGAATCCATCCTGTCACACGCCATTCCGGCAATCCTCCAGCCGCCACCAGCGCCGAAGACAACGTAAACGGCAACGCAAAAACCGTGTGCTCGAACTTAATCATTTCGAGAACAATCCGTATCTGCCGAACTGGACGGGTCAGCACGTTCATTCGCCCCACCCCGCCACAAGCCGTTCATCGGTTCCAAGCACGTGCAGCACACGATCCACTACAAAATCGACGGCGTCGTTAAGTGTTCTGGGGCTATTGTAGAAAGCAGGACATGCTGGCAAGATAACGGCACCGGCTTCCGCAAGCGCTGTGAGATTTCGCAGGTGAACGAGGTTAAGAGGGGTCTCACGAACAACCAGGACCAGCTTTCGCCGCTCCTTAAGGCAAACGTCAGCAACGCGAGTCACGAGATCGTTTGACACACCCGAAGCTATCCTACCGACAAACCCCATCGAGCACGGAACAACAACGAGCCCCTCGTACTCGTGCGACCCACTCGCAGGTGGGACAAAAAGGTCTGACTGCTCGAAAATACAAAACTTATGTGAATGCTGAGCGGGGATAATCTCGAGTGGATCCTGCACCCCAAGCTCGTGCCGCAGGATTTTCTCGGCATTGTCCGAAAGCGTCAGATACACCACATCGTAGACCTTTGGCAGTATCTCTATCAGTCTACTGGCGTAGACGACGCCGCTAGCTCCACTTACAGCCACCATTAGCCTTCGGATACTAGCCAATGCCAAGTTCCCCCCAAATTGCGTCAACTTTCGCCCTGACTTGGTCGCTCATAACTATGTCCTCTGGCCATGGGCGATGGTGACCTTCGCCACCTATCTTTCTTGTAGCGTCTATGCCCATTTTTGAACCATATAAAGGATGCGGCGCCGCGTGGTCCAACACATCCACGGGCCCCTCCACAAACTCGATATCTCGCCTTGGGTCGATGTTGCTTCCGAGACGCCACAGCACTTCACTAATGTTTTGCACGTCAACGTCCTCATCAAAGACCACAATGATCTTCGTAAACATCATTTGTCCAAGGCCCCATATCGCCTGCATTACTTTACGGGCCTGCATAGGATACCGCTTACGAATTGAAACGAACGCAAGATTGTGAAAAATCCCCTCCACCGGCAAGTTTATATCGACAATCTCTGGCAATTGCGCCTTTATAAGCGGCAAAAAGATACGTTCTGTCGCTTTTCCGATGAAGCAGTCCTCCATTGGTGGTCGACCGACGATCGTCGCAGGGTAGATGGGGTTCTTGCAATGAGTAACGCACGTAACGTGAAACACCGGGTATGGTTCGGCAGGCGAATAATATCCCGTGTGATCGCCAAACGGCCCTTCAACACGCCGCTCGCCGGGTTCCACGTAGCCCTCGATAACTACTTCCGCGTCGGCGTTTACCTCAAGGTCCACCGTCAGACACTTCACCATCTCAACCGGCGACTTACGCAGGAATCCGGCAAAAAGCATCTCATCGAAATCCTCTGGGAGGGGTGCGGTAGCTGCGTAGGTGATCGCAGGATCGCCGCCGAGAGTCACCGCCACCGGCATGCGTTGCCCACATTTTTCATACTCGGCATAATGTCGTGCGCCGACTTTGTGCACGTGCCAGTGCATGCCAGTGGTGCGGGAATCGTAGATTTGCATCCGGTACATCCCTACATTTCGACGGCCAGTTTCCGGGTCTTTCGTAAATACGGCCGGCAGTGTGATGAACCTCCCGCCATCACCTGGCCAACATTTTAGCGCAGGCAGAAAGTCTAGAGATGCCTTGTCGCCTTCGTGAACTACCTCATGGCACCGAGCGCGACGCACCGACTTCGGAATAACAGAGGCTAACTTCGCAAGTTTCGGAAGCATCCTTAGCTTCTCAAAAAACGTACCGGGAATCTCCGATTCTACCAGCAATCCTATCTCCGCCGCGATTTCGTCGAGTGATGCTACCCCCAGCGCCATAGCCATCCTTCGGCAGGAGCCAAAGTGATTGATTAGAACTGGGATATCGCCACCATCGACGCTCTCGAACAAAAGCGCTGGCCCGCCGGATTTCACCGTGCGATCGGCAATCTCGCATATCTCCAGCTCGGCGCTAACGGAGTGTTTAACGCGTACTAGCTCACCGCTGGACTCCAGAAAAGCTATGTAGTGTCGGAGATCGCGGTAGGCCAATACTCAACCCTCCATCAGCGCTGCTGCCAGCAACGCTGTGTGACAGACATCAATCCCCGCTGCGCTTCTCTTAACACCACCGCGGATTTGCATTATACATCCGGGGCAGTCGGTGTAAACCGTCGACGTTCCTGTTGATGCTATATCAGCGATCTTGCGGTTAAGGATTGCATAAGATATTTCAGGATTCTTAAGCGAATACGTTCCGGCAAAACCGCAACACTGGTCCGGCTCGTTCATTTCGACCAGCTCCACACCACACCTTTTCAGAACCTCTCTGGAGTAAGCCGACGAGTTCAAACCCCTTACCTGGTGACATGGATCGTGATAGGTAGCTGATCCCTCTCTCTGAGCACCCGGCCTAAAATCAAGCACTTCGATGACATACTGCGAAAAGTCCATCACTTTCGCCCCCAATGCCTCTGTGCGCTTCTCGTATTCCGACCCAGCTAGAACCCGTGGAGCGTGCTCCCTTAGCATAACTGCACACGTTGGACAACCCGTGACAATAAAATCCGGACGTGCCGACTCCAACGCGTTCAAGTTTTCAATCATCAAACTCCGAGCTGTTTCAAGATCACCTAGATATAATGCCGGTGCTCCGCAACAGCACTGAGACTTTGGAAACACAACCGAAACGTCGGACTTAGTAAGCACATCCCAAATGGCACGGCCGACTTCCGGATATACAAAATCCAGCACACACCCAGCGTACAACGCGACAACCGTACCGGCGCCAGTGTTTAACTCTGGTAAGCAATCGCGCAAAAACTTGGGCGCCAAGCCAGGCAAAATCGGAGCGTTCTCGCCACGCAAGAAAGGGATCCTTCGCAAGTCGCCGTTATCATCCACCATCAGCCACTGGGCAGCCCGTGCCATTTGGAGCAAGGACCGAAAAACTCGCGGGCGCCTGAGGACACTCATCGGCAACATCTCACTCGTGGATAACCCGTATTTGTCCACCAGCCTACTCTTCAAAGCCAATACCATACGCGGAACGTCGATCTTGCTCGGACAGATGCCAGTACAATAACCACAGCCGGCACACAGCTCGACAGACTCCTGCGCATCGTTCAGGCTACGGTGGTAAGCGGTCACCACAGCGCCGATGCCACCCATATACGCATTGCCGAATGCGTGTCCGCCGATGGATCTGTAAACTGGACACATGTTAAGACAGGCTCCGCACTTGATACAGTACAAAGCCTCACGCAATTCGGCATCAGCCGCCAAAGCCTTCCGCCCGGAATCCACAAATATGATGTGAAGCTCCTTTGGGCCGTGAACACCCAGAGCTAAAGTCTTTTCAATATCGGTCGTGCGACTCGGACCAGTTATAAACGAAACGTAGGCTGTCTGTTTCTGGCCGGTAGCACTTTTAGAAAGCACGTTGAGAATGTCGAATGCATCGGACATGCTCTCAACCAACTTCTCGTAGCCAACAATGGCCACGTGAATCGGCGGCAAAGTAGTTACCAACCGATCATTGCCCTCATTGGCCACGATCACAATAGTGCCTGTCTCGGCAATGGCGATATTCGCACCCGATATTCCCATCTGTGCGTCGACAAAGGTCTGCCTTAGCTGTCGACGCGCCACTTCGACTAGTTTCGCAACATCGGCTTCCTGGTCTTCTCCAGTAACAGCAGAAAACAATTCGGCCACCTGCTCCCTTGTCTTGTGCAATGCGGGGGCGGTGAAGTGTGACGGCTTCTCCTTTGCAAGCTGGACAATCCATTCGCCAAGATCGGTTTCGACAACCTTTAGATGGGCTTCCTCCAAACGACGATTGAGCTCGATCTCTTCGGTAAGCATTGACTTGCTCTTTACGATAAGCTCAACACCTCGTTGGACAGCAATACGTCTCACGATCTCAGCAACTTCAGCTCCATCTTCCGCTTCGTGCACGATCGCGCCAACTCGCTCGGCCTCTTCCTTGAACTTTGCAAATAACTCGCCCATCTCAGCAATGCTACGTGCCTTGACAAAACGAACTCGCTCTTGGGCGCGTGCGAGGTCGAAACCTTCCATCGCAGCGGATCGTGCATTCTTGTAAGCATCCACCGCTCGTTTGAGGGCTGTTTGGAGGTGCTCGTTGTGGAGCGCGTCAACTACTTGTTTGTGGCGCGAACTGCGCTTACCCATAGTGCTGTATCCGAAACCAATTATCCTACTGCCCAATCCATTCAGTCAAGCTCGTTTGACACTCGTGGGCCCCTCATCTATAATCGTCATACACGAGGAACACGAGTTCCGCAGGACGAATGCGCAGGAGAGTGGCTAGGCATGCTCAGACCGGAGAACTTCTTCGATCTCGAGGATTATGAATTCCGAGGAGTGTTTGAAGGCTGTAACTACGTCTGGGAAGCCCTTTCAAAGATCGGCAGGTTTGCTCTTGAGCGGATTATGGGCACGGACAAGACGGCAATGATTCGCGGGACAGTTATGCACGGAGCCTACATCGACGACCGCGACGCAGTTGTGATCGGTGAAGGAACAGTAGTAGAACCCGGCGCGTTTATCCAAGGTCCAGCGATTATAGGCAAGAACTGCCAGATACGTCATGGAGCCTATATTCGTGGCGACGTCATCATCGGCAACAACTGCATCGTCGGCCACGCTTCGGAACTCAAGAACGCCATTCTTCTAGATACTGCCCAATGCCCACACTTCGCGTATGTCGGCGATAGCATCCTCGGTCGAAAAGTAAACCTGGGAGCGGGAACGAAGCTGTCCAACCTTGCGGTTTCCAGTGTGAAGGATCCCACCACTGGAAAACGCCCTAGCGTGAAGATCACTATCGAAGGCAAGGATTACGACACGGGCCTATCCAAGTTCGGGGCAATTGTGGGAGACGGAACCCAGACTGGTTGCAACGTTGTGACCAACCCCGGCTGTATCATTGGCAGAAATACGCTTATCTATCCCAACCTCTCGCTGAAGAAAGGTTACTATCCGGGGAATCAGGTAATTAAACTCCATCAGGAAGTCACTGCGGTACAGCGACACTGATTGCTCATTCGAACTGCATCGCAGCTCCACCCTGCGAGGCCATCGCGACAAAAAGACGGTGTACGCGCGTATCATCGGTCATCTCCGGATGAAACGCCGCAGCAAGGCACTTTCCTTGACGAACCGCTACGATCTCGCCTTTATCAAGCCTCGACAGTACTTGGACACCATTGCGCACCGAGGTTACAATCGGAGCTCTGATAAACACCGCCCGAACTGCACCGCCGTCGACTCCGTCCACCAGTAAGTCCGACTCGAAGCTATCAACCTGCCTTCCAAAAGCGTTGCGGCGAACTGTAATGTCCATCAACCCAAGCCGGTGCTGGTCGCTGTTTTCGATCTCTTTGGCAAGCAGTATCATCCCAGTGCAAGTACCGAAGATAGCCATCCCTGCTGCGTGTCGTCGCCTGATAGCCTCGTCTATCCCGTAACGCACCATAAGTTTGCCCACAGTAGTGCTCTCGCCACCGGGTATAATTAGCCCGTCGCATTGAGCGATATCCGCAGGCATCTTTACGGGAAATGACTCAACACCGTCGATTCGTGCGAGAGTCTCGAGGTGTTTATAAAAGTCGCCCTGAAGTGCGAGCACCCCAATCAATACTGATCGTACCAAACGGAAATCCTCTAGGCTCTCGACTTCCTGCTTTTCACTCTGCAATACCACGGCCATCGATCTACCAGCCTCTTACTGATAGTAAGTCCTTTTCTTCAAGCTGCCTGATGTCTAGACCTTCCATAGCCTTGCCAAGGCCCTTGGATAGCTCCGCAATTAACTTGGGATCGTCGTAATGGGTAGTAGCGTCCACGATTGCCTTGGCGCGCTTAGCAGGGTCTTCCGACTTGAAAATGCCCGAACCTACGAAAATCGCCTCTGCTCCCAACTGCATCATCAGCGACGCATCGGCCGGAGTAGCAATACCCCCTGCAGAAAAGTTCGGAACAGGAAGCCTACCCGTTTGATGAATTTGAAGGACTAGATCGTAGGGCGCCCCGAGATTTTTTGCCTCCGTCATCAGCTCGTCCTCGCGCATACTTTGGATACGACGAATACCACTCATCACCGAGCGCATGTGCCGAACGGCTTCCACGATATTGCCCGAGCCGGCCTCACCCTTGGTGCGAATCATTGCAGCGCCCTCGCCAATCCGACGAAGTGCCTCGCCTAAGTCGCGGCATCCACACACAAACGGGACCTTGAACTGATGTTTGTCTATATGGAACGATTCATCCGCCGGAGTAAGAACTTCGCTTTCGTCTATGTAGTCCACCCCGAGTGCCTCTAGCACCTGCGCTTCGGCGAAATGACCAATGCGGGCCTTTGCCATCACCGGTATGGTTACTGCCTCCATTATCTCTATTATCTTAAGCGGATCCGCCATGCGGGCGACCCCGCCTTCTTTACGGATATCAGCAGGGACGCGTTCTAGCGCCATCACAGCAACTGCCCCGGCCTCTTCCGCTATCTTGGCCTGGTCGGCGTCCGTCACGTCCATTATGACGCCACCCTTAAGCATCTCGGCTAGGCCAACTTTGGTCCGCCAAGTGGATTTCTCTTGCTCAGTCATTAATCGTTCACCTTCTTGTCCGCTTTGGAAGTGCACCCATTCTATTCAATACTATTTATCTGTATTATAGCAGAACGAGACTTCGGTCAGCTACCGCACGCTCGAATCCAATATTGATCTAACCCTGGCCTCAAACTCCTCGACCTCCGTCGCGCTAGTCAAAACGCCAATTTCCAGATTGTACTTTCGCGTTTCTCCAGGTTTGAGAAACTGCAATGTACCCCGTTCACGCTCCTTTGCGCGACCTTCTACCCAACAATTGGCCGGCTCCATCCCTACGACGTATTCCTGCGCGCCGTTCATCTTCCACTGCGTAAATTTGGGCAACTCATTGAGATTGTATTTTACGTAGAAACCAAACTGGTCGCCGTTGGGCATGTTCTTGTTCACAAGCGCCGCAAATACAATACCATCGCGGTCAGCCGCCATGTCGTGGTAATAGCAACGTTCTTTAAAATCTACCGTAGGAGGATCGTTTCGATAGTAGTGTTCTTTATCCACTTCGGCGTCTGCATCACGCGGTTTAACACTTTTCGAAGGCGATATGAGGACCGATCCGTCATCTACTACTGGGAAACCACCGTTGATGTGATAGAGAATCATATGTGGCGTGCGCCTTGTCCCTTCGTTGACAACCTCGTCTTCTATAAAGAATCGGTTCTCGCCCAGCCTCGCCCATATTTTGCGCTTGAGCAAAATGTTTTCAGCAAACAACCGCCATTCCCGCATCTTGCCTGATGCCCACATTATGTAGTTGTCGCCCTGCCACTCGCCGTCAACGTAAAGGTTTGAGGCAGGCGTATTTGAGAAACGACCGTGTAGGCCCAAGGCGTCCGCACCGTCCTGGCACGGCGCACCGGCATAGGTAAGCCCACACGTAGTCACCAACCCGCCTGGAAACGACCGCAGCCAGCCTAAACCAGGTTCTTCGTAGAACGCCGGTGTCACCTCGCCTACCGCTGACCGCCAGGCGACGGGACGACCATTATGCTCGGCAAACGTAATATCCAACCCCCTACCAGGCACAGCGAGGAAGTAAAGTCCCGAACCAGTACGAAACTCGACGGCTTCCACGCCATCTTGTGGTCCACCCGCAAGCTTCGTAAGACGAACGCCGCCAACCTGCGAGATATCTCCTACCCGAGCGAGCAGTTCCTGTTTGGTGTAGTATCTTCCAAAAAGCCACGGCATGGCATATACTCCTTTCCGGCTTGGATAAAAGAGACAACGCTCCGATAGTTCTGAGCCCTAAGCAATAATTGTACGATAATTCCCGTATTCCTTGTTCGCCTAATGTCTCGGAGCTTCGAAGGGCTGAGCAGAGCATATGTAGAAGCATTCCGTAGGGGGAAATCGTACCAGTGTTAGCCAAACGAATTATCCCGTGCCTAGATGTAAAGGACGGCAGGGTAGTAAAAGGAACTAATTTCGTCAACCTGCGCGATGCCGGGGACCCAGTAGAGCTTGCCGAACAGTATGACAAAGAGGGCGCGGACGAGATTACGTTCCTGGACATCACGGCCAGTCACGAGGCGCGCGATACGATGGTGGATGTTTCCTCTCGGACGGCTGAGCGAGTTTTCATTCCATTCACTGTCGGTGGGGGGATACGCTCCGTTGCTGATTTTCGCAAAATTCTGAAAACTGGCGCGGATAAGTGCAGCGTTAATACTGCCGCGGTACTGAATCCCAGACTCATAAGTGAGGCAGCCCGGGTGTTCGGCAGCCAATGCGTGGTGCTGGCCATTGACGCAAAGCGAATCGAGGGCAAGGGCGACAAGTGGGAGGTCTATACCCACGGGGGACGCAAGCCAACCGGAATCGATGCCGTCGAATGGGCAAAACGTGGCCAAGACCTGGGCGCGGGCGAGATACTACTTACGAGCATGGACTGCGACGGCACCGAGGCCGGCTATGATATTCCGCTCACGCGCATTATCGCCGAGTCAGTTGGCATACCTGTTATCGCTTCCGGTGGCGCTGGCACCGTAGAACACATCTATGAAGCCGTAACCCTGGGAAAAGCTGATGCAGCGCTCATCGCCTCCATTGTTCATTACGGCAAAATCACTATTCGCGATATCAAGTATTACCTCGCACAACGTGGGGTTCCAGTAAGGAGAGTATAGTTGAGTTTGGATGCTTTTCTGGACAGTCTGAAGTATGATCGTGACGGGTTGGTCCCAGCAGTCGTGCAGGACTGCGACAATGGCGATGTCCTGATGGTAGGCTATATGAATCGCGAAGCTGTGCGAAGGACCCTTACCTCCGGCCGCACCTGTTTCTGGAGCCGCTCTAGACAACAATACTGGGTAAAAGGTGAGACGTCCGGTAACGTGCAGGAAGTCAAATCCGTAAGAGTTGACTGCGACAAAGATTGCCTATTGGTAAAAGTCAACCAGCGCGGAGCTGCTTGTCACGAAGGATATCGATCGTGCTTTTTCCGCGAAGTAGACTCCGAGGGAACAGAGCGGATCATAATGAATCCGCTTACGGAACGCTACTGAAAGGTCCGCATACCGACCTACCGTAAACATTGGCAACGGCGCTCCGCATTTTGCCCAAAGTCGCTGTTAAGGCAGGCAATTTGTGCTGTTTGCGAGATAAAAGACCTGGGTTTTCAGGCCGCACGACGGTTTGGGCCATCTGATGCAGAATATCGTGCATAAATAGAATTGGAGGCGACGATCGGAATCGAACCGATGATAGCGGTTTTGCAGACCGCTGCCTTAGCCACTTGGCTACGTCGCCTCGTTGGAGCGGGAGACGGGATTCGAACCCGCGACATTCAGCTTGGGAAGCTGACGCTCTACCACTGAACTACTCCCGCGCAGTTCCTTTGTGAGCGCACTTGATTATATCACCGAGATGCGCGATTGACAAGAGGAAATGACGGGTTCAGTGACATCGGATACATCAATTTGGTCCGAGCGACACTCCCACGCCAGAGTGAGCAGGTCTCGGCATTGTGCAGCGAGCTTGCCACTGCCCGACGCAATGTGATATACTTTTAGAGTAATCAAAGAATAAAAGCACCATATCCTGGAAAGGTAAAAAGATGAAATCGGGGATTCATCCGGATTATCGCAAGTCAACGGTATCTTGCGCGTGTGGCAACACGTTCGAGACACGATCGACCATAGGTGACATCAAAACTGAAATCTGCTCGGCCTGCCATCCGTTCTTCACCGGAAAGCAGAAGATTATGGACACCGAGGGCCGGGTGGAGAAATTCATGGCCAAGTATGGCATGAAGCAGAAGCAAGGCGAACAATAGCTCATAACGTCTATCCCAAAAAGCGTCCTATCGCACGCGGCGACTGTGGACGCTTTCTTTGCGTGTGATTGAGCGAGGCACTGCACTTGACTAACGAAAAGGAAGAGCAATTCCACTACGGAGGTCAAGCGGTCATCGAAGGAGTGATGATGCGCGGACCCAAAGACTTCGCGGTTGCGGTCAGACGCTCCAATGGTGAGATCGTCACTACAAGAGAAAATGTCGAGTCAATGCTTGGGAGGCTGAAATGGCTCAACAGGCCATTCCTCAGAGGCACCCTGGCTCTTATCGACGCAATGGCGTTGGGCATAAAAGCGCTCAAGTATTCGTTCGACATTGCCCTCGCTGACATCGAAGCTGACGAAAGACCTGAGCAACCGGAGCGATCTGCGAAGAGCACCAGCATCAATAACATCGCCGTGAACTCGGTCATGGTGCTTGGGCTAATTGCAGGGGTTGCACTATTCATGTTGGTCCCAATTTTGATCACTAAGCCCTTGAGAACGATAATCTATGTCCCGTGGCAGCTCACCGCGATCGAAGGTCTGATCAAGATTACGATATTCGTCGGCTATGTCGCGGCGATCTCTCTTATGAAGGACATCCGCCGCGTATTCCAATACCACGGCGCAGAACATAAGACTATTAACGCCTATGAAGCAGGGCAGGAGCTGACCGTCGAAGGCGTTCTGAGCTATAAAAAAGCGCACGTGCGCTGCGGAACCAGCTTCATCCTCGTGGTGCTGGTAACCAGCATTCTAGTTTTTATGGTGATAGCAGACCACCTGCCTTACGGTAGCCTAACCGACAATGGGTTATTAAGCTACCTTGCGCGATGGGCGTATAAGATTGCGCTATTGCCTATAGTCGCGGGTCTCGCCTACGAGGTGATTCGGTTCGCCGGCAAGCACAAAGATTCGCATCTTACGAAAGTGCTGGTATTGCCCGGCCTTTTGATGCAGAAGATTACTACGCGCGAGCCGGAACCAGAGATGATCGAGGTGGCAATAGCCTCGCTCAAATCCGTCCTCGAGACACAGAGTGAACACGAGAAAGAGGCGGTCGAACCTGCCGCAAAATAATCCTCCGCACGGAGACCACTGAGTTGTTCGAGAAACTTCAGGAAGTAGAACAGAAATACGTTGATCTAGAAGCACGCTTGTCTGACCCCGAGATAGTTCGAGATCCCAAGGAATATCAGCAAGTCGCCAAAGCGCACTCCGATCTCACGCCGATAATCAGCAAATATCGAGAGTATTGCAGCGCTCGTGCGCAGCTTGCGCAAACTGAAGAGATGCTCGGTGAAAAGCTCGATGATGAGTTGCGACAACTGGCCCAGATGGAGCTAGACGATCTGAAATCGAGAATCGCTGCCTACGAAGACGAGCTTCGTGTAATGTTGCTGCCGTCCGATCCCAACGACGAAAAGGACGTTATTGTCGAAATTCGCGCGGGCACCGGGGGCGAGGAGGCAGCACTATTCGCTGGTGATCTGCTTCGCATGTATATGCGTTACGCCGAGCGGTCCGGTTGGCAGTCGGAGTTGATGAGCTCTCTTGAGACCGGCATCGGCGGCTACAAGGAGGCAGTGCTAGGCATTAAAGGAAGAGGCGCTTACAGCAAGCTGAAGTTCGAAGGCGGAGTTCACCGCGTTCAGCGCGTTCCTGCCACTGAATCTAGTGGACGCATCCACACATCGGCGGCTACAGTTAGCGTGCTTCCAGAAGCAGACGAAATTGACGTGCAGATTAACAACGATGACCTCGATATCGACACCTACCGCTCAGCCGGCGCCGGTGGCCAGAACGTGCAAAAAAACGAGACGGCTATAAGGATTACACACAAGCCGACGGGCATTGTGGTCACCTGCCAAGACGAACGCTCTCAGCTTCAAAACAAGCTCCGCGCTATGCGAATGCTTCGCTCACAACTCTACGAAAGAGAAATGCGTGCGCGGCAGGACGAAATGGACGCAGCTCGGCGCTCAATGGTCCGATCAGGCGACCGCAGCGACAAGATACGCACTTACAACTTCCCCCAGAACCGTGTGACCGACCACCGTATCGACTTCACTATCTACAGTCTTGCCGCGTTCATGGATGGCGACATCGACAGCATGATTGACCGCCTGATCGCGGCTGACCAAGCCGAGAAGTTAAAGGCTATGTCCTAATCTTATGGCCGAGACTGTCGGGCAACTCGTTGCTCAAGGCATCAACAGGCTACGCGAAGCCGGAGTTGAGAATCCGCAGCTTGACACTCAGTTGCTGGCAGCACACGCGCTAGGAATTACCCGCAACGACGTGATTGCCCACCCAGAAAGGACTCTCACTCAGGAGGAATCGCGCCACATCAGCGCGCTGTTCACGGAGCGTGAGCTGCGGCGTCCTCTCGCCTACGTCCTTGGGCACAAAGAATTCTTCGGACTCGACCTATATGTTACCCCGGCAGTCCTTGTTCCGAGACCAGAAACGGAGGTACTAGTAGAGACAGTACTGGCCCGTGTGGAAAAACCTAATTCTACCGTAGCCGACGTCGGCACAGGCAGCGGCGCGATAGCGCTCGCAATTGCGACGCGAATACCCGAGGCTTGTGTGTATGCTCTCGACTCGTCCGCAGACGCGTTGCAGGTTGCCCGCGCCAACTTCGCGAAACACGCAGCGGACATCCTCACTATGGAAGGAAACCTGGTGGATCCGCTAAAAACTCTTGGGACGCAATTCCACGCCATTGTGTCGAATCCGCCGTATGTCCCGTCCGCGACCATTAATGAACTCCAACCTGAGATCGCCCTATGGGAACCGAGATGCGCGCTTGATGGCGGCGTCGATGGCTTGGACATGTATCGGCAACTTGTGCCTAGCGCATTTGACGTTCTTGAGAAGGATGGTTTTCTTGCGCTGGAAGTGGGACACGGGCAGGCTGCAGCCGTCGCAGAGATCGCCAAATCCTGCGGTTTCGTGCGGGTAGAAACCGCGAGTGACCTTGCAGGAGTAGAGAGAGTGGTGATCGCATGGGCGTGAGAGTGTTGAAAGTCGATCCGGACAACCCAGATCGCACAGCAATCGCTGAGGCTGTGGAGACCATTCGCACGGGTGGATTGGTGATCTTCCCGACGGAAACCGTCTACGGCCTCGGGGCAGACGTAGGTAGTCCCGATGCTATTGATCGAGTGTTCCTCGCCAAGGACAGAGGAAGGCGCCATTCGTTGCCGATCCAGATTGCCGATGCCACATTGTTAGATACGGTGACCTCTGGTCTAACTCATAAAGCGTCCGTGCTCGCTCGACGCTTCTGGCCAGGTCCAATGACATTGGTTGTTCCGCGCGGGCACAATATATCGCCGCTCGTCACCGGCGGCAAGGAAACCGTTGGAGTCAGGGTACCAGCTCACCCGGTGGCGCTTTGGCTTCTGCGCGAACTCGGCAGCCCAATGATAGCGACAAGCGCAAACTTATCCGGCGAACCCGCACCCACGTGCGTCGCTGCCGCCATCGATCAAATAGGCGAGCACGTATCACTGGTACTGGATGCTGGCCATACATCAGTAGGTATTGCATCTACGGTTGTTGACGTGACTGTGGACCCACCGGTTATACTTAGAGAAGGGAGTATTGCCGAATCCGATATCCGAAAGGTGCTTAAGGAGTATGAGCCAGGTGACTAGCCCTGAGAAAAGCTGCCGCGCGGTCGAGCGAAAACTGATGAACCGGGCCGACCTGGCCAAGGCGATACGCTCTGCAAAACAACAGGGCAAGTCGGTAGTCTTCACAAACGGCTGCTTCGACATCCTGCATATTGGGCACGTGCGTTATCTGCAGGACGCTAGGTCGCAGGGCGATCTGCTGGTAGTGGGGGTAAACAGCGACGCGTCCGTAAGCCGCCTAAAAGGCCCCGGTAGACCGGTTGTGAGAGAAGAAGAACGTGTGGAAATCCTGGCTGCACTCGAGTGCGTTGACTATGTCACGATCTTCTCAGAGGATACTCCGGTGGAGCTGATCCTTGCCATCAAGCCCAATATTCACGTTAAAGGCGGCGACTACAAGCCCGAGGATCTACCAGAGGCCGACGCAGTGGAGTCCGTGGGCGGCGAGGTAAGAATTGTTTCCTACACGAGCACCGAGACTGAGGGTTGGTCCACGACCAATCTCATCGGGCGCATAGTGCAGAATCGGAATGGTTGATTTGGGAGTTTAGTTCGTATCGGCGGCTTGCGAATGCTCTTCCCTGAACTGCGGAGGGCATTCTGGCAGTTCAAATGTAAATTGTGATCCCTTGCCGACTTCACTGTCAACCCAGATCCGTCCGCCGTGGGCTTCCACGAGATGCTTCACAAGGTAGAGACCGATTCCGGTCCCGCCAACCTTGCGTGTGTCTCGGTTGTCTACCCTGTGGAAGCGATCGAATACCTTGGACAGATGCTCTTTTGGGATTCCCATACCCTGATCGGCCACGGTCACTCTCACCACACCGTCCACTTTCCTACCGATGACGCTGACAGTCCCCCCGTTTGGAGAGTACTTCACCGCATTGTTGGTAAGGTTAGTGAGAATTTGATCCACTTTGTCCGAATCGGCAACTATCACCGGGATGTCTGCGTCCATATCGACCTTGAACTCGTGTTTGCTGGTATATGACTTCTGGGCGGCCACGACTTTGTCCACTATGTCCTTCAAAACCAACTGCGTCGGATTGAGATCGAGGGCTCTACCTGCCTCTATGCGCGAGACGTTGAGCAAATCGCTGATGAGCCTGGTAAGCCGGTCGCACTCCTGATCGATGATAGTGTAAAACTCGCGGACAGTTTCGGCATCATAAAACCCTTCAGTGTCCTGGAGTAGAGTCGATATAAAGCCCTTGATAGATGTCAACGGCGTGCGGAGCTCGTGGGAGACGGTCGAAACGAAAGCCGTTTTCATACGCTCTATGCTGCGGATATCAGTAATGTCATTAAAGATCGCTACGACGCCAATGCTGCTCTGGTCTTCTGAGCGAACAAGCGCGGTTTGCACCTGGTAAATACGCTCAGCGCCCTCTTCCTCGGCGTTCAGGTCAGGAAGTGTAATCTCCTCCTGAACCTCTGTGTTCTCCTCGAGCGATCTATTGAGCACGCTAAGAACTGGCTCTGACTTTATGATCTCCTTATAGTGTCCAGCCAACTTCTCGTTTTGATCGATGCCAAGCATAGCTCGAGCTGACGCGTTCATTTGCATGAGTCTGCCGCTGTAGTGGATCATGATAAGCCCAGCATACACACTTTCAATAACGTGCTCGAGCTCTTCTTTTTCTTTAACAACCTCCCTGTAGAGCTGGGCACTTGCGATGACCGACGCAGCATTGTGAGCTAGCCGAGTCAGCAAGTTGACGTCTTCCTGTATAAAAACATTGCCGTAGCGCTTGTTGAAGACGTGAAGAACACCGATGACTGTGCGCTCAATCACTTCGTTGGTATCGGGATCGCGTTTCTCCACTATCAGCGGAACGCACACACCATTGGTAATCTTGAGCAAACCAACGTTTTCCTTGAGGGTGCGCGGGTCATTGACGGCATCGTACAGGATGACGGGCTTTTGCTCTCGAAAAACTTCTCCGGAGATCCCTTGGGTTGCCGGAACGCGGAACTGTTTTATCTCGTTATCGCTAAGCCCGACAGCTGGCTTTGAGGCGCATAACTCGCCGCTCTCCTCGTCGTAGAGCATGTATACGCACTTCTCGGCCTGGAGTATCATACTGATGCGGGTAACCAGTCGCTTGAGGGTCTCCTCAAGTTCCGTAAGCGGAGTAGGCCCGGCGGCCTGCCCTTCCAATTCCTTGATACGCTCTTCCAGGCGCTTGTTGGCCTGCTCTAGCGCATCTACGGCTACTTCTTTTTGTTTGAGCTTTTGCTCCAGTTCCTGGACCTGCTGCTGCAGGCTAGTGACGTCGGCCTCCAAATCGTTACCTCGCAACACTAGCGGCCCCGGAATGCACTAATTAAAGAAGAAATGATGGCAAAACATCAACTCATTCGGGGACCCGCCGGGCCAACCCGGCAACTCGGATTATAGCATGCAGCCCTTTGAGGGTCAAACCCTCAGCGGCCGGGCGTGCGTGTTCGCAAACCAACTCTATTGACTTCCCAGAAAGGTGTTGGGTTCCATCAACGTCAGAAGGTAACAGCGCCGATTCGGATGAACATTCTTATTAGACCGGGCCAATTGGAGCCTAAAGTCGTTACTATCGCAGGGAGTGTTTGATGGGAGTTCTTTCGGGCAAGTCCGCGCTGGTTACGGGAGCAAGTCGTGGGATTGGACGGGAGATTGTTCGGGCGTTTTCGAGAGAAGGGGCGCAGGTAGCCGCAGCGGCACGAAGCAAATTCGATCTCGAAGCACTGTGCGCTGAAGTTGCTGCAGAGGGCGGCAGAGCAACTCCGGTGGTATTGGATCTCAGATCGGAGGAATCCATTATCAACGCAATCTCGACCGCAAAGGCCGCCTTGGGCCGCATAGACGTCTTAGTGAACAATGCCGCTATCATCGCTCTCAAAAAGATCACGGAGACGTCCAGCGAATTGTGGGACGAAGTGATGTCCACGAACGTTCGAGGAGTGTTCATCGCCTGCCGGGAGGTATTGCCGGAGATGATTGAGAGGCGCTCCGGCAGGATTATAAATATCGGATCCACTGCAGGCCGGAGAGGCTACGTCGACCAGGGAGCTTACTGTGCATCGAAGCACGCTCTTGCCGGCCTAAGCAAAGTTCTAGCGATTGAGGCCCAGCCGTACAACGTTCGTGTTCAAATGTTAAGCCCCGGAGGAGTTCTCACCGGTCTGTCCAGCGAGTTGAGATCGTCACGCGGCGAGGCGGAGGACTCACCTGAGTGGATGACTGCTGCAGAAATCGCCCAAGCAGCAGTCTACTTGTGTTCACAGGACGGCGCTGCCATTTCGGACGAGCTAATCCTGCGGCGATTTGCCGCCGAGCCGTGGAGATAAACTAGGCATACCACGTTGGCGCTCCGCACTCGGGACATTCCAACTCTAAGAGCTCCAACGTGTCCAGCACTGCCTTGAGATTGGCATCGGTATCGCCCTTCGACTCTACTACCAGCCTGAGCTCGCCAAACCTATCCGCTACGAAAAACGTTGAAGACTCGACGCCATAGGCCTTTCTGGTCTGCATCGACTCGTCAACAAGCAGCGGAAACGGCGGGTGCAACGCCTCGGCGCACGTACGAAGCTCTTCCATCGGCCCAGTGGCAATCGCCACCAACTCGGCATTGGCAGCCTCAAACTCGTAGTAACGACACGCTATCTCCGCTATCGTAGCAAGATCGTCGCTGTTACGCGGGTTCATAAAGAAAAGCACAAGGGCCTTGTGTGGCTTGTAATTCAGAGGCGACACCAACTTGCCGTCCGGTGTTCTTAGGTTAAAATCAGGTAGGATTTGGTGGACCTCCGGCCGTCTGTGGTAGGTTGTTGCTGTCGTTTCCATATTTCCCCTCCAGATCCCTGAATCATTGATTCACATAATGATTTACCCAATAAGACTCCTACTCAACTATTGCCTTCATTGAGAAGGTGAACAATCTCTGGTGGGCTAACTAGTCAATGCGCCAAGTAACTCTATGCCCTGGAGAATAAATGGACACCACTAAAACACGCCCAACAAAAAACAAAATATCGCCTAATGCGGGCAAACATTCCTCCGGCAAACTGTTCGCTTTTCTGGGCAGTTTCCGCGGCGTGTTGGCGCTGGTGGTGGTGCTTGTAGTCGGAGCGTTTTACAGCCCAAAGAATGAAACCGGCTGGCCGATTTTTCTGACCGTCGGAACGCAGGCAGACATTCTTTACGAGTTCGCGCAGGTCGGGCTTTTGGCAGCCGGAATGACGTTCGTGATCCTATCAGGCGGAATCGACCTATCGGTAGGATCCGTCTTGGGCTTTGTTGCTATGATGTTCTCCCTCTTTTACATCGGTTTTGGCTGGAATCCAGTCTTGGCCTCGGCAGTGGCAATTCTAATCGGAGCGGCCTGCGGACTGGTGAACGGACTTCTGGTAACCCAGCTACGCATTCAGCCTTTCGTGGCTACGCTGGCGATGATGGTTGCAGCCAGAGGAGGCGCCGAACTTGTGTCAGGAAACACAAAGATCCAACCCGGCGGCAAGACCTGGTACGCAATTACTGCAAGCGATCGCCTTCCCTTCTACGAGTGGATGAATTCGTCTATTATGAACACTGGTCTTCGGCCAATGACGCTGATATTCCTGTTCGCAATCGTTGCCAGCTTCATCGTAATAAAATACACTAGCCTCGGAAGACAACTCTACGCAATTGGCGGCAACGAGCAGGCCGCGCGGCTTTCGGGAATAAACGTTCGTCGCACTAAAATCGCTGCTTATGTGGTTTGTGCCGCGTCCGCGGCGCTAGCCGGGATATGCAACGCTGCAAAACAGGGACTAGGCTATCCGCAGGCAGGACTTACGCTTGAACTTGACGCCATCGCCGCGGTTGTAATCGGCGGCACAAGTCTCACTGGTGGGAGCGGCAGTATGTTTTATACGCTGCTTGGCACACTAGTAATCGCCGACATAACGAAAATACTGAGCATTAAGAACGTCGAGCACGCCTATCGTTTGATTGCGAAGGGCGGGCTCATTGTCGCTGCTGTGCTCATTCAACAGCGCAGGAGCAGATAACCTGACAATGGAGAGAAATATGCGAGTATCAGTAAGATTCTTTGGAATGGCGGCACTAGCGATTCTCTTTATCATTGCCGCTACCGGTTGCGGAAACAAGAGTGCTCAAACGGCTAAGAAGGGCACAAAAGACAATCCCTGGATCATCGGAATGTCGCAGTGCACCGTGGTGGAGCCGTGGCGAGAACAAATGAACAATGACATCAAAAAGGCCGCAGAGAAGCATTCCGAGATCAAAGTCGAGTTCAAAGACGCTGACGACAACGCCAGCATCCAACAAGATCAAGTCATGGAGTTTATCCAACAGGGCGTTGACTTGATTATTATAAGCCCCAAGGAAGGCACGCCGCTCACAGCGCCCGTAGCCGAGGCCTACAAAAAGGGTATTCCAGTGATCGTTCTGGACAGAGAAGTCAACGGCGACCAATATACGTGCTTCATTGGCGGCGACAACGTGCTGATTGGGCGCGAGGCAGGCAAGTTCCTTGTAAAGTTGCTAGGCGGCAAGGGAAACGTAGTGGAACTAAAGGGCAATATGTCTACCTCGCCGGGCCAAGACCGCCACAAAGGATTCATGGAAGGTATCAAGGGCTCCGCTATTAAAGTTGTTTTCTCGGCAGATTGCGACTGGAAGCAAGAGAATGCCGAGGCGGAGATGAACTCAGCGCTCAGCTTGCACAAGGACATCGACGCCGTCTATGCCCACAACGACCCCAGCGCAATGGGAGCCTACATCGCTGCAAAAAACGACGGCAAGGGTCGCGAGAAAACCATTAAGTTCATCGGCATCGATGGTTTGCCATCGGAAGGCCAACAGTATGTTAGGACAGGAAAGCTCACCGCAACATTCGAGTACCCCACCTGCGGTTCCGAGGCAATTGAGACTGCAATGAAGATACTCAAGGGTCAGAAGGTGCCTAAACGCACCATATTGCGTACTCGAGTCTTTACCATCGACAACGTCGACAAGGGCGGCAAGCCGCTTTAATCTTTCGCACAGGTAAATACAATTACCCCATGCTACTACGTGTCAGTTATGAGGGGCAATTTGATCAAGATACAGGACAGGATAAATGATGAGGGCAACGTTAATAATTGCCTCAATAGCAGTTTTGGCCTTTAGATGTAGTTCATCCCAAGCATTAACGCGGTTTGACTTCGAGGACGGCACTCTTCAAGGTTGGACGATCGTTTCAGGATCGGCTGGCAAATTGCCTACGGGTCCGGAAACCTCAAGGCGAGGCGTGCCTTTCAACCAACAAGGCAACTACTTCATCGGTTTGTATGAGAACCCCGAGAGAGATGCCGCGACTATTGTGTTGCGTTCGCCGACATTCAAGGTCATGTCGAATGTTATCTCGTTGCTTGTTGGCGGAGGAAGGCATCCAAACTCGACTTACATCGCTCTTTACAAGGCCTCGGACAGCTCAGAGATAGCACGGCTCACCGGCATCAATAACGAAGGTATGACTCGTCGCTACTTGGACGTGACAAAACTCAGAGGGCAAGAAGTCTATTTTAAAATAGTGGATGCCGAGACGGGCGGCTGGGGCCATATTAACGTTGACGACATTCGCGAATTAACGTCAAACGAAGAGCGCGATTACCGAGCATACCAGGCTATCCGAAAGAATCGCACGGCTCTCTGGGAGAGAACCGTCGATTCCCCGTCATCCCGAATCGTCTACAAGGGCAAGTCGCTTGAAGATGTAGCGTTTCCGTTAGGCGCTATCGGTGGCGGACATTTGAGCCTATGTGGCGATGGGGTCGTACGCGAGTGGAATATATTCAGTCGGGCTAACGATGGCTGCTTCGTGCCAAACAGCTTTTTCGCAGTGCGAGCCAAGGCTCGTGGAAAACCGGGGGTCGCACGCGTTCTCCAGCAATCACCGCTAGGAAAACTGCCTGTCGTCGACAGCATTGAATTCATTGGCGAATATCCCATTGCTTTCGTCGACTACTTGGGAAAAGACCTGCCAGTAAGAGTAAGTCTTCGGGCGTTTTCGCCATTCATCCCGATGAACGAACGAGACAGCGCGATTCCAACGGCTATATTTGAGTTTACGATAACTAACCCCACTTCCGAACCGGTCGAAGTGTCTCTACTTGGTTCACTTCAAAATGCGGTTGGCTACGACACAGCGAAGCCAATCAACGGAATATGGAACGGCTGCTACGGCGGTAACGTGAACACCGCGTACTGTTCGCCCGGACTGCGTGGCGTGATGTTGACGAACCCCTCAATGAAGCCAGATGCTCAACATTTCGGCAGCATGTTTCTGGGAACTCTCTTTCCGAACGCACAGATTGTTCCGACGTGGGACAATGTTGACCGCGTGTGGCAAGATTTCGAGCGTGAGGGCGTCATTAGAGGTAGCGCCGACGGTCCCAGTAAAGCCGGACGAACGTGGAACGCTGCGGTGGTTGCAGGAAGCCTTTTACTTCCTCGTGAAAGCGTCACGATACCAATCATCTGGACCTGGCACTTCCCGAACCATTTCGTGTGGTGGGAAGATCGCGAGGGACAGCCTAGAATAGGCCGAATGTACTCAAATTGGTTCTTAGACGCCCGCAATGTCGCAGAATATGTAGCTACAAACTATCAAAGGCTAGCGACCGACACGGAAAAGTTCCGCAGAACATTCTACAGGGCCACTCTGCCCTACTGGATGCTCCATCGAATCGGCGCGCAATCGAGCACACTAGTGAGTAGCGTATGTATGTGGTTAGAAGACGGCACTTTCGCAGCATTTGAAGGAGGGCCAGGATGCTGCCCTATGAATTGTACTCACGTTTTCAACTACGAGATGCAGATTGCTCATCTATTTCCAGCTTTGGAACGCAACATGCGCCATACCGACCTTGAGGTTCAGCAAATGCCCAATGGCGGTATCCGTCACCGCACTCGCCTACCTCTCTCGTTGCCGCGCGAACACGGGCCATTCGTAGACGGCCATTTGGGTTGCATCTTAAAGGCTTATCGGGAGCACAGGCTTAGCACCAGCAGAGAATGGCTGGACAAGATGTGGCCCCGAATCAAGTTGGCTATGGATTTTGTATTGAAAGAGTGGGACCGCAACCAAGACGGAGTTCTTGTGAACGAGCAGTGGAACACCTATGATGCTGCAATGTATGGACCCAATACATTCATTGGCACGCTTTATCTGTGCGCACTTCGAGCAGCGGTAGAGATGGCAAGAATGGCAGGCGAAGAGGATTACGCCAACAGGTTGCACGAGGTTTTTAACTTAGGTTCTAAAAGGCTAGACAACGTCCTATGGAACGGTGAGTATTACTTCCAAATAGAATCAAAGCCGACGGAAGCCCAAGTGGGTGAACACAGATGGCTGCTCGAGGATTGGCCGGAGGTAATTTCTGATAATCCCTCGATCAACCGTCCGTATGGCATGGGATGTCACGCAGACCAGCTATTGGGTCAGTGGTGGGCATACGCGTTGGATTTGGGTTATCTGCTTCCGCGCGAGCGCGTCTGCCGCGCCCTTGACTCCATTATGAAGTATAATTGGGTTGTGGACTTCGGCGCAGTCCTACAGTCACCCAGATACTTTGCGGGCGATGAAGATCACGGGCTATACAACTGCACGTGGCCTGGCAATGATAAACCCGCAACCGACACTCTCTACAGCTTTGAGGTATGGACGGGCATTGAATACGAAGTAGCCGCTATGCTACTCCGAGAAGGCAAGATACGGGACGCATACCGAATCGTCAAGGCAGTGAGCGATCGCTACAATGGCGTCAGACGTTGGCCGATTGCGCGCAACCCGTGGGCAGAAGTCGAATGCGGCAACCACTACGCACGCGCCATGTCCGCCTGGGCAATACTGCTTGCGGCGCAGGGCTTTAGTTACAATGGACCTGATATGGCCATCGCGTTCGATCCGGTAATCGCCCCGAAAAACCACAGGAGCTTTTTCACTGGCGCTGAGGGTTGGGGCGTGTTCACGCAAACGCGAGTGAAAAGCACTCAAACCAACACCCTTTCCATCGAATATGGCAAGCTCGTTCTCAAGCGATTCACAGTCAGCCTGCCCGATGAAGTCGAACCTGAGCGGGTTAGGACCAAGATCAAAGGCACCAACAATAATTACACACTACAACTCGACGGTAGACGGGCTACGATTGTTTTTACCGAGCCAGTCCAGATAAAGGCTGGCAGTAAGGTCGGTTTCCGATTCTACTGGTAGATATCGTATGGGGCGAAACGACGGCTTTGCCCCACCTATGCCCGTTTTGCGATGACGTCGTTGAGGAGTATGGAGTGTATTTGGGCGCTGCCCGTGACTATTTCGATGTCGCATCCCAACAAATTGACGGGTCGGCCCTGGAAGTCGGTCACCAAGGCACCGGCTTCTTTCAAGATCAGCAGCCCTGCGGCCACATCCCAAGGATGCAGCCCGCCCTGTAAGTAGCCATGAACACGACCGGCCGCCACATAGGCCATCACGAGCGCCGCCGCGCCGAAACGTCTGAAATAAGAGGTGTCACGGCTGATTTCCTCGATGTACTCGATGAACTTGATGTGATTCCCTTTGTGCTTGACCCAACTCACCGATATTATGCCATCCTCAATAGAACTCTCAGAAGATACCTCGATTCGCTCACCGTTCAAGAAAGCCCCGCTCCCGCGCGCCGCCAAGAATAGCTCGTCGTGGATTGGGTCGTAAACCACCCCACATGTGGGCTCGCCTGCCTCCACCAGTGCAATGGAAACACAGAAAAAGGGAATTCCCATCGTGAAATTGCGGGTTCCGTCAAGCGGGTCAACTATCCACAGCCTACCACACTGCCCACCACTCTCTCCGCTCTCTTCCGACAGTATGCAGTCGTCGGGGTATTCGTCTTTGATTCGCCCAAGCACATAACGCTCCGACTCAATATCCGCCGACGTCACCACATCGCCTGGCGTGCTTTTGCTGCGCCAGTCGATGTTCGTTCGAAATCTCGATCTTAGTATTTCGCCTGCACCTTTGGCGACATCCTCCACAAACTGCTCCAACAACAAGCTGCTATCTCCTTGACGCGGGTAATGTATGATCCAGAGGCTTACATACCCTAGGTAATCCAGGGTCATCTACGCGAGGGACTTTCGGAAATCCTCCGAGGAACAGGCCTACCAGCGGCGGTCGCGAGTGAGAACTTCTTTCGGTGGTAATTCAAGCCGCTGACCAACCTGAAGGCCAGTGAAGGATCGCAGACCATTGTAACGCGCCAACGCGTCCGCGAGGCCGCCGTTTCCATACTCCCTGTCGCACACGGACCATAGATTCTCGCCACGACCGAGCACATAAATACGCACATTCGGCTCCTGAGCAAGCCTTATCCTCACCGACTTCGAGTGAACTCTCCCTGACGACGCCGACGGCACAGGCTTGCGTAAACTGACGTTCTTCAAAGGAGTGCGGCCCCAAATTGCCTGGCCAAGCACCACCAAAGCCAATACGACTATCATGCCATCCCGGATATCTGGCCTTCGGTTTCTGCCAATACGGCCATCGTGACGTGACGCCACGTCCTCAGGAGTTCCCACCAAGCCGTAGCTCGGACACAGACCGACCCTGCCACCGTGCCAGTAGAAGAACCCGTCGCGAATGCTGGTCGGATCAAGTACGTAGGCAAGCATGTTGGGATGCGAGAAAAAGTGTCGGTGTATGAACACATCGGAGTCCGACATGAAAACACCCCACCCCGCGTGTGTGTGGAACCAGCCAAGCACTCTGAAATCAGGATAGTCGCGCTCCCGGACACGATACATGTGTTCCCACGCAGCTAGGGTAAACTTCACGCTCGTCCTGCTGCTCTCCGCGCCGACTGCCGGACTCATCGCACGAATATGTATAACACGTAGGCCAGCTTCTACGTCTACGGTACCAAGTAGAAGCCCGGCACATTCACAGCGCCTGTCCTGCCGGGCGAATTCTTCGATTTCCCGATGGACTCTGGCATCGATGCGCACATCAGCGCGAATATCCGTGCCGGTTTTGTCCAATAGGATGTGTTCGTCACCAACACTAATCCGCGATTCCCAACTAGACGACTCGATATCAATCTTCTCATTATCTTCGACGCTAACTTCCTCCTGACCGGCGGTTATCTCCGGAACAAGACGAAGAACACATCGATCGGACAATTCAGCGTCCGCAAGAGTTAGAGACGAATCAAGCGCAGATGCTCCCTTGAGTATGAACCCATAGTCGAGCGGAAAATTGTCGAAACCGTAAGTGGGGAAGCCCAGCAGGTCTGCGACTTGACAACTGAGGTCGCTTACGGGCACATCGTCCGGTAACACGCAGTCAAACGCCCGGCTTTCTGTGGCGTCGATAATCCTAGCCGCAACCTGTCCCAATTCCCGACACCTCCTGTATTCCCCAACCCCATCGGCCGACCGTTGTGATCGATAAGCGTCCGGAGTAGGCGAAACTGGCCAGAAAACGTCCTATAGAACAGTTGACTTACCGTGACACCAACCGGGACTTACAAGTTCACAGTTATCATTGCATTACACCGCCCACTTGTCAAGCGTTTTCGAATGGCGAAACCGTTAAGTTTTGTTATCGGTGAAAAGCGCTTTTTTGTATTTGTGAAGCGTTGCGCCGGATCTCTCGACTCCATTAACGCTCCGTCCGAAGTAGCGAGCTTCCGCAGAACCTAGTTGCTCTCAAGCGACGTGTGTTTGACACTGCGATATTCGGAGCGTATAATCCTTCTTGTTCAGCCTATTTAACTGGAGGAAACGAATGAGACGCGCAGCGTTCGTGCTGACGTTGCTGGTGGTCGCAGCATTGTCCCAACCGACTTATGCTCAATATCAGACAAGAGACAGGTCCATCTTGGGGCTACATCTGATGGTCTACTTGCCAAGCGACCATCTGATCAAAGCAGCCGGAGACGTCTGGATCGGGCCATCGGTAGATTACAACTTTACGTTTGACGAAAACGACCGTCCAACGACGACAATCTCCCTGGGCTGGGCTACAAGCGATACAATTCTGGCTAGGGCCAAGTACGCACCGCTGACGATTACCCGGCTCAATTACTTCGGCGGTCAATCGAACGCTTGGTATGTCGCCGGCGGGCTTGGTATTTACTTCACAAACTTCAAGGGTTGGGATACATCCACCTCGACTTATGAATCGTTCAATGATAAGACCTTCGGATTCAATATTCGAGTGGGCAAACAGTTTGGAGAGGTGTGGTATGCAGAAGCCCGTTACGATATAACGGGCGACACCGGCCTGCTCTCCGGCTACTCGACGGACTTCAGCGGACTGACGTTGTCGGTTGGTACGCGTGTACTCTACTAGGTGTACAGACCATAGCGCGGAAACCCGCGGCGCGATGGGACTGTGTCCGATTGTCCCTTTCGCTTAACTAATGGCCAAGACTCAGACTAGATTTGTTTGCCAATCCTGCGGCCACGAATCACCCAAGTGGCTAGGACGCTGTCCGGACTGCGGCGCGTGGACATCACTCGTCGAGGAGCAAGTTGCCCAAGCTTCTGCTGATTCGTCAATTCTATTCGCGCCCAGTTCAGCTCCTCTTCCTCTCACTGAAATCAAGGCCGCCGGGGCTCCACGCTCTAGTAGCGGGATATCCGAGTTCGACCGTGTACTCGGCGGCGGGCTCGTTGCAGGTAGCCTGGTTCTGATTGGCGGCGACCCTGGCATTGGCAAATCCACCATGCTAATCCAAGTGGCAAGCCACCTTAGCCAATCATCCGGACCGGTTCTCTATGTATCGGGCGAGGAATCCGCCGAACAGATCAAGCTAAGAACGAATCGAATTGGAATAGCGTCCAAACAACTTTACGTTGCATCTGAGACAAACATACAGGCAATAGAGAGGTTCGTTGCGGATAGTAGGCCTTCGTACTTGGTGGTAGATTCCATACAATCGGTCTTCGACCCTGAGCTGACTTCGGCGCCCGGAACCGTGAGTCAAGTTCGATGGTGCACCACCAAGATTGCGCGAATCGCCAAAACGATGGGGATCGGCGTGTTTATCGTTGGTCATGTTACGAAAGACGGTTCCCTAGCGGGCCCGCGCGTTCTGGAGCACATGGTGGATACGGTGCTCTACTTCGAAGGAGACCGACATCACGCATATCGCGTGGTGAGAGCCGTGAAGAACCGGTTTGGCTCTACCGATGAATTGGGTGTCTTCGAAATGAGGGAAGACGGATTAGCGGAGGTAACGAACCCTTCAGAGGCATTGCTGTCGGAACGCCCCAAACATGGGACGGGGTCTGTAGTCGCTGCGGTTATGGAAGGCTCTAGACCGCTGCTTGTCGAAATTCAGGCATTGGTGTCGCCGTCCCATTTCACGTCCCCCCGGCGGCTGTGCACCGGGCTGGACTATAATAAGCTAACGATGATTTTGGCCGTTCTGGAAAAGCGCGTAGGGCTGAGCTTGGCCTCCAAAGATGTATATGTGAACGTTGCAGGGGGCATAAAGATAATGGAGCCTGCAGTAGATATGTCGGTGGCCCTGGCAGTTGCCTCAAGCCTATTGGAACTGCAGGTGGACTCTCGAGTGGTAGCCATTGGAGAAATAGGTCTAGCAGGCGAGATTAGAACCGTAAGCCACACTGAACGCCGCATCAAAGAGGCGATCAGGCTTGGCTTTGACCGGGCAGTTGTTGCAAAACTCAGCGCTGACCGGCTTCCATCTGGGTTGGGAATACACCTCGAAGGCGTTGCATCGTTAAGATGCGCGCTCGACGCGGCATTCATAAGATCACAAGACATAGCAAAGGGTTAATTGTAGTAATGCTTACCAGGGAACGTGAACTCACAGACAAGATTACCGATCTGAAAACGCAAAGAAAGGCTATCATCCTTGCTCATAACTATCAGATCGGTGAGGTGCAGGAAATCGCTGATGTGGTCGGCGACTCGCTGGAACTTTCGCGTCAGGCAGCCGAGACTGATGCTAAGGTTATCGTCTTTTGCGGCGTACGTTTTATGGCGGAGACCGCAAAGATCCTCTCACCTGAGAAAACCGTCCTGCTGCCCGACCCGCAGGCGGGATGTCCGATGGCCGATATGATCTCTGCTCAGCAACTCAGGGACTTTAAGGCGCGTTACCCTGGCCTGCCGGTGGTGGCATATGCAAATACCAGCGCCGAGGTCAAAGCCGAAAGCGACATCTGCTGCACATCCGCCAACGCGGTGAAGATAGTGGAATCACTGAAAGCCGACACGGTGCTGTTCGTACCGGATAAGTCTCTTGGAGCGTATATCGCCTCCAAAACTAGTAAGAGGATTGTCTCTTATTCCGGATATTGTCCCACACATCATAGAATTCTGGCTCAGGATGTCGTTGCTGCGAAACACGATCACCCACAAGCATTGGTGGTTGCTCATCCAGAATGCACAATGGACGTCTTGGCGCTTGCTGATGCAGTCGAAAGCACCTCAGGAATGCTTCGTTTCGTCCGTCAAAGCTCGGCGAAGGAGTTCATTATCTGCACCGAGCGCGGCCTGCTTTACGGTCTACACAAACAAGCCCCCGACAAACTACTTTACAATCCGAGCCCGGTAAACGTGTGCCCCAATATGAAGAAGATAACACTTGAAAAAGTTTTGTGGAGCCTTGAGGATATGCAGCACGAAATCAGGCTAGCGCCTGACGTGATCGAGCGAGCACGACGCGCCCTCGAAGCGATGATCGCAGCATGAACGTCCTAGACCCACTGTACGTAGAGCAAGTTGTCCGAAGTGCTTTGGCCGAGGATATCGGTAGCGGAGATATAACCACGCTGGCGACAATTCCCCAGGGTCACGAATCCACTGCAGTAATGTTGGCCAAACAAGAAGGAATTGTAGCCGGACTAGAGGTCGCTGCAACTGTATTTCGGCTTCTGGACAAGAACATTGTTTTTCGCTCCGAGCTACAGGACGGCGTGCGCGTGAGTGATGGAGCACTTCTTGCCACCGTTTCGGGACCGACGCGCGCCATACTTACTGCCGAGCGAACAGCACTAAACTTTGTTCAGCGAATGTCAGGAATAGCCACCCTCACGAGCCGATACATCGCACTTGTAGCTCATACTGGCGCACGAATACTAGATACCCGAAAGACCTCTCCTGGTTTGCGGCGATTGGAAAAGTACGCTGTATCAGTGGGAGGTGGAGCTAACCACCGTTTCGGACTCGATGACGGAATTCTAATCAAAGACAACCATGTTGCAGTTGCTGGCGGCGTGGCAGCAGCGATCAAAGCGGCAAAGAGCAATGCTCCACACACCCTAAGAATCGAAGTCGAGGTCGACGACCTGAACCAACTTCGCGAGGCCATCGACGCCGGCGCGGATGTTGTATTGCTCGACAATATGCCGCTTGAGATTATTCGTAAGGCAGTGGAACTCACACAAAGGCGCGTTTTTCTTGAGGCTTCCGGAGGGATTACGTTAGAGAATATAGCAGATGTTGCCGAAACTGGCGTAGACATGATCTCGATCGGCGCGCTCACGCACTCAGCGCCCGCCCTTGACATTAGCCTCGATATTACCACAGCTCTAAGATGATCGAACCATCGATAATCCGCTGCGACGTGGTGGATTCCACAAACAACATCGCTCGCAACCTTGCTATGCACAAAGCACCCGAAGGCACAGTTGTCGCGGCGCGTTCGCAACGCAAAGGGCGAGGTCGACTCGGTAGGACGTGGTACGATGAGCCGGGCGGCAGTCTCTTGTTGAGTGTGGTTCTCAGGCCGGACGTTCCAAAGAAAAGATTGCCGGAACTGTCGTTCGTGGCTGGCGTGGCAATGGCCGAGTGGCTCGGTACACTCTTCCTCGACCTTGTCGAGCTCAAATGGCCCAACGATCTGATGGTTGCATCACGCAAGATCGGTGGGATATTGGTGGAGACCACGTTCTCGTCGGAAGAGACGTGGGCTGTTATCGGTATCGGTGTCAACGTCAATCAGACCACATTCCCACCGGAGATCGCCGATTCAGCTACGTCAATCCGCATAATCACCGGAGCATCCCACGAGGTAGACGCTCTTCTTCCAAGCGTCGCAAGAGCGGTTCTTGATCGCTACGAGCAATATCTTGCTAATGGATTCGAGGAGATTGTTTTGTACTGGCGTAAGTATATGTGGGGATTAGGGAAGCAGGCGTCAGTGAGAATCGCAAACTCCATCCTAAGCGGAGCAATCCTTGGGATTGACGATGATGGCTCCCTACTCATGCAGGACGAGACCGGAGCTTATGTGCACTTGCGCGCCGCTGATAGTTTGCGACTGATATAGGTGCTCTCTGCTCTGTTGAAATCGACATTCATTAAGGAGGCGATAAATGACCAAACCCAAAGCAATTCTGCTTATAGCGGATGGCCTCGGCGATAGACCAATCAAATCTTTTGGCAACCGCACCCCGCTAGAAGCAGCAGATAAGCCCAACCTCGATCGGTTGGCCACAGAAGGGGAGTGTGGTTTGATGGACCCAATAGCGCCCGGCGTGCGCGCCGGCAGCGACACTTCCCACCTGGCCATCCTCGGCTATGATCCCTATAAATACTACACGGGTCGCGGGCCGTTTGAGGCAGCAGGCATCGGTATGGACGTTAGGAAAGGAGATATCGCATTTAGGTGCAACTTCTCCACCGTCAACGACGAGATGGTTGTCATCGACCGCCGAGCGGGCCGCATAACTGAAGGTACCGACCAATTGGCGGCCGCAGTAAATGGACTCAACTTGGACGGCGTGGAAGTGATATTCAAGGAGTCAGTTGCACACCGCGGCGCACTTGTATTGCGAGCTCCCGATTTAGGCGCCGGGATTACAGACGTAGACCCACACCACGAGGGCGCAGCGATACTCGAGTGCGAGCCCCTCGACCCCGACGACGTAGCAAGCGCAAAGACAGCTAAGGCGGTCAATGCCTTTGTCAGAAAATCCTTCGAACTTCTGAAAGATCACCCAGTTAATAAGCAGCGTATTGACCGTGGTCTAAATCCGGCAAACGTAATATTGCCTCGCGGGCCAGGCATTGGTCCAAGTATAGAGAGCTTTGAGAGCAAATATGGTCTGAAAGCAGCGTGTGTCGCGGAGACCGGACTCATCAACGGAGTGGCGCGCTACGTTGGCATGAAGATAGCCCACGTTCCAGGCGCAACCGGCGGACTGGACTCCGACACCGATAACATAGCCAAGGCGATCGTAGAGCAGCTCGCCGCAAACGACTTCGTGTTGTGCAACGTAAAAGGCGCGGACCTAGGCGGACACGACGACAATCCGCAGGCCAAGCTTGACGTGATTGCAAAGCTTGATAAGATGCTCCGTTACCTGATGGACAACGTCCCGCAGGGAACCTACATCGTTTTCACCGCTGATCACTCAACACCCTGCGCAGTTAAGGACCACTCGGGCGACCCAGTTCCCATCGTGTTCTGGGGAGAAGGCGTGCGAACCGACAGGTGCGACAGATATGATGAACGATCGGTAACCAGCGGTGGACTGGGCAGGATTCGCGGCGTTGACGTAATGCGGATTCTAACTCAGCTTATGAACGTGCAAGATAAGTTCGGTGCCTAATGCGAGAGAGGGACAAAGAATGGCTAAGAACTCTACGTTTTTGGCTTACGATTTCGGCGCGGAGAGCGGTCGTGCCGTTCTAGGCATAATTGAGGACGACAAACTTCGACTGGAGGAGATTCACCGCTTTCCCAACACACCAGTTCGCACACTAGGCTCGCTGCACTGGGACATACTACGGCTTTTCGGCGAGGTTAAACACGGGTTGTGGCAGGCATTGCAGATGACCGATGGCAAGCTCGATGGCATCGGAGTGGATACATGGGGTGTTGACTTCGGACTAATCGGCGACGATGGCGAACTACTGGGCAACCCGTTCCACTACCGTGACGAGCGCACGAACGGCATGATGGAAGAGGTATTCAAGATCGTGCCGCGCCGTGAGATCTTCGAGCGCACCGGCATCCAGTTCATGCAGCTTAATTCGCTCTTCCAACTGTTCGCGATGGCAAGAGCAAGCTCCCCTGCGCTTGCGAACGCGCGTATGCTACTGATGATGCCCGACCTGTTCAACTATTGGCTCACGGGCGTGATGACCGGCGAGTTCTCCAACGCAACAACCACCCAGTGTTACGACCCACGCAAAGGGGACTGGGCTCAGGATATGCTCGAGAAACTGGGCATCCCCACCCACCTTTTTCCGCCAATTGTGTTGCCCGGAACCGTAATAGGGCGCCTACATCCCACCTTGGTCGCCGAACTGGGCATGGGTGGCGGGGTCGATGTAGTTGCGCCGGCTACGCACGATACCGGTTCGGCAGTTGCCGCCGTACCTGCGGATGGCGATGGCCACGCCTACCTCAGCTCAGGCACATGGTCACTTATGGGCGTGGAACTGACTGAACCGCTTATTAACGAGAAGTCTTACGAGAACAACTACACCAACGAAGGCGGAGTAGCAGGAACGTTTCGCTTTCTGCGCAACATCATGGGCCTCTGGATCGTTCAGGAATGCCGACGCACGTGGCTAGCAGAGGGCACGGAGGTGACCTACGCCGAGCTTGCCGCGATGGCGGAGGAAAGTCCGGCATACGTTTCGCTAGTGAATCCGGATGCGTGTGTATTCCTGCCGCCCGGCAATATGCCGAAACGCGTTCGTGAGTACTGCCAAGACACGGGCCAGCCGGTTCCTGAATCGATGGGAGCCGTGGTGAGATGTATCCTTGATAGCCTGTCGCTACGGTATCGGGCCACGATCGAGGACCTAGAAGATATACTCGGAAGGACAGTCTCACCATTACACGCTGTAGGAGGCGGTATCCAAAACCGCTTGCTATGCCAGTTAACGGCGAACGCCACAGGCAAGACGGTGCTTGCTGGCCCTATTGAGGCCACGGCGATTGGGAATATCCTTGTGCAAGCCATTGGTAAGGGAACGGTAAGCTCCGTAGCGGAAGCGCGGGAAATAGTGCGTGCATCGTTCGATCTGGAGACCTACGAACCTCGCGACACCCCTGGACTCCAACGAGCATACGATACGTTCAAACAGCTCCCACAGTAGTGTCGTGCGCCGGGTGCTATCACAGGCTCGGCGCTTTTCTCGTAAGACGAAGGGACGAGACAGCTTTCTCCGATAGATTTTCTTCCTTCACCTGCTGACTGTTTCCCCCCACGCCTAATTGGGTATCTCTGTGCCGGACACCAACTACTGGTGTATCTGTGACAATTCCGGCAAGCTCGGCGAACATTAACAAAGTCATTGCTCAGTCCGAGCACATTATACTTTGGGAGGGGGTGACCTCATGGCCAGTGACAAACCCGGACCCAAACGCGGATCCCCGGGAGCCATGAAGATTGCCGATGCGCATCGCGGGTCCCACGAACACGATCTGCAAGGCGGCTTTGCTGCTAATCCTACGCTCGCTAAGGAAGCGGGTCGGAAGGGCGGAGAAGCGGTCAAGCGCAAGTACGGGCCTAACTTCTACCGCGAGATCGGCAAGAAGGGAGGCGAGAGAGTCAGACAGGAGAGAGGCTCCGAGTTCTACGCAGAAATCGGCAGGCGAGGAGGCGAAATGCGCAGCTCCCGCCTCAAGGAGCGAATGGCGAAGGAGAAAACACAGGAAAAGTAGCCCGTCTGTCGTGCGCAAATTTATGCAGCCGCGGACGAAGTGGAGAGCGCGGTTGGGCCGCGCGTGCACGCGTTCTTCACTCGTTTCGTGGCTTGCTTGGCCTTCGTGCCTCGTCCGAATCTTGCCTCATGCCAGCGACCAAGACTACGTAAGCCACTGCCATCAAAGCCGCGCAGGTCACGAAAAGGGCCCGCGGCGCTACTCCGAACTGCATCAAGGTCGAGCCCACGAATGGCATAATCACACCTCTGATTCCGACAAGGCTCATAAACACGCCCTGATACAAAGTCACTTTTTCTGGCGGTGCAAAATGCAACACACCGTTAAAGTAAGAGAGCTCTATCGCCGCAGACAATGCCCCGCCAATCGCTGACGCGAGTACCAGCACTGCGGGATGAAAAGAGATCGCATATATCAGCGGGACCAGTGTCCAGCCAATTGTCGTTAAACATATTGAACGAATGGGAGACTGGCGATCGATGAAGCTGCCCCAGTAGAAATAGCCAACGATGAGACAAATCGACGAAACGTTCGCATATATTGCCTGCCACCGTGGTCCTACTCCCAAGCTGTCGACTTTGAATGACTCCATCACCGGCGCCGCCATCAGGTTCGCCGAGCCAAATATGAATATCCCCGTGCAAAACCACCTGAACCCTTTGTCCTCGCACAGGACTCGCAGTGCACACTTGATAAAGGCGCCGAACGGTTCGCTGGCATCGCCCGTTACGTCGTTCGTGGAAATGCGCCCGAACCACAGCGCCGATGCGATTCCAAACACTCCCGCTACGGCGAACACTATTCGGTAGGACACATTGTCCAACAAAATCCCTCCGACAAGCGCCGCCATCATATTAACCACAACCGCAATGACTCTGACGTAAGACATGATCCGCGCCCGATCGCTGTCTGGGTAGATTTCCTTCATCACCGCTGAATAGGCTGGCCCAGAAATCGAACCGATCACGAACAACCCCGCCACAACTATGACATAGCTCCATCGTTCGACTGCAAAGTACGTCATAACCAGGAACGCGCGCGAAATGATTAATGGCACCACCACGAAGGGCATCTTCTTCCGCCCCTCGCTCAGCTTTGCCCAGAACAGCGACAACATACTCCCCGCCGCCTGAACCGACACTAGCAGACCCATCTGGAAATCAGTCGCATGCAGCTTCCCTCGGGCAACGATCATCAGGAAAGGCATCGTCATGCCCAGCATCACACTGCCTAGGATTCCGGCCCATGCATCTTTCATATAGGCATCGCGTGCCTTAGGTGGCACGCGCCCCGCAAACAGCATCTGCATTATGAGAACCCACCGTCAAGTTTAAGGGCTCGCCGCCTCTGCGCACGAGCCCAACACAGATCTATATCGTAGCCATAAACTCTAAGCCCTACAAGTGGACCTGCTTCATCGTTTCTATCCCGCTAATCTCAGTCATTTTGCCCAGCACAGCCTCAGGCACTTCGCTGTCAACGTTAAGCACCATTAAAGCTTTCGAGCCTTTCTCCTTACGGCCAACATACATACTCGCTATGTTGATGCCCTCGCCCCCAAGAATCGTGCCAACCTGACCAATGACGCCTGGCTTGTCGGTGTGTGCAGAAACCAAGACTACTCCTTCGGGCACCAAGTCCATAGGATAGCCGCCCATGTTCACCACGCGCATGTCTTTCGCGCCGAAAAGCGTGCCGGATAGCTCAGTCACACTTCTGTCGGTCTTCACACTTATAGATATGAGCGAGGCATAGCTTTCCACGTCCGGGCTCTTGCTTTCGACAACTTCGATCCCACGGCTTTTTGCAAGCACCGGCGCGTTCACTTGGTTCACCGTCTCCCCTAGCGCAGGCTTCAGCAACCCAACCAGTATTGCGCGGCTGATGGGCCCGGTCTCAATGTTCGAGAGCTCTCCACAATACCGAACTTCGACTCGCTCCGGCCTGCCCTCCGTCGTCTGGGCAGCCAGCGCCGCCATCTTCTCCGCAAGCGGCAGATAAGGCTGAACCGCTGCCAACGCATCTGGAGCCAACGCAGGCATGTTGACCGCACTTCTCGCAGATCGACCCTCGAAAAAGTCCACGATCTGCTCGGCCACGTCTATCGCGACGTTGGTCTGAGCTTCCTCGGTAGAAGCGCCCAGGTGAGGAGTGGTAATCACATTAGGCAGGCTGAACAGCTCGTGGGAGAAGTCCGGAGGCTCGACTGGGTAGACATCCAGCGCCGCGCCTGCACACTTACCGTTCTTTAGAGCAGCCACCAGGGCGTCGTCGTCGATGATCCCACCGCGGGCCACGTTTACCAATCGCACGCCGTCTTTCATCATTTCGAACTGCTTGGCGCCGATCATACCCAGCGTTTCCTTGTTCTTGGGCAGGTGCAAGGTTATATAATCACTGCGCTTGATACACTTCTCGAAGTCCACCAGCTCCACACGAAGAGAATTGCCAATCTCTGTGCTGATGAACGGGTCATACGCGATCACCTTCATCCCGAAGGACTGGCAGCGTTTGGCAACCTCCTGTCCAATCTTTCCCAGGCCGAGAATCCCAAGGGTTTTGTTGTAGACCTCGTTGCCCACGTATTTGCTGCGATTCCATTCCTTGGCCTGCATTGAAACATAAGCCTGTGGGATATTGCGGGCAAGTGCAAGGAGGAGCCCCACCGTCAGTTCAGCAGCGGCTAGGGTATTTCCGCCAGGACTGTTTACAACTATCACACCTCGCTCGGTAGCTACGGGCACGTCTACGTTATCCACGCCTACTCCCGCGCGGCCGATAATTTTCAGATTCGTCCCAGCCTCCAAAACCTTCGCCGTTACCTGAGTGCTACTACGGATGACCAAGGCATCGTAATCGCCGATGACCTTGCAGAGCTCGTCCTCAGACAAGCCGGTCTTTACGTCGACGTCCGCGACTCTTTTCAGTATATCAATACCTTCCTGGGCCAGCTTATCACTAACCAGAACTCTTGGCATTTGACCCTCCTAAACACGATCGACGCAGTGCTCCACTTTGCCGACCATCATCACACCATCACTTAGGCACCTGACCAACGAAACCCTTCGGCCGTTTCACCTGCGACTGTTGAGCTTACTCAGCATTTCGACAAGACCATCACGTTCAGAGGACTCGTTGAACGAGAACAGCACATAGCCCGGTAAGCCAGCTTCTCGCACAGCCTTGATCTGCTCCGCCACGTGCTTGGGCGAATTGTTGCACACGTCGATCCCACAGTAGGTAGGCATCTTGCCGCCCCACCGGCGACACTGCATAAGCCACTTACGAAACTCCTTCGCGTGCTGCGCATTTCCCTCGGGCTTATAGTTCATCGGGATATTGGCGTCAAGATAGCCTTTTCGCGCCCAACTGACCCAATCCTGCCCGCAGTCTCCGTAAGCCTTGGTCTCCTCGAAGCTATCAGGACAAGCCCCCCAAGCGATCGTGGCAACCGACACCACCGCTCTGGGTCTTACGGCTCTAACGCGCCTGTGGATCATTCGCAGCAGTTCCATAACCTGTTGCCTGCGCCACTGTCGCCATTGGGAATCACGCGATTCAGGCACGCCGGTGCGTCCATAAAGTTTGTTAAACCTGGTCAAAGAAAGCTCATTGTAGCCCCAGTCAGCCCCGGGGTAACGAAAGTAATCGAGGTGTATGCCGTCAACTTTGTAACGCCGAGCGATATCTCCTACCACGTTTGCAAGATACGTCCTCGCTTCCGGCACGCCTGGGTCGATGTATATGCCTTCCGGGCCGACAACTGCACCGTTCACGTCCTTGGTAAGCCATTCCGGATGCTTGTTGACCAGGTGATTCGGATCGGCAGGGTAGTCAGTGCCTTTCCAGGCTCGGAATACAACCACCCACGCGTGGACCTTTATCCCCTCTTTGTGCGCACGTTCAAGCATGTAGGCTAGCGGATCGAATCCGGGCTCGACCTTCTCTCCCAACGGTTCGATTGCTGGCTCGTAGTAAGCGTCGGCTGTCTTGCGAACTTGCACGAACAACGAGCGAATGCCCGCTTTCTTGGCGGCCTCGACGGTCGCGTCGACTTCAGCGCGCCCACGCAACCCCCTGCTCCAAGCGGTCACCCACGCGCCCCTCATTTCCGCAACAGTACCGTTACCCAACGTCAGTATCAATGTAATAACCGTCGCAAGCAGATTGTATCGCATAGGTCCATCATAGCACAGCACAAAGAAAAAGTCCTCTCCCCGGAAGGGCGAGGACCTAATCCAGCCACTAAAACGATACAACCGTCAGGCGACAGCCTCGATTCTTATCGGAGTACCTACCTTAATGTTAAGCTCTTCAGACGCATTGCCATGATTAACGGCGATTTCTACGTGATCGACACTGTTCACCAAAGCCAGTGCTTCGCCTACAGCGGCGTCAGAGTAACAATATCCGAGATGGCCTATCGGAAAACCGCCCACGTATACAGTTAGCTTTCCATTTAGCTTCTCTACATCAGCTAGCTCGATGTTCGTAACGCAGTTGCCGAAGTGATCTACGTAGATCACTTTCCCCTCTATGAACGAATCGCCTGCTTTTGGACGAGGTGTTGGCAAAGTGACGGGATCGGATAAAGCAGGACCTATGTCGGCAAGAGGAACTCCAGTAGCCAGCTTAGCAGCCACCGGTGCGAACACGTCCCTACCTTCGAACGTGACACCTCTTAGCCCGCGCTGCTGTTCATTGACAACAATCTCGACGCACTCGCACAATCCTTGATCTCGGATCGGATAACTGAATACGCCGTTGTCTGGACCAACGAAGAAGTACGCCCCGCAGCGCATTGCAATCCGCCTGCGCGTTGAACCCACACCGGGGTCTACAACAACAAGATGCACGGTCCCTTCCGGAAAATAGCGGTAAGAGGTGGCAATTACAAATGCAGCCTCCGATATGTCTTGCGGAGCAATGTCGTGAGCTAGATCAATCACGCAAATGTTCGGCGCATGTCGTTTGATCACCCCCTTCATCACTCCCACATAAGGATCAGAAGTAGAAAAGTCAGTTGTGAGCGATATGATGCCTGCCACCGGATCACCCCTTTCGATTTGCCTATTTTAAGATTCCACTCCTGCGCCGGAATTCCATTCGCGTTAAGGCGGGGACTGATAAGGAATTCGATCGTTGCCATCTTGACGCTGAGGTTGTGGCTCCACCTGTTTTGGAAGGAAACCACTGCCGCTTGCACTCCCCGAAACAAGTCGATCCCGGCGCTCTCTTGCTGCCTTTCCATAACCCTGCTCATCGTTGCCCGCCAACTTCGAGGCCAGATCGTATTCCGCGATAGCGCTTTCCGAATCATTGGCAAGTTCGTATGCAACGCCCAGGTAGTAGTGCCCCTCGGGCGCGTCGGGCTTGTATTGAACCAAGGCATTCGCCTGCTCCATCAGAGAGTGACGATCCCCAGAGGTCGTATGGGCATAGGCCCTGGCTACACCAATGTTGTATAGGCCGTCTTCCGCGCGACTGGCTACCTTAGAGCCCGGACACGCAGATATTGCGTTGTTGTACTGCTCTTCTGCCGCAGACAGAAGGCCTGCTTTGTAAAGTTTGTCACCTTGTTCCACATAGCGCATAGCGGCTTTTTCGGTCGAGGCGATTCTGTAGCCGCGATACGCAAGGTTCACCGCCCAAACAGCAAAAACAAGAATGCCGACAAGCCCAAGAATAACCAGCATCAGACCCAGAAAACTGCGAGTCTCCGCGCTCATTACCGGACTGGGATACGGCATCGGCGTAGGCAAATGGCTGGGCATCGGCTGCTGATAGGCAAACGGGTCGGGAGCAGAACTCGGGTCGGGCAGCGACTGCATCGGCGGCTGATGCGGGGGTGGTGGGCACGGCTGCGATTGCGGCACTCCTCCGAACGGACCCAGGTAGCCGCCTGCGTTTGCCTCCCGTGCGGACACACCGCTTGCGCGCTCCTCACGAAGGTCGGCCTCAAGTGCCCTAATTGTTTGGTAACGCATTTCGGGATTTTTTGCCATCGCTCTAAGAACAATGCTCGCCAGATAGGGCGGCGCTCCTGGTGGGGGCGGCGGTTCCATATTCATAATGTTATAGGTGATGGTAACAACGCTGTCCCCGCTAAACGGCTTCTGACCCGCAAGCATCTCGTAGAGCACAACACCGAGCGAAAATACATCGGATCTAGCGTCTATCTCCTTGCCGGCGACTTGTTCAGGAGACATATAACTAGGTGTACCGAAGACTTGGCCATCCTGAGTTATCGACGACTCACCCATAAGCCTAGCAATCCCAAAATCGGTGAGCTTGACGAACCCACCGGGCAGTATCTGGATGTTCTCCGGCTTAATGTCGCGATGAATAACTCCGTGTTCGTGGGCATAGGCAAGAGCGGAGCACAGTTGAAGAGCATAGTTTACAACATCTCTATGTGGAAAAGCACCGCCTGTCTGAAGCACGTCGCGCAATGTTACGCCTTCGAGATACTCCATCGCAATGAAGTGCCGGTCGCCATCTTTGCCTATCTCATAGATAGTCACGATATTGGGATGGCTCAGATTGCCCGCTGCACGCCCTTCGCGCCAGAAGCGCTCGATTCGCTCTCTTCGCTGCGCACCTTGCGCATCGGGTGGAAGCGCTAACTCCTTGAGGGCAACGCGGCGGTTGATGGATGGGTCGATGGCTTCGTAGACGATATCATTCGACCGGGCAATCTCTCGTATTATTTGATATCTGCCCAGCGTGTTGGTTGAGGACATAGACAACTCGGCATTAGCTCCGGGCGAGTAACCCGCGCAGTCCATTGCGCTTGCGCTTTCTTATTATATCGCGAACCGCCACTATCAGCACAGTAACGTTGTCGTGACCGCCGTGATCGAGGGCAAGCTCAACAAGCTCATAGGCTGCCTCTGACGGCGACCTGCGGAGCACAACATCGCGCATTTCCTCGTCGTTCACCTCTCCAGAGAGCCCATCAGAGCATAAAAGGAAGATGTCTCCCACTAGCAGTTGCTCACGAAATACATCCACATCGACGCAGGGACTGCTGCCAAGTGAGCGAGTTATCACATTGCGATATGGCGAGTTGGCGGCTTCCTCGGCTGAAAGGCCACCGCGCTTCACTTGTTCGTTCACCCACGAATGATCCTCGGTTATCTGTTTAATCTCATCTTCACGAACGCGGTAGCAGCGGCTATCGCCGACATGTGCAATGTAGGCCTCTTCTCCGCGAATAACAAGGGCCGTCATTGTGGTACCCATACCTGACCTGTCCGGGACGGCACGGGCGGTATCAAAGATCAAGGCGTTTGCACGTTGGATTGCCTCACGCAGCGATTCCTCAAGCAACGGAGAAGGGTCAGAGTAGTAGAACTTTATCGTATTCTTAAGCGCCAGTTCGCTAGCTATCTGCCCCGCAGCGTGGCCACCCATGCCATCCGCCACTGCGTAAAAAGATCCTTTAACCGCCAATCTGCCCTCATCTTCGGGTATGAAGAACTCAAACTTGTCCTCATTGTTCTCGCGAATACACCCAAGGTCGGTCTTCGCGCCTAGTGCCGTCAAAACACGAACACCGCGCGCCTTGTCGGCGCGCCGCTGCCATTCGCGGACCAATTCCTCTGTGTTAATTTTAGCGGTGATCTCGTTCTCGTTGTCCTGCTTGAGCGCTCCGCACGCAGGGCAAACAGTTAATTCGTCCATCTCGCCTCCACACCCAGGACAGTTCATGGCCCTACACCTCGATGCCAAACACAACACGCCCGATCGTAATCTCATCACCGGCGGCTATAAACTTTGGCTCACCCGGTTCGAGGCGCACTCCATTAACAAATGTGCCGTTGGTGCTGCCGTTGTCAACGATAGTGATTCCATCCTCATCACATTTGAGCTCGGCGTGACTCCCAGAGCAATAAGGATCGGGCACCACGAAATCGTTGCTATCAGCCCGTCTTCCAATGCTGTAACTACCCTTACGAAGCTCGAACCTGAGGGAATCGTCTTTGGCAACTAGCCTCGCTATCACCGGCTTAGGTTCCTCAAACTCCACGGCCTTTTCCTCAGCTTGGTTCTCAGCATTTTTCACATCGTGGCCAATAACCAATTCGGGAGCGACATAGCGGAGTACCGCAGAGCCAAAAACGACCTCGCACCCGTCAATTAGCTCGCGAGCCTGTCCAGCCTCCAACCGAGCTCCATCAACAATCGTACCATTCGTACTGCCTTGATCGTTCACGAACGCGCCCGACTCATCAACGGTAATCGTGGCGTGACGGCGAGAGACTGTGTTGTCGATTAGAAGTATATCTGCGTTTTCGCGTCCTACTGTGTTCACGCCTATCCTCAGCGAAAACTCGCGCGCGCCGTCCCGGCTCACCAGCTTTCCTGCCGCCCTGGGCTGGTTTATCCCATCAATCTCCGTCGGCTGCGAGGAAAGCAAGAAGCCGCAATCGCAGCAATAGGTCTCAGCCGGTCCGTTGTTCGTATGGCAAACTGGACATTCAATCCCGGCGACAAGTCGTGTAGTCTCCCCCACTGGACTGGACGCCATCTGCGTCTTTTCGTCTTGTAGCGTCGAACTTATGGCTGTCTTCTCAAGGTCGCTGTCGGTCATTTTTGCTTCCCCCGGTCGAGGTTGATGATCGTGCCGACCAGTGTTTTCTCCGCGGCGGCGCCTTGTTTGATTTGATCAATGGCTTTCTGAACATCCTGCGCCTGTAGTGTTTTGCCCTGATCGAGTAACAGCATCCTGGTCTTCTCAAGCTCTTGAATGGCGTCAGCGGGCGAGATCTGTTGCGTTCGCAACCCCATCACTGTGCGTTCGAGGTTTCGTGATGCCTCGGCAAGCTCGATCTCGCGCTGAACCAATGGGTTCACATTGGCAGCAATGAGATCAGCGTCCGTAGTGAAGTTCACCAACACATCAGCAGAAACCAGCTCCGCCATTCCGGTAACCGAATCGTCGTAGGCAACCTCTATCCGGGCAACTCTGTAGACACCTCCTGGTCTTTGCTCGTACTCCAGCTCGATTAACGCGGTCTGAGTTTCGCCCCGCTCCACATCGGAAAGAGTTACTTCGGCTAATCGATGACCGTACGTCGGGAGTTTTCCGTATATCTGCCTCACCTGAACCCAACGCGACATTTGCACACGTAACCTAAGATTTCGCGCGACCATCATCATCAGGCTCTCGAGCTCTTTGCGGAATACCTCGGGAATCATTTCAGGGCGCACGATATAGTAGTAGTTCCCTCCACTGCGCTTCGCAATAGCGGCTAGCAGCTCTTCGTTATATTCGCTGCCGAAGCCTAGAGCCGTCACCGTCACACCCCTACTCTTCTGCTCCACAACCTGACCAACTATGGAGTTGAAGTCCTTATTGCCTGCGGTTGGCTCACCGTCGGTAAAGAGTAGAACTCGGTTAACATAGCCCGTCGACTGTACGGAAGCCACTTGACTGGCGCCAAGAGCGATTCCATCATAGAGATTGGTAGTATTACCGACATCCAGACGGTTAATGTGCTCTTTTATGAGAGCCTTGTTGACAACACGCCGCGCGGGCATAATGACCTCTGCTCTGTCATCGAACGCCACTATCGACAGCACATCATTAGGCTCGAGTAGGTCAACCACATACCCGCAAGCGGTTTTCATATAGTCTATGGGCGGACCTTCCATAGAGCCGCTTCGGTCAAGAACAAGACACATATTCACCGGCATTCGCCTGCCAACGACAGTTCCGCTTCCTACGACTCTAACGAATACCCGTTGGCGCGTTGCTCGATCGGCAAAAGCGTATGCATTCTCGGCAATACACTCAAGGCTGATTCCCTTGGGCTTCCCCGGCATCTGCGTACGATCTCCCGATTGGCCGAGGTCAAACTCGCCTATTTTAGTCGCGTTGGGATCAAACCCGCCGACTCGGGTGCGATCCGGGTCGAGAGACGGTACCATCTGGGTGCTGTCATCCATATTCTAGACCTCCCACGGACGGCTTGCGTGATCATATCACATCTCGAAGCGCAGCTTTGTGCTGCCGATCTGGATTATGTCTCCGTTGCGCAACTGTTTTTGCGTAACACGCACATTATTCACATACGTTCCATTGCTGCTGTCAAGGTCCTTGATTGTGTATGCTCCGGATTCGGCGATAATATGTGCGTGGTTGCGAGACACTGTATTGTCGGAAGAAAGTACAATGTCCTTACCCACCTCGCGTCCGATCACGGTCATGCCGGGTTTTAGTGCGAAAACCCATCCTGCATACGGTCCAGAAATGCCTTTGAGGCTCGGGGTGGCGCTATCTGGCTGACCAACATCGCCAGGCCCATTGTTGACCGTCTGCCCCGACAAAACGGACTGACTCGGCTGAGTAAGGTCACCGGGCATCGGAGCCGACCCGCCGACACAACGGATCGAACATTCGCAATTGCCGTTAACATCCTTGATTGACCCACAGAACGGGCACACGTGTTGGGATGTCGGAATGCTAACGCCCGGGCCTACTCGCGGCCTGCCGACACCCACGCCAGACCTATCTTTGAAAATAAAACGTGTTTTGCCAATCTCGATCATATCCCCGTCGCGCAGGACAACTTTACTCACGGACTGGTTGTTGACTCGAGTTCCGGCAAACGAACCCAGGTCCTCCAGCGTATGCCGTTTTCCCTGCACAACGACACGCGCGTGACGCTCGGCGACGTCTGGATCTGTAAAAACCGGGATATCGGCCTCTTCGCTACGACCGAGGATCGTTTCTGGCTTGAATATGACATATTCCTTGCCCTCGTTGCGTCCGACCAGCTTTACGAGCCACGCGACCTTGGTCAGCTCCTCAACTAAGCCGATGAACAAGCCGATCGCTACGCCGGTGATCGCAAACGATATGAACCTAATCATCGGCGGCGGGAAATTAGCAATCCCTCCGCGGTTCATCCAGACAAGCACTTCGAAGACCGATCCACCGACCCCACCGCCAATAAGGCCTCCCACCGCACCGTTTATCATCTTCTTCACGGAGCCGACAGCGACGCCAGGCGACACGCCGATGAATGCACCGATTAGCGCCCAACCTGACCCGCGCCCGATTAGCAGCAAAAAAAACTGCAAAGGCCCACCACCCTCGTTGGGCAATCGAGCCGCTGACGGGACGTTGGACGGTAAGTACTGCTGCGGAGCACCTGCACCAGATATAGAGAAGAACAAGTTGTAGAGCACGTTGCCAAAGGTAAGGCCGAGGATGCCGCCTCCCGCTCCAAAGAACCCACCCATTAGCAACGTTTTTGTAGCGACTCGTGGCGAGAGCCCTGAGAGAGCCTCAGCAATTCCTAGGGCTAGGCCGATCATTAGTCCAGACACAACGCCAATCACAAATAAAGCCGCGTATGAAAGCGGTATCTCATCGTCCGGCATAAGCGGCGTCCACTCCATAGCCACCCATGCCACTACCGCGCCCAGCATCCCTGCAAGTGTGTATCTGAGGATTCTAGCCAACGGCTTGTTCCTACACCTCGAACCTGAACTTGGAACCGCCGACCGTGATCTCGTCTCCGGGCTTTATCGAAGCCTCGGTGACACGTGCGCCGTTAACGAACGTACCGTTAGAACTCCCCAAATCGCGTAGGCTGAACGCGCCGTCTGCAATGGTCAGGGCTGCGTGACGACGCGAGACGGTGTTATCATTAGAAAGCACGACTTCGTTTCCGGCTTCTCTACCTATAATGGATGTGCCTGTTTTCAACAGGAACACTTCACCGGCGCAGGCACCTTGTGTTCCGATCAGCCTCGGACCGGCGAAATGATGCGCAGACGCAGCCGCATACGGCGACGGCGTCCCCAAGCTACACGCACACTGACCTTCAGCGTCCTTGCGCTGTCCACAGAACTCGCACACGGCAGGATCAACTGCGGGGGCCAAGGACTGGTCCGAAGCAGCGGTTTCGCCGGGCACTTGAACCCCCATCTTGCGCAACGCGCTTTCTGCCGTCACGCCCTTCGACTTCACAACAGCGTATACTATAGCTGCTACGATCAACAGGAAAACGATTCCGGCGATCGTCTGCAAAATCATCGAAGTGCCTTCTGCAGAAGGCTCCGATGTGGAAGCTTTTCCTTGTGTGGAAGTTGGCACAACTTGGAGAGTGTCAACGTCGCCGGCCACTCTAACATCGGTTTGGAACCCGAGCGTCTCTCGCTTTTCGGGCAACTCCACGTCGGAGTCCATTGTGCGCCTTGCTCCCTCTGCGGCAACCTTGACGTTGATCTCGCCAATGGCGACATCATTGAACTCAGCAATTCCCTCGTCAGCCGGTGTAACAAGGGTTTGCATCTTCGTGCCCTCGCCGTCGGTAATGGTAACGACTGCCCGCTCCAGCGGCACACGGTCTTCTGATAGTATCCTCAACCTCACGCTACGAACATATTGGAAGCTTCCTTTGTTTAGCTTGATAGGCTCGGCAGTTTCGGCACTCTTCGGAGCGAGATAGTCAACTATAGCCATGTTGCCGCTCTTCTTGTTCATCACGTTGAGCTTGGCATTTGAGAACTCCTTGCCGAGAACATCCACATCTACCGCAACTTTCCTGCCCTTAAATGCCGTCGGCAGCGTGACCCGCGGTATACCCGAGGAATCATTATAGGTAAACCAATACAAATAGCTACCTTTCTCCGCAATAGTAAGCTCGAGCGCCCAAGCACATTCCGAACCAACTGCGACCAGTATCAGGCCAACGGCAATGATTGCGAGGACATAACACCGTGTGTTGATGGTGCATCACTCCCTTTCGTCTGAAGTCAGCATAAAGTTCTTAATGGCAGCCGGAATACACTCCACTAAATCGCTCGCTGTCATCGATACCTCGCTTCTTTTTCTCGCGGCAAACTCGCCCGCAACGCCGTGCGCATACACCCCGCAGCAAGTCGCTAGAACAGCGTCGCAGCCCGACGCCAAAAGACCGCCAATCATTCCCGACAACACGTCTCCAACGCCTCCCGAAGCCATTCCGGGCGTACCCCTTGGGCAGATGAATGCATCCCCGTCCGGCGCCGCAATGACTGTGTTGGGGCCCTTAAGAACAATCCAAACATTATGCTTATCGGCGAACTCCCTGGCCAGATTCAAACGATTAGACTGTACTTGCTCGACACTAGTTCCGATAAGCCGGGCCATCTCTCCAGGATGCGGAGTTAGAATCAAAGTGCACTTGGCCTTTCTGAGTGCGTCGAGGTTCCCGGCCAAGGCAAACAGGGCATCTGCATCAAGAAGAGTGGGTTTGGTTAGGTCTGGTAAGATTCTTCTAACAAACTCGACAGTCTCTTCTCCTCTTCCCAAACCCGGACCTATCACGGCTGCGTCGCGCGCCTCGATTATTTCCAACACACCATCTACGGACACCTTCCCAAACGCTCTACCGGGCCCCTCAGGCACGGGAACGGTCATCGCCTCAGTCAATTTCACTTCGAGTATGTCGTTGAGCGATTCGGGAATTGCCACCGTCACAAGTCCTGCGCCCACTGCCAGAGACCCTGCCGCAGCCAGAGCCGCCGCGCCCGTCATGCCGACCGACCCGGCCACTATAGCCACGTGCCCAAAATCACCTTTGTGGGCCTCACGAGGCCGAGGAAGCACAAGTGGCAGCAGACTCACATCGTTGAGCACGTGGATTTCAGGCTCCTCGGTTTCCTGAACTTGCAGCGGAAGCCCTATGTCCGCGACTATCACGTCACCGGCCAGCAGCACGCCAGGGTAAGTGTACAGACCGATCTTGCCCAGCCCCAGCGCAACAGTCATATCACACCGGACCGCCACCCCTAGCTCCTGACCGGTATCCGAGTCCATCCCCGACGGCACATCTACCGCGATCACGAACACATCTTCGGACAAGTCATTGATGGTTTCAATCACATCCCGCAGCGCGTCACGCACTTCTCCCTTCAGGCCTGTGCCCAAGAGCGCATCGACGACCACGTCTGCGCCCCTTATAATTTCGGAGAGCTTGCCAACGTCCGGGTGATTGACGATCTCAAGCCCCATCTTCCGCGCAATCTCGATGTTGGTGAGCGCGTCGCCCTTCGCGGCATCGACGAGTCCATAGAAGGCAATAGTCACATCCACGCCGGTGTTGTGCAGGTGACGCGCCGCTACAAAGCCATCACCGCCATTGTTCCCCTGCCCGGCTACCACCACCACGCTGTTTCCCTGGCGCTTCCTCAGAGCATCGACCACCACCTCCGCAACCGCCCGGCCTGCATTCTCCATCAGGATCAGACTCGACACCCCGAATACGTTTGATGCGGCCTGGTCCATCTTACGCATCTGCTCAGCCGTAACAACTTTATTGCTTCGCACATCCAGCATAGGATCAGTCCTCCAAAACGGCCACCGCCGTCGCATAATCTCCAGTGTGCGACAAGCTAACGTGCACTCTCGCACCACCGGCAGCCTCGGCCGCATTTCCCCACAGCCGCACGCGCGGCGCCCCATTCGCACAGCTTTCTATCTCCACGTCTTGCCACGAGAACGATCGCCCAAAAGCCTTTGCCACAGCCTCTTTGGCCGCGAACCTCACCGCCAGATGCAGAAACTTATTTCTCCGTGATTGGCAGTAGTGAAGCTCTGTTTCTGTGAACACCCGACCTACAAATGCGGGCTCTCGCTCGCAAATATCGCGTATGCGACGGGTCTCCACGATATCTATTCCCACACCACGTATCGCCATCTGAACACGCACGTTTTTAGTATTGACTTACTCTTACGCTAGTAGGTGAACATATCCTGCTTGGGAGTTGGTTGACCGATAGACTCGCCGGTCCTAACATAGAATCGGCACAGTCAGTCAAAACACAGGGGTTAATGTATAAGGATGCGAAGACTACTGCCAATAATACTGATGTCAGCCATGGCCACGACCGCACTTTATCTATACGGACTGCGGCGTTCAGCAGATCCGCACTTTCGCGGCCCACAGGTCAACGTGTTTGTGTTGAATCCCGACCTGGGCGGAGGCGTGGTCATAAAAACCGCTGAAGAGAAATGGACGATCATCAACCCTGGTCCAAGGCGAACGTCTGATGACTTGGCAAGGTGGCTGAGGATGCAGCGCGTGTTAGGATTCACTGTAATATGCACGCACGACCCATCCGCCCAGGCCGAAGCTTTGCAGAAACTTTCTAGTGGCTTTCGTATCAAGCGTATTGTGACGGCATCCGGCGCCCGTGATTTGGAATCTGCGGGAGTCGGCGTAGAGATGGTACGCGCTGGTGACGTAGTGTCGTTGTCGGGTTCGGTAAAACTGAAAATACTACTAAACCGATGTATTGAATCGTTATGCGGCCCAGATGCTGCCATTCCAATGACGTGCCAACTAGTCTACCGTGGCAAGAGGCTGCTAGTAGTTCCGCCAATGGACAAGGTTTCGGAGGCAGGGGTTTTGAAGGGCAACGATGACCTTTCCAGTGATGTACTGGTTGCCCTTTACCCTAGCAGTGATTCGATATCGCTGGAATTGCTGGCCGCAGTAAGGCCGTGTTGTTGCGTGATCGGAAGCCGGGGCCGCCCTAGTCGATCTCTTCTTGACAGGCTGGACTCCAAGGCCACAGGCGCGGATCTTTACCGAACAGATATAGACGGCACGGTACAGGTAACCTTAGGCTGCGGACCAGTGCTCGCTAGGCGATGGGTGCAATAAACCGAAATACGGCAGTTTAGGTGAATTGATGCTTTATCAGGACTCGACTTCGTCGACGCCCAAGTTGAAGTCTCGTGCCCCTGAGTGGCTTGTAGTCATTGGAGGGGGATCGGGCGGATTGCAGGCGCTGGCCATCATCCTTCCAGAAATTCCATCGGGATTCCCCGGCACGATCATCGTGGCACAGCACGCCCGTAGGGGCTTCTCTCGCGTAATTGCTCAGCGTTTCAGTCATGTGTGCAATATTCCTGTTTCCGAACCCTCCGACGGCCAAGCGCTCCAGGCATCGCGAATACTCATAGCTCCCGGAGACGCAGTGCTTAAGCTTGAAGACCTCGGCGGTCCAGCCGAGAGGGATTACGAGATAATCCTGCAAGACTGGGACCCGGCAGGGCCTATTGAATCAGGGCGCATTAACACGGCAATGATTGCAGCAGCGAAGACCTACGGAAAACACGCCATTGGAGTCCTACTGTCGGGATTTGGCGTCGATGGGATCGAAGGAATGCAGGCCATCAAGGCCGCAGGCGGTCTCACCATAGCCCAAGATCAAGCCTCCAGTGTCATCTCCGACCTCCCGCTTGCGGCTGCGACCGCAGGCCACGTACATGAGCTGATACCGGTTTGGAACATCGGGCCGCGCATTGTGAAAGCGATAACGGAGAAAGCTAATGCAATCGCTGCCTAAGATGCGAATGGGCGAAATACTGCTGACCGCAGGACTCCTAACTGAGCAACAGTTGGAGGAGACTTTGGCCGAACAAACGCGCAGCTACCGTCGGTTCGGGGAGATACTTATACAACAAAACTTGGTGGCCGAGGATGATGTTATTGAAGCCCAAGCCATCCAAACGGACATGCCCCATGTTCATTTGAACGAAGTTACTATTCCCAAGGAAATCGTGAACTTAGTGCCGGAGTCTCTGGCCCGAACGTACACCTTATTGCCGGTAAGCGTGTCGGCGGATCGAATAAGTGTGGCTCTTGCCAACCCATTGGACGTAGAGGCACTCGACGCCGTACAGCGCCACTGCAAGAAGCGGGTAGAGCCGCTGCTTGCGAGCGAGTCGCGCATTCAAGCGATACTCGATGAAATGTATGGCGGTGCTGGCGTATCGGACATCTTGGCATCTATCGAGGAAGCCGTAAGCGACGTCGAGGTTCAAAGCACTGAGCAGGAAGAGATGCAGGACGACGACGTGGCGGAGGCGCGCCGTCAGAGTGGTCAGGCGCCGGTCATCAAAACCGTAAACCTCGTGCTTCAAGACGCAGTGAAGAAGAGAGCGAGCGACATTCATTTTGAGCCACGCGCCGGTGCGCTTGAAATACGCTATCGAATCGACGGCGTGCTGCAGCACGTGCGGGACTTGCCCAAAGCACTTCAGGCAGCTGTGACAAGCCGCATAAAGATAGTGTCCGATATGGACATATCCGAGAAACGCAAACCTCAAGACGGCCGTATGGCTATGAAGATCAACAACAAGCAGGTTGACCTCCGCGTCTCCACGCTTCCCGTTCAGCACGGCGAGCGGGTAGTCATCCGTGTGTTGGACAAATCGGCACAGGCCTTCTCACTTGAGAAGGTCGGCTTCTCAGAACAGGATCTCAAGTTATTCGAGCAACTCATCCGCAAGCCCTATGGCATCATACTTGTCACTGGACCGACCGGCAGCGGCAAGACAACGACACTATATGCCGCGCTAAATCACATAAAATCGGTGGAAACAAATATAATTACCTGTGAGGACCCCATCGAATACGAACTCGAAGGCGTGAACCAATCTGCGGTTAACGTCAAGGCAGGGCTCACATTCGCGGCTCAGCTTCGCGCCATACTTCGCCAAGATCCGGATGTAATCCTAGTCGGCGAGATCAGAGACCGCGAAACGGCTGAAGTTGCCTTTCAAGCAGCCATGACCGGCCACCTGGTGTTCTCCACTCTACACTGTAACAGCGCTCCGAGCGCTATTACTCGTCTGCTCGACATGCAAGTGGAGCCTTTCTTGATCAGCTCGTCGATCATCGGAGTGCTGGCTCAGCGGCTGGTTCGAGTGCTCTGCCCTCGCTGTAAGCAGCCTTACGTGCCAGGCATAGATGAGCTCGCAGCACTGGGGTTGACAGGGCAGCAACACAAGGCAGTTTTCCACAAGCCCGTGGGCTGTGATCAGTGCGATCACCGTGGTTACACAGGCCGTACTCCCGTTATCGAGCTTATGCCGGTGGGCGAACATCTAAGAGCGCTCACCATTACAAGTCCGAGCTCGGATCAGGTGAGAGAGGCAGCCATCGCCACCGGAATGCGAACGATGAAAGATCACGCAATCGAAAAGCTTCTTGCTGGCATCACCTCACTGGAAGAAGTCCGACGCTGCGTGTTTATTGACGAAGAGGCCGCCTAAGTCTGTCCACTATCCTTCAGCAGGACAATAGCTCTCTCGCGTAGAAGCTGGTTTAGCATACCTTCCCATTGGGCATCGCTTCTATAAAAAATGGAACTACTTGGACTTGATCGCAACGAACTAGCTCATTTCTGCGTACGGCTCAAGCAGCCTCGCTTCCGGGCAACCCAACTTGCGAGATGGATCTACGTAAAGGGACTCCGCGACTTCGATTCGATGACGGATATCCCGACTGAGATGCGGGAACGATTGATCACCGCCGCAACAATTACAAGAGCCCGCATAAAACGCAAAATTGCCTCCCCTGACGGGACTTCCAAGTTCTTGCTCGAATTAGCCGATGGCGAGGCGATTGAGTCGGTAATGCTGCCTTATACCGACCGGCTAAGCGTGTGCGTTTCCACGCAGGTGGGATGTCCGGGGGGGTGCGCATTTTGCGCTACGGCGGATTGCGGCTTTGTGCGTAACCTCACACCCGGTGAAATCGTCGACCAGGTTCTCACGCTCCAAGAACAAGCCGGACGCAGGGTAAGCCATGTAGTGTTCATGGGAATGGGCGAGCCACTGCTCAATTTGGACAACACACTGAAGGCGCTGAATCTTCTCAACAACGAGGTCGGCATAGGAATGCGGAAGATCACTGTGTCGACGGTCGGCATCACTCCGGCAATAGGGAAACTAAAGGATATGGACCTGCAGATTACCCTTGCTGTGTCGCTGCACGCCGCCCTCGATGACATTCGCACGCGCCTTATGCCGCTTGCGGCCAAAATCCCACTGCAGGAACTGATCGAAGTTTGCCGCGACTACGCCAACCACACCAAACGCAGAATAACATTCGAATATCTGTTGCTGGACGGCATCAACGACTCGCCTCAGGACGCTCAAGCTCTGTCACTTCTCCTCCAAGGAATGCTCTGCCACGTGAATCTGATCCCGTATAACCAGGTCATGGGCAAGGCATTCCGTAGGCCCAGCAACGCCGCCATCGCTCGGTTTCGGTCGGAACTCCAGCGAGGAGGAATCGAGATCACCCAACGACTGGAGCGCGGACACGCGATTTCAGCGGCCTGCGGGCAGTTAAGGCGGGATAAGCCCAAGGGGCGATAATTGGGAATCCG
>Ga0068707_1000027_pt1 | contig 64026 bp, 53 predicted proteins | sample YNPNPMetaG_FD_66600 | JGI IMG/M metagenome (GOLD analysis project Ga0068707, IMG submission 66600) | Anoxygenic and chlorotrophic microbial mat microbial communities from Yellowstone National Park, USA - YNP NP MetaG | ecosystem: Environmental > Aquatic > Thermal springs > Hot (42-90C) >... | reverse complement strand
CTCAGAAAGATGGGCGCGCGGGCGGAACGGGCTCATCTTTTCACGAAGTTGTCCGCTCTACGGCGGCGCGGCCAGCCCCATCCGCCACTGTAGCGGACCGGAGGCGGAGCCCTCAATGGCACGAAAGCCCTCCTCGCGGCCAGGCGGGCGCGCGCCGCTTCTTCTTCGCCGCGATTCTGGTGCCGCGCTGCCCTCTTCCCGCCCGGTCCGGCGTTCGGCCAGCAAGGCGCGCCAACAGGAGCGCTCCGCCGCGCCTCCGCGGCGGGCCGGAGGCGCACCCGCGCGTCACCTCAGCCCGATGATGTTGCCGGCCGCATCCACGTCCATGCGGACCGCCTGGGGTTCCCGGCCAAGGCCGGGCATCCGCATCATGTTGCCTGCAATGACGACGACGAAGCCGGCGCCGGCGGCGAGATCGGCGTCGGTGACGGTCATCGTCCAGCCCGACGGAGCGCCGTAAATTTTCGGGTTGTCGGTGAACGACGACTGGGTCTTCGCCATGCAGACCGGCAAATGCCCGAAACCGGCCGCCATGTAGCGTTCCAGTTTTTTCTTGGCCCTGCTCTCGATGTAGACGGCCGCGGCGCCGTAAATCTCGCGGGCGACCGTCTCGATCTTCGTCCTCAGGCTGACCTCCGGCTTGTAGAGCGGCTCTGGCGCGGCGACCCTGTTTTCGAGCGTGTCGAGCACGGCCTCGGCCAGCTCGATCGCGCCGTCGCCGCCGCGGCTGTAGGCCTCGACGATTGCGGCCGGCACGTCCCGCTCGCTGGCGAAGAGGCGGATCTCGCGCAGAAGATCATCGGAATCGTCCGGAAAGCGGTTGATGGCGATGACGACCGGCACATGGAATTTCTGGAGGTTGTCCAGATGGCGCTGGAGGTTGGCGAGGCCCCGGCGCAGGGACTCGATCGTGTACGGCCCCTTCTCCTCTCCGTTTCCCTGTGTGCACAAGGCGCGGGCGCTGACGATGAGGACGGCCGCATCGGGGCGCAGCCCGCTGGCGGGCATCACAATATCGAAGTACTTCTCGGCGCCAAGGTCGGCGCCGAAGCCGGTTTCGTTGACGACATAGTCGGCCAGGGCGAGCGCCATGCGCTGGCTGATGACGCTCGAAGTGCCGTGGGCGATGTTGGCGAACGGCCCGGCATGGACGAAAGCGGGCGAACCCTCGGTGGTCTGCACGAGGTTGGGCATGATGGCCTCGTTGAGCAGCACCATCATGGCCCCGGTGGCGCCGAGGTCGCCGGCCCGGACGGGTTCGCCTTTCAGATTCAGGCCGATGACGATCCGGGAAAGACGGGCGCGCAGGTCTTCACGGTCGCGCGCGAGGGCGAGGATCGCCATCACCTCGCTGGCCGCGGTGATGACAAAGCCGGTCTCGCGCGGCACGCCGTTGGCCTTGCCGCCCAGCCCCACGATGACATGGCGCAGGGCGCGGTCGTTCATGTCCAGGGCCCGCGGCCAGTTGATCTCGTCCACATCGATGCCCAGCGCGTTGCCGTGATGCAGGTGGGAGTCGATCATCGCGGCCAGCAGATTGTGGGCGCTGGTGACGGCGTGGAAGTCCCCGTTGAAGTGGAGATTGATCATCTCGCTGGGGATCACCTGGGAGCGTCCCCCGCCCGTCGCGCCGCCCTTCAGGCCGAAGACCGGGCCGAGAGAGGGCTCGCGCAGCGTGACCGCTGCCAGCCGGCCCAGTTTTTCCAGCGCCTGGGTGAGGCCGATCGAAACCACCGTCTTGCCCTCGCCTTGGCTGGTGGGCGTGATGGCGGTGACCAGAATCAGTTTGCCGCGGCGGGGTTTCTCCAGCAGCTCCAGCCTCAGCTTCGCGGTATATTTGCCGTAATACTCCATGGCATCTTCGGGGATGCCGAGCTTGTCTGCAACCGAGCGGATAAGCAACATGGCCGGTTCTCCGCAGCCATGCTATCGCAGGCGCCCGGGAGAGGGAAGCCGGTCGCGCCGGCAAGCGGGGGCGGCAAGGCTGTCCGCCATGCGAAAGCACGCTGCGAGCCAGGAGAGCGGAATCCACACGGTCTATAATTGAATCAAACAATCCGTACCCTTCCGCATAATAAATGGCGGCCGAAAGGCACCCGATTCGAAGTCGGGAGAAGGTTCGGAGCGAAAGGCAAGACTGGGAGGTCGATGATGACTCGGTGGATGAATCTGGGACTGTTTCTGGCGGGCGCGGCCGCCATGGGTTGGGCCGCATCGCCATCGATCGAGGCGAACGGAATCTATGTGGAGGCGCGCTCGGCGGATGTCAACGCCGGCTCGTGCTTCATTAACAGCGAAGTGCAGCTCGTCGGCAATCTGGCCGTGTTCGGCTGGCAGATCGAGCGCGGGCAGCTGGAAGGCGTGCGGCTGGACGGGCTGAAGGTGGCCGCCGCGGTGAAGGCGCGCTCGACGCTCGGCGATCTGACCGGCGAGCCGTACCCCGTCTATTCGGTGCTGATCTACGACGAGCGGGCCACGCTCGAACAGCGGCTGGCGCTGAAGCGCTTCGCGCAGCGGATGACCGGCGACCTGCTGGAACGCGTGGTGGGCGAATACGTGATGCCGATCGAGTTCAAGGTGGAAGGCGACAGCATCCACGACACGCGCGTCTCCTTCACCGCCGGAACGCTGGCGGCGATCCGCACGCGCGCCATCGAGGAAGGCGACAAGGTGTGCGGCCACGAAGCAACCTTTTACCCGCCGCTGGCGAAGACCGATCACGCCATGGCCGCCTTCACGCTGGAAAACCGCTTCAACGGCGACTCGCGCGAGAACCTGAAGGTGAGCTGGTCGCTGCCCTACAAGCGGAATGCGTTCGTGGCCACGTTCCATGTGAGGGAGTAGGGCGATCTGCCGGAGAGTTCCGGAAGCGGCCCGCGGGCGCGTCGTGGCGCCTGCGGGCCGCTCGCTTTTTTCTTCCGCTTTGCCCGCTTCGGAGAGAAAATAGCGGCATGCGAGTCATGCTGCTGATCACCGCCATGGTTGCCGGCGCGCTGGCCGCGCCCGCGCAAGTGCTCATCCTGCACAAGGGCGACGATTCGCTCGGCGTCTACGACGCGGCGAGCGGAAAGCTGGAGGCGAAGATTCCCACCGGCGCCAGGCCGCACGAGTTCGCGGTGACGCCGGACGAGCGCTACGCGTTTGTCAGCAACTACGGCGTGGATTCGTGGACGGAGGACAAACAGGGCGGCAACACGCTGACCGTCATCGATCTGGCTGCCCGCAAGCCCGATGGCGAGATTGCGCTGGGCCAGTATCACCGGCCGCACGGCATTCACCTGGGGCGCTCCGGCCGCTTGTATGTGACCTGCGATTTTCCGCCGTCTCTCGTGGTGATCGACAGCCGCAAGCGCCGCCTGCTGCACGCGATTCCCGTGTCGGGCAAGCTCCCGCACATGGTGGCGGTGACGGCCGACGAGCGGCAGGCGTGGACGGCGGACTCGGGTTCGGGCACGGTCAGCGTGGTGGACTTGCGCAACCGCCGGCAGCGCGGCTCGATTGACGTGGGCGGCGTGCCGATGGGCATCGCGCTGACGCCGGACGAGAAGACGCTGCTCGTGGGCACGCGGACGAACAACATGGTGGCGGTGGTGGACGCGGTGACCAACACGGTGAAGCGCAAGCTCGGCGTGGCCGGACAGCCGTCGCGCGTCGTGGTTGCGCCGGACGGGCAGCGGGCCTATGTGTCGCTGATCGAGTCGGGCGAGGTGGCGGTCATTGATCTTTCCACGCTGCTCGAAACGAAGCGCGCGGCCGTCGGCCGGCACGCCGAGGGCATCCGGCTGGATCCTGCCGGCAATACGCTGTTTGTCTCCGCGCAGGGCGACAACCGCACGGTGCGGTTCCGGCTGCCGTCGCTCGAAGTGATGACTGTCTTCCAGACCGCGGCCAAGCCTGACCCGGTGTATCTTTTGCGCGGCGCGGCGCGCTGAGGGCGGTCTCAACTCCAAAGCGCTGCCAGGAACCCGGCGGCGAATGCGGCGGCGCCGAGAACGGCCGTGGCCAGCCAGAAGCCGGCACAGGCTTTGCGCCCGAAACGGCGGCCGGGGACGCCTTCCTGGCTGGACAGGGCCGCCGGCGCCGGCGGGCGGCGAGTCCTTTCCAGGCTCTGTTCGATCCGCAGGGCCGCGGCCTCAAACGCCCGCTGGCACTCCCCAAGGTTGCATAGCGCTTCGGTGACGGAATCGCGGAAAGCCCGGATCTGCTTCTCCACAGCCTGCGTCGGCGAAGGAGTCATCCCTGAGATATGTGGGCCGAAAGTAGCGCAGTTTCTCACACCATGAAAGCCTGTTCAGATGCCCGCGCGGAGGGAACGCTAAAATGGCGGGTACGATGACGATCTTGCGATTCTTTGCCACCGCGGCTGCACTGGGCTTTGCAGCTGCGTCCGCGCAGCAGGTCAAGCTGCCGCCTCCTTTTCACACGCCTTCGGCGTCCAACCCGCCGCGGGTGATCGAGCGGCCGGACGGGGCCCGCTTGCAGGTCCCCGCCGGGTTCGATGTGCAGGAGTTCGCCTCCGGCTTCGAGCGTCCACGCTATATGATCCTGGGGCCGTCGGGCGAGGTCCTGCTGTCGGATTCCGCCCGTTCCGGGCGCGTCTACGCGCTGGCGGACCGCAACCGGGACAACCGGATCGCCGATGACGAGAAGAAGGAGATCCTCGGCGGGCTGGACCGTCCCTTCGGGTTGGCGTTCTGGAAAGACTATCTCTACGTGGCGGAAACCACGTCGGTGAAGCGCTACAGGTACGACCCGAAGACGATGACGGCGACGGCGCCGGAGGAGATCGTGCCGCTGAAGGAAGCCGCCACCGGCCACTGGACGCGGACGATTCTCTTCGATCCCAAGGGAGAGAAGTTCTACCTCGCCATCGGGTCTCAATCGAACGTGAGCCCCGGCGAGCCGGAGATCCGGGCGGCGATCCTGCGGTTCAACCCGGACGGCTCGGGCCGGGAGTTCGTGGCCACGGGGACGCGGAACCCGATCGGGCTGGCCTGGTATCCGGGGACCAACACGCTGTGGGCGGCTGTGCAGGAGCGCGACGGGCTGGGCGATGACCTGGTGCCCGATTATTTCACCGCCATTCGCCCGGGCGGGTTCTACGGCTGGCCGTACGCCTACATCGGCCCCAACGAAGACCCGCGCAACAAGGGGCAGCGGCCGGACCTGGTGGCGAAAACCATCGTCCCGGACGTGATCCTGCCGGCGCACGTGGCGGTGCTCGATGCCCGGTTTTATACCGGGAAAATGTTCCCGGAACGTTACCGGGGAGGCGCTTTCCTTGCTTTTCACGGATCGTGGAACCGGTCCCGGCGAATCGGATATTCGGTCGCATTTATTCCATTCCGGGACGGAAAACCGGCCGGGCCGGTGGAAGATTTCCTCACCGGTTTTCTGCTGGATCCGTCAAAAAAGGAAGTCTGGGGCCGCCCTGTGGGGCTGCTTCAGATGAAGGACGGCAGCCTCCTTGTGTCTGACGATGGAGGCAATCGCATATGGCGCATCACGTACTCAAAGCCCTGATTCCTGTTGTCATTCTGTCGGGCGCCGCGGCCGCTTTGTCGGCGCCCCGCAAGCCTTTTTCCCACAAATACCACCTGAAGCAGGTCACCTCCTGCGAGAACTGCCACAAGGAAGCCGCTGCGTCCACGAAAGCCGATGACAACCTGCTTCCGGACAACATGGCCTGCGTCACCTGCCACGACGAGGTGGAAATCGGCGAGCCCAACAAGTCCGGCGTGGACAAATTCAACCACTCGATTCACGTCCCGATGGGCAATATCCCGGCCCTGCTGGCGGCGGCAGTGAAGGCGAAGACATACCTTGGCGACGACCCGCCCTCGCCGGAGGCGCTCCAGAAGATCGCCGACCCGTGCAGCGCCTGCCACCGCGGCATCCCGGAAAGCGATGACGTGCCGCACGGCAGGAAAACCGCCGCGCATTTCCCGCGCATGGCCGACTGCCTCGTCTGCCACGGCGAGATCAAGCCGCCCGACTCGTGCAAGACGTGCCACGTCGAATCCACGCCGAATTTCCGGCCCGCCTCGCACACCGCGGAGTTTGTGGACAAGCACGGCGACAAGGACTTCCGGCGGCAGGGCTGCGCCGTCTGCCACGGCCGGAAGTTCACCTGCAAAGGCTGCCACTGAGGGCGCCGCTGCTGCGTCGGCGCGGTTGGTATCATCAGACGCATGCAACGGCGTCGTCTCCTGAAACTGGCCGCCGGGTGTGCGGCTCTTGCGCCGCTTCCTGCTTGCAGGAAGAGCGGCGACACGCGTCTGGACGGATCCTGGCGCGGCGAGACCCGAAACGGATGGATTCCGGTGCGGCTTGCCGGCAGCCCGGAGCGGATCGGCTACCAGCACGGCTTCCTGCTCGCCAGAGAGATTGAAGATGCGCTGGCGGTGACGAGGCTCAACCTGAAGCACGACACCGGCCGCGACTGGGGCTTTTTCCGCGAAACGGCGCAAAAGATCCTGTGGCCCCGGGTGCCGGAGGAATACCAGCGGGAGATCCGCGCCATGAGCAGCGGGCTGGCGCAGGCGGGCGTGCGCGCCGACCACCTGGATCTCACCGTGCTGAACGCGAACATCGAGCTGGGCTACTACACCGCGGAATTCGACGCCCGGGGCAAGCCCGGCGCGCCCGACCGGTGCAGCGCCTTCGTCGCGACGGGAAGCTGGACCCGCGACGGGCAGCCGGTGATCGCGCACAACAACTGGTCCGGGTATCTCGAAGGCGCGCGGTGGAACATCATCTTCGACATCCGCCCCGAGCGCGGGCACCGTATCCTGATGGACGGCTTCCCGGGCTTCATCCACTCGGGCGATGATTTCGGCATCAATTCCGCGGGCATCGCCATCACGGAGACCACGATCACGGGCTTCCGCGGCTTCGATCCCGAGGGCGTTCCCGAGTTCGCGCGGGCGCGCCAGGCGATGCAGTACGCGTCCTCGATCGACGAATTCGCCGCATACATGATCCGCGGCAACAACGGCGGGTACGCGAATGCCTGGCTGGTGGCCGATGCGCGGCGCAACGAAATCGGCCGGCTGGAGCTGGGCCTGAAAAATGTCGTGCTCGAGCGCACGAAAGACGGCTATTTCGCCGGCGCCAATTTCCCCGTGAACCCGAAACTGGCCGCGGAGGAAACCGTGTTTCCGGTGAACGATCCCGGCGTCAGCGCCAACGCGCGCCGCGCGCGCTGGGAGCAGCTGATGGCGGAGTTCAAGGGCAAAATCGGGCTGGAAGAGGCCAAACGCTTTCTGGCCGATCACTACGACACGTACGAGAAGAAGCCCGATTCGCCCAACGAGCGCACGCTCTGCGGACACGTCGACCTGAGCCCGCGCGGGATGAAGCCGTGGCAGCCCGAGTTCGGCCCGGCGGGCGCGGTGCAGGCGAAGGCGGCCGACGCCCGGATGATCCGCAACATGGAGATGGAAGCGGCGCTCGGCCACGCTTGCGGCATCGGCTTCCGCGCGGAAGAGCATTTGCGGAAGCACCCGCAATTTGCCTACATGAAGCCGCTGTTGAGGGACTTGCCCTCCCGCCCGTGGACGCGTTTCCGGTCCGGGTGACGCCGGGCCGCATCACATCAGCCTGCCGCCGGGCGGCTCGAACCGCGCCTGGAAGAAGCGCAGAAACTTCGGCTCGCAGCTCATGCGAAGCCCGCGGAGCCGCTTGCGCTCCTCGTTGATGCAGTACACGCTTTTTGCGGTCCCGTGCCATGTGCGCCTGCGTGTACACGGGCTGCCGGCCTGACGGTGTTCGCCTTCATCCGCATCCGCCTGGCAGGCGCAAAAGCGGCGGCCGGCGAACTCTGCGCATCGCTGCCCGAGATGGAGGAATGTCACCTCTGCACGGGGGAGGCGAGCTCCCCGCCGAGGGTGCGCGTGGCCCCGGTGGCGTATTCCGGGAAGCTGATCGACCGGCTGACGCAGTTCAGCATGACATCCCCATCGCCGATGTTGTCCTCGCCGGTGGTGCGGCCGGCCGCACCGCTGGAGACGCTGCCGCCAAAAGTGATTCCTTGCGCGCCGGCCCGCGCGCACATAGAATACTCCCGCATATGAAGCGCATCCGGACCCCACGCAGCGCCGTTTTGATCGTCTGGTGCCTGGCGAGGCTGGCCGCACAGCCCGCCGACGTGCACATCGTGCCGAACACGCACGGCACCATCGGAGGCTGGCTGGTGGACTTCGACACGGAACGCAATTACGTGTTGAACAACTATCTCGAGCACCTCGGCCTGGCGGCGCGCAGCCCGGATTACCGCTTTGTCTGGTCGGAAGCGCCCAATCTCATCAGCCTGCTCGAGCTGGAACCCGGACGCGAGGCGGAGCTGCGGCGGCTGATGCAGGCCGGGCAGGTGGAGCTGGTCAACGCGTTTTTCCTCGAGTCCGACGTGACGCTGCCGGCGGGCGAGACGCTCGTGCAACTCGGGGTGCAGGGCATCCGGTGGCATGAACAGGTCTTTGGCGTGCGGCCGCGCATTGGCTGGGCGATCGACATCACGGGCGCGCACCGCCAGTTGCCGCAAATCGTGCGGCGGCTGGGGCTGGATGCGGTCGTGTTCACGCGCAACAACCCGGCGGGGCGCAGCGCGTTCTGGTGGCGTGCGCCGGACGGCTCGCGCGCGCTGGCCATCACGGCGCAGGCCTACACGGAGCTGCGCGAGGTTTTCAACGCCAAAGACCCGCGCGAGGCGGCGATTCACGATGCCCTGATGAATGTGATTCGCGAGCGGCTGGAACACAGCGCAACGCCGCGGCTGGCGTTGTTTATCGCCGGGGCAAGCGACTACAGCCTGCCGCCGGTCTTCGGGACGAAGCTGGGCGATTTCCTCTCGGCATGGCGCGCCCGCCATGCGGAGGCCCGCCTTCGCTTCAGCACGATGGCGGACTATCTGGCGGCGCTGCGGGCGGAGTTGCAGCGCGGCGCACAGCTGGTGGAATACGCCGGGGACACCGCGTTTTGCTTCAACGGCTTCTGGAGCGATATGCCGGAGGTGAAGCGGGCCTTCCGCCGCACGGAGAGCCTGCTGTGCGCGGCGGAGCTGGCGGCTTCTGCCGCCAGCCTGAAGCGGGGCGCGCGCTACCCGGCGCGGGAGTTGCACGAGGCGTGGCTGCTTCTGCTGCTGAATGCGGACCGCAACACGATCTGGGGCGCGGCCGCGGGCGAGGTGTTCCGCTCTGCCCGGCACTGGGACGCCTGGGACCGCTTCGAGGGCGCGCAGCGCCGGCTGGAAGCGGTGCTCGGCCAATCAGCGGGAGCGCCCGGACCCACCCCCGTGCTGCTGAATTCGCTCAACTGGGAGCGCCGTGACCCGTTCGCGATCCGGCTGCCCGAAGGCAGGACGCTCCACGGGGCGTTGTGCATGAGCGACCCCGCGGCGCCCGGCGAGGCTCGCTGCCGAATGAGCCTGCCGCCCGCGCAGGCCGCGGCAGTGCGGCTGGCCGGCGGTGCGCCGGAAACAGCGAGCCCCGCCGCCGTTCCGGCGGAAATCCGGACGCGGTTCTATTCCGCCAGGCTCGACCCGGCGACCGGAGAGCTGGCGGGCCTCTCTTCGGCCGCCGGGCGGGCGATTCTCGCGCCGGGCGCCGGGCGCCTGCAACTGGAGACAGGGCCGGAACAGCTCGCCAAGGTGGCCGCGGATTTCATGGTCCCGCGGCGGCAGCGGCGGCTTCTGCCGGCCTGCAAGGCGGCGACGAGTCTGCGCGCATGGCGGGGAAGCCTGGCGGAGATCGTGGAGGCAAGGCAGGAATGCGGCCATTATTCTCTGGAAAAACGAATGTGGTTTTACCGGGATTTCCCGAGAATTGATTTCGAAATTTTTCTTGATTTGCGGCGCACGGACACGCTGGTCACGGTCGATTTCCCGTTCGCCGGCGCCGTGAGCCGGCGCACGCGGGGCATCCCGTTCGGGTTTAGCGAGGGCCCGCCCGCGGAGAACTGGCTGGAACCGGGGCCGTACTGGCTGGCCCGCGCGTCCGAGCACCGGCAGTTCGGCTACAGCGCGGCGGTGATGCCTGCGCTCGGCTGGTCGGACTACCGGCTCGCTGCGGGCGGAGGACTGACTCTCGTGGAAGACGGGCTTCCCATGCACGAGTTCGCCCCGGACCGCCTCACGGCGGGTTTGATCAACGCCGTCAGCATGTATCGCGGGTTGCCAAACGAGGAACTGAAAGGCCTGGGAAAGCACCGGTTTCGCTTCGCCCTCATTCCCCACGAGGGTGACTGGCGCGCCGCGGAGGCGCCGCGGCGGGCGCGCGAGTTTTCCTCGCCGCCGCTGTTTTTCGGGCAAGGCGCGCCCTTCGGCGAGCTGGTGCGGACGTCGGACAACCTGATGCTCGAAGCCGTGCGGCGCGACGGGCGCGACCTCGAAGTGCGGCTCACGGAGTGGAAGGGCGAGGCGGGCATGGCGTGGGTCGAGTGCCTTGTGCCGCACCGCGCGGCGCGGCGCACCAACCTGCTCGGCGAGGAGCCGCAGCCGCTCGCGCGCGCCGCGCGGTACCGCTTCGCGGTGACCCCGCAGGAGATTGTCACGCTGCGGTTCGAACTGGACAGCGCGGTGGAAGCGCCCCCGGCGGTGCGGAGCTGGCTGCCGCTGGCGCCGGAGTCCAAGCGGGCCGGGCTGCGGATGCGGATCCGCGAAAAGGGCCACCCGCCGAGGCCGTTTTGAGCGTGCGGCGGCGCGCTACGCCGCCTGCCGCCAGCGGCGGCCGAGGTTCAGCTCTTTTTTCGCGTACTCCAGCCCGCGCTCGACGTGCTCCCGCTGCTGGTGCTGGATGGCGGCGCGGAAAGCCTCCGGCAGCGGGCGTCCGGGGATGTCCTCGACCACCATGCGGCCTTCGTACGGGCGGCCGCGGCGGGCCAGGTCGAGGAACCGGGCGAGATCGGCGGCGCGGGCGCGCGGAAACATTTTCCAGAAGTCCCGTTCAAGGTACGGGATCACGGCCGGCGGGCGCCCGGTGATGGGCTTGTTGTAGACGTGGACGCGCGGGCAGAGCTCGCCCAGGCGTTTTACAAAGGCGCGGAAATCGATCACGCCCTCGCCCAGCGGCACCCATTGCACGGCGACGCCGCGCGGGTGCTCGTAGACCACCGAATCGCGCAGGTGCGCCGACTCGACATACGGGGCGAGCGTTTCAAGCGTGGTCATCGGATGCTCGAGCACGAAGACCGGGTTGCCCGTATCGAGGTAAACGCCGACGAGATCCTTGCCGGCGGCCTCCACGAGCTCGCGCAGCTCCCACGCCTGAAGATCCTTGTGGGTCTCGATGATGGCCTTCAGCCCGCGGCCGGCCAGCTCCGGCCGCACGGCGCGCAGGATCTTCACCGCCCACTCCATCGATTGTTCGACGGGCGCGGGGAAGGAGGCCCGGTCGGCGGCGAGCACGCAGCGGACAAACGGGGACCCCATGGCGGCGGCGCGCTCGATGTGTCGGCGGAGCGTGGCGATGCTCTGGTCGAGATCCGCGGCGCGCTTCGGCAGGATGCCGCCTCCGCCGGTTTCCAGATGCAGGCCGAGGCGGGCGGCCATTTCGCGAACCTCTTTCCAATGCGCGGGCTCCATGGCGCGCGGGTCCAGGGAGTCCTGAAGGAAAACGGCGTCGAGCCGGTGCGCGGCGGCGAATTCAAGCAACCGGGCGTCGTTCCAGCGCAGGGCGCGCAGGCAGTAGGTGTTGTAGCCGAGGGGGAGCGGGAAGTCCGCCATGCCTGCCATCATAGCGGGCCGCGGTGGTGTATCGTGATGGCCATGATGCGGCGGAGAGACTTCCTCTTCTCACTGGCAGCGGCGGCGCCGGCGGCGGAGCAGGCCATCCCCCAATCCGTCCTCGTGCACGAGCACATCCTGGTGGACTTCGGCGGCGTGAAGAACCCGTCGAAATACGACCGCGGCGAGGTGCTGCGCAAGGCCCGCCCGCACCTGGAGGAGCTGAAGCGCTGCGGGTGCGTGCGGCTGCTGGAGTGCACGCCGCAAGGCCTGGGACGCGACCCGCTGCTCATGAAAATGGCGCAGGATCTCGCCGGGATCGAGATCTGGACCAACACGGGGATCTACGGCGCGGCGAACCGCTCCGGCGTGCCGGAGTGGGCGTGGAAGGCGAATGCGCGCGAGCTGGCGAGGCGCTGGATCGCCGAGTGGAGGAAAGGCGTGGACGGCGTGCGGCCGCGCTTCATCAAGACGGCGGTGAACGGGTTTCCGCTGGAGGAGCTGGACCGACGATTGATCGAGGCTGCGGCGATCACGTCGCTCGAGACGGGGCTGGCCATTGCGTCGCACACGAACGGAGGCGGCCGCGCGGCGGAGGCGCAGCTGGAGATCCTCGACAAGGCGCGCTGTCCGCTGAAGAAGTTCGTGTGGGTGCATGCGCAGAACGAGAAAGACCACGCTTTTCACGAGCGCGTGGCGCAGGCCGGCGCATGGGTGGAATTCGACGGGATCGGCCCGAAGACGGCGGCGTGGCACCTCGACTGCGTTCGCTTCATGGAGCGGCAGGGGCTGCTGGGCCGCACGCTGGTGTCGCAGGACGCGGGGTGGTATCACGCGGAAATCCCCGGCGGCGGCGAGTACCGCGGATACACGTTCATCTACACGGATTTTCTGCCGGCGCTCCCGCCGGAGGCGCGGAAGCAGCTGGTGGTCGACAACCCGAGGGCCGCATTCGGCAAGTGACCCGGCGGCCGCGCGTCCCGGGGATCACGGGTCCGGCTGCCACCGGCTCGCGCCGGACAAGGCTCACCGGGCCGGGGTCAGCCGCGCGGCCCAGCCGCCGCCCGGCGCCAGCCGGATCCTGAGACGCGTGCTGCGGTTGGCCCGGCTCTTTGTCATCCGGTAATCCATGCCGACGCGGGAGGCGTTGACGCCATCTTCGTACGCGGTCATGCGGTACTCGCCCTGCGGCAGGAAGTCCAGCGCGACGTCAAGCTCACGCGGCGTCCAGTTCGTCATCGCGCCCACGTACCAGTCCTTGCCGTGGCGGCGAGCCACGACGGCATACTCGCCGATCTTCGCATCGAGCGCCACAGTCTCGTCCCATGTGCTTGGCACGGGGCCGAGGAACTCCATCATTTCCGGCTCGCGCAGGTAGTTCGTCGGGCTGTCGGAAAGCATTTGCAGCGGGCTTTCGTAGATCACATACATGGCCAGCTGGTGGCAGCGCGTGCCCATGGACATGGGCGTCTGGAAGATGGCCGCGAAGCTGCCGCGCGCGGCGTTGCGCATCGCGCCTGGGGTGAAGTCCATGGGGCCGAGCAACATGCGCGTGAAGGGCAGCATCACCGTGTGCGGGGGCTGGATCTCGCTGCTCCATTTGCTCCACTCGAGTCCCTTCACGCCCTCCGTGCTGATGATGTTCGGCCAGGTGCGCGTCATCAGGGCGGGCCGCTGCGCCCCGTGGTAATCCACCAGCATCTTGCGCTTCGCCGCCTCGCGCGCCAGCTCGTGGTAGAAGCGGACCAGCTTCTGGTCGTCGCGCTGCATGAAATCCACCTTGATGCCCTTCACGCCCCACCGCGCGAACTGGTCCAGGGCCGGCTGTAGCTGGTCGGCGAGCGTCTTCCACACCACCCAGAGGATCACGCCCACGTTCTTCTGCCGCGCGTAGGACGTAATTTCCTCCATATTGACTTCGGGAACGACCTCCAGGACGTTGCCCAGCCTGTACCACCCTTCGTCGAGAATGATGTATTCAAGCCCGTATTTCGCGGCAAAATCGATGAAATACTTGTATGTCGCCGTGTTCACCCCGGAGCGGAAATCCACCCCGTAAACATTGCAAGCATTCCACCAGTCCCACGCCACTTTCCCCGGTCGGATCCAGCTTGCATCCCGGATTGCGGAGGGTTCCTGAAGCAGCCACACGAGCATGTTCGTCAGCAGCTCGCCGTCCTTTTCCGCCACGGCCAGCGCGCGCCACGGGAAAGCCCGCGCGCCGCGGGTTTCGGCGATGTAGTCCGCGGCCTGGACGACGCGGAAATCCCGGTCCTTGGCCAGCGACTCTTTCAGCGGATACGGCGGGAAGACGGCCTCGAGCGCAGTCCCGCCGGTGGCCCGCAGCCAAAGCCCCGGGTAGTCCTCCACGCCGGATTCGGCCAGGGCGATTTTCACTCCCCCGGCATCGACCACCGCGGGCAGGGACGCCAGCGTTCCCGCCTTCAGCGCGCTCAATTTGTGAGGCGAATAGCTGCGTTCATTGTGCGAAAAAAAGCTTTCTTCCGCCGGGTAATACACGAGGTAATCCTGCGGGAACCGGAAAACGGCCTCTTCCTCCTGCACCTTGACCTGCCCGGCGGGAAGCGAGGTTTCCAGCCGGTAGGCGGCGCCCTCGTTGTAGGCGCGGAAGGTGGCGGCGAGGCCGCCTTCGGCTTCGATGCGCAGTTCGTTGTACCGCTCCCGGATGCGCGCGAACTTGAGCTTGACCTGCGGTTCGAGCACCGCATCCTGGGCGCGTTCTTTCGCGCCCCGGGCCCGGAACGGCGCGCCGAGGCGCTGCCCGTCGATGCGGATGGACGCGGTGGCGTTCTCCACGACGGCGCGCCCGCGGACCAGCAAGTCCCAGGACAGCCGTTCGCCTGTGCGGATGCGGATTTCCAGGCGGCCGTCGGGCGAGCGGAGCGAACAGGCCTGCTGCGCCGCGGCAGACGCCGCCAGGGCGATCAGCGCCACAGAGAGGGTGCAAAGACGGGGCATGAAGGCAAACATATCGGGTCTCTCCTGTTCGGGCCGCCGCAGCGGCTGCGGGCGGCCGACCCTGTGATTCTATCGCCCCGGGCGGCCTGTTGCGGGCGCCACCGGCAAGCTACCGGCGCGCGCCTCGCGCCTTGCGGTCCAGCTCGGAGAGCTTGAGGCGGATGCTGACGATGTAGGGCGGCTCGCCGGGCGTCCAGTGTCCGTAGGTCGTCGTCAGGATGGTGTCGTCGGGCAGGCGCAGGACGCCGGGGTAGCAGCAGTCGAGGTCCTTGTGGTTCTTCATCAGCCGCACGCGGTACTGTCCTTCGCGCCCGTTTTCGATGTCCTCGAACCGGCCCACCCAGGCCACCCAGTCGCCGCGCGTGGGGCTTTCGTGCGTGGTGTCGCGGAACGAGATGAACAGGCGCCCGTCGCGCGCGTAGACGGCCGTGTGCCGGTCGCCGGTAAGGGCGCCTGGCAGCTCGCGGGGCTCGGACCAGGTTTCGCCTTCGTCATCGGAGAACGAAACGAACGAGTTGAACTTGCGGCTGTTCTCCCGCAGCAGAATGGCGATGCGCCTGCCGTCGGGCGAACGCACCAGGCCCGGCTCGCACAAGTGCGCCTGCGGGTGCGACAGGATAGGGACCGGCTCGCTCCAGGTGAGGCCGCCGTCGCCCGACAGCGTCTTGTAAACGATGAACCGGTCCGGCTTGCCGCCGCCGCGCAGGAACCGCCCGTCGTCATGGAACAGGGCCATGTAGCGGCCGTCGCGCAGGCGTTCGACGCTTGCCATGGCCACCACGCCGCCGAAATTGCCGATGGGCGCAAGCGGCGTCCACGTCTCTCCGTCATCTTCCGAAACCGACATCCGGATCGGGTAGAGCCCGGAAAACAGAATCAGCCGCTTCCTGCCGCGCGGGTCCACGACGCGGTGGATCGTCGGCGTCTCCTGCGACGTGGCCCAGTTTTCCGGGACCGGCAGGCGCGCGGACCACGTGCGCCCGCCGTCGCGGCTTCTCTTGCAGACGATGGCGCCGCGCCCGTGCCCCTTCGGGTACACGGCCAGCACGGTACGGCCGTCCTCGAGCAGCACCGTGGTCGGGTGTCCGAGATACTGGCCCGGCTCGCGGTCCACCACGGTCTGCCGCGAAGTCTCCGCGGCCAGGTCGATGAGCGGGATCGAGTAGCCGCGCGGCGGCTGGCACAGCGCGGGTCCGCTCACAAGCAGCAACAGCCAGCCGGTTCTTTTCATGGATCACCGGATCATCGAGCCTGCCACCGGGGACAGGATCATGCTGGAGATGTTGGATACCACCTCGCCGTCGCTCAAGCCCGGCGTGGCGGCCATTTTCTTCCATTCGGGGCTGGTGGCGAAGGCGCGCCAGTTGGCCTCGCGCGCAGCCAGGCTGTCGAACGCCACCATGTAGGTGAGATTCGGCATCTTTGCGCCGGCGATCATCTGGCCGAAGAACACCGGCAGCAGGCCGAACTTGCGGAACAGATCGATCTCGCCGTCCTCGAACATTCCGATCTTTTTCCGCAGGGAGAGCGGCGTGTTGGACTCGTAGGTGCGCAGCTCGAAGATGCGGGGCGCGCGGCCGGCGCCGCCCGGCGGGACCTCGATCTTCGGGAATTTCGCAAAGCCCCGCAGCAATTCCACCTGCATCCGCTGATAGGGCAGCTGCACCTGCGCGAAGAAGGCCTCCGTGGCGCGGAGAACGTCCTCGCTTTCGTCCGCGCGTTGCCAGCACGTCTCGAAGGCAGCCAGCGAGGCGTGTTCCGCCACCATCAACAGGAAGGGCGCCTCCGGCGCGATCGTCGCCGAAAACAGCCCGACCGGCCCGGCGCCTGCCTTGCGCAAGGCAGGGACCATCGTCTTGCCGAGGAAATCGGCGAGCTTGCCCCGCTGGTTGTCCGTCGTGTTGCGCAGCCGGAACCACCGAAGCTCGAGGATGGCCGGGCCGGTGGAGGGGCGCGCAGTTTGCATCATGGCTGTGGCAGGAATGCCGGCGCCGCCGGCGACAAATGTTCTTCGTTGCATGACGCGCGCAATTCTATCGCACGCGGCAGGCCCGCATCACCAGCCCACCGGCTTGCCTTTGTTCTGCTCGATCAGCCAGTCTTCGAGCGGCTTGAAGTAGGCCCGGATGGCGGTGGCATCCATCCGGCGCGAGCCTGTGACCTTCTCGAGCGCCTCCTGCCACGGGCGGCTGGCCCCCATTTCGAGCATTTCCTTCAGCCGCCGGCCTGCTTCCTTGTTGCCGTAGATCGAGCAGCGGTGCACGGGGCCCTGGCAGCCCGCGGCGTCGCTCAGCGCCTTGTGGAACTGGAACTGGAGGATGTGCGCGAGGAAATACCGCGTGTAGGGCACGTTGGCCGGCACATGGTACTTGGCCCCGGGGTCGAAGAACTCTTCGCCGCGCTCGCCTGCGGGCGCAACCCCCTGATAGCGGCGGCGCAGCTCCCACCAGGCGCGGTTGTACTGCTCCGGCCTGACCTCGCCGGAGAACACTTTCCAGCGCCACTGGTCGATGAGCAGCCCGAAGGGCAGGAACGCCACCTTGTCGAGCGCGCGCGCCAGCAGCAGGCCCAGGTCCTTGCTCGCATCGGGCGCCTTGTCCAGCAGCCCGATGCGCACCAGGTACTCCGGCGTGATGGAAAGCGCGATCGTGTCGCCCACGGCCTCGTGGAAGCCGTCGTTGGCGCCCGAGCGGAACAGGAACGGCTGCCGGTTGTAGGCGCGCTGATAGAAGTTGTGCCCCAGCTCGTGGTGGATCACGTTGAAGTCGTCGGCGTTGATCTCGATGCACATCTTGATGCGCAGATCGTTCTCGTTGTCCACGTCCCAGGCCGAGGCGTGGCAGACCACGTCGCGGTCGCGCGGCCGCGTGAACATCGACCGCTCCCAGAAGGTCGGCGGCAGGGGCTCGAAGCTGAGCGATGTGAAGAAGCGCTCCCCGTAGCGCACCATGTCCGCCGGAGTGGTCTTGCGCCGTTTGAGGATCTCCGTCAGATCGAAGCCGGGGTCGGCGCCCGCCGGCGCGAGCAGCGGATACAAATTGTCCCACTGCTGCGCCCAGATGTTGCCGAGCAGGTGCGCCGGGATCGGGCCGTTTTCGGGCGCCACCGACGGCCCGTACTTCTCGCGCAGCTTCCAGCGGACGTAGGCGTGCAGTTGCTCGTAAAGCGGCCTGACCTGCTCCCACAGCCGGTCGAGCTCTTTGGCGAACTCGTCCGGGGGCATGTCATACCCGCTGCGCCACATCGCGCCCGTGTCGGCGAAGCCCAGCTCGCGCGCGCCGGCGTTGGCGATTTCCACCACGCGGGCGAAATCCTTCTTCATCGGCGGCGCAATCGAATGCCAGCCCTGCCAGACGTCGAGCAACTGCTTCGGGTCGCGGCTCGTGGCCATGATCCGGGTGATCTCGTCGATGTTCAGGCACTTCGATGTGTCTCCGCCGGGACAGTACTTGCCCTTGCCGTAGGCGGACTCGAGCGCCGCCGCCAGGCGCGTCATCTCCGCGGCCAGCGCGGGGTCGGAGGGCGCCGGCAGCGTGGAGGCCAGCTTCAGCAGGTGGATCTTCCGCTTCAGGTCCTCCGGCAACGGCAGCTTCTCGTACTTCATCGCCTCCTTGGCGTAACGCACGCTGGCGGTGATGAACCGCTCGTTGGCCTTCGCCGCCAGCGCCTCCGTGTCGAGCGTGATATAGGTCGACTGCACCCACGCCGCACGCGAGGCTTCGTTGGCCAGTTCCAGCAGATCGGCCTCCGCCTTCTCCAGGAACCGCCGCGCCTCTTCCACCGTCGGCCCTCTGCGGCAGGCGGCGGCCGAGAGCAACACGAACATGGCAATGATTCGTTTCATACTGGCTCCAACCCCGCCCAGTCTATCCAAGCAGCCAGTGCGCGACAAACACGCAAAGGATGCCCGCCGCCGAAGTCACCACCTTCATCGCGGTCCATGTGCGCAAGGTGTCCGGCACGCTCAGCCCCAGGCACTGGTTCACCAGCCAGAAGCCCGCGTCGTTCACATGGGACAGCGCGGTGCCGCCGGCGCAGAGCGCCATCAGCAGAATCTCCGGCGAATAGCCCGGCAACCCCTGCACGAGAGGAGCCACGATGCCGGCGGCCGTAATGATGGCCACGGTCGCCGAGCCCTGCGCCACGCGCAAGGCGAGCGCCACGAGGTAAGCCACCAGCAGCGGGGAGAGGAAGCTGCCGGCCAGCAGCTGCCCCGCGTAGGCGCCCGCGCCGCTGTCAACAATGATCTGCTTGAACGCGCCGCCGCCGCCGATGATCGCCAGCAGGCTGCCCAGCGGCTTCAGCGCCTCCTCGGCGAGCCGGAACACGCCCGCGCGGTCCAGCCCGCGGCGCAGGCCGAAGACCGCCATCGCCGCAATCGCCGCAATCATCAGGGCGGTGAACGGATGCCCGAAAAACTGCCATGCCGCGCGCCCGGGCGCCCGGGCAAATTCGGCGGCGCTTGCGGCGAAGATCAGCAGCACCGGCAACACCAGCAGAAACGCCGCCGCCAGCGGGTGCGGGGCATCGTTGCCGCCCGCCGGGGGCTCGGCAGGAGCCGACTCCGGGACCGGGACATGCAATTTGCCGGCGATCCACAGCCCGTAGCCCATGCCGCCCGCCAGCGCCATGGGAACCGCGAGCGCCACGCCGTACAGGATGGCCTTGCCCATGTCCGCGCCCAGCAGCTGCGCGGCGGCTGAAGGCGCCGGGTGTGGCGGCACCATCGCGTGCGTCACCGTCAGCGCGGCGGCCACAGGCAGCCCGAAATACAGCAGGCTCTTGCCCGATTGCCGCGTCAGGCTGTAGACGAACGGCACGAGGATGATGAAGCCGACCTCGAAAAAGATCGGCAGGCCGATCAGAAACGCAGCCAGGAACACCGCCCACACGGCATGGCGCTGTCCGGTCTTCTCAAGAAGCCACTGCGCCAGCGCGCGCCCGCCGCCGGAATGCTCGAGCAGGCGCCCGATGACCGCCCCCAGCGCCACCACCACCGCGATGAAGCCCAGCGCGTCGCCGAAGCCGCTCTGGATCGACTTCAGCACGCGCGCCGGCGCCATTCCCGCGCCAAGGCCGAGGGCCATGCTGACGAGCAGGAGCGAGAAGAACGCGTGGAGCTTGAGAACGAGGATCAGCAACAGCAGCAGGACCACCGCGCCGAGCGTGAGCACGAGCAGCGCAGGGCCCTCGACCATGGCTCAGACATTCTATCCCGAAGCGGCAGCGGGCGTGTTTGCAACGCCGCGCCCCGGGGCCTGCCGGGCGCGCCTCACCGCCCGCCGGGCAGCGGGCGCTCCGTGGTGATTTCATACCACGGCGTGTCCGCGTCCAGCCGGAACCGGTATCCCTGCGGCGTCTTCTCCACAGGCACCGCCTTCATGCGCTTGCCCGTCGCGTCGAGCGGATATACGGAGATCGAGGCGAGCTTCGATTTCAGCGCCACGGCCGCCTCGACCTTTTCCATCAGCACCGGGCCCGAAACAGAAAATGGCGAGGATGGTTTTTGCGGGTCCGCCGGCGCCAGCGTGAACCACGCCGGGTCTTTCCGGTAGTGGATCAGGCGCTGGCCCTCGCCCAGCGTGTAGCCGGGGTTGGTCAGCAGCAGCCGGGCCGAGGTCTCCAGCGGCTTGCCGTCCAGGGCCGTCAGCAACACCGACGCGAACCCGCGGCTGGACGGGCCGAGCGTGACCGTCAGCGGGCCCGCCGTGGCGGGTTCCTGCATGAGGAAGCCGAACACGCCCGCCGCCTGCTCGGCGTGGATCAGGAACAGCTGCCGCAGCGGGTCGTAGGTGACATCGCCGGCTTCGGCGCGGTACGGCGCCTGCGCCTTCAGCGGCTGCGGCGCCATTTCCACCGAGGGGTCCACCGCGACGCGGCGGCTGAAGGCGATATTCGGGTCGACGCCGGCCGTTTCAAAGAAGCGCGCGAGCTGGAACTGCATCCGTTCTGCGGTCGCCTTTTCGCGCAGCGAGCGCGGCATCGGCACGACGAGCTCGCCTTCGGCGGCGCGGACCAGTCCCTTGCGGAACAGGTAAGCCGACTGGCCGAATGCGGCGAGCTTGGTGAAATCGCCGTCGAGGTCGAATCCCGACGGGGCGTTGCGGTCCCATTCGCGGCTGTGCTGATAGGCGAAGTGCATGACGCCGTCCCAGTCTTGCAGCGCGGCAAATGCGGCGAAGGTGGGATCGATTTCCGCGGCCTGCCGGTTGGGGTAAGGCTGGTTGAACTCGCTCACCGTGTACGGCTTGCCGTGCTGCCGCCCGAACGCCCTGTGCAGGTACTGGAGGTAGCCGGTTCCGGCGCCCGAGATGTCCCGGATGCGCCAGTCGGTGCGGTCCCACGGGCGGTTCGGGAAATTGTAGTGGTCGATGTAGAAATGATCGTCGAGATAATCCAGGGCCGCGTGCGTGTCGAAGTTGAACGGCCCGCCGAACTCCACCTGCGTGCCGGTGACCGGCGTTCCGGGGCCGAGCCGTTCGCGCACGGCGGCCGCGATGCGGTCCAGATAGGCTTTGTCCCGCGCGATCACCGCGTCCAGCGTGGCGTCAGGCCAGTATTTTTTCAGCGCGCCGCTTTGCCAGGAGAACAGCAGCGACGATTCGTTGTTGATCTCGACCATCGCAAGCACGGGGTCGTCCTTCAGCCGCAGCGCGTCGATCACCTTGCGGGCGTACTCGCATTGCAGCTCCACCATGCGGTCGTTGAGGATGTGCACGGGCTTCGACATGTTCGGCACGGGATAGCCGGGGTCGGGCAGGGGATCGATGCCAGGGCGGAAGGTGTAGCCGACGTGCAAATTCAGGTTGATGTAGATGCCCTCCTCGCGGAAAGCGTCGATCAGCGCGCGCAGCCGCTCCACCGCAACCGGGTTCAGCGAAGGGTAAGGCCCGGTGGTGAGGAGGGAGCGCGCGTTGGAGGGGGTGGCGTCCGGGCTTGTGTCCATGTGGTGCAGCCGCACCAGGTTGACGCCGAGCCGGCGCAGGCGGCGCGCCACGCGGGGCGCGTCGGCGGGCGCCGGGAAGTTGGCGCCGAAGGCGAGGTTCACGCCCCAGAAGCGGACGCGCCGGCCCCGCGCGTCGACGAAGTGGCCGTCGCGCACACGGATGCGGTCCTCGCCCGTCAGCGGGCGGTTCAGGAACGAGAAATCGACGGGGCCGGAGAGGCGGTCCTGGTCGATCTGCACCCGGTACATTTTCGGCTCGGGCGGCGGGTTCAGCGCGGCTTCCAGAAAGGCGAGCACGTCGGCGGCCTCGTCAATGATTTTCGAAGTGGGCTTGCCCGCGCCGTGTCCCGCGGCGGTCTCGATGCGGATCAGAATGGGCGCGTCGCCGCCCTGCGCGGTTTGCAGGGCGGCCGCGTACTTGAAGGAGTGCGCGGGCACGACGCGGTCGTCATGGTCCGCCGTCAGAATCAGCGTCGCCGGGTAGGCGGCGCCCGCCCTGATGTTGTGCAGCGGCGAGTAGCTGTAGAGGACCTTGAAATCCGCGGGGTCCTGCGGCGAGCCGTATTCGCTCGTCCACGCATGGCCGATGGTGAAGCGGTCGAAGCGCAGCATGTCCATCACGCCCACCGCCGGCACGGCCGCCGCGAACAGGTCCGGCCGCTGGTTGAGCACCGCGCCCACCAGCAGCCCGCCATTGGAGCCGCCGCGGATGGCGAGCTTCTTCGGGTTCGTGTAGCCGCGGGCGATCAGGTGCTCGGCGGCGGCGATGAAATCATCGAACACGTTCTGCTTGTTCTGTTTCATGCCGGCGCGGTGCCACGGCTCCCCGTATTCGCCGCCGCCGCGCAGGTTCGCCGACGCGTAGACGCCGCCCCGCTCGAGCCAGGCAAGCGTGGAGACGCTGAACGACGGCGTCACGGAGATGTTGAACCCGCCGTAGCCGTACAGCAGCGCCGGGTGGCTGCCATCCGGCTTGAGGCCCCGCCGCGCGGTAATGTACAGCGGCACTTTTGTGCCGTCCTTGCTGATGGCGAACTCCTGCCGCGTTTCGTACTTTGCCGGGTCGAAGGGCAATTTCACAGGAAACAGCGGCCGGCAGCCCTGGCTGTCGCACCGGTAAAGCGTCTCCGGCGTGGTGAAGTTGGCGACAGAGAAGATCGAAGCCGAGTCTTCGGCCAGGGTGATGGAGGAATTCTGCGGCAGCGGCACGGCGCGCGGCGCGCCGCCGGAGAGCGGCGCGATCCTGACCAGCCCCGAGACGTGCCGCATGTAGTTCAGCACCAGCTGGTCGCCCGAGACGCGCGCCTGCTTCAGCGTGTCCTCGGTCTCCGCCACCACGGTCCGCCAGCGGGAACGGTCCGGCGCCTGAAGATCGACCTCGACCACGCGGTAGCGCGGCGCCCCGTCGTTGGTCAGCAGATACAGCTTCGAGCCTCGGCTGCCCGCCACGCGGTAGGCGTAACGGAACTCGCTCACCAGGGGCCTGGGCGCGCGGTCCGGCGCTTCCAGATCGATGAAGTGAATCTGCCGTTCGACCGCGGTCCCGGACGAGATCTCGAGAATCAGATACCGGCCATTCGCCGTCAGGTGCGGCGTGAAGCTCCAGCGCGGCTGGTCGGGCCGCCGGTAAACCACGGGATCCTCCGACTGCGGCGTGCCGAGCCGGTGGTAGCACAGCATGAAATTCTCGTTCACCGCCCGCAGCGCGTCCGCTCCTTTCGGCTCCGGGTAACGGCCGTACCAGAAGCCTTCGCCCTTCGAGTCCCACTCGGCGGAAGAAAACTTCGACCATTCGAGCCTGTCCGGCAGATCCTTGCCCGTGCCGACGTCCCGCACATGCCACGTGACCCAGTCCGAACCGGCACGGGAAACCGCATAGGCAAGCAGGCGGCCGTCGCGCGAAATGGAGAAGGTGTTCACCGACGCCGTGCCGTCCGGCGACAGCGTGTTGGCATCCAGCAGCACGCGGTCTTTGCCGCCCTCGCGCACGAAGATCACGGGCTGGTTCTCCAGCCCGCGCTGCCGCACGTAGAACGACCGCGCGCCGCGCGTAAACCACGCCGCATAGCTGGAGCCGGCTCGCGCCACCGTCGGGTAGCGGTCGTACTCATGGAGCCGCTCGAGCAAGGCGCGGATGGCCGGGCGCCGGGGGACGCGCGCCAGAAACGCCTGCGTGCGCGCGTTCTGCGCCCGGATCCAGGCTCGCGTTTCCGCCGAATCCGGGTCTTCGAGCCAGCGGAAATCTTCCTTCACCGCCACGCCGTGAAATATCTCCGTTGACGGCTTCGGTGTGTTTTGCGCCATCAGGGGAAGCGAGAGCAGAAGGCAGAAGAGACTGCGCATGCGTCGATCATATCGCCGCCGCGCCACGCGGGCGGCCCGCTCGCCTACGATGAAAGTTTCAGCCATGCCGATGCCCGATCTCCGCACCCACCCGCACCGCCGTTTCAATCCGCTCGCCGGCGAATGGATCCTTGTCTCGCCGCACCGCACGCAGCGGCCGTGGCAGGGGCAGGTGGAAAAGCTGCCGCCGGAAGAGCGCCCGTCCTACGATCCCGGCTGCTATCTCTGCCCCGGCAACCTGCGGGCGGGCGGCAACCGCAACCCGCAGTACGAAAAAACATTTGTGTTCACGAATGATTTTTCCGCGCTGCTCGCCGGCACCCCCGAAGGCGACGCCTCGCCGCACCCGCTGCTGCGCGCCGAAGGCGTCCGCGGCGTTTGCCGCGTCATCTGCTTTTCCCCGCGGCACGATCTCACCATGGCGGAAATGGAGCCGGCGGACCTGGAAGCCGTCGTCGACACCTGGGTGGAAGAGTACAGCCGGCTGATGGCCGAGCCGTTTCTGCGCTACGTGCAGATCTTCGAAAACCGCGGCGAGATGATGGGCTGCTCCAACCCGCACCCGCATTGCCAGATCTGGGCCAGCAGCATCGTGCCGGACGAGGTGGCGCGCGAGGAGGCCGCGCAAACCGCCTACTGGCGCGAGCACGGGCGCACGCTGCTCGGCGACTATCTCTCGCTCGAGCTGGAGCTGGACGAGCGGGTGGTGTGCGCCAACCGTCATTTCGCCGCGCTCGTGCCCTGGTGGGCGGTGTGGCCGTTCGAGACGATGATCATCAGCCGCCGCGCCGTGACGGGCATCGATGAACTCGATGCCGAAGAGCGCGCCGGCCTGGCCGACATCCTGAAGCGGATCACTGCCCGCTACGACAACCTTTTCGAGATCTCCTTCCCGTATTCGTTCGGCTTCCACCAGCGGCCTGCGGGCGAGCGCAACCCGGCCTGGCACCTGCACGCGCACTTCTATCCGCCGCTGCTGCGTTCGGCGACGGTGCGCAAGTTTCTGGTCGGCTATGAAATGCTCGCCATGCCGCAGCGCGACATCACGCCGGAAGCGGCCGCGGCGCGGCTGCGCGAGCAGAGCGAGGTCCACTACCGCCAGCGGCGCGCGTGACGGCCGGCGCTTTGGGCGGGGCGGGGAAGCGGGCTAGGCTGAAAGCATGAGCGCGGCCGGGCTGGTCCTTGCGCATCCGCATGACAACGTGGCTGTGGTGGCAGCCGAAGACGGCCTGCCTGCCGGAACGCCGCTGCCTTCCGGCGCCGCATTGCGCGAATTCATCCCGCCGGGGCACAAGGCCGCGCTCGCGCCCGTGCCGCGCGGCGGGGCCATCATGCGCTACGGCGCGGTGATCGGCCGCGCGCGCGCCGATATTGAAGCCGGCCAATGGGTTCGCGAAGAGCTGCTGGACCTGCCTGACCCTCCGCCGCTCGATGCGCTGGCCGCGCCCGCCGCGCCCCCGCCGGCGCCGGAGCCGCTTGAGGGGATCACGTTCGAGGGCTACCGCAACGCGGACGGCAGCGTTGGCGCGCGCAACGTCCTGGGCATCACCACCACCGTGCAATGCGTGGCGCCCGTGGTGGAGTTCGCCGCGGAGCGGATCCGCAAGGAGCTGCTGCCGCGCTACCCGAATGTCGACGGCGTCGTCGCCCTTACGCACCCTTATGGCTGCGGCGTGGCCATCGATGCGCCCGGCGCGGAGATCCCTATCCGCACCGTGCGCAATCTGGCGCTGAACCCGAACCTTGGCGGCGAGACGCTGGTCGTCAGCCTCGGCTGCGAGAAGCTCCAGCCGGAGCGTCTGGCGCTGCCGGCGGCGGATCCGTCGCTGGTGCGCCTTCAGGACCCGCAGCACGGCTCTTTCGACGCGATGGTGGCGCGGATCATGGAACTCGCCGAGGCGCGGCTCGAGCGGCTCAACGCGCGGCGGCGCACCGTGTGTCCGGCATCGGACCTCGTTGTGGGGTTGCAGTGCGGCGGCAGCGACGCCTTCAGCGGCATCACCGCCAACCCGGCCGTCGGGTTCGCCGCAGACCTGCTGGTGCGCGCAGGCGCCACGGTGATCTTCAGCGAGATCACCGAAGTGCGCGACGCCGCGCACCTGCTGGCCGCGCGCGCCGCCTCCGCCGGGGTCGTCGACCAGCTCCGCAGGGAGTTTGCATGGTACGACGCGTATCTCGCCCGCGGCGGCGTGGACCGCAGCGCCAATCCCACCCCGGGCAACAAGCGCGGCGGACTCGCCAACGTGGTCGAGAAGGCGCTCGGCTCGGTGGCGAAGTCCGGCGCCTCGCCGCTTGCCGGCGTGATCCCGCCCGGCGAACGGGCATCGAAGAAAGGGCTGTTGTTTCTGGCCGGCCCGGCCAGCGACTTCATCTGCGGCACGCTGGAACTGGCCGCGGGCATGAACGTCCACGTCTTCACGACCGGCGAAGGCACGCCTTACGGGCTGGCCATGTGTCCGGTCATCAAGGTCAGCTCGCGCACGGCGCTGGCGCGGCGGTGGCCGGATCTGATCGACTTCGACGCGGGCCGCATCGCCGCGGGCGGTCTTGCCCTGGAACAGGCCGGTTGGGAATTGTTCCGGTTGATTCTCGCCGTCGCCTCGGGGCGCAGGACCTGGGCCGAACGCCACCGTCTGGCCAATGATCTGGTCCTGTTCAACCCCGCGCCGGTGACATGAAGCGCTGCGCCCACCCCGGCGACTGTGCGCTGTGCCATTTCTTACGATGGTTTACACTGCGGCGGTAATCTGTCTCTTCCCGTGGGCCGTCTCTCATAGTGCAGTGAAGAGTCTCCTCGGTCTTCTCGCAATCCTGATTCCGATGGCCCTGGCGGCCGAGGACGGGGCCGTGCAGGGCCTCTCGGGCAAGGTCGTCTATCGCGGCAAGCCAGTGCCGGGCGCCGTGGTGACTGCAAAGCAGGGCGGGACGCAGTGGTCAACGGCCACCGACGAGGCTGGCGTTTTCCGCATCCCGGAGGCAGGACCCGGCCCGGTGGAATTGGAAGTCCGGATGTTCGGTTTCGAGCCGTTGCGCCGCACCGTGCAGGAGAGCGAGCGCGGGCGGCTGGAACTGGCGTTGACCATGCCTGCTGCGCTCCGGCCGGGCGCCCCGTCCGGCGCCAACGGGGCAGGGCAGGCGTCCCTTGAATCCCTGGAAACCCAGATCAGCACTGCTCTACAGCCGGCCCTGGCCACGCCCGTGGATCCCTCGGATGCAAGCGAGTCGTTCCTTGTTCAGGGCTCGCTGAGCCGCGGCTTGCAGGAGGCCGGCCGGCCCGGTTTCTTCGAGTTCGGATTTGCCGCGGGGATGATGGCCGGAATGTTCGGCCCCGGCGGAGCGCCCGGCGCTCCGTTCGGGCCCGAGGCGGCTGCGGCGGCGGGGCCGGGTGGCGCGCCCCCGGGCGCCCCGATGGCCGGTCCGATGCCCGGTCCGGGCGGACCCGGCGGCGGACCGGGCGGCGGGCCCGGCATGGGGCCGATGGGCGGCGGCGTGGCCGGCAGAGGCCCGGGAATGCGCGGCGGCATGGGGCCGGGCGGCGGGCGGTTGTCGCCCGGAGAGTTCCGCAACATGAGTCCGGAAGAGCGGGAGAAGCTCCGCCGCGAGTTCGCCGAAAGATTCGGCGGCGCTCTTTCACGGGAAGGCTTCGGCAACCGCGCGCGGCGGGCGCGAGAACAAATCCGTGGCGGACTGTTTTTCAACCTCCGGGACGACGCGCTCGACGCGGCGCCCTATGGCGTCAACGGCCGCCCGGTGGAGAAGCCGCAGTACACGCAGACGCGCTTCGGCGGCACGCTGGGCGGCCCGCTCGCGCTCGGACGCCTGTTCGGCGCCGACAACACGTTTTTCTTCGTCAACTACAACGCCGCGCGCGGCAATTCGGTCTACAACGGCTTTGCGGTGGTGCCGGACGAAGCCGTCCGCACGGGCGATTTCTCTTCGCCGGCGCCGCTGCCTTTGTCGCTGATTTACGACCCGCTGTCCGGCGCGCCCTTCCCGGGCAACCGCCTGCCGGAGGCCCGCATCGACCCCATCGCGCGCGGGCTGCTCGAGCTCATCCCGCTTCCCAACCGCCCCGGCGCGATTCAGAACTACACCATTTCCGCCGCGCAGCCGCAGTCGACCGACAACCTGAATTTCCGCCTCAACCGGACCCTGAACCGCCGCAACCGCCTGGCGTTCGACTTCGCCTGGCAGCGGCGCTACACGGAAAACATCCAGTTGTTCGGGTGGCGCGACCCCGGCCGCGGCCGGGGTTGGAACACGAGCGTCAACTGGAGCCAGACGCTCACGCCGCGCCTCATTCACAATGTGCGCGCCCGTTACAACCGCAACTTCAACGCCCTCGTCCCCTATTTCGCCTACGGGGATGACGTGGCGGGCAGGCTCGGCATCACGGGCGCCTCGCGCGACCCGGCCAACTTCGGCCCGCCCAACCTCAACTTCACCAACTATGGCGACCTGACCGACGGAAACCGCTCGCGCCGCATGGTGCACACGTGGAACTTCAGCGACGGCTGGACCATCGTCCGCCGCGCGCACACCGTCACTACGGGCTTTGAATTCACGCGCACGCAGCAGAACACCCTGCTGGACCCGAACGCCCGCGGCACGCTGTTCTTCGGCGGGCTCCTGACGAGCGCGCTCGACGCCGTCGGCCGCCCCTTGCCCCGCACCGGAAACGACTTCGCCGACTTCCTGCTCGGATACGTCCAGCAAAGCAGCGTGCGCTTCGGGCAGCCGGACTCCTATCCGCGGCAAAGCGTCTTCAGCCTCTTCGTCCAGGACGAGTGGCGGGCGCGCCCGAACCTGACCCTCAACGCGGGTCTCCGCTATGACGTCTGGCTGCCGTTCACGGAGAAGTACGGCCGGATGGCGAATCTCGACCTGGCGCCCGGCTTCACCGCCGCGGCATTGGTGACGCCAGGATCCGTCGGCCCCTGGGCCGGCCGCGTGCCGGACGGGCTCATCCGCACGGACAGGAACAACATCGCCCCGCGGATCGGCCTCGCCTGGCGGCCCCGCCAGAACCGCCGCACCATCGTGCGGCTCGGCTACAGCATCTTTTACGACGCCAGCGTCTTCGGGCGCATCCCGCAGAGGCTTACCTACCAGCCGCCGTTTGCGACTTCCGCCACATTCAACACGTCGCCCGCGGCGCGGCTGAGGCTGGCCGCTCCCTTCCGCGGCCCGGAAACGCAGACCATTCTCAACTCGTACGCGATCAACCCGAATTACCGCGCGCCCTACGCGCAAACCTGGAATTTCCACGTGCAGCAGGACGTGCGCGGATACGTCTTCGAGCTCGGCTACCTGGGAACGAAAGGAACCGCGCTGGTCATTCAGCGGATCCCGAACCGCGCCCCGCCGGGCTCGCCGGCCGACAGCGAGCTGCGGCGCCCGATTCCTTACGCGACCGGGTTCACTTACGACAGCCCTGAGGGGAACTCCATTTTCCACGCCGGGCAGTTGCGCGTGGTGCGCCGCATGCGGCGCGGCGTCAGCTGGTCGGCCGTGTACACCTTCTCGAAGTCGATCGACAACGCCAGCTCCATCGGCGGCACGGGCAATCTGGTGGTGCAGGATGAGAACAACCTGCGGGCCGAACGCGGGCTGTCGAACTTCGACGTGCGCCACCAGTTCCAGTTCAACGGCATGTTCACCTCGCCGTTCGGCCCGGCCGGCATCTGGCTGCGGCAGCGCAACCGCCTGACCACGGCCATCCGGGACTGGAACCTGAATTTGCAACTCAACGCCAATTCGGGGCGGCCGCTGACGGCGCGGGTTCTCGGCGCGGTGGCCGACCCGGGCGGCAGCGGCGCCACCGGCAGCGCGCGCGCCGATGCCACGGGGCTTCCGGTCAAGAGCGGCTCCGGCTATTTCAACACCGCCGCGTTCGCCGTGCCGCCCGCCGACCGGTACGGCAATGCGGGCCGCAACACCATCCCCGGCCCGGGCAGCATTGTTCTGAACGCGAGCTTCGGCCGCTCGTTCCAGATGGGCGAAAGCGCCCGCCGGCGGCTCGAGCTCCGGCTTGAGGCGCAAAACGTGCTCAACCACGTCAACCTGACGAGCTACGGCACCGTGGTCAACGCCGCCAACTACGGCCAGGCCACCGCCGCAGGCCCGATGCGCAGCGTGCAATTGACTGCGAGGTTCCGCTTCTAGCCATGAAGAAAACTCTGCTTTGCGCTGCATTGTGCGCGGCCCTGATGGCACAGCGGCAGGACGAGACGCCCGTCTTCCGGACCTCGGCCAATCTCGTCATCGTCACCGTGTTCGTCCGCGACGCGCAGGGCCGGCCGGTGAAGGGGCTCACCCGCGACGACTTCATCGTTACGGAGAACGGCAAGCCGCAAACGATCCGCGTGTTCGAGTTCCAGCAGATCGAAGAGGCGGAGGCCGCCGGGGCCGTGCTCGCGCAGGAAGGCGCGGCGGCTCCCGCGGCGCAGGCGGCGCAGCAGAGCGGAACCGCGTTGCCTGTTCGCTACCGCGACCGGCGGCTGATCGTGCTCTTCTTCGACTGGTCCTCGCTCGACCCGGCCCAGCAGGTGCGCGCCAAGGAAGCCGCCGAGGCATGGATCCGCGACAGGATGACGCCGGCCGACCTGGTGCGCATCGCCGCCTTCGGCACGCGGCTGCGCACGGTGGTGGACTTCACCGGCGACAAGGACGCGCTGCTCGAAGCCGTGCGCAAGTTCCAGACCGGGGAGGCGAGCGAGCTGGCAGCCGAGGGCGCCACGGAAGCCGAGACGGCGGAGGATTCCGCGTTTGCCGCCGACGACACCGAGTTCAACATCTTCAACACGGACCGCAAGCTGGCCGCGCTGGAAGACCTGGCCCGGTCGCTCACCGCGCTGCCGGAGAAGAAGGCAGTGGTGTATTTCACCGCCGGCGTCAGCCGCACCGGCATGGACAATGAAGCGCAGTTGCGCGCCGCCGTGAATGCGGCTGTGAGGGCCAACGTCAGCTTCTACCCCGTGGATGTGCGCGGCTTGCAGGCGGAGCCGCCGGGCGGCGGCGCGACGGTGGCCACGGTGAGCGGCACCGGCCTGTTCAGCGGCCAGACCCAGGGCCGGCAGCGGCAGCGCAGCTTCGATACGCAGGACACGCTCGAGATGCTGGCTTCCGACACCGGGGGGCGCGCGCTGCTGGACTCGAACGATCTGGTGCTCGGCATCCAGCGCGCCCAGCAGGACATCCGGAGCTATTACATCCTCGGCTACTATTCGAGCGATGAGCGCCGCGACGGGCAGTTCCGGCGCGTCGACGTGAAGCTCGCGCCCGCCGTGCAGGCGCGGCTGCGCGCACGACTTGATTACCGCCGCGGCTATTTCGCCGAGAAGGACTTCGCGGCGTTCTCCAGCTTCGACAAGGAACGGCAGCTCGAGGAAGCCCTGCTGGCCGGCGACCCGGTCACGCAGCTGCGGCTCGCGCTGGAGGCGAACTGGTTCCGCATCGCCCGCAGCCAGTATTTCGTCCCGGTGGCGGTGAAAATTCCCGGCTCGGAAATCCCGCTCCGGAAACAGGGCTCGGCCGAAACGACGACGTTCGACTTCATCGGCCAGGTGAAGGACTCGCGCGGCACGACGGCGGCCACCGTGCGCGACTCGATCCGGATCCGGCTCGCGGAGGGCAAGGCGGGCCAGCTCGCCTCGCGCAGCCTGATTTACGACACGGGCTTCACGCTCCCGCCCGGCGCCTACACGCTGCGCATGGTGGTCCGCGAAAATCTCAGCGGCAAGTTGGGATCATTTGATACCCGGTTCACCATTCCCGACCTGGGTTCCGTGAGCGACGAAGTGCGTCTCAGCTCGCTGGTGGCGGGCGCGCAGCGCGTCCCGGTGAGCGACGTGGTCGGCGCGGCCGACAGGAAGCTCGCCAGGAGGCAGGAAACGCACCCTCTGGTGCGCGACGGCCGGAAACTGCTCCCCAGCGTGACGCGCGTTTTCCGCGAAGGGCAGACCGTCTACTTCTGCGCCGAGGCGTACGATCCCGAGGTGGCCGAGGCGCAGCCGCAGCCGTCGCTGGCCGCCGCGCTCACCGTGTATCGGGACGGGAAGCTCGTCTATCAGTCGCGCCCGGTCGTGGTGTCGTCCTTCAGGAATGCGCGCGCGAAGACGGCGAGCCTGTGGCTGGAAATGCCGCTGAAGCTGCCCGCGGGCGAGTACATCGCGCAGCTCAACGTGATCGACCGGCTGGGGCAGAAGGCGGGCTTCCGCCGCCTGAGGTTCGCGGTGCTGCCCAATGGCGGCGCCGCCGGGGCGCCTTCGGGCGGCGCGCGCTAGAAAAGCCGGCAGAAAGGCTTGCGCCCGCGCGCGGGTTTCACGCGAGCAGCTCCTCCGACAGCCGGGGCGCAGGCGCGGGCCGGCCCGCGATTCTCGCCTCGAAAGCGCGGGCGTGCTCTTCCACGGGGGCGGCCCGCACGAGCGCGCGCATCCACAGGCTGCCCCACTCAAGCTCGGCCACATCACCCTCAAGACGGATCCGCGGCGGTTCTTCGGAGAGCGCGGCGCCCGAGTCGGCCAGCTCCAGCGCCACGGCGGCCCAGGCGGTGCGCACCTGCGGCCAGACTACCAGCCGCGGGGCGTCGGCGGGCTTGAAGTCGATGGTCGCCGTGAGGCTTCCCTTGTGCGGATGCACGGCGAGCTGCAGCTCGCGCGTCCCGAATCTTCCGCCGATCAGGTGAAACTGCATCCGCAGCTGCGCGCTGTCCAGGCGAAACGAGCGCTGCGCGGCGGCGTGGGTGAAGCTGTCAGGCAGCCCGGCAACGTGCAGCTCGGCAAACAGCCGCCCGCACTCGAAGCGGCTGTTGCGGATCGGGTCCAGCAAAATGTGCCGGTCGCCGCCGGGATCGCGGAAGCCGATGAGCGCCAGCACGCGGCCGCCTTCCTGCACGCTGTGGAAAAGGGCCGAGGAAAAATCGTAGCCGTCCTTGATGACGCGCAGCTGCACGGTGCGCGCCGGGCGCGACGAGTCGCCGAAGTAGCCGAGCAGGGGGCGGCGCTGCACCCAGAAATCGCTGCGGTTGGCGCTGCCGAGCGAGAAATCGCGCGAAAAATACGCCGTGCCGGCCACGGGCGGCTCCGGCAGATACAGCTCGCGGTGCTCGCGCCCGGCCTGCGGGGTCAGGAACCGCGGCGCCACGTCCTCCGGGCAGCGGTAGTCGTGGATGGCCGTCTCGCCGTCGTCCTCGCCGGTGCGGTTCTCCGGCGTGGCCAGGCCCAGGCGCCCGCGCAGCCCTTTCTCCAGCCACAGCGGATAGCCGAGATCGGTGGAGTAGCAGCGGCTCATCGGCCCGCAGAACTGCTGCCGCGCCGCGTCCCAGTGCGAGGCCAGGTGCTGCCACAGGCGGCGCTCGACCGCGGCGGCGCGCCGCCGCGCCTCCTCGTCGCGCACGCACATGCGGATGCGCACGAGGTTCGTCATGGAAACGCGGCCGTAGGTGGGCGAGTTGTATTCGGCGAAGCTTCCCGTGCGGTCGATCTCGCGGCACAGCCGGATCATGCGGTCCCGCGCATAGGAGCCCAGCTCCGCATCGTCGAGCAATTGCGCCGCCGCCAGCGTCACGAACGTGCCCTTGATGGCGATGTTCGTGTAAGACATCGACACGTTGCGGCGCATCACGGAGCGGGCCGCGTGCCCGATCGCCTCCCGCACCTGCTTCCGCAGCCGCTCCGGCAGCCGCGCGCCGTGGCGGAATTCCACCAGCAGGAGCAGCGCGCCGTTGAAATCCGCCCAGTTCCAGTCCGCCGGCGCCATCTGCTCCGGCGGCTCCTCCAGATAGTAGCCCCACAGCCCGTACCATTTCGACTGCGGGTCCGTCACCTGCAAGGGCAGCACGCGTTCGAGAATCCGCAGGGCGCGGACCAGCCGCTCGGGCGAGCCCTCTTCGAGCAGGTAAAGCGCATATTCGAGGGATTCCCGCGTCGGATGCACGGTGCGCTCGCGCATCTTCGTGTGGTAGCGGTACTGCGGGCCCAGCAGCAGCCGCAGCATGGAGTATTCGGCGTCGAAGCGCTGGTCGCGCGCCTCCACCGCCTTGCGGATCAGCAGCCGGTCGAGCTCCGGCGGCCAGCCCTCAGCCTTCGGCGGGGCAGGCCGGCAGGCGGCCAGTCCGAGCGGGCAAGCGAGCAGAGTCCGGCGCCGGATCGGGTCCATCAGGAGAGAGCATATCAGCCGCGCTCAGCGGTCGCGATCCGCCACCAGGTCGGTGGCCGCGGCCAGCGCCGACCGCGCCGGCGTGTCCGGGAACTGCTCGAGCAGCGAGCGGGCCCTCGAGGTGAATTCGAACGCGCGGGCGCGAGCCCGTTCAATGCCGCCGTGCCGCAACAAAAGGGCCCGGATCTGTTCGAAGCTCGCGCGCGTGTAGGCCCGGTCGGCGAGCACCGTTTCCACCAGCGCGCGCTCCTCCGCCGAGGCGGTCTCGAGCGCATAGCACAGCGGCAGGGTCACCTTGCCCTCGCGCAGGTCGTTGCCGGTCGGCTTGCCGAGCACGGACTCCCGCGCGGTGAAGTCGAGGATGTCGTCCACGATCTGGAACGCCATGCCGAGGTTCCAGCCGAACTCGCTCAGCACGGCCTGCTCATGCTCCGAGGCGCCGCCCGCAATGCCGCCCAGCCGCGTGCAGGCGGCGAAGAGGCTCGCCGTCTTGTGGTCGATCAGCTCCAGCGCGTCCGCCTCGCTGATGTCGATGCGGCCCAGCCGCTCCAGCTGCAACAACTCGCCGTCCACCATGCGTTGCGTGAGGGTGATGAGCAGGTCGAGGATTTCAAACCGCCGCAGCCGCAGCGCGATCTGGAACGCCTGCATGTAAAGCCAGTCCCCGGCCAGCACGGAGATCTGGTTGCCCCAGACGACGTTGGCCGAACTCTTGCCGCGCCGCGTCTTGGCGTCGTCGATCACATCGTCGTGGACCAGCGTCGCGGTGTGGATCAGCTCGACGACCGCCGCCAGCTGGATCGCCTCCGGCGAGGGTTCGCGGAACAGGCGGCAGCTCACCAGCAGCAGGATCGGGCGCAGCCGCTTGCCGCCATTGCCTTGCAGATACCGCGCAATGGCCGAAACCGCATCCACGCTGCCGATCGACTCCAGCCGGAATACCGACTCCACCTGCTTCAGGTCATCGGCCACCAGCGCCGTCAGTTCGCGAGCAGTAAGGGCCAGGCCCAGCTTTCCGGCAGGCATCGAATGCATCAAGTTTAACGTTTCGTTGCGGTTCCCTGCAAACACAGGCGGCTCCAGTTTTCCGTTGTCAGCCGGGCGATCTCTTCGAGGCTCGCCCCGCGCAGTGCGGCCACCGCGCGGGCGGTCTCCACCACCCAGGCCGGCTCGTTCCGCTTTCCCCGGTGCGGCACAGGCGCCAGGTACGGCGCGTCGGTTTCCACCAGCAGGCGGTCCGGAGGCACGATCTTTGCCGCCTCGCGCACCTCCTCCGCCCGCGGAAAGGTCACAATGCCGGAAAAACTCACATAAAAGCCCAGCTCCAGCGCCTGTTCGGCCTCCCGCGGCCCGCCGGAAAAACAGTGAAAGACGCCGCCGAGCTCCGCCGGCCAGTGGCGCCGGATCAGCTCCACCGTGTCCTGCCAGGCCTCGCGCGTGTGGATCACCACGGGCAGCCGCGCTTCTCTTGCCAGTTCCAGTTGGCGGACGAAGACGGCCCGCTGCACTTCGGGCGGAGAGAAATTGTAGTGGTAGTCGAGCCCGACCTCGCCGACCGCAACCACTTTCGGGTGCGCTGCCAGCGCCGCCAGCTCGGCCCACGTGTTTTCGCCGGCCTTTGCCGCATCGTGTGGGTGCACGCCCACGGTGGCGTCAATGAACGGATAGCGCTCGGCGAGCCGGATGCCGGCCTCGAGGTCCGGCGGGCCTTCGCCGGTGCCGATGGCGGTCAGGCGCTCGACGCCGGCGGCGCGGGCGCGCTCGATGCAGGCCTCGCGGTCGGCGTCGAAGGCCCGCGCGTCCAGATGGCAATGGGTATCCGTCAGCCCGAGCGTCATTTCAGTCTCGCCCCGGCGGGGACGTCCTCCCAGGGGCCCACCAGCACCGGCGGCCCGTTTTCGAGCGACGCGGCCACAATCATGCCCTGCGACACCAGCCCGCGCAGCTTGCGCGGCGCTAGATTGGCCACGATGACCACTTTCTTCCCGATCAGCTGTTCCGGCGCATATTGTTGCGCGATGCCCGCGACGATGGTGCGCGGCTTTTCCTCGGCGACGTCCACGGTGAGCTGGAGCAGCTTGTCGGCGCCCTTCACGCGCTCGGCGGCGAGCACCTTGGCCACGCGCAGATCCACGCGCGCGAAATCCTCGATGCTGATCTCGGGCTCGAGCGGGGGCACGCCCTCCGGCCTCTGCCACGCCGGCGCGGCCGCCTTGCCGAGCAACGCATCGATCCTGGCTGCCTCGGCCTCGTCGATTGCCTCGATCTTCGCGATCGTTTTCGCCATGTCGAGCCGCGGGAACACAGCTTCCACCTCGCCGACCGCCTGGTCTTTCTCGAGACCGCCCCATGCCAGCCGGTCGACCCTCTCACTTTCCACGATGCCGCGCATGCCGAGTTGCGACCAGATTTTCTGCGCCGCCTCCGGCATGACCGGCGCCAGCAGCACGGCGGCGATGCGGATCACCTCGGCGGCCGTCGACAGGATCGTGTCGAGCTTCGCCTGGCTTTCCGGGTCCTCCCGCTTGGCCAGCACCCACGGCTGATAGGCGACGATAGCCTTGTCCACCGCGCCCAGCAGGCTCCAGAGCTGCTCGAGGCCCCGGTGGAACTCGAAGGCGTCGAACGATGCCCGCCAGCCGCGGATCGTCTCTTCCGCCTGGGCCCGGATGGCTTCGTCCGGGGCGCCCGCGGGGATGCGGCCGCCGCGGTACTGCCGGATCATCGTCAGCGTACGCGACACCAGGTTGCCGAGCCCGTTGGCCAGGTCCGCGTTCAGCCGCGTCACCAGCGCGTCGTAGCTGAAATTGCCGTCCTGACCGAAGGGGATTTCGCGCAGAAGGAAGTAGCGCAGCCCGTCGGCGCCGATCACCTGCCGCAGCGGCTCCGGGCGCACCACGTTGCCGCGCGACTTCGACATCTTCACCGAATCCTTGAGGATCCAGCCGTGCGCCACGATCCGCCGCGGCAGAGGCAGGTCCGCCGCCATCAGGAACGCGGGCCAGTAAATGGCGTGGAAGCGCAGGATGTCCTTGCCAATCAGATGCACGTCGGCCGGCCACCAGTCCTCGTCGCGCACCGCGGTCAGGTAGCTGATGAGCGCGTCGAACCACACGTAGAAGACGTGATGGCCTTCCACCGGCACCGGAATGCCCCATTGCAGGTTCGACCGCGTGATCGACAGGTCGCGCAGCCCGCCTTTGACGAACGAAACGATCTCGTTCATCCGGTATTGCGGCACGACAAAATCCGGCTGCTTTTCGTACAGCTCGAGCAGCGGTTTTTCAAACGCGGACAGCTTGAAGAAATAGTTCTCCTCGGTGACCGTCTCGGTGGGCCGCTGGCAGTCCGGGCAGGGATCGCCCGGCTGCGCGTCGTTGACGTAGAGCTCGCAGTTGAAGCAGTACTGTCCGGTGTAGGCGCCCTTTTCGATGTAGCCGTTGGCGCGGCAGCGCTCGAACAGCCAGCGCACGGTTTCGTGGTGCCGGGGGTCGGAGGTGCGGATGAAGCGGTAAGGGATGCCGAAAAGGTCCCACTCGCGCCGGAACTCCGCCGCCAGCTCGGTGGAGAAGTCGTAGGGCGTCTGGCCCTTCCTGCGCGCCGCGCGCTCCACGTTCTGGCTGTGCTCGTCGCTTCCTGTGACCAGCAGCGTGCGCCTGCCGTGCATCGCCTGGTAGCGCCGGATGGCGTCGGCGGCCAGCGTGCAGTACACGGTGCCCAGGTGGGGCGCCGAATTCACGTAATAAATCGGTGTTGTGATGTAGAATTTTTCGCTCATTGCGAATTCCTGAAGGCCGCAATTGCGGCCGCATAAATCTCCTTGGCCGGCTTGCCGCAGGCCGCGGCCAGCCGCCGGCAATCCTCGAATTCCGGCGCGCTGCCCGCGGGCGTCACCTTCATCCGCACCTTGCCGTAGGGCGTCTCCACTTCCACGTGCGAGCGCGGCTGCACCCGCCGCTCGGCCTGCCAGAAGCGGAGGCCGATGGTCGTCGTTTCCTCGAACAGCAGCGACGCCAGCCGCTCCTGGTCCTCCGGCCTCGCCAGCACGCCCAGCCGCACGCCCGGCCGCTGCTTCTTCATATAAACCGGTTCCAGCGTCACGTCCAGCGCCCCGGCCTCCAGCAGGCGCTCCATTGCGTGGCCGAGCAGCTCGGGCGTCGCGTCGTCGATGTTGGCTTCGATCACGGAGACCAGCGCGGCCTCCCGCGCCGTGCCGGCCTCGCCCACCAACACCCGCAGAACGTTGGCCATCGCGGGGAAATCCTTCGTGCCGGCGCCGAAGCCCGCGCGCTCGATCACCATCGGCGGCATCGGGCCGAAGCTCTCGCACAGCGCCGCCAGGATGGCCGCGCCGGTCGGGGTGGTGAGCTCCGTTTCCGGGCCCCGCGCATAGACCGGCACGCCTTTCAGCAGCAGCGCCGTGGCCGGAGTGGGCACGGGCATCACGCCGTGGTCGGCCTCCACCGTGCCGCTGCCGGTGTTCACCTTCGAGGCGTACACCCGATCGACGCCCAGCAGGTCCAGCGCCTGGCAGGCGCCGGCGATGTCGCAGATGGAGTCAACGGCGCCGACTTCGTGGAAATGCACCTTCTCGATCGGCACGCCATGCACCTCGGCTTCCGCCGCCCCCAATGTTTCAAACACTTTCACCGCGTTCTGTTTGGCCCGGGCGGCGAGCCGGCTGCCCTCGATCATCTTCACGATGTGCGGCAGGTGGCGGTGCTTCTTCTGGTCCTCGTGCTCGACGATGAACCGGGTGGCGAGGATGCCCTTGCGCTTCACCTTCTCGGCGCGGAAGCGCGCTCCGGTGCCGAGCGAATCGAGCGCCTCGAACAGGGGCTGCGTCTCGGCGCCCGCGTCGATGAGGGCGGCCACGGTCATGTCTCCGGCGATGCCGGAAAAGGCGTCAAAATAGGCGATCTTCATGATTCGATGATCTTCGGCAGGATCTCGCCCGAAGGCCCCTTCAGGCAGAGATCCGCCTCGCCGCTCAGCGGCGTTGCCTCCGTGTTGATCTCGATGATGCGCGCCCCGTGGCGTTTGGCGAGCGGCGCCAGCGAGGCTGCGGGGTAGACCACCGCGCTGGTGCCCGCCACGATCAGCACGTCGCACGTCCGCGCGGCCTCCTCGGCCTGCTCCCAGGTGCGCGCGGGCAGCGGCTCGCCGAACCAGACCACGCCGGGCCGCAGCAGGCCGCCGCAGGCGGCGCACCGCGGCGGCAGCTCCGGCAAGGGCACGCGGAAGTCCGACCGCACGTCGCCGCACGCCGTGCACAGCGTCCACCAGATGTCGCCGTGCAGCTTCAGCACGCGCTCCGAACCGGCGCGGTTGTGCAGCCCGTCCACGTTCTGGGTGATCAGCGCGAAACGGTCGCCCATTCGCCGCTCGAGCTGCGCCAGAGCATAATGGCCCAGGTTTGGTTTGGCGTCCCGGATCAGGCCGCGCCGCCAGTCGTACCATTCCCACACGGTCTTCGGGTCGCGCGCGAACGCCTCGGGCGTTGCCAGGTCCTCGGCGCGGAAATTGCGCCACAGCCCTCCGGCGCCGCGAAAGGTGGGGATGCCGCTTTCGGCGGAGATGCCCGCGCCGGTGAGCGCGGCGGCGCGGGAAGCCGCGCGGAGCCACTCGCGGGCTGTCTCGATGGCGCTGTCGGGGGTCAAATCTCATTATGCCCCGCGGCCTTCCGCGCCCGCAGCGCCGCAGACAGCTGCGGTCATGGCGAAGCGGGTGGCGGAGGGGCCCGCGCCGCAACCGCGGGTGAGACTCCCGCGCCGCGCTACGCTGGAAGGGATGCCGACGCGGCGGCGCTTTCTTTTCGCTCTGTTTGTCCCGGTCCTGTTGCTCGCCGCCGTGTGGGCGGGCCGCTGGCGCCTGCTCGCGCTGGCCGGAACGCTCCTGGTTCAGGCCGATTCGCCCCAGCGCGCCGGCCTCATCTTCCTGCTGAACGGCGACCTTGACACCCGGCCGGCCGCCGCGGCCGATCTGTGGAAGAAAGGCTTCGCGCCGCAAATCGCGATTGCGCGCAGCGAATCCTCGCGTGCCGTCCAGATGGGCCTCGTGCCGAATGTGACCGATCTCGGCATTGCGATGCTCGAGAAGCTCGGCGTGCCCCGTCCCGCCATCGTCGAGATTCCGTTCCCGGGCGGCGTCACCAGCACGCTCGACGAGGCCCGCGCGCTGCGGAATCACCTCGAGGCCCGCCCCGCGCCCTCGGTGCTGGTGGTGACCAATGCCATCCACACCCGCCGGTGCCGCAGGATTTTCTCCAGAATATTTCGCGACCGGTCGGTGAAATTTCTCTATATTGCGGTTCCGGACCGGCGTTATCGGGTAGAGACATGGTGGGAAAACGAGCACGGATTTCTCGGCGTTTACAATGAATGGCTGAAAGTTTTCTACTATTGGTGGCGTTATTGAAGCGGAAATCAGGAACGCAGAAGCGGCAACTCTGCAACGTCCTGCCGGCCTTGCCATGGCTGCGGCTGCGCGGCCCGTTTTGTGCCGGATTGCCGGCGGCACGGAGGCGGTCATGACAGCAGGTCAGGCGACGTCGGAGCCTTCGCCCGCGCCGGCGGGTCCGTTCGGCCGCGGCCGCCGCCTGATCGTGACGCTTGCAGGGCTGGCGCTTGCAGGCATTCTGCTCGGCTGGTGGCAGGCGCGTTCCATGCGCAAGCTCGTCCGCGCGCCCCTGGCCACCGTGGCCGTCATGCCGTTCGCCTCATCCTCTCCGGAGGGCGCTGCCGCGGCCCGCAGCTTGCGCCTCCGCCTCGGCGGGCTGCCAGGCGTGGCGGTGATCCCCGAAGAGGCGCTCGCCCCTTACGCCGGCCGCGGCGCGGCGGCCGAGGAAGCCGCCGCCCGGCTGGGCGCCTCCATTGTCGTCGAAGGCGATGCGCTCGAGCGCGAGGGAAGCTGGCTGGTCTCGGTCCGTGTGGCCAGTGTCGCCCGCGGCAGGGAGCTTTGGAGCGGCCGCGCCGTTTGCAAGGGGGAAGAACCTTCCGGCTGCACGGAGCCTCTTGTTCGCGGCATTGCCGCCGCATTGCGCGTGCCTTACGTGCCTCCGCCGCAGCCCTGACAGTCAAGGCGCGCCGGGGAGGCGTTGGCGGAACCCGCGCCAGGGGAGGCCATGTTCGGCGGCGCGGCGGCCGGCGATGCGCGAAAGCGCTGCGGGCGTCAACGTATCGGGGCTTTCTGGAGCACGGCGGGAGCGCGCGGGCCGTCCATCTTCAGCACGCGCGCGGGCGGGCCGGCGAACAGCGCCACCCAGGCCAGCAGGCTGAGCGCGGCGGCGAACGTCACGCCGAATACATAAAGCACATTGCGCCCGATGCGGTTGCGCCCCGCGTCGATCGAATTGATTTGGGCAATGAGACGCTCGATGGCGCGTCTCTCCTGTTCAGCGCTGATTTGCATCCCCTCGGCGCCTCCGTCCTTTCTTTCAGGATGCGGCAAGGCGGCTCCGGCTGCAAGCAGCGGCGCCCGCGCCGGGATAGAATGCCCGCGAGGAGACCGTCATGGAACTCAACCGGAGACAGTTGCTGGCGGCGGCGCCCGGGCTGGCCGCGCGGGCCTCGCAGGCAAAGGACCGCATTTCCCTGGCGCAGTGGTCGTTCAACCGCAGCTTCCGCGCGGGCGTGTGGAAGAACCTCGACATGCCCCGGATCGTCCGGGAAAAGGCGGGCCTGGATGCGCTCGAATTCGTCAACCAGTTTTTCGAAAACCCGACGCTTGGTTATTTGCGGCGGCTGAAGAGGAGCCTGTCCGACGCCGGCGTGACGCCCGTGCTGATCATGGTGGACGACGAAGACCCCACCGCCGGGACGGACGCCGCCGAGCGGCGCGCCGCGGCGGTGGCCCACCGCAAGTGGGTGGACATCGCGCACTATCTCGGCTGCCACGCCATCCGCTGCAACATGCGGGGCGGGGAAGCGGACTGGCGCAAGGACCCTGGCCTGGTGGCGCGCGCAGCGGAGACCTTCCGCGACCTGCTGGCGTATGCCCGCGGGTCGGGCATCCGGATCCTGATCGAGAACCACGGCGGCGCTTCCTCCGACCCTGACGTGCTGGTGCAGTTGATGAAGGAGGTCAACGACCCGCAGTTCGGGCTTCTGCTCGATCTGGGCAACTGGAACAAGGGCGACGACCAGTACGAGGCGGTCCGCAAGACGCTGCCGTGGGCGCGCGGCATCAGCGTGAAAGACGTGCCGGGGTGGGATCTCGAAAAGAAGCTGCGCATGTGCATGGCCAGCGGCTTCCACGGCTTCTGGGGCATCGAAAGCGGCGCGCGCCCCGCCGAGGGCGCCTCGCCGGCGGAGATCTTCGAGGCCGAGCTGGCGGCGGTGCTCCGGATGAAGGCCGTGCTCGAGCGGGTGGTGCTCGGCCGCGGCTGAGCCGCCGATTCAGGCTTTCGGACGCAGGACGAGAAACAGGGACGGGGGACGGCGGGCGGGCGGGGCGACAAAATCCTCCCAGGCGCCGCGCGCCTGATCGAGCAGCTGCCGCGCCGGCGCAGGACTCCAGCCGTTGAGCGAGTCGATGAGCCGCACCTCGCCCCACGCCTCGCCTTCGGCGTTGACAGCCGAAGGCACGGTGGAGGAGACGGCGAGCAACAGGTCGCCCGGGGCGAACTCCGTTTCCGCTTCTTCGCAACGGAAGCTGTCTTCGGCGGCCAGCGGCGGGCCGGTGTGCCGCAAGCGCAGCACCTGCGCGCCTTCCATCGTTCGGCGGAACAGAAACGGGGGCAGGAAGCCCGCGTTGATGTAATGCAGGCGGCGCTCGCCGCAGCGGTACAGCGCCAGGAACAGGCGCACGCGGGGCCAGCCGGCGCCGGGGGCTTCGAGCGCGCGGCGCGTGGAGGCGGCCAGTTCGGCCAGGTCTTCGTGGTAGGCGCGCGCGCGCGTGCGCAACAGCGCCTGAAGCTGGACGAGGCGGATGGCCGCTTCTTCAAAGCCCGCTTCCATTTCCACGGCCGCGAAGGCCGCGGCGCGGCCGGGCAAGGGGATGGAGTCGAAAAACACGCGGCATTCGTCGCGGTTGTCCGCCGCGCCGGCGCAGTCGAGATCCGGTAGCTCCACCGGGTCGGGCGGCTGAAGCGCGGACAGGGCGAGCCGGATCGCGGCGTGGCGCGCCTGGGCGCGGGCTTCCGCTTCCGCCTTGCGGGCGAGCTCGGCCGCAGCGGCAGCAGAGGCCAGCATCAGCTGCGCGGCGAGACAGAACTTCTCGAGAAATGCATAGTGATGCGGGCCGTAAATCACGCCGCCCTCCAGGGCGCCCAGAAGAAAGAAGCCGTCCAGCGCGCCGCCGCGCACAAGCGGGACGGCCAACACGGCCCCGAGCGATTCCAGCTGCGCCTCCTCGAGCGATGCTTCCGCCGCAGGGGCGGGCACAAGCAGACGCACGCGATTGTCGGGTGCCGTCAGTGGAAGCGGCAGGCCGGACGGCCGCAGGGCCAGCGCGGCGGGCAATGCGCCTGCACGCGGCCAAAGCGGCTCTTCCGCGCCCGCCGCCGGCCAGGCGGCCTTGCGCCGGAAGCCATCCGCGGCGGCCTCGTACCACAGCACGCGGGAGCAGCGCAGATGGTTTTGCAGGATGCGGCAGACGGCGAGGGCGGGGTCGTCCTGCTCGAGGATCCGCGCCAGCTCCGCCAGTGCCAGCTCCGTGCGGCCCTGCCACTCGCGAGCCAGGGCAGAGCGGCGCAGGGCGCTGTCACGAACGGCGCGCCAGCTGAAATCGGCGACCAGCCAGGCGACGACGGCGCCGGAGAACCCCGCGGCCAGGCGCACGGGAAGCGTCTCCCCGGCGCTCGCCGCAAACAGAAGCACGGCGGCCAAAATCGCCAGGCCGGCGGCGAGCAGCGGGCGCAGCCGCGGACGCGCGGGCGGCGTGTGCCGCGTCCAGCCCAGCCGGAGATGCACCCGAAGCGCGCGCGGCGCGAGCCACGCCGCGGCGGCCAGCAGAATGAAAACGACACTGACGGGGAGCCACAGCAGCAGGGGGAACCATTCGAGCCAGTCTGTCATTGCGGCTCAGCGGCGGAACTCCAGAAAATACTGGTATTCAAGAAACCCGTGCCGGCGCGCGAGGCGGAAGCCCGCGGCCGCGAGCTCTTCGACGACTTCCTCCTCCGAAAGCTTTTCGGCGGGCGGCGGCCCCACGGGCAGAGGCCGCTTGTGGAAGTCGATGACGACGATGCGGCCCCCGGGCTTGAGCGCCTGCGCCAGGCGCCGGTAATAGGCGGGCCGGTTTTCAATGTGGTGAAGGACGTTGCAGAAGAAGATGGTGTCGACGGCCGCAGCCGGCAGCTTCGGTTCATCGGGGGCGGCAAGCACCGTCATTACGTTGGGGAGCGAGAGGGCGGCGATCTGGTCCAGCAGCCCCCGGTTCACATCGACGGCGTACACCCGCGCGGCGCGGGCGGCGAAACGGCGGGTGAAATAGCCGGTGCCCGCGCCAATGTCGGCGATGACTTCACCGCTGCGGATGTCGAGGGCGGCGACGACCTCATCCGGCTTCTGCCATGCGGCGCGTCCCGGCTGCTCGAGCGCACGCGCCAGACCGCGGCCCCCGCCGCGGCCGTGGCCGCGGTGCTGCTGCTCCTGCCCGAGGCCCGCCGGGGCGAGCAGGGCGAGGAGCGCGAGGCTAATCCGCAAGAGCACTGTGCTTCCTCCCGAAAGCGAAGTAAATCACAATGCCGGCGATCGACCAGCCGACGAAGCGCACCCAGGTCTCCAGCGGGAGCGCCATCATCAGCACCAGGCACGTCAGCATGGACAGCACGGGGAACACCGGGCCGAACGGCACGCGGAACGCGCCGGGGCGGGCCGGCCGGATGCGGCGCAGGATGAGGACGCCCGCCGAGACGACGAAGAAGGCGAACAGCGTGCCGATGGAGGAAAGGTCGGCGAACGTGCCCACATCCCACACGCCCGAGGGGATGGCCACGGCGAAGCCGGCGATCCAGGTGGAGACGTGCGGCGTGCGGTGCACCGGGTGGATGCGCGAGAAAAACTTCGGCAGCAGCCCGTCGCGCGACATGGCGAACCACACGCGCGCCTGCCCGTACTGAAAAACGAGCAGCGAGCTGACCATGCCGCCGAGCGCGCCGATGTCGATCCACTTCCACAGCGTGTTCATGCCGAGGTTCTTGAGCGCGCCCACGATGGGGGCGGCGTTGTTCAGCGTGCTCCAGTGCGCGATGCCGGTCAGCACGATGGCCACGCCGATGTACAGCAGCCCGCAGACGACGAGGGTGCCGATGATGCCGATGGGCAGGTCGCGCTGCGGGTTCTTGCACTCCTCGGCGGCCGTGGAGACCGAGTCGAAGCCGATGTAGGTGAAGAACACGATGGCCGCGCCGGTGAGTACGCCGGTAAAGCCGTTGGGCATGAAGGGGCGGTAGTTGGAGGGGTCGATGGCGCGCGCCGCGCCGATGATGAACACAAGAATGGCGGCAATCTTGACGAGCACCATGATGTCGTTGGCGCGGGCGCTTTCCTTGATCCCGTAGACCAGCAGCCAGGTCAGCCCCATTACGATGAGAAAGCCGGGCAGGTTGAACCATGCGCCGGTGAATTCCCCGCCCTGGATGGCGGGCGTGGTGAGCGCCTTCGGCAAGTGAATGCCGAAGACCCCTTCCAGCATGTGGGTGACATGGGCCGAGAACCCCACCGCCACGGCCATGTTCGACACCGCATACTCCAGCACAAGGTTCCAGCCAATCATCCAGGCGGTGAACTCGCCGAGCGTGGCGTACGCGTAAGTGTAAGCCGACCCCGCCACCGGGATGGCGCACGCCATCTCCGCATAGCACAGGGCCGCGAAGCTGCACACGATGGCGGTGAGCAGGAACGAAAGCGCGACGGCCGGGCCGGCGCCGGGGCGTCCGAAAGTGAAGCTCGAGTTGCCGCCCTGAAGGATCAGGTCGAGCAGCGGCACGTGCAGCAGCGATTCGTACGTGCGCACCTCGCCCGCGGCGGCCGTGCCGGTGAGGATGAAGATGCCCGAGCCGATCACCGCGCCGATGCCGAGCGCCATCAGCGACAACGGCCCCAGCGTGCGCTGGAGCCGCTTGTCGGGCTCTTCGGCGGCGGCGATCAGCTCGGGGATGCTTTTCGTGCGGAACAGCGATTTCACACGGCGCCTCTTCCTGCACAGACGAGCCGGGCGGAACGCTCGGGCGCGTTCCTCCCCATGGGCCCGGCGCGTCAGCGCTTGCGCTGGCCCTTGGCCATCTTCTTCACTTTTTTCTTCTTCGAGCCGCGCTCGTAGTCGCGGGGCTTGAGCGGGTTCTTCAGCTCGGCCTCCTTGCGGGCCTTGCGCTTGAGCGCCTTCCGTTCGGCGCGGTCGGTGATGTTTTTCGTGTTCATTCCGTCGTTTCCTCTGAAGTGTACAAGAAATCAGTCCTCGGTCTGGAGCCCGGCGTAACGGGCCACGAGTTTCTTCAGGCCGTGGCCGGGAAAACTTACCGTCAGTTTGGCCTCGTCGCCCTCGCCTTCCTTGCGGACCACGGTGCCGCGGCCGTAGCGGGGATGCACCACGCTGGCGCCCGGCCGGAGGCCACGCCCGGCCGGCTGTTTTCCCGGGGCGGGCGCGGCGGGTTTGGCAGGCGCGGGCGCGGGCCGCGCGGCCTGGGGCGCCGGGGCCGGCGCGGCCGGCGGGACGGCGGGGCCGCGCATGCCTCGGTCGGCGAAGAACCGGGCGATGTGGTCGATCGAGTTCACCGTCTTGCCCGTGTAGGCGTGGCGCGCGGCGGCTTCGCGCACGGCCGCCCGCTCGCCGAACAGGTCCAGCGCGCCCGGCACGCCGCGGGGCTCGTGGAGAACCTCGAGCAGGCGCGCGGGAATCTCGTCGAGAAAACGCGACGGCTGGCACGGCTCGAGCGGCGCGCCGCCGTACTTGCGGCGGTAGCGCGCGCTGGTGAGATAGAGGCGGCGCATGGCGCGCGTCATCGCCACATAACAGAGGCGGCGCTCCTCTTCGAGCATCGCCTCGTCATTGATGGACCGCGAATGGGGGAACAGCCCCTCCTCCATGCCGGCGATGAACACCACGGGAAACTCCAGCCCCTTCGCGTTGTGCATGGTGAGCAGCGAGACGCGGGCGTTTTCGTCGATGTCGTCGGCATCGGAGACCAGCGCCGCGGTGTCCAGGAATTCCTGGAGCGAATCACCGCGGTCGGCGGCGTCGGCGGCGGCGGAGACGAGTTCCTCGAGGTTGCCGAGCCGCGACTCGGACTCGGGCGTGCCCTCGGCCTCGAGCATTTGCCGGTATCCGGTGCGTTCAAGCACCAGGGCGATGAGTTCGTGCGGAGGCAGCACCTGCGCCGCCTCGCGCAGTTCCTCGATCAGGCGCGCGAAGGCGGCCAGCGCGGCTTCGGCGCGGGCGCCCAGGGCGTGCTGCCCGATGGCCCGGTGGATGGCCTCCCACAGGCTCAGCCTTTCCCGGGCCGCGATGGCCTCCAGATGCTCTGCCGTCGTCTTTCCGATGCCGCGTGCCGGGACGTTGAGAATCCGCAGCAGCGCGATGTCGTCGCGCGGGTTCAGCACCAGATGGAGGTAGGCGAGGATGTCCTTGACCTCGGCGCGCTGGTAGAAGGAAAAGCCTCCCACCACCTTGTAGGGCAGCGAATAGCGCCGTAGCGCTTCCTCGATCTGGCGCGACTGGAAATTCGTGCGGTAAAGGACGGCGACGCGGGACTGCGGGTCGGCGGCGAGGATCTTGCGGATGGTGTCGGCGATGAACAGCGCCTCCTGCTCGCCGTCCTCGGCCTCGAAATAGCAGACTGGGTCGCCCTCCGGGCCGTCGGTCCAGAGGGTCTTGCCCTTGCGGGCCGTGTTGTGGGCCACGACGCTGGAGGCGGCCTCGAGGATGGTTTTCGTCGAGCGGTAGTTCTGCTCCAGGCGGATGACGGCGGCGCCGGGGAAGTCGCGTTCAAAATCGAGAATGTTGCGGATGTCGGCGCCGCGCCAGCCGTAAATGGACTGGTCCTCGTCGCCGACGACGGCGACGTTGTTGTGGGCCTGCGACAACAGCCGCATCAGCTCGTACTGCGGGCGGTTGGTGTCCTGGTACTCGTCGATCATGAGGAACTCGATGCGGCGGTTCCAGAGATCGCGGACGGCGTCGTCGTGGCGCAGCAGGCGGACGGCCTCGAGCAGCAGGTCGTCGAAATCCAGCGCATTGGCGGCCTCGAGCGCGCGCTGGTAGTGTTCGTAGATGGCCGCCAGGCGCATCGCGTTCGGATCGGCCGAAGCCCGGTAGAGGTCCTCCGGGGACAGCTTCTGGTTCTTGGCCTGGCTGATGCGCGACAGCGCGGCGCGCGGCTGCAACGCCTTGTCGTCCAGCCCGAGCTTCTTGCAGACCTGCTTGAGCAGGGCGAGCTGGTCGGCATCGTCGTAGATGTGAAACGAGGTGGTGAACCCCGGACGCAGCTCGGCCAGCGAGGCGCCGTCGCGCCGCAACAGGCGGACGCAGAAGGAGTGGAACGTGGAGACGACCGGGCCGGAGGAAGAAGGCAGCCCCCCGAGCAGGCGCAGAACGCGCTCGCGCATCTCGCCGGCGGCCTTGTTGGTGAAGGTGACGGCAAGGATCGACGGCCCGTATACCCGGTGGCAGGCGATGAGATGAGCGATGCGGTGCGTGATCACGCGCGTCTTGCCGCTGCCGGCGCCGGCAAGGATCAGCAGCGGGCCTTCCACGTGTTCGACCGCACGGCGCTGCTCGGGATTCAGACCGGAGAGGAAATCCATTATGAGGGGCTAAGTGCCAATTTTACCATGCGGGTACGATAGAAGACGAGGGTGGACGCGATTGTTGTAACCTGTGGACGAGCCAGGCGCGCCTTTGCCTGTAGGAAGGTAAAGAAATGTAAATCGCGCCCGGGCCGCGAAGGGCATGCTGGTCGACAACGACATCGTGGAGCGGGCGCAAGCCGGCGACGGCCAGGCCTTCAACCAGATCGTCCAGGCCTACCGGCGGCGGATCTTTGGAACGGTGTCGCGGCTGATCGGGCGGCCGGAGGATGTCGAGGATGTCGCCCAGGAGGTGTTCATCCGGCTGTATTATTCTCTGGATCAGCTCCGCAGCCCGGAGGTGTTCGAGCCGTGGCTGTACCGGTTGACGGTGAACGCGGCGCTCGATTACCTGAGAAAGCGCCGGAAGCGAAAGTCCGAGGCGAGAGTCGCCGATTTAAGCGAGCAGCAGGTCATGATGGCTGATGCGGCGGCGGGATCGAAGATCGAGCTCGAGGCCAGGGAACGGGCGCGCGTGCGCGAGTTCGTCGATTCGCTGTTGAGCGAAGTTTCCGAGGAGGACCGCCTCCTTCTGACGCTGAAGGAAGTGGAGGGCCTGTCGCTGAAAGAGCTGGAGAAGATTTACCGGGTGAACGAAAACGCCCTGAAAGTGCGGCTTTTCCGCGCGCGCCAGCGCGTGTTGCGGGCCTACGCGGCGCGGCGTGCGGAAGAAGAAGCCCGGAAAGGAAAAAGCGATGACCGGCGAGAATCGTGAACTGGACCAGGAGCTGGACCGGCTGCTGGCCGCCTACCGGCAGGCGTGCGAGCCGCCCGAGCCGCGGCCGGATTTCATGCCGCGGCTGTGGGAGCGGATCGAGGCGGCCCAGGGCTGGACCGAGCGGCTCTGGAGGTGGGCCAGCGGGCTGGCGGCAGCGGCAGCGGCGGCGAGCGTGCTGCTCCTGGCATTGCAGATGATCCAGCGCCCGGCGGCCGACTTCTACTCGGCCACTTATGTGGACGCCTTGTTGGCGCAGACGGAGACCGAGCTGGCGCCCGTGGAGGTGGCCGGGCTGCCAGTCGACGAGTTTACGCCGGCGGAGCACCCGGAGCAATGAAGCGTTCCACTCTCACCGTTGCCTTGAGCCTGCTGGCGGTGTTCGCCAGCGGCATCGTGGTCGGCGTCGTCGGCGACCGTTATTTCGCCCAGCCGCAACGGGCGGCGCAACGGGGCCCGCGCTCGCCGGACGAATACCGGCGCGCTTACGTCGAGGAGATGAGCAAGCGGTTGAAACTCACCCCGGGGCAATTGAATCAGCTCAACCAGATCCTCGACGAAACCCGCGAGCAGTTCCGGCAACTGCGCGAGAAGCAGCGGCCGGAGGTGCGGGCATTGCAGGAAAAGCAGACCGAGCGCATCAATGCCATTCTTACGCCGGAGCAGCGGGAAGAATACGCCCGCATGCGCAAGGAGCGGGAGGAGAAGAGGAAGCGGGAAGAGAAAGAGCGCGGCCACTGAAAGCCGCGCTCATGCCGTGCCCGGGGAATGCGCGGGTCAGTTTTCGCCGGCCTTGTTGTTTTGCCGGTCGGCGCGCTCCTTCTTGATCGCTGCCGAGCGCTGGAGTTTCCGCTGGAAGCGGTCGATGCGGCCTTCGGTGTCGACGAGCTTCTGGCGCCCGGTGAAAAACGGGTGGCAGTGCGAGCAGATTTCCACGCGGATGTCGCCCTTGTGCGTCGAGCGGGTCTTGAACGTGTAGCCGCAGGCGCAAATGACGTTCACTTCTTCGTAGGCGGGGTGGATTCCGGCTTTCATTGTGTCGGGGAAACCTCTTGGCTTTCCCCAGTATAGCAAAGCGCCTGAAAGGCGCGGGCAAGCAAAAGCCCCGCGGCCGGACTCCGGCGGCGGGGCTTTCGGTAGCCTGTAGGTCAACAGGCCTGCGGCCTGTTTGGGTAGCGCTCGGTGGCTGGGATCCGGTCCACTCCCTCCGCCGGCCGCGTTGGGCCCTGGTGGCGGGTGGCACGGAAACCAGGAGCGAACCTATCCGCTGACCACCTCGCGCAAACGCTTACTACCAGAACTCATATCGACTGGACCACCTCCTTTCTTCCGTGATGGCCCGATCATACGGGAATCCGGCGAAAATGTCAACAGAAAAGTCGCACGGCATACGATATGCAGTTGTCCCCGGTCCGCCGACCCTATATTTGGCCCTGCCGTGGACGATCCGGGCCAAGCAGGGACTCAGAACCAATCCGGGGGCACTTGCCGAACCTGCCGTACTATGCGCTCGCCGGATCTCAAGGGACGTGCCTCCAGAGGGAACTGCTTCCCTTCATTCCAGGACACTCCGTACAGGGGCAGGTCGCCGTCACGAACCACATAGCGGCCTGCCTGAAACTCTCTGACCCGATTCATGGAATCCATTACCACCGGGGAGCCTGCCAGCGCACGGATCCTGAATTGTGCAGAAGCAGGTTCGTAGTTGCCGTAGTCAAAACAATGGCCGATGCAGGCGCGGGAAATCATGTGGTTGACCGGATTTCGCCCCATCGGCAAGCCAGTGGCCCCGCTGACCACGCGGCTCTTTGCCGGAAGCCGACGCACGGCTTCATGGAATGCTTGCTCAACCCGGCCCAGAACCTGGTAATCTGCCGCCAGAAAGCCAAAATAAAGGGCAGCGACCATGACCCCATACCTGTCCGGCAAGAGTCTCTTGATCAGGGATGCGCGCCAGCCAATGAACAACGGGGGAAGCCATTGGGCAAGCCGCCAGTCGAGAAAATTCAGCGAGTAGTTCGTCCCGGGCCAATCCAGGCTGGAGGGAAGGACTGCCACCGCGACGAGCGTCAAGGCCAGCAGGTCAGCTGCTGATGTGGCAAAGGCCTTCCGGCCCTCCCTCAAGGCGGCGCAGAGGCCGTGGAAAGGCAAGATCCAGAAGACCGCCAGAGCCACGAGCGTGTATTTCACCCCGAAAGGCACAAACGGTGTTGCCCCGAGCAGGTGCATGAAGCGATACCCGCTCCAGCTGCACGGAAAGCCGGCTTTCAGCAACAGCGAGAGGGCGCCTAGGCAGCCAATGCCGACGCCCAGCAGCAACCTGCGGCGCCGTTCGGCTATTCGGCTCCATGCGACCGCATAAAGCGAAAGCCCGCCGGCGATGGCGGCTCCCAGAAGGTGCGCGAGCACCGCCATGCCAAAAGCGGTGGCCGCCAGAGGCCACCAGCGCTTGCCGGACATTACGAACCCCATCGCCCAGAAGCCGAAGGCGCATGAAAGGTAGTAATTGAAAAAGCCCTGGTGGTAGATCCAGCCGTAGGCCACCATGGCCAGCAACGGAGCCGAGGGCCATGCGGAGCGCCCGGTCATACGGGAGATCAGAAAAAACGCGCCCCAGAAAAAAAGCAGCACTGCCAGCGACACTGCCGCCTTCTCCGCGAACACCGGCCCGCCCGCTCTCCACAGCCCTTCCAGCCACCAGTCGAACAGCACGTTGGAATACTGGGGGACGATCTCCAGACCCAACGGCTCGCCGGACTTCACCAGGAGTACGAGCCACGTGTTGTAGAGGTGGCTTGCCAGATCGCCCGCCTGGACGCGCTCCTGCAACAGAACCGGGAGCAACAGAACCAGTGATGCAGCGGCAGGAACCAGCAGCCCGCGTATCCAGCGTGAGTGCCAAAGCGCCCGCGTCACTTCTTCAAAGCATAAAGCAGTAAGGAAAGCCTCGGACGAGGAGGTGGAGCCGTGCCGGGCAGGCCCGGTTTGCAGCTCCAGTGGACCCGTTCCCGCCGTGTCGTCTTCGTCGAGTGACCGACAGCAGCCCCGGAAGCCGCCGCATCTGGCCCGATCTACAGCCGGGGATCACCGTCCCGCCCGCGGGTGGAATCCGCCCGGGTTAGCGTAACGGAGGGCTGCGCCGGGGAGCCGAACGAGTCGGCCCGAACAAGGTCGCGGCGGGCGGCGAACCGATCATGGGAACGCCAGAACTTGCGCGTGCGGCTAGGACTTGCGCGTCCGGCGAAGGCGGCGCGAGGCGCGGGTGCCGATCAGGTTGGCCACCTGGCCGAGCAGTTCGGGCACATTCTCGGCCTCAACCAGCATGCGTCCGGCGCTCGAACGGCTGCCTTTCGGATTTCTTGCCCGCCAGGAGGTCACCAGCGCGGTCGCCGGGCGATAGTCCTTCATGCGCGCATGGGCCAGAACCTTCAGGCCGGCCTCGGGCGATTCCATGGAAAGGTCCGACAACACAAGCTCGTACTCCCACTGGTCGAGCAGGCTGACGGCTTCCGCGGCGGACGCGGCGGCATCGACTTGATAACCTCCGGCCTCAAGCACCGTTTGCAAGGTCAGGCGGGCCGCCGGATCGTCGTCGGCAAGCAACACGCGCGCCATGCGCTGTGGACTCCTGGCTCTTGCGGGACGGGAGGATTCCGGTGTGCTGGCGGGACGAAGTCGGGTCGTCATGAAATCCGTTTCATTCAATCGGCTGGCGCGGTTGGCGCGCTGCCGTCCCCAGTTTAAACCGAATCCGGGTGTTTTGAACCCACGAACTTCGCTTCGCGGCACAGGGTTTCAGAATTCAGGCCGCTTGCGGGCTGTCCGGCCCGGCGAAAACACGGTCGAAGATGGCGTGGACGTGGCGCAGTTGCCGTTCCGGCGAGAAAGCGAGGGCGATCTGGTCCGGCGACAGGAACCGCCGGATCTCCGGGTGCGACTCGATCGCGGCCCGGAAGTCGCCTTCTTCTTTCCATGCCTTCATCGCCTCGGCTTGCACCAGCCGGTAGGCGTCCTCGCGGAGCATCCCGGCGGCGGTCAGATCCAGCAGCAGCTGTCCGGAGAACACAAGGCCCCGGGTCATCTCGAGGTTGCGCCGCATCCGTTCGGGGAAAACGCGGAGACCGTCGACAAGCCAGGAGGTCCTGGCGAGGAGATAATCCGTGAGGATGCAGGAGTCGGGCAGGATCACCCGCTCGACGCTCGAGTGCGAGATGTCGCGCTCGTGCCACAGGGCGATGTTCTCAAAGGCCGCCTGGAGATTGGCGCGAACCACGCGGGCCAGGCCGCAAATCTGCTCGCTGACCACCGGGTTGCGCTTGTGGGGCATGGCGCTCGAGCCCTTCTGTTCGCCTTCGGCGAAGGGTTCTTCCGCCTCGCGAACCTCCGTCCTTTGCAAATGTCGTACTTCCAGCGCGACTTTTTCGCAAAGGGCGCACGCGAAAGCCAGTGCGGAAACGAACGCCGCATGCCGGTCGCGGGAAATCACCTGGCTGGCAATCGGCGCCACCTTCAGGCCGAGCCGTTCACAGATCGCCTGCTCCGCCTCCGGAGAAAGGTGCGCCAGGTTCCCAACCGCCCCGGACAGTTTCCCGTACCGAAGGTCCTCGGCGGCAGCTTCAATTCTCCTTGCCGCTCTTCTGCCTTCGTCGTACCAAAGGGCCAGCTTCAACCCGAAGGTGATCGGTTCGGCATGAACGCCATGCGTCCGCCCGATGGCCACCGTATCGCGGAATTCGAAGGCGCGCCGGCGAAGGATGGTGAGCAGCCCGGCGAGTTCGGCCAAAATCCGACGGGCAGACTCTTGCAGGAGAATAGCTTGCGCGGTGTCCACGACATCATTCGAAGTCAGGCCGTAATGCAACCAGCGGGAGGCTTCTGCATAACCCTTTGCTTTCAATGATTCAGCTACACAAGTAGTAAAAGCAATGACGTCGTGGCGGACTTCCCTTTCGATCTCCAGGATCCGCTCGACCGTGAACGCAGCGTGCTGGCGAAGCAACCGGGCTGCCTCAACCGGAACTTCCCCGCGTTCTGCAAGAACTTCGGCGGTGGCGAGTTCCACGTCGAGCCATTTTTGAAAGCGGTTCTGGTCGCTCCAGATGCGGCCCATTTCCGGGCGGGTGTAACGTGCGATCATATTCCTGCCTGATTACTACAAAATAAAAAGTTCGGATTGGCGGCGTGGTTCGACGATTACGAGTTTGGGCTCGAGGCCGCGTTGCCTGAGCGCTTGGCGGGCCGAGAGTTCGGCCTCCCAGATGGTGTTGTTCTGCTCGCTCAGATGTCCGAGCACGAGCATCTGCGTTTCGGCGGGCAGTTCCCTGGCAATGTATTCGCACGCCGCGTCGTTGGAGAGATGCCCGTTGCGGGAAAGAATGCGCTGTTTCAGGTGCCAGGGATAGGGGCCGACTTTGAGCAGCTCCGGGTGATGGTTGGATTCGAGCAGCAGAAAGTGCGCCCCCCGCAGGTGGTATTTGACGCTGTCCGGGAGGTAGCCGAGATCGGTGGCGATGGCGATCTTGATTCCCTCGGCTATAAACGTGTAACCCACAGGGTCCGCCGCGTCGTGAGGCAGAGTGAAGGACTGGATCCGGAGATCGCGGAAATCGAAGGCCGCGCCAGCCTGGAATGTCTCGATCGGCGGCGGAGGCGAGCCGCCCCAATCGAGCATCGGGGCGGTGATCCGCGTGGCGAAGACGGGCACGCGAGCGCCCAGCGAACGGTTGATGACAGGCAAGCCGCTGATATGGTCGGAGTGCTCGTGGGTGATGAAGATGGCGTCGAGCCGGGCGGGATCTTCGCCGATGGCGGCAAGCCGGGCGAAAGTCTCCTTGCGGTTGATGCCGGCATCCACGAGGATGCGGGTCTTTTCGGTGGCGATGAAGATCGAGTTCCCGGCGCTCGACGATGCGAGCACGCACGCTTTGACGATGGCAGGCCTCCTGGGATCTCTTTTATGGTAAATCAGCCTGCGGCGGGAGCAGAACGGAAGCGCGGGGCGAGCCGTGTGCCGGGGCTTGGCGGGTGCGGGCGGGGATCAGGCGAGATAGTCGAACAGGCTGCGCCGCGGCACAGCGGCGCGAACCTGGAGCGAGGCTTCCTGCGTGAAACGCACCTGCTGAAGCTCGACGATCGCCTCGGTGATGTCGGCGTCTTCGATGCCGGCGATCTGGGTTCGCAGGCGGAGTTTCATTGCCGACGCCGTTTCGAGGGCTTCGGCGATCTGAGTCTGGACATTGCCGTAGAACATGAGGGCCGCATTGAGATGCGCGGCGAGATCGCCCAAAGGGGCGAGAGCGGCCTGCATGGCGGTTTCGTCTCCCGACAGCAACGCCTGCCGCAAGTTTTCCATGCCGGCGAGGACATTGAGATCGGGATCCGGATTGGCGAAGATCCATTCGGCGTCGAGCGAGACGCGGAAGGTGACCCCGGTGGGGTGGATCGCCTCGCGCGTGGGCGCGGCGCCCTGATAGGCGCCCCAGGGAGGCGACCCGCTCCAGTCGAGCCTGAACGGAGCAGTCTGGTCGGCGTTTCCGGAGAAGATGTAGCGGCCGTCCACTTGCGTATTGGCGATGCCCGTCATTCGCTCGATCAGACTGCGGAGCTCGTCGGCGATGCCCCGGCGGGTGGTTTCCGTCTGGATGCCGCTGGCCCCGGTCATTCCCAGCGTGCGGACGCGGTCGAAGAGTTTCACGGCCTGCTGGAGGACGCCCTCGGCGCCGTCGACCTCGGTCTTGAACCGGCCCAGATTGGCCTGGATCTGGTCCAGACGGGAAAGGTCGGCCTTGGCGCTCATCAGGCTCACCACGCGGTCGGGCGCGTCCGAAGGCGTGGCCACGCGTTTGCCGCCCGCAACCTGGGCCTGGGCGCGTTCCAGCCGGCTGTTCAGGTCGCGCAGGCTGTCGAGGTAGCGGTTTGTGACGGCGTCAAGCGAGCGAATCATCTTTCAGCCTCCTTGGGCACGTTGCCAAGCATTGTTTCGTCGCTGCCGCGACTGCTCCCTTCTCTCCCGCCAAGGTGATTCGCATGCAGGCTGGGCGCTCCGGCCCTCGAACAGCGGGCCCATGCCGTCCTCTTCGCGGTTGCCTCAACTGCCCTTGGAGTTGCCTTCATATGTCCCTTGGCCCGCCGGCTGCTTCACCTTGTTCCTCAGCCCCCGCTTGCTCCAACTCGCCCCGGGTTCCCGCCGTGTGCCCCGCCTGGCCCCCGGGTTCCCGCCGTGTGCCCCCCTTGGCACCCGGTTCTGGCCGTTTGCCCTGCTTGGCCCACGGAGTTCTTATCGGATGAGGCCGAGCACCGTTTGCGTCATTTCGTCGAGCACGCGAATCATTTGTGCCGCGGCCTCGTAGGCCCGCTGGAACTGCATCAGCAGCACCGCCTCCTCGTCGAGGTTGACCCGCTGGATCTCGTCCCGAAACTGGCGGGCCTGTAATTCGAGCTGGCGGGCCACGCCGGCGGTTTCCCGCGCTTCGGACACCAGCCGTCCGACGCCGGCCGCCTGGACGGCGTAGAATTGCACGAACGTATATCCCTGAATGCGCCGCTGCTGGGCAAGCTCGGCCACCTGCACGGCGATGTCGTTGCCCCCGGGCGCAGCCGGGGCCGCGGCCGGCAGCTCGCGGGCCGTCATCGACGTGCGGCTCAGCGTGCGCGCGGCGCCCAGCGAGCCGTCGTAAGTGAAGAGCCCCTGCGCCGGCGCGTTGCCGTCCAGGTCCACGCCCCCGGCCAGAAGCGCGTTCACGTCATCGGCCAACGTGCTGGCCAGCAGATCGAGCTCGGTCATCTTGCCCGGCAGGATCGTATTGCGGATGTCGAGCAGGGCCTTGATGCGTCCGCCGCTGACTTGCTCGCCGACCGGGTTGCCCTCGGCGTCGAGCAGCTCGACGCGGGAGGGATCGCTCAGGTCGACCGTCAGAGGATAGGCGCGGCTGCCGCTTGCCAGCAGCGTCTGGCCTCCCAGGTGCAGCGCCACGCTGCCGTCCTCGCGGCGCAGGACGCTGACATCGGCCAGCGCGCTCACGTCTTCAAGCAGGTTCGCCAGCCGCGCCTGCAAGCCCGGATCGTCCTGCGCCCGGAAGTCCTGGCGAAAGATCTCGTTGATGGCGACAATCTCCTCCACCTTGCGGTTCAGTTCGTCGACCCGCGCCACCAGCGCCTGCTGCGTGGAGCGCTCGGCTTCCACGATGCCCGTCGCCATCGATTGGAAGGAGCGGGCGAGGGAATCGGCCCGGTCGAGCGCCACCTGCCGCGCCGCCAGGTCGTTCGGCGCCACAGTGAGCGCAGCAAACGACTGGAAGAATCGGTTGATGGCGCCGCCGAGGCCTGAGTCCTGCCCGATGTCATAAAGCGGCTCGAGTCCTTCCAGCTGCGTCCGCCGCTCGTCGGCGTAGCCGGAAGCGGTCGCGCGCTGCCTCACCGTGGCTTCGGCGTAGGCATTTCTCAGGTTCAGCGTGCCTCCGGAGGCCACGCCCCCGGGCAGGCCCCGGTCCAGGTCCATCGGCATCGCCGTCAGCACCTGCACCTGCCTGGCGTAGCCCGGCGTCGAGGCGTTGGCGACATTGGACTGGATCACCCCGGTGGCGCGCTCGAAAACCTTCATCGCCCCGGCGGCGTTTCTCAGCGATACAAACAGGTTGCCCATTCCGCGCCCCCTCAGCCGGACTCATCCAGCCGGCAGCCGGTCTTCTGTCCCGGCCCCGCGCCCGAAGGCCCGTAGCCGGAAATCAACCCGGCCGAAGCCGCATAGCCCGAGGCGAGCTCCATCGCCCCGTCCACCAGCGTCGCCAACTGCCGCGCCTGCGTGCGCCAGCTCTCGACAGCCCCCCGCAGCCCCTCGTCTGTGTCCCTTTCGCCCCGGCGCAGCCGTTGCTCCGCCTCCTCCAGACACACGCCGATCTGTTCAAGCTGCGCGAGCAGTCCGGCCACGCCGCCCGCGCCGCCGCTTGCGGTATGGAGGGCGGCCTGTCCGGCCCTGCGCAACCGCGCGCCGAGTCCTGCCAAACCGCCGGACGCGCCGGCAGGCTCACACGTCATCGTCCCCGCCCCCGCTCATTTCCGCCTCGGCGATGATGGCGTCGGCCACGGCGCCGGCATCGGGCTCGTAGCGGCCTGCCTCGAATTGCGCCGCCAACGCAGCAATCCGCGCTTCCCGTGCCGCCGGATCACCCGCCAGCTCCCTGAGCCGGGCTGACAGTTCGGACAACGTCACGCGGTCCTGGCCGCCTTCGGCGGGACCGCGCCGCTGCGTGGCTGGCTGCTGGACATCCGTTTCCGGCGACTGGGTCCGCGGCACGTTCGCCGGGTTGATGTTCACCGAATTCCGGTCATCGATTTTCATTGTGGATTCCGCAGGCCGGACTGCGAGGTCCGACACCACGCCTCCCTGCGCTTATCGGGCAACTGGGGAAAAACTTGAGAGGAAAAAACGAACCCTGCCCCGCCGGCCTCGCCGAGGCGGGATTCAGACAGACTGGAAAAACCGGATCCAGCGGGGAACCTGCACCCTCACCTGCCGCTCCGGTTCTTCCGCCTCCGGACGCCCCCGCCGGTAATGCTCGAGAATCAGATCGGCGTCGTAGCCGGTGGCCTCGGCATACTGCCGGATGTAGTTCACGGCAAACACGCCCCCGGGAAGCTCCTCGTAGCGTCCATCTTCGATGGCTTCGAGAAACCGCCGGCTCAGCTTCGTCTGCGCCATGATCTCTTCGAGCGTCACCCGCGCGCGCAACCGATGCTCGCGCAACGGCAATGGCGCCTGCATCCGCTTTGGTTCGCTTCCGGCACCCCGGGCAGACACAATTCGCTCCCGTGGATCTAATCCTACACCAAACCAGAGGGGCACAGGTATCCCCCATTACCCCCAAATCGGCACAATAAAGCCAGTAGGCGGCCCTCCGGAACCCTCCTGTCCGGCTCATGGCCCTTCCCCCCGAGGGGCCGCAGCCCCCACCGGCGCGGCGGGGCGCCGGATCCGTTCCAGATCCGCAAGCAGTTGCCGCGTGATCTTCTCCGCCACATCCGCGCTGGCCGAGCGGAACTTTGCCCCCTGGCTCTCCTGCGTCGTCGACCACAGCACGTCGCCGTCCCGGGCGACGATGCGCACGCTGGCCGAGGCCTCATGCTTGCGCTCCTGGATGCGAACGCTTTCGCTGTCGTTGACGCCCGCGCCCAGCGCCCCGAACACGCGGCTTCTCGCCGTCGCGCCCCGCCCGGCCGACGCGTTTGTCCTTGCGCCCACGGCCTCGCCGGACTGGAACACGTCGTTGAAGACGAGATCCTCGGCCGACCCCCGCAGCACGGCATCGGCCTTGTCGGGATTCTCGGTCACAATAAACAGCCCGGCGCGCTGGAGGCTGGCAATCACCATGTCCCGGATCTGCGCCGCGCCCTCGCCGCCGCCGAACCGGTCCACATAAAGCCGCCGCACGCGCAGCAACCGCGCCCCCAGGTCCTCTTCCGGCTCGGGCGGCTGGACGGCCACGGCCGCCAGCAGCCAGACTGCCGCGATCATCCTTTGCCCGCCTTTCTCGCCTCCGCATCCATATAGGTCACCCGCAGGCCTGTGCGCGCCTCCAGGCTGACCAGGACGGCGCGGATCGCGTTCTTGTCCACCCGCAGCAAGACCGCCTCCTGCCTTCCGTCCTCGCTCTGATAGCCGATGGCGAGATAGTGGGCCCGCTTCTTGCTCAGAATGAGCAGCGGCGAGATCAGGATCGCCTCAAGCAGCCTCCGGTCGACGCGCTGCCCGTATTCGATCATGTTGATCCGCTCGTAAGGGATGCGCAAGGCGGCCCGCTTCGTGGCAAAGACAAGCGAAACCGGGTCGGCTGCCGACAGCCGTCCCTCCATGCCCGCCTCCATGGCCGCCAGCGTTCCGCCGACGTACTCGGCCGCAGCTCCGCGCTCGGCCGCGCCGGCGCAGACGGCAAGAGCCGCCAGCGCCACCAACACGGCTTGCCAACACGGCCTCCGCATGGACGTCCGCAAGGTAGTGGCTACGGGCGGCGCGAGTTCTCACAGAAAATTCCCGGCGCGCCGCGCTTGTCCGGCCGGCAGCCGCATGGAAGAATCAAACCATGGCGCTGCCTGACCGCGGCGCCGGGGGAAAGCCTGTGATTCTGCCTGACATCCGTCCCTCCGCCACGCCGGCCAACCGGGTCATCCTGCTCCATCCTTCCGACGACGTCGCCATCGCCCGCGTGCCGCTCGAGCCCGGCCAGACGGTGCTCGTTCGCGGCCGGGAAATTGTGGCGCGGGATGCGGTGCCCGCCGGGCACAAGATCGCCCTGCGCCTGATCCGGCCGGGGGAGAACGTGCTTCGCTACGGGCAGGTGATCGGCCGCGCCTCGGCATCGATTGAGCCGGGCAGTCACGTGCATCTGCACAACCTTTCGTTCGACGAGGGCGCCCGCGATTACCGCTTCCCGGAGGAGGAGCGCGGGCTGCCGCCTGCGCCGGACACGGTTCCCGTCTTCCTCGGCTACCCGCGCGCCGACGGCCGCGCGGGCACCCGCAACTACATCGCCGTGGCGGCTGCTTCCAATTGCGCCTCCCACGCGGCCTCGCTGATCGCAGAATACTTCCGCGGCCGGGCGCTGCCGGAAAACGTCGACGGCATCGTCGCCTTTCCGCACGCCGATGGCTGCGGCCACTCGATCGGGCCCGACACCGAGCAGCTGCATCGCGTGCTGCGGGGCGTCATCGAGCACCCCAACGTGGCCGGCGCGGTCATCGTCGGCCTGGGGTGCGAGATCAACCGGATCGACCGCTACCTGGCCGAGCTGCCCCGCGAGCTGCTCGACGGGTTCACGTTGCAGGAGACCGGCGGCACGCCCGCCACCGTCGAGGCGGGCGTCCGCGCCGTCGAGCGCCACATCGAGCGCGCCGCCGCCATGCGCCGCACCGAGGTGCCGGCGTCGAAGATCGTGCTTGGCCTGAATTGCGGCGGCTCGGATTCCTTCAGCGGCATCACCGCCAACCCCGCGCTGGGGGTTTGCTCGGACATGCTGGCCCGCATCGGCGCCACGGCGGTGCTGGCGGAAACGCCGGAAATCTTCGGCGCCGAGCACCTGCTGGTGGAACGCGCCCGCTCGCGCGCCGTGGCCGAAAAGCTGCTGGAGATGGTCGCGTCCTACAAGCGGTACCTGTCCTGCTTCGGCGGTTCGTTCGACGACAACCCGTCGCCCGGCAACAAGGACGGCGGCCTGACGAACATCCTGGAAAAATCGCTGGGCGCGGTGGCCAAGGGCGGCACGCTGCCTTTGATGGAGGTTGTCGACTACGGCGAGCGCGTCCGCGGGCCGGGCCTTGTCTTCATGAACACGCCCGGCTACGACCCCGTCTCGCTGGCCGGGCTGGCCGCCGGGGGAGTGAACGTGATCGCCTTCACCACGGGGCGCGGCTCGGCCATCGGCTTTCCCACGGTCCCCGTGATCAAGATCTCCTCGAACACCCCCCTGTATCTGCGCATGGGCGCCAACATGGATCTCGACGCAGGCCCGGTGGCCGATGGGGCGGCCACGGTGGAGGAAATCGGGCGGCGCGTCTTCGACCTGGTGCTCGCGGTTGCTTCCGGACGCCGCACCGCCAGCGAGATCCACGGCCACCGGGAGTTCGTCCCCTGGCGCATCGGTCCGGTGTTGTAGCCAAAGAAAAACTGAAGCGGAAGGATTTGTTCCATGTCAGCGCTCGATCTGTTCCGGCTCGACGGCAAGCTCGCCCTGGTGACCGGGTGCCGCCGGGGCATCGGACTGGCGATCGCCGAAGCGCTGGCCTCGGCGGGGGCCGACATCGCCGGCGTCAGCCGCTCGCTGGAGGCGGAAGGCTCGGAGGCAGAGCGCCGCGTGCGCGCGCTCGGCCGGCGGTTCTTTCCCTTCCGTTGCGATCTCGGCGACCGCGGCGCGCTGCGCGAGTTCCTTGCGCGCGTCCACGGAGAGCTGCCGCCGGTCGACATCCTCGTCAACAACGCAGGCGTCATCCGGCGCGCGCCGGCCGCGGAGCACCCCGACGAATTCTGGGACGAGGTGCTCGCCGCCAACCTGACCGCCCCGTGGATTCTCGCCCGGGAAATCGGCCGCCGGATGCTGGAGCGAGGCGCGGGCAAGATCATTTTCATCGCCTCGCTGCTCTCTTTCCAGGGCGGGATTCTCGTCCCGTCCTACGCCGCCAGCAAGGGCGGCGTGGCGCAGCTGGTGAAGGCGCTGGCCAACGAATGGGCCCCGCACGGCGTCTGCGTCAACGCCATCGCGCCCGGCTACATCGCCACCGACAACACCGGGCCTTTGCGCGCCGACCCGGTCCGCAACCAGGCCATCCTCGCCCGCATTCCCGCCGGCCGCTGGGGCGCGCCCGCCGACCTGGCCGGGGCGGCCGTCTTTCTCGCCTCTCCCGCCTCGGATTACGTCCACGGCAGCATCCTCGCCGTCGACGGCGGCTGGTTGGCGCGATAGAACGGACCGGGGGTATGATGCTCGTTCGATGGTGGAAGAAGATGCATGAACTGACACGCCGGCTCTTTGCAGGCGCGGCCGCCGCCGCCCCCGCCGCTCTGGCCCAGCCGGGGGAGTTGAATCCGCTGCCTCGCTGGCGCGGCTTCAACCTGCTGGACCTGTTCCAGGCGCTGCCGCTGAAGCCTGAGTCCGCCCCGAAGCCGGTCACCGAGGACGAGCTGCGCTGGATCCGCGACTGGGGCTTCAACTTCCTGCGGATCCCCATGGATTACTGGTTCTGGATTGATTCCGACTGGCGGCGCACGCGGCGCCTGCTGCCCGATGACACCTTCCGGATCCGCGAGTCCGCCTTCGAGCCGATCGACCGCCTCGTCGTGCTCGGCCAGAAATACGGGCTGCACATCTCGCTCAACTTCCATCGCGCGCCCGGCTATTGCGTGAACAATGCGGAGCGCGAGCCTTTCATCCTCTGGTCGGATCCCCGCGCCGAAGAGGCGTTCGTCTTTCACTGGACGTATTTCGCCCGCCGCTACCGCGGCGTTTCCCCGTGGGCGCTCAGCTTCAACCTGCTGAATGAAGCCCCGGCGCCGCGCGAAGGCTATATGGATCGCGAGGACTACGTCCGCGTGATGCTGCGCGCCACGAATGCGATCCGCGCCATCAGCCCGGAGCGGCTGATTCTCATCGACGGGCTGCGCGTCGGCAACGAAGTGGTCTACGAGATGATCTGGACCGGCGTGGCGCAGTCCGTTCATGCCTACACGCCGGCGCGCGTCTCGCACTACCGCGCCGCCTGGGTCGACCGGAAACTCGATTTCCCCGAGCCGTCATGGCCGTTGCGCAAGGAGGACGGCAGCATCGAGTTCGGCCGCGAGCATCTCGAGAAACTGTATGCCCCCTGGGGCGAGCTGGTGCGCCGCGGCATCGGCGTG
>Ga0068707_1000026_pt1 | contig 65913 bp, 57 predicted proteins | sample YNPNPMetaG_FD_66600 | JGI IMG/M metagenome (GOLD analysis project Ga0068707, IMG submission 66600) | Anoxygenic and chlorotrophic microbial mat microbial communities from Yellowstone National Park, USA - YNP NP MetaG | ecosystem: Environmental > Aquatic > Thermal springs > Hot (42-90C) >... | reverse complement strand
TTCGCTTCGGCTACGCCTTCGCTTCGTCCCCTGTTATAGAGCAAAAAAATGAATACATTTGTATGAAAATAAAAGACATCTCATACACACTTTTTGGGATACTATCGATGCTGTCATTCTATGAGCGTATAAAATATTTTGTGTTTACACAATCTTTTTTATACTACCGTATTATCAAAAAATAGTCCTTGCTGAATTGTGAAAAAGGTTGGCGTTATCGCCAACCTTTTTTTATTTTGAGTGAAGCGGATTAATCCGAAAAGTATATCTTAGCAGAAAAAATATAATGATTTCGGACAGAAAATATACTTTTGAGCTAATCTCCATAGGTTCATTATTTTTCATTTTTGGCTTCATTACCTGGCTTAATAGTACGCTGATACCCTTTTTAAAGATTACCTGCGAGCTCACCAATTTTCAGGCCTACTGGGTGACCTTCGCATTTTATATTTCGTATTTTGTTATGGCCATACCCTCGGGCTGGCTACTATACCGAATTGGTTTCAGGCGTGGGATTATGCTGGGACTTTTAATTATGGGAGCAGGTACCCTGATATTTATACCGGCAGCTCTAACCCGCAGCTATGGTTATTTTCTTGTTGGGCTATTTGCTCAAGGAATAGGTTTGGCTTTATTACAAACGGCAGTAAATCCGTATATAACCATTCTTGGTCCGATGGAAAGTGCTGCCCGGCGCATAAGCATAATGGGCTTGTGCAATAAGTTGGCGGGTATTATTAGTCCCTATATTCTTGGCAGTATTGTTTTGCACAATATTACCCTGTGGGTTCAGCGGATCGATACTGCTTCGGCCGGACGGAAAGCCGGTATGCTTGATATGCTTTCGTACAGGATAATACCTCCTTATGTGGTAATGGCGGTGGTACTGATTGCATTGGCGCTGGTTTTTGGTCGCCTTCGTCTGACCGAAATAAATCCCGAAAATACTGATAAGGTTAATCCGCTGGATATTTTTAAATACCCTCAGATTATTCTGGGTTTTTGGGCCATATTTTTCTATGTAGGTGCTGAGGTGGTAGCTGCCGATACCCTGATCCTGCATGGACATGCCCAAGGCATATCCATGGAAACGGCTCGCATTTTTCCTTCTTTTACGCTATTGGCTATGATGTTGGGGTATATCGGAGGAATTGCTCTCATTCCTAAGTATCTTAGCCAGCAAACAGCATTGGCAATATCGGCAATATTGGGACTTTGTTTTTCTTTATGTGCTATCCTGTTTAATGGGTGGGTGAGCGTAATTTTTGTTATGGCACTTGGCCTTGCCAATGCTATTATGTGGCCTGCCATATGGCCATTGGCTATTAATGGTACAGGCAATCTTGTTAAACTTGCCTCATCGATTCTTATCATGGGGATTTTGGGCGGTGCCCTGATACCCTTAGGCTATGGCTGGCTTGCCGATGTGCTGGGAAGTAAAACAGCTTATCTTATCCTCTTGCCTTGCTACGGATATATTTTGTTCTTTGCCATCCGACCCTTTGGAGAGTCATCCGTCGTTCCGGAAAAAGTTTCTGCATAGCTGTTTTTTAAAATTTCTGTTAATGAGGTATTTGTCGGACAATTGTTAGTAAATTTTCCCAGATTGTTAAAAACCATAGCTGTCTGTTTTTTCCTATCTCGGTATAAACCTTGTACATTTGTAGCTACACATTGGTTGAAAGCCTGATACTTCTATTGGGCTTCATTAAAAGGGAATCCCGTGAAATTCGGGAACTATCCCCGTAGCTGTGATCTCCGAACAGGTTGCTCAGCAAGCAACAACACAAAAGCCACTGTCCCTGAGGAAGAGGGGGATGGGAAGGCCGCTGAGCAATGGAGTAAGTCAGAAGACCTGCCAATGTGTGTTGGTGTATCGTGCTTTCGGAGGAAAAGCAGGGTACTGGTACAAGACAGTTCCGCAGGGTATCTATCTTAATTCCGGTACACTTCTCTTTTCTTTCCGTAAGTAATGTTTAATCTAAAAATCAATTACTTATGGAAAATCAGGAAATTTTGCTTACTGAGAACAAGGACCGTTTTGTGGTCCTTCCCATTCGTTATCCTACGGTATGGGAACATTACAAGCGTCACGAAGCCTGTTTCTGGACAGCCGAAGAAATTGACCTGAGCAGTGATCTGAACGATTGGGAAAAACTTAATGCAGGAGAGAAGCATTTTATTTCTCATGTCTTAGCTTTTTTTGCTGCCAGTGATGGGATAGTCAACGAAAATTTGGCTGTGAATTTCATGCGCGAGGTACAAATCCCCGAAGCGCGCTGTTTTTATGGTTTTCAGATTATGATCGAAAACATTCACAGTGAGACTTACGCTTTGTTGATTGATACCTACATTAAAGATCCACGTGAGAAAGATCGTCTGTTTCATGCCATAGAAACCGTGCCTGCTGTTAAGAAGAAGGCACAATGGGCACTTCGCTGGATAGGACAGGGCAATTTTGTTGAACGGCTTGTAGCTTTTGCCGCTGTCGAGGGTATATTTTTTAGCGGTAGTTTTTGTGCCATTTTTTGGCTAAAAAAACGGGGGCTCATGCCTGGGCTTTGTTTCAGCAACGAACTCATCAGTCGTGATGAAGGGATGCACTGTGAGTTTGCTTGTTTGCTTTACAGTATGTTACAAAACAAACTTCCCGAGGCCAAGGTCAAAGAAATTATTGGGGATGCAGTTGCTATCGAAAAGGAATTTATTACGGAGGCATTACCTGTTGATCTTATTGGCATGAACTCCCGACTCATGCGTCAATACATTGAATATGTTGCCGACTACTGGCTCGAGGCCTTGGGATATTCCAAAATGTACCACGTGCCCAATCCCTTTGATTTTATGGAAATGATTTCGCTACAAGGTAAAACTAACTTTTTTGAGAGGAGAGTAAGCGACTATCGTAAAGCAGGTGTTTTCAGCGACAAACAACAACAGCTGTTCTCGACGCAGGAAGATTTTTAGTAGTCTTAATGTTCTAATCCAAAATATTTGTTTATGATGTACGTAATTAAGCGCGATGGCAGGCAGGAGCCTGTCTATTTCGACAAGATAACCATTCGCCTGCAACGGTTGACAGACGGATTGAGTCCTTTGGTAGATGTTACGGAGGTGGCCAAAAAAACTATAGAGGGCATGTACAATGGCATAACTACCACCGAACTGGATACGTTGGCAGCCGAAGTAGCAGCTTCACGGGCAACCATTCATCCCGATTACTCTATACTGGCTGCACGTATTGCTATTAGCAATTTACACAAAAATACCTCCGAAAGTTTCGCGGCTACAATGCGCATGTTGTACGAACACACTGATGTACGCAGTGGGGTTCATAAACCATTGATTGCTCACGATATTTATATGTTGTCGGAGAAATATGCCGAGACCCTTGATGCTGCTATATGTCATGCACGCGATTATGAGTTTGATTACTTCGGCTTCAAAACTCTGGAAAAATCCTACCTGCTTCGACTCTATGGACGTGTGGTTGAACGACCTCAGCATCTTTTTATGCGGGTATCGCTGGGTATCCATAAGGACAATATGGAGGAGGTTCTTCGGACCTACCAACTCATGAGCGAGCGTTGGTTTATCCATGCTACTCCGACTCTGTTCAACGCTGGGACACCCAAAAATCAGATGAGTAGCTGTTTTCTGGTCACCATGAAAGAGGACAGCATCGAAGGAATTTATGATACCTTGAAGCAGTGTGCCAAAATTTCTCAGAGTGCTGGAGGTATCGGTCTTTCCATTCACAATATACGGGCAAAAGGTAGTTTTATCAACGGAACCAATGGTACCAGCAATGGTATTGTTCCCATGTTACGGGTTTTTAACGATACTGCTCGCTATGTCGACCAAGGAGGAGGCAAGCGTAAGGGGGCTATTGCAGTTTATCTCGAACCGTGGCATGCCGATATTGAAGATTTTCTTGATTTACGGAAAAATCATGGTAAAGAGGAACTGCGTGCCCGGGACCTTTTCTATGGATTATGGATTCCTGATCTGTTCATGAAAAGGGTTGAGGCAAACGAGACATGGAGTTTGTTCTGCCCAAATGAGGCCCCCGGTTTGTATGATTGTTGGGGCGAAGAGTTTGACAGACTTTATCTAAAATATGAGCGAGAGGGGAGAGCTCGCAAGGTTATCAAGGCGCAGGACTTATGGTTGAGGATACTCGAAGCTCAGATTGAGACCGGTAATCCTTATCTGCTATACAAGGATGCGGCCAATGCTAAAAGCAACCAGCAAAATCTGGGCACCATACGGGGTAGCAACTTGTGCACTGAAATCATTGAATTTACCTCGCCCGATGAGGTTGCAGTTTGCAATCTGGCCTCCATTGCATTGCCTAAATTTGTTGAAAACAGTACCTTCCGATTTGATAAACTTTTTGAAGTTACTTATCAGGTAACCCGAAATCTGAACCGAATTATCGACGAAAACTATTATCCTGTTCCCGAGGCACGGAATTCAAATCTTCGACATCGACCCATTGGGATTGGTGTGCAGGGGCTTGCCGATGCTTTCATCCTGCTTCGACTGCCATACGAAAGCGAGGAGGCAATGATACTCAATACCAATATTTTTGAAACAATCTACTACGCAGCTTTAAAAGCCAGCAATGACCTTGCAAAACAGTACGGTCCTTATGAGACTTTTCAGGGATCTCCTTTGTCGAAGGGGCTTTTTCAGTTCGACCTGTGGGGCGTACAGCCTACCGATCGATATGATTGGCAAAGCTTGCGCGAATCAATCTGCCGTTTCGGCGTGCGAAACTCTTTACTCATCGCTCCCATGCCTACAGCCTCTACTTCACAGATACTTGGCAATACCGAATGTTTTGAACCCATCACTTCGAATATTTATGTTCGAAGGGTTTTGAGCGGTGAATACATTGTGGTCAATAAGTATCTGGTGAACGACCTGTTGCGGCTGGGATTATGGAACGATGTCATAAAAAACAAAATTATTGCTGGTAATGGTTCCATTCAACATATCGACGAAATTCCAGATGAGATTAAACAGTTGTATAAAACTGCATGGGAGATTAAGCAACGAACCTTGATAGACATGGCTGCCAATCGTGGCCCTTACATATGTCAGTCGCAGTCGCTCAATTTATTTGTAGCAAATCCTACGGCGGCCAAGCTCACCAGTATGCATTTTTATGCATGGAAAAAAGGGCTCAAAACTGGCATTTACTATTTGCGAACTCAAGCGCCTTCACAAGCTGTTAAATTTACATTGGGCAAAAATTACAATAGTCAATCAACCACTTTTTCTCCCATTCATTCGCAAAAACAATCTTCTCAAGGCTCTGATACAGAAATCAGTTCCTGCTCTATGGATGGGAATTGTATCAGTTGTAGTTCCTGAACAACAGGAAACACTTCGTCTTAAACTTCATTCTTCGTTAAAGTAATTTTTTGAAAAAAAAATTAAATAAAAACTTACTATGATAACACACAATCTGGGTTTTCCGCGTATAGGGGCTCATCGTGAGCTGAAATTTTCTCTGGAAAAATTTTGGAAGAACGAGATTACCGCCGAAGAATTGGTATCTACCGGTCGGTTGATTCGTAAAAACAACTGGCAGATTCAGCAAGAGTCTGGCATACAATTGATTCCGGTGAATGATTTTTCGTACTACGATCATGTACTCGATATTTCGTTGATGACGGGCAATATACCCCCTCGTTTTTTGCCCATTGTGTCGTCGTTTGATCAGGATCCGTTTCGGTTGTATTTTGCTATGGCGCGGGGATTACAGGACGATACATGGGATATCCCTGCTATGGAAATGACCAAATGGTTCAATACCAACTATCATTACATTGTTCCCGAGTTTTATGCCTCGACACAATACCGGTTATTCTCGTCGAAGGTACTGGATGAGTTTAGTGAAGCAAAAGCGCAGGGGATCAATGCCAAGCCGGTGTTGCTGGGACCGGTGAGCTACGTGCTGATGGGAAAGATTAAGGATGACCACTTAAGTGCCTTTTCCATACTGGAGTCGTTACTGCCCGTTTACCAGCAGGTATTGCAGCAACTCGAAAGCATGGGCTGTAAGTGGATTCAGATCGATGAACCCATGTTAGCTTCCGATTTGCAACCCCAAGAGGCCGAACTTTTTCAGATGGCTTATCATGTCCTTTCTGCTCAGCTCAACTCTATGTCGGTGATGCTGGCTACTTATTTTGGCGAAATAACCCATAATCTGGATATTATTAATCAGCTTCCTGTTGATGCCTTGCATGTCGATCTTGTAAGTGCTCCATCCCAACTCGAAGAACTGATCCATTCGTTAAATTCTCAGATTATTCTTTCGCTGGGTATTATCGATGGCCGTAATATTTGGAAAAATGATTTTGAACAGTCGGTCAAATCTATCAAAAGGTCGATTGAGATACGGGGAAAGGAAAAAATCATGTTGGCTCCATCGTGCTCGCTTCTGCATGTACCATACGATCTGGAACTGGAGACCAACGTGAAGGCACTGCCGCCGTTTGTTAAAACATGGATGGCTTTTGCCCGGCAAAAACTGCATGAACTTCGCGTTCTTGAGGTGCTTACCTCTGAAGAACAAAAAGATCAGGCATGGGCATTTGAGGCTTATGCCGAAAATATCCGGTGCATGGCCGATCGTAGGACTTCAGACAGAATAAAAAATCCTATTGCTGCTGCACAAGCCAGAAGAATTGCCAGCGAATCGGTAGGTCGCAAATCTACATTTGCACAGCGCTATGCTGTTCAGCAGAAATCGCTTAATCTACCTTTGTTGCCTACTACAACCATTGGTTCATTCCCGCAGACGGCCGAAGTGCGTAAAATACGTAACCAATATCGTAGGGGTCTTATTTCCGAAGCTCAGTACAAACGCTTTATGCATGCTGAAATAGAAAAATGTATCCGGTTGCAGGAGGAATTAGGACTTGATGTGCTGGTGCATGGTGAGTTTGAGCGCAACGATATGGTGGAGTATTTTGGTGAGCAGTTGGAGGGTTTTGCATTTACCGAACATGGATGGGTACAGAGCTATGGTTCGCGATGTGTGAAGCCCCCTGTGATCTATGGTGATATATCGCGCCCGCAGGCAATGACAGTCGAATGGGCATGTTTTGCTCAATCACTTACCCATAAGCCGGTAAAGGGTATGCTTACCGGCCCGCTGACTATCCTGAAATGGTCGTTTGTCAGGAACGACCAGCCATGGTATGACACGCTGATGCAAATAGCTGCTGCGCTGAATGAGGAGGTGCTTGAACTGCAGGCCCATGGTATTAAAATCATCCAGGTCGACGAACCAGCCTTTCGCGAGAGTCTGCCCCTGAGGCAAAAGGACTGGCCAATCCATCTTCAGCATGCAATCCGGGCTTTTCATGTTACCGTCGCCGGTATCAGCGATACTACTCAGATCCATACCCACATGTGTTACTCCGAGTTTAACGATATCATTGCATACATTGCCCAGCTCGACGCCGATGTTATCAGCATAGAGGCCTCACGGTCGGGAATGGAACTGCTACAGGCTTTTTATCAGTTTAAATATCCCAATGCCATTGGACCGGGTATCTACGATATCCACTCCCCACGCATTCCATCAGTCGAAGAGATGTCCCATCTCATCCGAAAAGCGCTTGAGGTGATACCCGTGGATCAACTATGGATCAACCCCGATTGTGGGCTGAAAACACGTGGCTGGCCCGAAACCATTGCCTCTCTGAAAAATATGGTACAGGCCGCACAGCAGATACGCAGCCATGTATTGTCGGCATCTAAGATTTGACCCTTAAAAAGATATACTATGGAAAATCTCATTCAGATAGAAAAGATTGTCAAAAGGGATGGCCAGATCGTAGATTTTAATCCCGAAAAAATAACATTTGCCATTTTTAAGGCCCTGCGTGCAGTGGGGCAGCCAGACAGGACAAAGGCAGAAAAATACGCTAAGTTGGTGGTTGAAAAACTCAAATCATCGTTTTTAGCCCGCATACCTGCCGTGGAGGAGATTCAGGATCTGGTAGAACGAACCTTGTTTGAGAATGGCGAATTTGAAGCAGGGAAAGCCTATGTGATTTACCGTTATCAGCATCAGAACATTCGACAAACGAAAGAGTTGTTTTCGAACATCGAAATGGTAGAACAATACATTAATATGAAGGATTGGCGAGTAAAAGAGAGCGCCAACTCTACCTATTCGTTGCAGGGGCTTAACCAGCATATTGCCACCCTCATCAGCTCACAATACTGGCTCAATCAGATTTATCCCAGAGAAATTACCGAAGCTTATCGCGAGGGGCGTATTCATATTCACGATCTGGGATTTATAAGTGTATATTGTGTTGGTTGGGATTTGGCCGATCTGTTGATGACCGGATTCCGGGGTGTCGAAGGGAAAGTACAGAGCAAACCGCCCAAACATTTACGTTCGGCGTTGGGGCAAATTGTTAATTTTTTCTATACCCTGCAGGGCGAATCGGCCGGTGCGCAGGCGTTTTCAAACTTCGATACCTATCTGGCTCCTTTTATCTACTACGATAACCTGAATTACGATCAGGTAAAACAGTGTCTGCAGGAATTTTTGTTTAATATGAACGTACCTACGCGCGTGGGATTTCAGACCCCTTTTACCAACGTGACCATGGATTTAAAGGTACCCGAGTTTATGAAAGACCAACCCGTAATTATTGGGGGTGAGATGAAAGACAAGACTTACGGCGAGTTTCAGCATGAACTGGATATTTTCAATCGCGCTTTTGCTGAAGTAATGCTCGAGGGCGATGCTTCGGGAAGTGTCTTCTCTTTTCCGATACCCACCTATAACATTACCCCCGATTTTGACTGGGATAATCCAAACTTTGAACCTATCTGGCAAATGACGGCCAAATATGGCATTCCCTACTTTTCGAATTTTGTCAATTCGGATATGAGGCCCGATGATGTACGAAGCATGTGCTGCCGTTTACGCCTCGACAAGCGTGAACTGCAAAAACGAGGTGGGGGACTCTTTGGCGCCAACCCTTTGACCGGTTCCATTGGAGTGGTAACCATCAATCTGCCCCGCATCGGTTATGAGGCTTCCTCGGAACAGGAACTGTTCGACCGGATTGGTAAAATGATGGAGTTGGCCAAAAGCAGCCTTGAAATTAAAAGAAAAGTCATAGAACAGCTCACCGAGAAAGGATTGTACCCGTATTCCAGATTTTATCTTCGGCATATCTATCAGCGATATGGGAAATACTGGGAAAATCATTTTTCGACCATCGGAATTGTAGGTATGAATGAGTGCTGTATCAATTTCAACGGGAGCAATATTGCTCAGCGGTCGGGAGTTGAACTGGCCATGAAGATCCTTAGTTTTATGCGTGAAAAACTACAGCAATTTCAGGAAGAAACCGGGCATATTTATAACCTCGAGGCAACTCCTGCCGAAAGTACCTCGTATCGTCTGGCAAAAATTGATAAAACACTCTATCCTGATATTATTGTAGCCAACGAACAGGCATGGAAAAAAGGGGCCGAACCCTACTACACCAATTCATCGCAACTGCCTGTTAACTACACCGACGACCTGTTTGAAGCCCTCAGGCTGCAGGATCCCCTGCAAACCCAATATACCGGCGGAACCGTGTTTCATATCTTTGTGGGTGAAAAACAACTTCCGGTGGCTTCGGTCAAACACCTGATAAAAAAAATTACCCACCATTTTCATCTGCCCTATCTTACCCTTTCGCCGAGCTTCAGCATCTGTCCATCGCATGGATACCTATATGGCGAACATGAATATTGCCCGAGGTGCGAAAGCTATGGTAAGTTGCAGAAATGCAGCGTATATACACGCATAGTAGGCTATCTGCGTCCGGTAGAGCAATGGAATGCGGGTAAGCAGGCCGAATTTGCCGATCGTAATCATTTTGACAAAAAATGGACGATGGTGACTGATATGGCTTTTGTGAAACAGGAATAATAGTATACCTAAAAACAGGGGCGCTGCTTTCTGTGCCCCTGTTTGTTGTTCCAAATCCCATTACAAATGCATCAATTGAATTTACCCATCGGAGGATTTATCCGGCAGAGTTTAATCGATTATCCTGGCAATATTGCCTCGGTCATTTTCCTTAGTGGTTGTAACATGCGTTGTTACTACTGCCACAATCCTCAGCTGGTATTGCCTCGACTCATCAAAAAGAACAGCCCTATTTCTGTAAATGAGATAATGGACTGGATTGAAAAAAATGCCGATCTTCTCGATGCAGTAGTAATCACTGGGGGCGAGCCAACCTTACATCCCTCTTTGCCCCATTTCTTAAGGATTTTAAAGCGTTTGTCACTTTCTATCAAACTCGACACCAACGGTACCAACAGTCGTATGATCGAATATCTTATCGGTAAACGGCTGATTGACTACGTGGCCATGGATATTAAAGCTCCGCTTCGCCTTGAAAAGTACAGGGAAATATGTGGGCCGACTTTTACGGAACAACAACTGCAGGAGATAAAAAAATCGGTCGATCTGCTGATCAATGGTGGGCTCGATTATGAGTTCCGAACTACATTGAATGCTTCGTTGAGTTTGGCCGATATACGAGATATCATTAGCGCCATTAAAGGACGCTATTACCTGCAAATGCCCAATGAGAACAACAGAACGGTACTTAATCCCTTGCGAATGGGAAAAATTGCCATCGATGCCTCCTGTATACCAGATTTGGCCGCGACCATGCAACAGGTTACGTTGGAAGTTAGATAGCGGACAATTTTGGGGTGATGTTTTGAAGAGGATATTGGATTAAGGAGATATGCCTGCAAGTCGGCGGTAGTGAAGGATTGTTGTTGATACCCCAGAAAAAATCTGCTACCGGTCAACGATAGCAGATTCTCGTGGTTAGGGGCATGTCCTTTATTCCAAGTTATCTAAAACGTGCAGGGCATAGGTATATGCGCCAATAGCAATGGCCTTACTGGTTCCCAGTCGTGATAAACCGACGCCTATTCGTTTCATGGGGTCGTAGGGGACAACTTTGTGGGTACCGGGCACAGGCACTTCCTTGGCCTCGCCGGCAGCAAACCGACTAAATTCGTCCTCGTTTTCGAGGTTGAAAACCTGAACTTCGAGGCGGGGCACTTCAGTACCATCGATTCGTTGAATGGGTTTATTCATTTCATTGACCAATGCTGGCAGGAAGAGGGAAGCGGCACCGGCCAGTCCTCCGCCGATAACAATCAGTCCGTCGATGAGGGTAATGGCATTGGCCAGAGCATCGCCCACAACCTCACCCATTTCGTTGAATGCCCGTATGGCCGCATGTGCATCCCCCTCTTTGGTTCCATTGGCGATATCGTAGATATCTTTGGGGGTAAGATTTTCGGTATGACTGTAGGTAGAGTATTGCAGGTATACCCGGCGGATGGCACGGATGCTTGCGCCTTCTTCAGCAAAACTTTGCGGATAAAGTTTGTTCCGCATCAGCCAAATCTCGGCTGCAGCCCCATTGTCGCCCAGGAAGAGTTCGTTTTTTCGTACAATACCGGCACCAAAACCTGTACCCAGCGTAATACCCAGCAGATTCTGATATTGTTTCTGACTGCCTTTTTGTTGCAATCGCTGGTTGATCTCGGGCAAAAATCCTGCGATGGCCTCACCGTAAGCAAAAAGGTCGCCATCGTTGTTGATGAACACAGGTATCCCAAATTTCTCGGCCAGCATGGGCCCCAGCGCTATTCCTCCCCTGAAGGCAGGCAGATTGCCTAAATCGCCAATGATACCGCGGGCATAATCGGCAGGCCCCGGAAAGGCAAAACTGATAGCCACGGGATCTTTTTTTAAATTGCGCATTACCTCTTCAAAACCGGTGATGATATTTTTCAAACATTTAACCAGATTGTCGGCATCCGAGGGCAGGCGGATAGGGGTTACAATTTCTTCGTTTCCTTGTATGGCCGAAAAAACAAAGTTAGTTCCTCCGGCATCGAGGGTCATCACCACCCGGTTATCGTGTGCATAGTTCATAGCAATGAGTTTTATGGCTCAAATATAGTAATTGATTCTTTGCAGCCACGCAAAGAAGACTGGTTTTTGACAAGAGAGTGATTAATTTTTGGAATTTCATGTGTTCCTTGGCAAGGTAAGATCCTCTTTCACACAGGTTTTTAAACATTAACTCACCACATATTGCCGGATGTGTGCTATTTTTTCCTTTATTTCTTTAAAAGTGTCGGGGGGAATATGAAATTGAATTTTCTGGGCTTTGATGAATTTGTGTAGGGTGTCGATGGAGATATCGTCGGGGGTATAATAAATTTCGAATTTATCGTACGATCGTGCCAGGGATTTAAACATCAGATAAAGGGTGTTAATTTCGGGATCCGACTGGTAATTGGCCAATAGGGCCAGCAGCGAACGTAGCGAATATTTCTGAAAAGCAATGCGTTCCATTATTTCGCGGCTGTCATTGAGTTCGTCGGCAATGCGCGAGGCAACGTACATGGCTTCGATCCAGCCACCTGCCAGAACCAGGGCAGCAGTCGAACCACGGTCGTTCTCCCGAAGATATTCCTGTGCCATGACATAAATATCGGTTGCATATTTTACGATGGAATCCCGATTAGCAAGGTTTTTCTCCATACTTTCCACTGCCCGGGCAAACATCATATCGGGTATTCCCAGCTGTTGCGAAAGTTTGTGGATTACGGTGAAGTATAGCAGCGATTTTTGATTCTGGCCAAACATTTTGTTATACCCCATATCTACCCCGTATACGCCAAGGTTGAGCGCTGCCTTATAGCTTGTCTCATACAGATTAACGTTTTCGGCAGGATTAAGAATATCGGGTGTGTAAAAGGCTCCAACTTTGTCGAAAATTTTATACATCTCGCTGGGCAGGTATACCCTGTAAAAAATCTGACGGACTTCTTTAATGGTTTCTTCTATTGAGGCGATGGTGTCGTCGGCCTCAGTCATTCCGGGTTCTTTAGAGGAATGCGAGCAGCTGTAGCTAATGATGGCTGCAAACAATACACTGAACAGTATTGCCGGAAATATATTCGTTTTCCTCATATTACTATTCTGCAATTTTTGATAAAAATAATAAATGGATTTTATTTATGTGCATTTTGCAAAGTATTTTTGCTAAAATATTTCAAATGATGTTAAAAAACAATAGGCCTCGTTTGCTTCACCTGATACCTTTTGCCGCTCTTGGGGGGACAGAGAAGAATTGTCTGTATTTTATTGAGGCCAGTCGCGACGAATATGAACAGCGGGTATGGGTACTTGATGGGGAAGGACCGATGGTTGGGCAATGGAGGGAAGCAGGTGCCCATGTTAGCCTGTTGCATATCTTACATCTGTCACAGCGTGAGTTTATCAGGCGGCTTTCAGCATATGCAGCAGCTGAAGATTTCGATGGAATTTTATATTGGAGCACCATTAAGCTTCCCCTGGTAAGGTATGCTATGCGTGGCCAGCGTTGTCGGATGGCGGTGCATGTAGGTAATCCGGCTAATTTTAAACTGTTGTCGGTGCTTAAACAGATGGTGGATCATGTGCTGTATCCTTCGCCGGTTGATACCCGTTTGTTTGCCTGTTCACAGTATGTTTTACGTTCGCTGGGGATACATCCTTACTATCGGTATTTCAGCGCTACGGTTTCGTACAATCCTGTGCGTCTGCTCGAACGGAATCCTTACGTTGCAAGGCCTTTAGACAAGGATCGGGAAGTGATTATCGGGATGACCGCTCGCCTCGATCCTATCAAGGATCACCCAACCCTGTTGATAGCTTTTAAAAGTGTGGTTGCCCATTATCCTCATGCCCGTTTGTGGCTTATTGGAGATGGTATGCTCAGGTGCCAGCTCGAACAATTAGCACATCAGTTGGGGATAAGCAGTAATGTGGTGTTCTGGGGAAACGTCGAGGACGTATATGGCAAGTTGCAGCAAATGGATATTTTTGTGTATTCGACCACTCCGCGGGAGGGATTGGGAAATGCTTTGTCGGAGGCACTGGCCTGTGGCTTACCCTGTGTTGTCAGCGACCTACCTATGATGCATGAGATTACAGGAGATGATTTTGCTGCTATCTTTTTTAAACCCAATAGTGCCGAGGATTTGGCCGTAAAAATAGTTGAACTGCTCAACAGTGAGGATCAGCGAAAAGTGCTTTCGCAGAATGGATTTAACAGGGCATTGGCTAATTTTGATGCAAAAAGATTTGCTTACGAATATTTAAATTTTTTAAGACCGAAATTATGAATAGGGTGGGGGTTGCTGCCGTTGGCGATGTTTTGGATATTAACTGTTGGAGTAATATACCGTACTATTTTTTCACGACAGGGGTTAAACATAAGGTTTTTCATCAGCCTTGGCGATTGCATACAAACCAATTAAAAATTCACCGTTATCTGTGGAATGCACGTCAGTTTTTGATTCATGGGCATTTTTTTTTCGTCCTTTTTGTGCTGATGATTTGTCCAACAAGATTTTGACACTTATGTCCAGCCAGCAGTCACTGCTAGTCTTGTCAGGATACGCATTTAAAAGAGTTGTTAGTGCTTTTAATGCTCATCGTTTTGTGCAAGAAAACATGAAGTTTATTAATTTTGGGGGTAATGTTATTATGATGTAAAAAATCTTACAGAAAAAATGAGAACGGTAGCAGCAATTGGGAATGTTAAGGATATAAATACATTCAGTGGAACTCCCTATCACTTTTATAAAGCTGCCTATCGCCATTCATTTGTTAATGAGGCGTGGGAGTTGAAAATGGGTAATCACAAATTTTATCGATATCTTTATGGAATAAGTCAGATAGTTTGCTTAAAAAAGCCAGTCGGGTATCAGTATTCATCACTTTTTAGAACAGTTTCTTATCATGCTATTGATAAAAAGTTTTTTGAAGGAGAAGTTATTTCCTTTAATCAGCATTTTCCTGATGCTATGAAAATAAAAAGGAGTAATGGTAAAATATATTATTACATAGACGCTACATTTAAGCAATTAGTTGAAAGATACGGATTTTCGAAGTATTTTGGTAAAAAAACAATAAAAAAAATATTAGAGGAAGAGAAACTAAATTTTGAGAATGCAGATTTCATAGTAACTTTTCAAAATTGGGCTCGCGAATCGGTTGTCAATGAATATAAAATAAATAGTCAAAAGGTTAAAACTATTTTACCGGGGGCTAATTTGGAATTGCCTCAAAATTATTTTCCTATCCTAAAGAAAAGGGAGGAGAATACAAAGTCTAGTCCTTTTTATTTGGGGTTTATTGGTAAGGATTGGGAAAGGAAAGGTTTGTTGACTGTTGTCGAGATTAAGAACATTTTGAGGAGACGAGGTTGGAATGTAAAAATTCGCTGTGCTGGTTATCTCCCTGAATATTTGAAATCGGATAATGAAATTGAATATGTTGGGTTTATTGATAAATCAAAAAATTTAGATGTTTTTTGCAGATTTATTGAGAGTTGCAACCTTGGTTGTTTATTTTCGAAAGCTGAATTTTCGAGTATTGCAGTATTGGAGTTTCTGCGATTGGGCATTCCGGTAGCCGGATATGTAGTCGACGGCATGAACGACTTGTTTTTTCCTGCGGCTTCATTACGATTTTTCCCCGGAGACAGTCTTGAATTTATTGCATCGCAGGTTGAAGAATTATTAATTAACAATAATAAATATGAAGCCTTGCATTCGAATGCAATAAAATTATCACAATACGTCACTTGGGATCGTTGTATTGAAGAGTGGAAACAACTATTGCAGCTTACTCATACTGATCCTGAGGGTTGATCCCAGAGAGTAGGGTAGTCATCGGCAAACTTGGCAATCACCGTTCGCATAATGGCTTCCCGCATAAAACGGGTCTTGTTGCGAATCTTGTATTTTTTAAAGTACTTTTCTAAGGCCTGGTGCTCAAGATCGTTAAATGCAATGGTTGCTCTTTTCGTCCGACGAAGTTTTCCAGAACCGTTCATTCGAAAACAATTTTATAAGTTATTGATCCTATTAATATTATACTAACCGCCATGAACACTGAAAAATAAGGCAAAGTCTGCAAAAAAAACCTCCTTGCGCTGTTTGCGGTTAATGCCATAGTTGGAATTATTATTACATTTAATTCCTAAAACTATTACTATATCTCAATATCCAATCCTTAAACCATCAAATAACATAGCAAATACAAAGGTTCTGTGATTTTAAATTTGCTATAGTGCGGATACTCAAAGAATCCGGTGATAAAGGTAGCTGAATGTCTTATAAACAAAGGAACTGAGTTTGTATTTTTTATTAACTGTCTGGAAAAAAGCTGTTAATTACAGCATTATTTGTTGTTTTTGATGGGGTAGGTTTGCCTGGGAACTTTTTTGGGGCGTGGGATTCGGTTTGATTATTTAAAAAGTTTGGGTATGTGCGTTTTTATAAGCTGACCGTTTAGACAGAAATGGTTGGACATGAAACCCATAGGTTTTTTGCAAGCCATTTTTTTTACATTTTGCACTTGAATCATGTTTTTTTGTAACTTTAAAAAAAGTTTTGGCAACTACTAAAACCTAAAGATATGCCAGCTAAAACCTTTGTTGTTCAGCATGCCGATGAGCTCTCCCGTGTTGCCCAAGAGCTGATCCCGCTTTTACATCGGTATCCAGTGGTAACTTTTAGCGGTAAGCTGGGAAGTGGAAAAACAGCTTTGATTAAGGAAATATGCCGGTTGTTGATGGTGAAGGAAACAGTAACCAGTCCTACCTTTACGCTGCTTAACGAATACGAGACTTCTACCGGGCGACCTGTGTATCATTTCGATTTTTATCGTATTACCCGTCCGGAGGAGATATATGATCTGGGATATGAGGAATATCTCTTTAGTGGTAATTTGTGTTTTATCGAATGGCCCGAGATGGCTGAAAATATCTTATTGCCCGATGCATTGAGGGTAAATATTGAGACAGATAATCACAAACGGCGTCATATTAGTATTGTGGAACCTGAGTCAACATTGTTGTCCTGAACCTGTGGTAAAGCATAGGTCGCTTACTAAGATTACGGAAAAAATGTTTTGTTGCTTCGGAACATAGTTATACTTTTGACGATGGTTAATTTTTAGATACGAAAAACATGATAATAGTAACAGGGGCAACAGGACTAGTAGGAAGTCATTTGTTGTATGAGTTGTGTAGCAGGGGTGAAAACCCTGTAGCGTTGACGCGGAATAAGGCCAATATCAGGCAGGTGGAGGCAATATTTCGCTTTTATTCTCCGGAGGCCGAAGAACTGCTGAGTCGGATCGATTGGCAGGAAGCCGATGTGTGTGATTATGCCCGGATATATGATTTGGTTAATAAAGGCGATGAGGTATATCATTGTGCTGCCCAAGTGGTTTTTTCAAAGTGTGAAAAACAGCGGGTTATACAAACAAACATTAGCGGTACAGCTCATGTGGTAAATGCTTGTTTGGAAAAAGGTGCCCGTAAGCTGTGTCATGTGAGTTCAGTGGCAGCTGTAGGAAAAGCCGAGACGGGACTTCCTGCTGATGAAAGTTGTATCTGGGATAGTACCCGTAGGCATACGGTTTATTCGCTCAGTAAGTTTCACTCCGAGATGGAAGTGTGGAGAGGAATTGAGGAGGGGCTCAATGCTGTCATTGTCAATCCTTCGATAATTATTGGCCCTACGCTGAGTAACAAGGGTACGGGGGCATTGCTGCAGGCAGCACGGCAGGGTATTAAGTTTTATCCCCCGGGAAGTATGGGCTTTGTCGATGTGCGTGATGTCGCCCGGATTATGATACTCCTGATGAAAAGTGATATCTCGGGCGAACGATTTATTCTCAACAGTGAAAATTTAAGCTATAAGCAATTTCTTACCATGGCTGCCAGTCAGTTTGGGAAACCAGCTCCAACCATTCCCGTTAAACGATGGATGGCTTATGTTGCGGTTGGAGCCAATACCGTACTGTCGTTTCTGCAGCGAAAACCTGCCATGCTTACACGGGAAATTATTCAATCGGCTTTTGCCAACGATAGCTTTTCGGCAAAAAAACTTACTGAAAGATTGCAGTATGACTTTATTCCTATCAGCCAATCTCTGGAAAACGTGGATCGTTTTTATCATTTTCTGCAAAAACGCTAAACGGTTCCCTTTTAGTAGAATTTATTTATTTTTGACTCATTTTTTAGACACAAGAATCAATCAAAATGCAACAGGCGAGTAGTAAATATCCCTTACTGGATCAGATTGAATTTCCTTCCGATTTAAAAAAACTTAAGGTTGAACAGCTCGAACAATTATGTTCCGAAATTCGTGAATTTTTAATAAACGAGACCTGTACCAACCCCGGACATCTGGGGTCGAGTCTGGGGGCGGTGGAAATAGCAGTAGCACTTCACTATGTGTATCAAGCCCCGTACGATAAAATTGTGTGGGACGTAGGACATCAGGCTTATGCCCATAAAATTCTTACCGGACGCAAACATGTATTCCATACGAATAGGCGTTATGGAGGAATAAGTGGTTTTCCCAAAATGTCGGAAAGTATTTATGATGCTTTTGGGGTAGGGCATGCCTCCACCTCGATTTCGGCTGCACTGGGTATGGCTGTTGCCAGTAAGCTCAAGGGGGAGACCGACCGGAAAATTGTGGCTATCATTGGTGATGCAAGCCTTACCGGTGGATTGGCTTTTGAGGGATTAAACAACGCCGGACACCTGAATGCCGACATGTTGGTCATACTCAACGATAACAACATGGCTATTGATGCACCCGTAGGGGCATTAAGCCAGTACCTTGTACAGATTACCACCTCGCAAACCTACAACCGTTTCAAAGCTGATGTTTGGAATGCGCTGAGCAAGCTTAAAAAACTGGGACCGATGGCACAAAAAACAGTTCAGAAAATTGAGGGTGCCATCAAAACCATGATTATGCATCAAAGCAATTTCTTCGAATCGCTCAACTTTCGGTATTTTGGAATTATCGATGGACATAATATTGTACAGCTGGTAAATATCCTGCGAGATTTGCGGCAGATTCCGGGACCCAAGTTATTGCATGTAGTTACGGTAAAGGGCAAGGGATATAAATATGCCGAGGAAAATAAGGTTCAATTTCATTCTCCCGGTCCTTTCAATAAGGAGACGGGCGAAATTATCTCTACCGAAGGGTCCGACAGCCGGATAAAATATCAGGATGTATTTGGGTATACATTGCTGGAACTGGCGCAAATGAACGAAAAAATTGTTGGTATCACTCCGGCCATGCCTACCGGTTGTTCTATGAATATTGTGATGAAAGAATTGCCGCAACGGTGTTTTGATGTGGGTATAGCTGAGGAGCATGCGGTTACTTTCTCGGCCGGTCTTGCTACAGAGGGGTATATTCCCTTTTGCAATATCTATTCGAGCTTTATGCAGCGTGCTTATGATCAGGTGATTCATGATGTAGCAATTCAGAACCTTCATGTTGTCTTTTGTCTCGACCGGGCGGGACTGGTAGGTGAGGATGGAGCTACACACCATGGGGTGTTCGATATTGCTTACCTGCGTGCCGTGCCCAACATGGTGATAGCTGCCCCCATGAATGAAACGGAACTGCGTAACCTAATGTACACTGCCCAGTTGAAAAATTACGGACCCTTCGCTATACGCTACCCTCGTGGATATGGCGTGCTTAAGGAATGGAAACAAACCTTTGAAGAAATACCCATTGGCAAAGGGCAAATGGTAAGTGACGGTGAGGCAGTAGCCGTCCTTTCGATAGGCCATCCGGGGAATTATGTACAGGAGGCTTTTAACTTATTGCCTGCGCATATAAATCGACCGGCTCATTATAATATGCGATTTGTTAAACCCTTGGATGAAAATCTTTTGCACGAAGTGTTCCAGCGTTTTGACAAAATTATCACTGTCGAAGATGGCGTAATTGCAGGGGGATTTGGTAGTGCCGTTCTGGAGTTTATGAGCCAGTATGGATATAAGGCCAAAGTAGTGCGTCTGGGCGTTCCCGATCGCTTCATCGAACAGGGTTCACTCAAAGAACTCCATCACGAATGTGGTTTCGATGCCGAAGGCATAGCACAGGCTATCATTGATATTTCTGAATAACACCTTTGTTGTATAGGCATGTTGATTTAGTTGTTTCGGGATTGGACAAGCTGCTGGAAAGAGCTTTTGTGTTCTGAGAAGTAGAGGGCAGAGTGTTTTTTCCTTGGCCAGAATCGTGTTTTTGAGTTGTTGCTGCCATAAGGCGTTGGGACGATTATGCAACCAAATTGTTCGGAGCAACATCCGATTGTTTACTATAATTTTGTTAACTTTGCCCATCACCAATTAATTTACCGGATTATGAATATTCCTTCAAATCTTTATTATACCAAGGATCACGAGTGGATTCTGGTAGACGGCAATGAGGGCAAAGTAGGTATTACTGATTTTGCCCAGCACGAACTTGGCGATATTGTGTTTGTGGAAGTTGAAACCGTGGGTAAAACCCTCAATCAGGGGGAAGTATTTGGTACCATTGAGGCTGTTAAAACCGTTTCGGATCTTTTTCTGCCCATGAGCGGTGAAATACTTGAGAAAAATCCCGCCCTTGAATCCCAGCCAGAGCTTATCAATAAAGATCCCTATGGTGATGGGTGGATTATCAAGGTTAAAATATCTAATCCCAGCGAAATTTCAAATCTTCTCAATGCTGAGGCTTATAAAGCATTGATTGGGGAATAAAGTAAGGAAGAGGGGAATGAAGTATATCCGTAATTTTTGCATCATTGCACATATCGATCACGGGAAAAGTACGCTTGCCGACCGTTTGATTGAGATGACCCATGCCATCAGCGAGCGCGAGTTTCAGGATCAGGTGCTCGATAACATGGATCTGGAACGGGAACGAGGTATAACCATTAAAAGCCATGCTATCTGCATGGAATATGAGCATGAGGGTAATGTTTATACCCTCAACCTGATTGATACGCCGGGGCATGTTGATTTTTCGTACGAGGTGTCACGGGCAATTGCGGCATGCGAGGGAGCATTGCTGGTCGTCGATGCTACTCAGGGAATTCAGGCTCAGACCATCTCCAACTTATACATGGCACTCGAACACGACCTCGAAATCATCCCCGTGATTAACAAAATTGACATGGATGCAGCCAAACCCGAAGAGGTTCGCGACGATATTGTAGAACTGCTTGGCTGCAAGCCCGACGATGTGCTGATGGTGAGTGCTCGTACCGGACAAGGGGTTGACAGAATTTTTCAGGCCATCATCGAACGCATTCCCCCACCGGCCGGTGACCCCAATGCTCCCCTTCAGGCACTTATTTTTGACTCTGTATTCAATGCTTATCGTGGGATTGTTGCCTATTTCAAAATTGTCAACGGTACCTTGCGAACTAACGATTTTGTAAAATTTTTTAACATGGGTAAAGAGTATCATGCCGACGAAATTGGGGTACTCAAACTCAAGTACGAACCCCGGTCCGAACTAACCGTCGGGCAGGTAGGTTATATTATCAGCGGAATTAAAAACTCGCGCGAGGTAAAAGTGGGTGATACCATTACCCATGTCGAAAATCCCTGCGAATCTGCAATTGCGGGTTTCGAGGACGTTACACCCATGGTGTTTGCGGGGGTGTATCCTATCGATCCCGATGAATATGAAGAACTTCGTGCCTCTTTGGAAAAGCTTCAGCTCAACGATGCCTCGCTTTCGTTCGTCCCCGAATCGTCGGCGGCGTTGGGTTTTGGTTTTCGTTGCGGGTTTCTGGGGCTACTGCACATGGAAATCGTTCAGGAACGTCTCGACCGAGAATTTAACATGAGCGTGATTACTACCGTCCCCAACGTGTCGTATAAGGTTTATACCACTAAGGGCGAGATACTCGATGTGCACAATCCTTCCGGGCTGCCTCCCATTACCAATATTGATCATATCGAAGAGCCCTATATTCTGGCACAGATTATTACCCGTACCGAATTTCTGGGAGGTATCATGAAGCTTTGCCTCGATAAAAGGGGTATTTTAAAAAATCAACACTTCACGAGTCACGACAGGGTTGAGCTTAACTTTGAGATGCCGCTGGCTGAGATCGTTTTTGATTTCTACGACAAGCTCAAAAGCATATCAAAGGGCTATGCCTCGTTTGATTACCACCAAAGTGATTATAAGCCGGCCAACCTGGTTAAGCTCGATATTCTGCTCAACGGTGACCCTGTGGATGCGCTTTCAACCCTTATTCACCGCGACCATGCCTATGATTTTGGCCGTCGTATGTGCGAGAAACTCAAGGAACTTATCCCCCGTCAGCAATTCGATGTGGCTATTCAGGCAGCTATTGGTTCGAAAATCATTGCCCGCGAAACCATTAAGGCACTTCGTAAGGATGTGACCGCCAAGTGTTATGGCGGGGATATTACCCGTAAACGTAAGTTGCTTGAGAAGCAGAAAGAAGGGAAGAAGCGCATGCGTCAGGTAGGAAATGTGGAGGTTCCCCAGCAGGCCTTCTTGGCAGTGCTTAAACTCAATTAGTACACAAGAGTACAGGTTTTTTTCTGCTCACCGATAATGTGTTTGCTGTTCATCAGCCGTGCATAGAGGATGTAGATGCCGGCGGGGAGCAAACGTCCGTTGACCGTGCCATCCCAAGTAAAAGTGGCTTCGCTGCCTATGTATTGCTGGTAGGCAATATGTCTGACCCAGCGTCCTTCGGCCGTGTATAACGAAAGTGTAACCATCGTCGATGGTTCGGAGGGTTTAATGTCTATGGTCAGTATATCATCCACGCCATCATTATTGGGCGAAAAGGTAGAGTTTCGTATACATAGCCAGTTGTTGTTATTCTTCTGTTCTGCAATGAATTGCGAATTTTTTGCCCCCGGTGTAGCATATCCGGCCGAGGCTGCTGCCGAATGCCAGTTGTCGGCACGTAGGCCGCTTGTCCGCGGATTGACCCTTTCGATCGATACCCCACGCGTTCGTTGCAACAAAGGAAAGTGCATGGCAGAAGAATATACTGCATGGTCTATTACCCTCCCATCGCCCCTTTGTAATTCCAGTCGGGCACCTAGGTCGGGTAGGGTGAAAATTTTTCCCCAACTAAATATATTGCCGGGGAAAGGACTGTGATAATATTTCAACAGCCTGTCGGCATCGTTGGTGATAGCAAGATATGACCCGGGCCCCATTATCAATCCCCGCGGGAGTGGTTGCACCCCACTAATGACTTCACCGGAGATAGTATCCAATCGGATAAGATATAAGCTTCCGGCATCGAGAAATTTTTCGGTAGCATTATAGAGTTCGACGAACTCTGTGAGGGTATCGTCTGTTTCGAACAGGATTTCATTGATTACTATCTCGCCCGAATCGGGGAGTTCGGGTAACGTTATCGCAGGCAAAGTATCTGTAACCGGTTGGGCAACACAATCGGTTACATCCGAAGCAACAGCAAGATGGTAATAAACATCTTTTTGCAGTGTTTCGTTAAATTTCAGTTCAATGGCACGACCGTTATTTTGGAAAAAAGAGGTTCGTACGGGATGACCTATGGATTGCAGGGTATAATTTTCGGGCAAAAGCGAATGGGGATGCAGGAGCTCGCTAAAGAAAAGGATACAGGTACTATCATCGGGTAAAGCTATCTGGCTGAGAAAAGGCCTTTTGCGATCGGGATTTTTGCCGGCTACGGAATTGATATATCCGGGGGTGCCGCCCGACAGGCTTCGGGAAGCTGCCCAGTTGCCAGATCCTCCACAGGGATTGTCGGGATCAATGATTTCAAGTGACCATCCTCCCTCGCGTTTGATTTTATCCGTATTGTAATCGCTCTGATATTGTACATAGCTTATAATTTCGCCTTTTTCGTTGCTAAGCCATAGGGTACCTTTTTCGTTATTGAGGAATCCGGATGGAAGTTCGTATATCACATGGTTCAGGTGATTGAACAGGCCATGGGCTTCCTTACTGGTAATAAGTAAATATGATCCTCGAGGCAAAAAAATATCGGGTAAGGTAATCTTGGACGAACCGTTGGAGAGTACCCATTTCGACATTGCAATATCATGGTTGCTGCGATTATAGCATTCAATATATTCAAAGGGGGGTAACCCCTGGGTCGGGGTAGGATCAACCATCAGCTCGCTGAATACGATGTCGAAAGCACGTGTTTCGACACGGGATATGGGGAGGATTGTGTCGTTGATGATTAATCCGCCTTGCGACTGTAGCCGGATCAAATGCAGCTGACCGGAAATGCTGTCGTAAGATCCTTCGGGGAAGGTTACCGAGATATACTGGCAGCCCGACTCAATTCGGATACCGGCAATTGACGGGGCAAAATTTACGCTGCTGGCATTGATCGACGATGGATCAATAGGTGCGGTAAAATGTACCCACAATTGGCGGGATGAGAGAAAATAAAAAGTATCGACCCGAAAGCGATCTGATGCAATTGGCTTAGAACTTATAGAAATATCGTCGACCCACAGTTTGCGATCCTGTGCCGATGAATAGGTGTAACTGATGCCAAAATAACAGCAGGCAGGAATAATATCGCTTTTTACTTCCTCGCAAAATTGCCATAGACCGTCGGCAGCATTTGCGGCCCAAAGTTGATAGGTTCCGTTGGGTAGACGGATGATTTTTACTATACCTATACTGGTACCGATGGATTTTTCCCAGTTAAAGGTTCCTTTGGTTAGGCGCTTAATTCCGTTAGCATTGATATGGTACAGATTCAGTCCGTCGTCGCTGCTATTGAGGTTCACTCCAACGGCAAGGGCAGTTTCGTTACAGGGCATACAAGCGGATGGATTACCGGCAGCAATATAAAAAGTCCAGCGATTGGCAGAGGAGGGCAAATAGCTATGCCGGATTTTGAACTGCCAGATCAGCGTATAGTCGAAATTTAGCACGACAGGATAGGCATGGAAGAGGTAATCCGTTCCCACCTGGCTGTTGTCGTAAGCATGATGTAATGATTTTGACCCTGAAAGTGGATCGTTAACGGAGATCTCCCATCTGCCGGCTTCGTTGGATATCCACCCCGAAAGGCTTGTATCCTTATCAAACGAAAAAATTTTCGTTTGTCCTTGCAAGATATTGCCTGATGAAACAAGCATCAACAGAATCCACGTACGGAACATAGCCGATATCATGGGACTCAGGGATTAATCATTTGCCAGCGGGCAGCGTAACATAAAATTTGGAGCCATTTCCTTCCTCACTTTCCACCCAGATTTTGCCGCCTTGTTTGGTGACAAATTCCTTGCAAAGGATCAACCCCAACCCGGTTCCTTTTTCGTTTTGTGTACCCGGCGTAATTACCTGTGTGTCGATACGGAACAGCTTGCTGAGGGTTTCTTTCGACATACCCATACCTTCGTCCTGGACAACAATTTCCGTCATATCCTCACGGGGTACGGCCGAGATAATGATTTTTCCTCCCTCGTAAGAGAATTTGACGGCATTTGAAATCAGATTACGAAGTACCAGCGAAGTCATTTCCGAATCGGCATATATCGTTTGATTGGGATCAATCATGTTGATTACCATCAGGTTTTTCTTTTCAATGTTGGCTCGTTGGAGTTCGATATTCTGTTCTACTAACTGGTGCAAATTGAGCGAAGCTGGATTATAGGATATACGGCCGGTTTGAGAACGTGACCAATGGAGCAGGTTTTCGAGCAAGGTATAAAGATGTTGGGCCGTTTTGTTGATTGTCTCAAAAAGTTCTGTTTTTTCATCATCCGATAGCTTGGCAAAATCTTTTTTAACGATATCGGTAATAGTAATCATTCCTCCGAGTGGATTTTTGATGTCGTGTGCCATGATGGAAAAGAACTTATCTTTTGTATTGTTGAGCAAACGCAATTCGGCCTCAGACTCTCGGAGTTGCTGATTCATTTTTTCAATGATGTCGATCTTTTCTTGAAGTAGGATCGCCGTCTTGTGTTTCATCTGGTAACGGTTATAGTAAAGGATAACCAGACTCAAAACAAGCAATACAGCGATAAGCAGCACAGCAATGATCAGGCGGTTTTTAAGTCTTTGCAGTTCGATAAACTGTTTTTCTTTTTTAAGCAGGGCTATTTCGGTCTCTTGACGGCGCAATTGACTTTGCTGGCTGGCCAGTTCAAAGTTAATCTGCATATCGAGCAGTTGCTTATTGGTCATCGAGATATTGATGCTATCGTTGTACTGATTGTAAAGCAGATAGTTATCCAGTGCTTCCTTGTACTGCTTCTGCCGGGAATAGTAAGTGTACAGGGCATAATATCCTTTGCGCAGAAGTTCGTAGTTAGAGATGTTTTTCCCTATGGCAATAGATTTTTGCAGAAGGGGTAATGCCTGAGCATATTGATTGTAATCGATGTAGATTTCAGCTATTTTTCGCTGGCAAAGGGCTACATTAAAAAGATAACCTGCCTGTTCGGCTTTTTGCAAGGCTTGGTTGAAATAATTGAGCGCCTGTTGTTTTTGATTGAGATTCAGATAGAGGTTACCCATAGCATTGAGGACAATGCTTTCGCCAACCTTGTCGCCCAGTTGTTGACGGATGGCCAGTGCCTGCTGGTAGAATTTCAAAGCCTCGTTGTACTTTTGCATGTCGGCATAGGCCGAGGCTATACTGCTTAGGGCTACAGCTATCTGAGTTTTATCCCCCAGTTTCTGGCGTATCTCCAGCGCTTTTTGGTAATTTTCAACAGCCTCTTTATATTTTCCCATTTGCTGATAGGCATTTCCCATGCCATGATAAATAGCCGACATGCGGGTATAGTCGTCGATGCCACTACTGTATATCAGGGCTTCGCTGTAATGTTTGAGGGCTTTTTCGTAGTTGCTGAGTTCAAAATAGATATTACCAATATTGTAATAGGCCTGTGCTATTTCGCCTCGTTCTTCAGATTCGAGGCTTTGTTTGAGCGATTCGAGATAATACGACAGGGCTTCGTTGTATTTTTTGGCTTTCCAGTATGCGCTGCCCAACGCATTGAGCGACAGGGTTATGGCCTTGGGTTCCCCTATCTCTTTTCTCAGTTGCAAAGCCTGTTGCAGGTAATCAAACGCACGTGGGAAATTATTCATTTCCTTATAAACATTCCCGATATTATTGAGCAAAGCGGCCATCTCAGCTTTGCTGTTCAGTTCCCGGCGTAGCGAAAGGGCTTTTTCAAAATTAGCAATGGCTTGCTGGAAATCATTTTTCCGGAAATAGATACTTCCCAGGAGATTAAAGGTATTGGCCAGTTCGGCTTTGTTATTGATTTTTTCATAGAGGTTTTGGGCCGATGTCAGCAATTCTATTGCACGGGAGAAATTGCCCTGATCGCGGTAAACCAATGCCATGTTGGCATACGAAGCGGCAATGGCAGCTGTATCCTTTGCTCGTAGCCGCATGGCCAACGCTTTCTGATAGTAATCGACTGCCTTGGGATAAAGGGCCTGCCGCAGATACAAGCTGCCCATCAGGTTGTAGGTCGACGCTACACCCAGCGAATCGGCCGAGACCTCAAAAAGTTTAAGCGCCTTTTGATAGGCTTCGAGCGCTTTATCAAACTCGAGCCGTTGCTTATTGATTTGCCCTATATGGTTATATGTTTCAGCCGCTTCACGGGTGTTGTTGTTTTTTAAATACAGATCGATGGCTTTTTTAGCCATATCAATGGCCTCGTTGTAACGAAGCATACGCAGCATACAGGCGCTTTTTATCTTGTTTGCCCTTGCCTCTTCATTGAGGTTACCTATCTTCCGTGCTGCAATAATGGCATCCGAAGCATACAACTCGGCCTCCTCAAGCCTGCTTTGTTTATAATATGCATCGGCTATCGCATTCAGCAAGGCCGGCTTCTCATTAACCGTTGCTATCTCAAGTTTCTTTTGCAAACTATCAATTATCGGACTCTCGGCAGCATGCAACTGAAAGCCCCAAAACAACAACATTAAGTATGCAATACACCTTTTCCAATACATGGCGAAAATATTGATGGTTTATTTTGTACTTTTACCCCGTAAACAAAGTTCATCTTTTTTTTCTATTTGACAAACACATTGCTCAAGAAGTTATAAAAAAATACTAACATCTTTTACCTGTAACTTTTTCCCCAACATGTTCGTCAGCTAATTAAAACGAAAAAGTTCATGACGGTTGCCGAATACAATCTGAGCGTTGAACAATTTGCCGACAATATTTATCGCTTTATCCTGAAAAATATAAAAGACGAGGAGAAAGCTAAGGATATTGTGCAGGATACTTTCGAAAAACTGTGGCTGAAAGTCGATAGCGTATCGTTCGAAAAAGTGCGTTCTTACCTAGTTTACTACGGCCTATCATACGATGATTGATTTGATCCGGAGAGAAAAAAACAGGTCGATTTTGATCAGGTCAATGCTAATCATTACGCTCACACCGAAAACTATTCCGATGTACAGGAAATACTTAATCAGGCTATCGAAAAATTGCCACCTGCGCAGAAATCAGTTATCCTGCTTCGCGATTATGAAGGATATTCGTACGATGAAATAGCCCGGATAACCGGATTGAGTGAGGCACAGGTGAAGGTGTACATTTACCGCGGACGAATGTTTTTGAAAAATTATCTGGTTAATCCCGAAGCTTTAATCTGATCACAAAAAATATCAGAGTTGTGATTAACCAGAATAGCTGATGGACAAGTTCACTAAAAGAATTATTGATAAATGATAAATTTAAACGCAAAAAGCGCAAATATTTACGCATAATGGTAGTTTGTAGAATTGCTACAGATCAATGATTAGATAATAATTTAGGAAAAAATGAAGATCACAAGCGACAATTATATTGCGATATTTATCAGCTACTTTGAGGGCAGGTTGACCGCTGAGGAGTCGGTGGAACTCATGCAATTCATTACCGAACATCCCCAATTGCAGCGAGAATTTGACCAGATGCAGACGGTTTTCCTGCAACCCGCTGATACCGGAAAGGTTAATTTTGCTCATCTGTTCAAAGACGTTAACCAGATCAATGCGGTCAATGACTACAATTTTGAGGAATTGTGCATTGCCGAACTGGAGGGCGACCTGCATAATCCAACATTACGGGGACAATTGTACCAGTGGATCAATGCCAATGAGGAGAATCAGAAAACGTTTTCGTTATACAGGCAAACCCAAACCCATCCCGACGAAAAGATTGTGTTTCCTAACAAGAAAGTCCTTAAAAAACGTGAAAAACAATTTAACCTCGGCGGCTGGGTCTACCGAAGCTTGGCTGTTGCAGCCTCGGTGGCTTTGCTTCTGGGTATGGCCCGATGGTGGTTAACCAACAGGGAAAGTATCAGGGTGCACCCTACTGCTTTTCCTGCAAAAAGTCAGCCAATGGCTGTTAATACCCCTGCCCAACCGGTTCAGATTCGACAACCCGAACCTCATGCGGTTCGTAACCTTGCCTCTCCCAAAGTCCGTATTCCGGCGGTTGCCTCCGATTCGGCAAAAGCTGATACCCATGAACGTGAACCGCTGCAGCCGCTTGAGAAACTATCGCCACGAATGGCTGAGGCCGGAACATACCTTTCTTATCGCGAATTCATTGTTGTCGACGAAAAAATCTTCTACCGAAATCTACACGAATATTCCGACCATCAACCATATCTTACCCTGAGCGAGTGGATGAACGATCAGGTGAAAAAAATAAAAGAGACTGTCTTTAAATTGCCTGAGGAATATCCATTGACCCGTATTGCCGGGTCGAACCTTCAGCAAATGAACCTGCTGGCCGGAAATCATGTTATCTTTCGGCAAAATACCGATACCCTGTATGGCCGAAAACAGGTAGAGGTAAATTTGGGATGGGTAGCTTTCTATTTTTCCTACTCAAAGACAGGGGAATAAGCATGGGTCAAAGTATTAACAATGTAAATTTTTAAATTATGACAACGAATATGAGTATTAAAAAAACTTTTGGAACCCTGATGATTCTGGGAATGATTACGGGTATTCAGGCAAACATGATAAATGTTTCCGGACAAGATGTTGAACAAAATGTGGTGGTTACCCCCGATGCTCCGGTTCCCCCTGAAGCTCCGCTTCCCCCCGATACCCCCTCGTTCGGTAACGAGATGGATACTACAAAGGTATTGGGCGATAGACCCGAAGTGAAAAAAAACGGAGATACCACGCGTATCCGGCTGGGTAAAAAAGGGATTACCATCGTCGAAAAAGATGGTAAGACAATTGTAGATATTCAGGATGAAAATAATCAGGATACGACTGTAGAGGATGACGAAGGTTGGAATCCGAATGCTAAGCCTGGGAAAAAGAAAGACCATTCATTCGAACCCCATTGGGCAGGATTGGAACTTACGCTGAATAATTTTGTCACTTCCTCTTTTTCCTTTAATTTACCTTCGGAAGCTTCATTTCTCGAGTTGAACACTGGTAAGTCGATAGGTGTTCGTCTCAACCTGTTCGAATACAGTATTCCGATGGGTCGCTTTAACGGATTGTATACGGGTCTTGGGTTTGAGTTCAATAGCTATTATTTTAGCAGTGATAGCAATAATATTACAAAAAGCAACGGGCGGATTGTGGCCAAAATGAAACCTGCCGGCGCAAGTGCATACTCCAAAAATAAGCTCAAGGACACTTATCTGAACATTCCTCTGATGTACGAGATTCAGTTTCCGCTGGGCAATACCAAGCATCCTCTGTACTTTGCCGCAGGGGTAATTGGTGGACTAAAATTGGGTTCGCGCACCAAAGAGTACTACAAGTTAAACGGTGAAACCAGACACGAGATTGTCAAGGACGATTTTTATCTATCCCCCATCCGGCTGGGCTATCAAGCACGTATAGGTTTTCGGCATTTGCATCTTGTAGCCACCTACTACTCAGCTCCGTTGTTCGTATCGGGTAAGGGCCCCGAAGTGCATCCCTTCGACCTCGGCCTGATGATTCTTAACTGGTAATATAACCAGAGACTCTATCCCATTTGACTTTACGAACGATAAATTTTAACTCTATTAAACGCTTGGTACTTTTAAAATGCCAAGCGTTTTTTTGATTTAATCATCATTCAGAACTTTTGTTCTACTTTTGCAAAAAAAATCGATGAGCGATTCTATTAAACCGGCATGGCTAAAAATTAAACTTCGTCATAGTGAAGAGTTTCTAAGGGTAAAGAAGACTGTTGCATTGCACCGGTTGCATACCATCTGCGAGAGTGGTAGCTGTCCCAATAAAAGTGAGTGTTGGAACCGGGGAGTAGCCAGTTTTATGATTCTGGGGAATATTTGTACCCGTTCGTGCAAGTTTTGCGATGTGCCGTCGGGAAAACCCCTTCCTCCTGATCCCGATGAACCTGCCCGGGTAGCCCGTGCCATACAGCTGATGGGACTGAAAAGTGTAATCATCACCTCGGTCGACCGCGACGATCTCAACGATCTTGGTGCAGCCTTCTGGGCACAAACGATCCGAACGGTAAAGGAAATAAATCCGGACATAAAAATCGAAACCCTCATCCCCGATTTTCAGGGAAAGACAGCGTTAATCGACGAGGTGATAAAAGCTGCCCCCGATATTATTTCGCACAATCTCGAAACCGTCCGCAGGCTTACTCCTCTGGTTCGTACCAAAGCACAGTACGATACCAGTCTGCGCGTACTTGAACATATTGCCCGTTCGGGGGTTATTTCTAAGAGCGGCATAATGGTCGGACTGGGCGAAACCGATGAAGAGGTTCTGCAAACCATGGACGACCTCCGTAATATTGGCTGCCAGATTCTTACCATCGGCCAATATCTGCGCCCCTCGTACCAGAATATGGAGGTACACACGTATGTCACCCCCGAAAAGTTTGAATGGTACCGGCAAGAGGGGCTGAAAAGAGAATTTCGTTATGTTGAGAGTGCTCCCATGGTGCGATCCTCCTATTATGCCGAGAAACATTTTTAATTGTTATCGCTATGCAACAGGAATTTATAGGGCCAGCAACCCGGCAAAAGCTCATATTTCATCCGTTGGGGATGATTGACTATAAGCAGGGCTGGGACTATCAGGAAAAATTGTTTGCCGAGGCCATTGAAAATAAGAACAAAGGAATAGTACCCTTCGTTCATCATTTGATCTTTTGCGAGCATCCCCATGTATACACGCTGGGAAAAAGTGGGAATGAAAACAACCTGCTGATTAATTATATCCAGTTGCAGGCCAAGCAAGCCAGTTTTTACAAGATAAACCGTGGAGGTGATATTACCTACCATGGGCCGGGGCAACTCGTGGGATATCCCATTTTTAGCCTCGAACACCTGAAAATAGGGGTAAAAGAATACATTCACCTGCTCGAAGAGGCTATTATCCGTACCATTGCTCACTTTGGCATACAAGGCGAACGACTCAAAGGGGCAACAGGCGTATGGATTGATACAGCCCATGCTCAGAAAGCCCGTAAAATATGTGCCATCGGAGTTCGATGCAGCCACTGGGTGACAATGCATGGGTTTGCCCTTAATGTCAATACCGACCTCACGTATTTCCAGTACATTAATCCCTGTGGATTTACCGATAAGGCGGTTACTTCCATTGAAAAGGAACTGGGACAGAAAGTGGATTTTCAACAGGTTTCCGCTATTGCGCTCAATGAATTACTTGCCGTATATGGCTTCAGCCAGCAGAAATGATCTCCGGCGCAATATCCATGATAGCTGAGGATATTTTGCAGGTTCATCACTAGTACTTCGTTATCCCTTACTACCTTTTGTACCTTTGCCCCCGATGCAGCATGCAGGTTCGTTGTGTCGGTTGGGTAATAAGGTACATCAACTGAGACGTCTCTTGTACAGCGTCACCACCCGAACGTATTAGTATAAATGTTTTCCACCCCCTTCGTGTAAAAATTTTGGCCGTTCGTCAAAGAAAAATGGCCGTTCGTCACAAATACCCCCCATTGGTCAAAATCTTGATAAGGCTTGTAAATTATTTTAGAGACTTTTTTTTTGACAAAAATACCGTAAAATGTGTAGGGGGAATTTCCTGGTCTGTAATGCGGTGGTAAAAAACAGGGTTGAACAAAAATTTTACTGGAAATGAAGAAACTATACCTGACAATGATGAGCTTGCTATGGGGCATAGCCGCCATGGCGCAATTAGAGATGGTCAACAATAGCTTGCTGAAATTTGGGAGTAAAACCTATCTGAAATTAGGCAAGAATGGGCAATCGGGGGTTACGAGCAGTGTAAATTTTTCGTTCGGGGATGGGTTAGTGATTGAGAATGTATCGGGTACGAGCAGCGGAGGCATATTTATTCCGGGACCCACGGGGTTGGTATTATGGGCGGGAAATTATCCAAATACGCCTATTGTCCAGTTTGCCAAGAATACGGGCAGTTCTTTTCAGTATGTATCGTATATCAACAATACAGGGGGTTATGTACAAGATAGCGATTCAGCCCTGAAGACGGATATCAGTAGGATAACGGTGGTTTTGCCGCGGTTGCAATCTATAGGAGCCTATCTTACAGGTTTAAAATGCCTAAGAGGCAGGCAATGCTCGAGAGTGATAGTTTGACGGTTAAGCGTCAGGTTGTCGACAGCATGGCTACAGCTATGGTAGTTGACAGCTACGGGGGAGAGGTTGGCGATACGGTTGCGGAGCCTTATGCTATTGGATTTATGGCTCAGGAGCTTGCCAAGGTTTTTCCCGAGGTAGTAGAGAGCTATAATGGGGTGCAATATGTGAACTATAGCGCCATGGTGCCAATACTGTTGCAGGCCATCAAGGAGCAGCAGGCAGTAATCAATCAGCAACAGAAGAGGTTGCAGGAACAGGAGGTTCGAATAAACCAGTTGTCGGGCGACATTGTAGCCATTAAGAGATATTTAAAGTTAAAGTAATATGAAGCGATGGAACCTGTTACTGGGTTGCCTGATAGGCATGCCGGTACTTTATGCGCAGACGCTGGATAATGCGGCTCGTTTTCGGGAGGTAGAATCGACGACCCATACGGGAGGTACCACCGAAATTATCAAGGCGCTCGACGGACAGATGAGTACGCGTGTGGCTTTTAGAGGCAGTAACTACAATGCGGGCTTTACCCTTAAGTTTCCCTATGCCTATAGTTTTACAAAGGCAAAGATATACAGTTATCAGAATTCGTGGCCTAAGGATATAAAAATAGAAAGTTCGGCCAATGGCAGCACTTATCAGACTTTGCTGACAAGCGCCATCAACGGTAATACGGCCGATTTGACCTTACCGGCCAATAGTGGGGTGCGATACATCAGGGTACAGTTTAATGTTACGGGCAGTACAGCCAATTCGTTTGAGCTGGCCGAATTTGAGTTGATAGGGAACACCTCTACGCGTTACGATATAAGCTACGATGCGTGTGGCAACCGGACAAGCCTCAAGGTAATCACCTTGAACAGTTCAAGGGAAAGAGTCAGTTCGCCCGATAGCATATCCACCACGCTGGGCACACCATTGGTTGATAATGATGTGCTGGGTGAAGGGAAAATAGAGCTTTATCCCAATCTTTTTCACAGCTATATCATCATTCGCAACACTGGCGATAATATCTCGCCTGTATACTATAGTGTATTTGACGGTCAGGGGCGAAGATTGCAGGGTCCCATCCGGTTGGATGGGCAGATACAGCTCGACCTGAGTGGCTACGCCAAGGGCATATATTTTATACGTTTCACCTCGGGGCATAGGACGAGCGACTGGAAAATTATCAAACAGTAAAGAAGCAGTAATTTTTGTAGCAATAAGGGACTTTTTTAGTAGGCAAAAAAAGTATTAATGCACAAACGACCCATGAATCTGAGAAAAATGAATAAGCAGCGGAGGCTGTTTCTTTGTTGGGGGTTATTGTATCAGTTGATCTATCCCCTATCGGGTCAGACCGATCTAAATGTAAGACTCAACCAGGATGTAGGCGGCAATCAATATACAGCAGTAAATAGGGTAATTCTTGAATCGGGTTTTAAGGGCAGCAGTGGCTTTAAGGCACGAATCGATGGGGGATTTATACCGAGCGGGAGTACGTTGTTCAGTGTAGGCACCGATTTGCCGGCCATCAACACCAGCGATTATACGGCGGGTTCGATCTCGGGTAGCTTTACGGTAACCCCGCAGGGGATGGCCAATTATGTATTACCGCTTGACCTGCCTCAGGGTATAGGAGGACTGACCCCCAATCTGAGCATTGTCTATAACAGTACCCTGATGGATGGTATTCTGGGAACGGGTTTTAGTCATGGGGGGTTGTCGGTAATCAGTCGGGCTCCTCAGAGTCATATCGATGATGGATATATTGACCGTATAAATTATGACAACAACGACAACCTGATTTTAGATGGAAATCTGTTGCGGGTTTATAGTGGCAGCAGTGGGAATGATGGAGCAGTATATCTGACGAAAAATTTTGAGGGGAGTAAAGTCATAGCACACGAAAGCTTGTCGAGTGCAAGTTGTTGGTTTGAGGTCAAGACGCGTACGGGCTTGACGATGGAATATGGGAGCACTTCTGATTCAAGGATTACGGTGCCCAACAGCAATACAGTAGCCATGTGGTTGCTCTCGAAGGTAAGCGATAGCAAAGGCAACTATTATACCATTTCGTACCAGCGCGATAATACCACCAGCGATTATTGGATTACCCGCATCGACTACAACATGAGTGCTGAGAGTCAATACCGCTATTCAGTTATTTTCACGTATGCCGATAGGTCAGGGGCCGACCGGTACTATATCAATGGTTACCCCACACAGCTCAGCAAATATCTTACAGGGATAGCCGTCTATAAGGGGGATATTAGCAGCAGTAATCAAATCCGCAGTTATGGGTTCACCTATCAGCCGGCCTGTTTGGGCACACGGTTGCAGTTGACCACAATTACCTTACAGGCCGGTGGGGTAAAGCTAAACCCCATTGTATTCAAGTGGAAAGATGAGGATTATCTGTTCCAGAGTTCGTCGGAGAGTTATACTTTTGATGGGGGGTCGCAGGTATTGACGGGCGATTTCAATGGTGATGGGCGCTCCGATGTGTTGACGGTATCGTACGATGCCAAGACCCTTTATCTGTATCTAAAGAATGCCGGTGCGGGTTTTTCGGCCACCCCGTTCACCAGAAGTTTTAGCCAGCCAATGGTATATCTGACGGGCGATTTTAATGGCGACGGCCGTACCGACGTACTGTTGTATAATGCTTCGAACAAAAAGCTATACTGGTGCAAGGCCAATGCCGACGGTTCGTTAAGCAATAGCGAGGAACTATTTACTTTAACAACATTTACCCTTCCGAGATTATTTATCTTAGATAATAATGGGGATGGGCTGAGCGACGTGGTTGTTATTGATAATGTGGTATATAGTTCTGAATATGATAATTTCAACGTTTTATACTCAGATCTTCAAAATGGAACCCTTAGGTTTTATGCTGTTGGACGTACACACTATGGTGCGATAATAAAGGGCAATCCGTTGGCTCTTGGGGATTTTGATGGCGATGGTCGTATGGACCTGGTAACAGACGATGATACGACGTTAAAGTTATATTTGGCTGATAAGGATTATGGATTTAGAAAAACGAAAACCTATTCTACCAGTTCAATTGATCCACAGATTAGCGTCTTTGCCGATTTTAACGGGGATGGTCTTACGGATATCTTTAGCGGCACAAGGATTTATTTCTCCAAAGGGAAAGTAGGCAGTACTTTCGATGATTTTTTTCAGGAAGTGGCGGTTGCCTATAATGGTTCCATACTCAACGATACGCCGTTAGGTGATATCAACGGGGATGGGAAAGCCGATATAATGAACGGCTACCTCACAATTGGGTATGGTAAATTTGCACGCTTACCTATCGAATACGACGAAAGCAAAAAGAATGTAGCCTGCGATATTGATGGGGATGGTGTACCTGAAGTATTATCCTACGAGGTAAATGCTGCCACCGTTAAGATAAATGCTCATATTATAAAGTATTTTTCCTCCAGCAAGCGTGGGCAGGTGATAGAGGGTATACGCGAGGGTTTGGGGGCTGTAACCCGCATCGAATACCGCGATATTACCGACCCTCAGGTATATACCCGGCAATCGAATGCTGTATATCCGGTCACCGATATATCGGCTGGCATGCAGGTGGTATATAAGATAACGACGGAGGATGGTACCAGGGGGACGCGGGTAACCACCTACCAGTACGAAGGCGGGAAGGTACACCGGCTGGGACGCGGCTTTTTAGGTTTTACCAAGGTAAAAGCCACCGATAGCAAAACAGGTATTGTAACAGAAAACACCTATGAATACGACCCCAGCCAGTACTATACAGCCCTAAAAAGCAGTATTACCAGGCAAAGCAATGGTGGCATCCTATCTTCGGTCAGCTACAGCAATAGTCTGAAAAGCCTTTTCGGCGGAAAAGTATTTAGCTTTACCCCCAACAGTGTAACCACCTTCAATTACGACCTATCGGGTAATCAAACGGCCTATAATACTACTACTTACCAATACGATAGCTATGGCAACATCACCCGGATCAACTCGAGTGCGGGTACGACGGGAAGTACCATTACCAGTTTTGACATTGAAAATACTGAAAGTAGCTGGTGGATAGGTAAGGTAAAAGGGAAAACGGTCACCTACACCCGTTACGGCGTTCCCAATAGGGTACGTACTTATAGCTATGCGTACAATGCCGACCGGCTGCTTTCGGCCGAAATATCGGAACCTGGCAATACAAAATACAGGATTGAACGAAGATATAGTTACGACAGCTATGGTAATCTTATACGAACGACAATTATAGCTGACGGTAGGACTTTGGTTACCGAACAGAAATATGAAAACGGACCGGAGTGGCCATCGAGGATTATCAATGCAGCGGGGCATGATGCACTTTTTGTCTATAATAGTAAGCTGGGCAAGGTAAGCCGTCGAGTCGAAACCGACTCGACAGTAGTAAACTATGGTTACGACCCCTTAGGACGGCAGGTAAGTGAGAGTACGCCCTTTGGGGTGACCCAGTATGCTTATCGATGGGCATCAGCCTTTCCCGATCATGCTCCTACTAATGCTGTATTTGCCGTACGAACCACAACGCCCACACAGGAATACCTGTACGAGTATTACGATAAATATGGACGGTTGATACGGAAAGCTGCCCCCGATATAAATGGCAATTACATTTATACCGATACGGAATACGATGCGTTGGGGCGGGTAAAGCGAAAATCTGAACCCTACCGGCGGGGTTCTGCAGCCCTATGGACCAGCTACACATACAATATACTGGGGCAGGTAACCAGCACCACCTACCCCGATGGTACCACCGCTACGGTAAGCTATAATGGATTGGATGTTACCACTACCAACCCCAAAGGACAAACCGAAACACGTTCGTACGACTTGCTGGGTACTCTGGTAAGTGTGACTGATAATGCTGGCGGTGTAATCCGATACGGCTACGATGCTATGGGCAACATGACCTCGGTAACCGACCCGGCCGGCAATATTACCACCATGAGCTACGACATCTATGGAAACCGTACGGTACTTAACGACAAGAATGTGGGAAAGGTAACCGATGACTACAATGCACTGGGGCAACTGGTAAGCTCGACCAATGCTAAGGGCTACAAAACGTCCTATACTTACGATAATCTGGGGCGGGTGCTTACCCGTACCGAATGGGATGCCCAAACCGGCGCCAACGTTGTTACCAGCTATGTTTATGATGGAACGTATAAATATACTCGTGGAAAAATTATCAGCGAAAGCAATGGGGCACATAGACGTACCTATACTTACAACAACAAGGGCTTGCTGACCAGTATTGCTGAAACTATTGATAATACTACCTACCGAACCCGATATAGTTACGATGATTATGGAAGGGTCACCGATATGTTTTATCCGGGTGGTTTTAGGGTAAAACACACTTACCGCAATGGGTATGTGCATCAGGTAACCAGTGCCGGGGGCGATACCACCTACTATACATGCAACGATATGACTGCCCGGGGACAGATAAGTAGTTACCGGTTGGGGGCCAACCTTACGGTTGCCCATACCTACGATGCTGCAACGGGTTTTTTAACGCAGACTACTGCCGGCAGCATACAGGATATGCGTTACCAGTACGATGTGTTGGGCAACCTGACCCGGCGTACCAATCAGAAACGCAATCTTTACGAAGAATTTAACTACGACGGATTGAATCGGCTGACCTCGGCAACGGTATACAGCAATGGCATGGTAAGCCGGTCGGTAGTAGTACAGTACAATAAGATTGGCAATATAACTTTCAAGAGCGATGTAGGTACCTACGAGTACGATGCAGTGCGTCCGTATGCAGTGAAGCGCATAGTCAATCCGCTCGAGGATTATCACCCACTGGACTATGATGTGGAATACACCTCGTTCGACAAGGTATACCGTATATCCAATGCTACGCAGAATGTAACCTTCACTTACGGGGTTGACCATCAACGGATCAAGGTTGTAAACTATAAAGTCGGGCAAACCACTACCAAGTACTACGTAGGTAAACTGTACGAGAAGGAAATATTGCCCGATGGTGAGGTTAAAGAAAATTTTTATATCTTTGCTAATGGTGAGGTAATAGCTCTTTACACGCGTAGCAGTAAGCCGGCTAACACACGGCTGGCGTATTGTTTGCGCGATCACTTGGGTTCTTTGATGTATTTGGTATCGCCTACGGGAGTAGTGTTGGAGGAATATGCGTATGATCCTTGGGGCCGCCGTCGCGATCCGCTTACATGGAAGCCGCTGAGTGGCATTGCCGCCACAGCCCGGGGTTTTACCGGTCACGAGCACATCGACCTGTTTGAGCTGGTGAATATGGACGGTCGGGTATACGATCCCCGTCTGGGTCGCTTCCTCAGTCCCGACCCCTACGTGCAGGACCCTACCTATAGCCAGAGCCTCAATAGGTATAGCTATGTATGGAATAATCCGCTGCGGTACACCGACCCAACGGGTTATCGTACGTGGTGGGATAATTTTAAGGCATGGGGTAAAAAGCACAAAAATGAAATCATCTCTACAGTGGTTTCAATAACAGTTGCTGTAGTAGTCACTGCATTGACTGGCGGAATAGGCAGTCCGTTGGCGGTAATGTTGGGAGGCATGGCAGGTGGTTTCACGGGGGGGTATGGTAGGAGCCCGGCTCAATGGGGCTAGTTGGAGCGATGCATGGGATGCGGCATTACAGGGTATGGTTATAGGAGGAATTAGTGCGTTGGTATCATTTAGTGTAGGGTCGGTTATAAGCAGTTCGTTTGCAAGCATAGGCAATGCTATGCTACAGACGATAGCCAGGGAGGTACACGGGCATTGGCGCACGGATTAACACAGGGGTATCTCAGTTTGGTGCAGGGTGGTTCGTTCTGGTCGGGTTTTGCGTCGGGGGCATTTTCGTCGTTAGGGGGTAGTTTGTTGCAGGGCTTTAACCTGATGGAGCGGCTGGGTACTGTAGGTTCGGTAGGCGTAGGAGCGCTGATGGGGGGTATCGCCGCCGAACTCAGTGGTGGTGATTTTGGGGTAGGTGCTATATCCGGGGCTTGGGTGACGTTGTTTAATCATTTACAGCACAAGTTGACAATTGAAGACATGCTTCGTAAAATAGACAAAGAGCTTAATAAGGGTGATGTTATGAACAAGGAGGAAATAGCCAAGTTGAACAAATATGCTGCAAAGGTTATAAAATCTATAGAGTGTATAGATAAACACAAATTTAATATTACATTAACAGGATTAGGAAAGACCTTATCAGGGTTAATGTTCAATTTACCAAATGATAATATTTTTACCATAACTCAAGTAGAACGATTTGTTATGGTCACATCTACAAGTGCCACATTTAACGGCCAACAGTTGAATGTCTTTATAAAAGGGAATAGTTATAAAATAAATAATGGAAATTACGGAGAAGGTTGGCATTCAATTGATATTGATAATTTTATAAACAAAAAATAAAAAGAATCTTGGTATATGGCTTATTTTTCACTGGGCATATTGCGCACACTATAAATTTATCATTAACAATACAAACTATATGATAGATAGAATAAGAGTATCAAGACTACTTCAGATAGGATTATTCTAACTTTTTTACTTCCTTTTTTACAGGGGGGATGTAGCCCTACTGAGGGAAATATAAGTAGTAAAATTGCAGATTCTACAAGAATCTTAGATTCAATAGCAGCAATAGCAGCAGAAGCGAAAAGAATCAATGATTCTATTGATGCTGCAAAACAAAATAGTATATCAATTTATAAAAAAGATACAATAGGAAACTCTAAACAAGCCAATTTGGAGGACAATACAATTACTGATAAGCTATCAATGAAATCTAGGATTCTCAAGATTTTTTTACGTCCAAATGATAATTATAGTGGTTTAGCTTTAGTAATAGAATTATTCTCCATTTTTATTTCTGAATTTGGAATAGTCCTTGCATTTATTTTATGGACAATCAGTTTGATTATTAAATTCAAGGATTTCAATGGCATATTTAATTTGTTAAATATCATCGGATTGGTATCATTATACTTTTATGACTCTATAACAGGGGCAAAGCTGTGGGGATTTTGGGTATGTCTGATATTGGCAATAATAATGATAGCTTATGATTTTATAATAATGCTGGTTCATATGCAACAAAATAGTGTTCGAAAAATTGTTTAATAATCCAATTGAAAAATATTTATTATGTAAATCCCTCCCCGCTCCTCGAAGTTTGTAACTTCGCCGCAGGTAACTGGCAGTCTCCTGCCTGCCGCAGATAAATATTCCGAAAAACTGCAAGCAAAAGCGTATCGATATTTGCCTAAAATTTATTATCAATATCTCACCCACAAGAGGTTAATCGAATTCGAAATAACCTGCGGGTGGGGAAAGGGAGCACATATCAAAAGATACAAAAAAGCAGAAAAAGTAAAAGATGTTTTGTGCAGCGAAGCGTTGGGTTTTACACTTATCACCCAACGCTGAGAATCCTGTGACGGTCTGGTTTCCTGAATAGTTGGTTCTTATCGATTCATTCCCGCTTTGCAGTCGATAACATCTGACAGGAGTTTCCCCTGGGGCATCAGAAAAACCTGAAACCCCATTTGCTTTGCTGTTTCTATATTTGCCTGCGTATCGTCGATAAACAGGGTTCGGCGGGGATCAATCTTTGAATCGGCCAGTACGTGTTCAAAAATCTTGGTTTCAGGTTTGCAACTTCCTATTTTAAAAGAATAATAAACCCTGCTGAAATATGCCTCGAAGTTGTCAACCCCCCTTTTTTGCTGCAAGTAGCTATTGAGGTAACGAATGTGAATGCTATTGGTATTGCTGAGTAAGAACAGGTTGAAATGCTGACGCAGCCGGTCCAGACATTTTAGTACAGCTTCGGGGGTGTCGACGATAATCTGGTTCCATGCTTCGTCGAACTGTTCGTTGCTGATGTGATCGAGCCCATGCAGGCTCAGTAATTTCCTTCGAAAATCATCTTCTGAGATTTGTCCCCTGTCGAACTGGTCGAAAAGGTCGATTTGCTGCTGATGGCTGTACAGTTGGTCGAGATGGGGAAGACCTATTTTTTCAAAGGCTTTTGCCATTCGTAAAAAGTCAATTTTTACCAGTACACCGCCTAAATCGAACAGGATATTGTCAAGGGAATCAGGGGATAAGTGAATTGACTCTGGGTTGTGATGCATAAAATGAATTTTTTATTTGAAAAAAACACCTGAAAGTTGTAATATTGCAGTCCCAAAAATAAAGGTTATTTGTAATAAACAAAAACCTCGGGCCCATAGCTCAGTTGGTTAGAGCACCTGACTCATAATCAGGGGGTCCCTGGTTCAAGCCCAGGTGGGCCCACTTATGGGTAACGCTTTGCATCGAAAGGGATGCAAGGCGTTTTATGTTTTATATCTCTCCTGAATATAGTTATAGCATGCAACATATTTACATTCAAAATGTTTGTTTTATGTTGATTTTGGGTTAAATTTGCTTCAAAGTGACTGGGTTATGCGTTCCTCACAGACGACCATTAAAGACATAGCTGCACGGTTGGGCATTTCACCATCGACTGTTTCCCGTGCCCTGAAAGATCATCCCGATATTGGGATAGAGACCAAGCGTGCGGTGCGCGAACTGGCTATTCAGCTCAACTATAAACCCAATGCACTGGCCATCAGTCTTCGCAACAGCCGTAGCAATATCATCGGGGTGATTATCCCTGAAATTGTACATTATTTTTTTTCGACGGTCATCAGTGGGATAGAGGATGTGGCCTATGAGGCGGGTTATCAGGTGATGGTATGCCAGTCGAACGAACTGTATCAGCACGAAGTCAAAAATACACAGGCGCTTCTGCTTTCACGTATCGAGGGACTGTTGGTTTCGGTATCGAAGGAAACTCGCGATTTTAGTCATCTGCGCAATTTACAGAGTCTGAATATACCCATAGTATTTTTCGACCGTGCTGTGGATGAAATACCAGCCGACCGGGTGATAGTGGACGACTTTGAAGGAGCTTACCGAATTGTAAAACACATGATTGATATGGGTTGCCGGCGTATTGCTCATCTGGGCACAGTCGAAGATTTGGCTATAGGCCGCAATCGGCTCAATGGTTATCTGAAAGCCCTGAAGGATCATAACATACCTATCGACGAAAAACTGATAGTCCGGTCCGACACCATGCAATCGGCACAGATTGTCACCAAACGTCTGGTTTACGAGCTCAATCCACCCGATGGTATTTTTGCGGTAAATGACCTTACGGCTATCGGTGCTTTGCAAACCATCAAGGAATGTAAGTTAAGGGTTCCCGAAGATATTTGTGTGGCAGGTTTTGGAAATGGGTTATACAGCGAAATTACCGATCCACCTATTACAACCGTCGATCAGAATGGTTACCGTATGGGACAGATAGCTATGAATTTACTGCTCGACCGTTTGGTACGTAAAGAGCCTTATCCCTATGTTACAGAGGTGCTGGAAACTACTCTTGTTGTTAGGAAATCGACCCAGCGTCCCATGAAGCCACAACCCATTGGTTAATTTTCTATAACGGGCAATTCTTATTCAGCCTCAGATGGGTAAATTTACGCGTACCTGTGGCATAATCATCCACAATATGTCCTTTGCCTATCAGCTTCCACTTGTAAATTACGAGTCCTTCCAACCCTACCGGTCCGCGGGCATGGATTTTATTGGTACTGATACCTACCTCAGCACCTAAACCGTAGCGGTATCCATCACTGAAACGGGTGCTGGCATTCCAGAAAACATTTCCGCTATCGCACAGGTTCATAAATAATTCGGCGGTGCGGGCATTGTTGGTAACAATGGTTTCGGTATGCCCCGATCCGTAACGATTGATGTGTCCGATTGCCTCCTGCACATCATCAACCACACGGATCGACCAGATATAGTCGAGATATTCAGTTTTCCAGTCTTGGTCGGTAGCTGGAGTTACAGGGATAATTTGTTGTGTACGTTGGCAGCCGCGGAGTTCAACTGGGAATTTATCGAGCCTTTCTTTCAGCCGGGGTAGGAATTGGGGTGCAATATCCTTATGTACCAGCAGGGTTTCAGCAGCATTACATACGGCAACATACTGGGTTTTGGAATCAACCGCAATTTTTATTGCCATTTCCAGGTCAGCCTCTGCATCAACATATACATGACAAATACCATCGGCATGTCCCAGAACCGGGATGCGCGAATTTTCCATAATATAGCGTACAAATTCATTCGAACCCCGAGGAATGATCAGATCGATGTATTCGTCCATTTTGAGCATTTCGTTCACTTCGGCACGCGATTCAAGCAATTGTATCCATCCCTCGGGGATACCCGATTGATGGGTTGCGTTGGCTATAATTTCAGCAAGTATGCGGTTGGTATGGGTTGCTTCGCTCCCGCCTTTCAGCAGGACAGCATTGCCGCTTTTGAGGCATAGGGTCGAAATCTGTACCAAGGCATCGGGACGCGATTCAAAAATTACCCCAATCACCCCGATGGGACAGCTTACCTTGTACAACTCGAGTCCTTCGTCCAGTTCGGTTGCTGAAAGTGTAACCCCTACTGGATCGGGCAGTCGTATCAGGCTTTCGATGCCGTCGACCGTCGATCGGATTTTTTTTTCGTCAAATAAAAGTCTTTTGATCAAAGGGGCAGGAAGGTTATTCTCTTTGCTTGCGGCAATATCCTTTTGATTAGCCTCAACAATAGCCGGAATATTTTCCAGCAGGGCGGCTGCAATATTTTGCAGTGCTTTGTTTTTAGTTTCGGTATTCAATGCCGAAAGTTGGACTGATGCCTCTTTGACGATTTTAGCCTGTTCGATTGTAAGCGCCATGATGTTTTGTTTTATCCAAGTTTATCCCTATAAATTAAAGGTTGCTGTATTTCCGATTTTTCGTCGGTGCTGGCAACAAACAATGTTCCTACGTCTTTTCCTTCGAGGATATCGAAAATGATGTCGGGGTTGCTCCCCAGGGCAATAATCATATCTATGCCTGCCTTATTACAGAGTTTGGCTGCTGCAATTTTGGTTATCATTCCGCCACGGGCAAATTCCGACTGGGTAGAACGGGCAAATTTTTCCACAACGTCAATCGAATTTACCCTTGAGATAACTTTTGCGTTGACATCGACCCTTGGATCGCCATCGTACAAGCCGTCAATATCCGAAAGGATAATCAGCAGGTCGGCCTCGGAGATAACAGCAACATAGGCCGAAAGCGTATCGTTATCCCCAAATTCTATTTCATCGGTCGAGACGGTATCATTTTCGTTGATGATAGGGATAACACGCATATTGAGCAAAGTGTTCAAAGTATTTTTTGCATTCTGCCGACGGATGGGATGCGTAACCACATCTTTGGTAAGCAGCACCTGAGCAACGGTAAAATTATTTTTGGAAAAATATTCTTCATAGATTTTTATCAGTTCTGCCTGACCGATGGCTGCCATTGCCTGTTTTTCCGGTAGTTTATCGGGGCGCTGATTTCGCCCCATTTTTCTCGATCCTACGGCAATTGCCCCGGAGGTGACCAGCATAACTTTCTTCCCGTTCAATTGTAAGTGCGAGAGCGTATTAGCCAGTTTTTCAAACTTTTCGTAATTGATTTCCCCGTTTTCGCACGTAAGTGAACTGGTGCCGATCTTTATTACTATTTTTTCCTTATTTCTGAGTAATTTTCTGTATTCCATGTTGTAACTAAGATGCAAATTAATTTTAAGCAAGTAACAATTGTTGCAGCGCCCGATCGACCTGTTGAAAGTTGAACGAAAGAAGGATTCGTTCCATTTTGGCTTTGATCTGGTCATTGCACAGGTTACCGATGCTGCCTTCGTGGGTATGGTGTATGTTTGGTGTTGGCTTAAATTCATTTTTCTCAATTGATTCGGCGACCATGCGATAGGCATCCCGGAAGGGAATGCCTTTGAGCACCAGCCGGTTTACCTCTTCAACACTAAACAGGTAGGTGTATTTAGGATCGTCGAGTATATGAGGGTTAACTTGAATATGCTCGAGCATACGCATGAGAGCATTCAGACAGCTTCGGGTTTCGTCAAAGGCTGGGAAAAGGATTTCTTTCAATATTTGCATGTCGCGGTGGTATCCCGAGGGCAGGTTTACCGTTATCATGCTGATCTCGTTGGGCAGTGCCTGAAGCCGGTTTGCTCGCGCACGGATCAGTTCAATAACATCGGGATTTTTTTTGTGTGGCATAATGCTGGAACCAGTGGTCAGCTCTTCTGGGAAGGATATGAATCCAAAATTCTGATTCATAAACAGACATATATCCATGGCCATCTTTGCCATGGTTGAACCCAATGAGGAAAGTGCAAAGGCAATAGTTTTTTCGGTTTTACCCCGTCCCATTTGGGCATATACCACGTTATAATTAAGGTCATCAAATCCAAGTAATTGGGTAGTTAAGGTGCGGTTGAGGGGGAACGAAGAACCGTAGCCGGCGGCCGAACCCAGTGGGTTCTGGTTGGCGATACGATAGGCCGATTGTAAAAGGATCATGTCGTCGGTAAGGCTTTCGGCGTAGGCACCAAACCATAACCCAAACGACGAAGGCATGGCTATTTGCATATGGGTGTATCCAGGCATGAGTACCGACTTATGCTTTTCGCTCAGGTCTATCAGCAGGTCAAAAAGCTGTTTGGTTTGGTCGACAACCTGGCGGATCTGTTCGCGGAAGAAAATTTTCAGGTCGACCAGTACCTGATCGTTACGGGATCGTCCGCTATGAATTTTTTTGCCTGTATCGCCAAGTTCACGGGTCAACATCCATTCGATCTGGGAATGAATATCCTCGATACCTTCTTCGATCCGGAAATTTTCGTCGATATGGTGATAAAGGTCGATGAGCTTTTCCGAAATAGCTTTAAGTTCTTCCTGCGTAAGCAATCCAATGGTAGCCAGCATGCGTGCATGGGCGATATTACCAAGGATATCGGCATGTGCCAGCTGTCGGTCGAAATACCGGTCGTTGCCGGCGGTAAACTCATCAACCCACTCGTAAGTTTGTTTTCCCTTGTCCCAGAGTTTTTTGCCCATTGAAGTAGTCTTAGAGGTGTTTATTTTATGTTACCCATTTCGCTGAAAGAGTGGACAATACCTTTAATTACAGCGCTGCTCAGTCCGTTGTGTTCCATTTCGTTGAGGCCTTTTATGGTCACTCCCATGGGTGTAGTTACCTTATCAATTTCCTGTTCGGGATGCATTCCATTTTCGAGCAATAGGGCAGCTGCTCCCTTGGCCACCTGTGATACGATAAGCTGAGCCTCACTGGCATGAAAACCTATTTGAATACCGCCCTGCGCTGCTGCACGCATATACCGTAGCATAAATGCTGTCCCACAGGATGCCAGCACGGTGGCTGCAGCCATCATTTTCTCTTCAATCACCAGGGTCATCCCCAGCTTGTCGAAAATTGCCTTCACCTCATCAAATTCATCCGAAGTGGGCCTGTTGCAACATAGGCATGTCATCGACTCGCAAATGGATATGGCGGTGTTGGGCATGATGCGGACAATGACAAAGTCTTTCCCTATCACCGATTCTATTTCTTCAAAGCTCAGGCCCGAAACAACGGAAATGAGTATCTGCCGACGAGGATTAATTACATCCTTAATTTGCTTCAGGATAGACATGGCCTGCCGTGGCTGAACCGCCAATATGATATAATCGGCATTGAGTACAGCCGCAGTATTATCATGCGTGGCATTGACCCCCAGTTCAGTCAGATCATCCAGCATTTGCGAGGGTGCCCGGGTTATGGTTATGTCTCGCTTTTCAAATAAACCGGATTTAATCATCCCTTTGGCGATTGACATGCCAATATTACCTCCGCCAATAATCGTCAGTTTTTTACTCATCAGTTGCTATTTAAAATTCTTTTTGATCGCAAAAAATATGCAATAATTTAAAAAATGGCATTTTGGGACAGCAAAGTTAACTTTTTTTGTAAAAGCATTATGCTTTTACCCTCAAATATCGGTAAAACGAGCATGTTTTACGGGGTGAAGACCTATCTCAATACTGTTGATTATTCGGACTAAACGAATGGTTGCTATAATTTCTGGAGAACGGGATGAGAAGACTACAGCCCGATGGGGCCTATTCTCCCCAAGGGTCATATCTTCCCTTCCAGTTCGGGCATAATTACCAACAGGGCATTTTTGATATCCTGGGGTGTAGCTTCTTCGACCGGAATGATCAGGATGGTATCGTCGCCGGCCAGGGTTCCCAGAATTTCGTAAGGGGCGCTGGCGTCGATGAGCGAGGCAATACTGCTGGCGTAGCCCGACTTGGTACGGATGACCCCGAAGTTTTTGGTAAACCTTAGTGAGATGAATCCATTGACTGGGAAATTATCGTGGGTAGGGGGATTACTGTCGGACTCAGTTCCGCGATTTTCGGGGATAAAATAAACATATCCTTTTTCCGGATCGGATATCTTTCCTACTTTCAATGTTTTCAGGTCGCGCGACAGAGTGGCCTGAGTCAGCGTGAATCCTCTTTCGGACAGTACACGCAATAACTCTTCCTGTGTACTGATTTTCATCGTACTGAGGATATTTTTGATGGCCAACAGGCGCTTGGCTTTTGCTCCCATAAGAATAAATATGCATTATTACAGCAAAAATATGCATTAAATTGTAATTCTTCAATTTTTTGAGATAAAAAAAAGCGCTCCAAAGAGCGCTTTTTTGTGTAAGGCTTGTCAGCGTTACTGTTTTAAGAATTTCCCAGAAAGGGCATTGTCGGTAACAATCATGTACAGACCTGATGGCAGCGACGATACGTTGATCTGGCCTGTAGTTTGTCCCTTAAGAACTACTGCACCATTTACGTTGATAATCTTGTAATTAACCGTTGATTTGAGTTTTGAGAGAACCAGATATTCCGAAACAGGATTGGGGAGCAGCCTAAGGTTGTTATTGGTTACCTTCTTTACATTGTTTATGATGGGTTTGCCCATAAGATAGGCAACCGAGTTGAGCAATAATTGTTTTCCCTGGTCGGTTCCGTTGAAAGCCGACATAACGTTGGGACGGATGGTTTCCTGCTTGCAATTATCGCCTTCGCTGATAGCCAAAAACATACGGGTGGAAGAAGGAACAGCCGAGCCACTATAGAATTCGACACCAGCTTCCCATTCGGCAATAGCTACCCGCTGATCGTCCGTTTTGGAGTCGACTGCCAGAATTTTTATGTTGCTGTTGGTTTACGGGTGATTCCTGGCTGGGTAAAAGGAATACCACCATTCACCAGCGAAATATTGGTAAAGATGGGATGATCGGCTCCTGTCTCGGTGATGTAGATGGTATCGGACTGCAGACAAGCGGTAGTGGTAGAAGTGATCCACTGCCAACGGCTGCTACGCATAATCCAGACGCTGAGCGACAGAATTGGAGCCTCTACATCAGCACACTGTTCCACAATTCCCGGTGTGGAAGAACCATCACCATGGGCGGCGCTTGAACCATTTCTGCTAAAAATAACCAGTGCGGCTTTGTTGAGCGAATCCAACTTTTCCTGACTCAAAATACCTGTGTAGGTACCTGTGCCTCGATATACGGTGTAACCGGCTTCGGTAAGAATCTGTTCTACAGACGAGTCGGCCACCGACGAACCGATAAGCATAATGTATTCACCAGCCATTACACGACCAGCAAACATGCTTAGACAAAGCAAAAGCGTAAGTGTAAATTTTCTTTTCATACCTTTTAGTTTTAAGTTTGCACGTCAAAGATATACCCCTGTTTTTCCCTTATCCGTCGAATCTTATGCCTTTATTCGGGAAAATTTAGTGCGCTGCTGACGAAGAACTTTTGAACTGAAATAAAAAAAGAGGAAAAATATTTCGGAAAAGAGTAAAAAATACACTCTTTATTTATTGTTGATTCTGAACAAGGTAGAAAATTCTGTCAGGGTCATTGAAGCATTTGGACGAATGCCCGGAAAATTAAAAAATTTATTGGTTCAGCTAAGGGAAGTCCCCGGTGACTTAGGATCCATGATTGAGATTATTGATTGTTCAGGAACAAGTGGTAGTAGGAGTACCCACTTTATCCACTATTTCAGAACCATCTGAGTTCCCGGGCTATCATTATATAGTTTGTGGATAATAAGTTGTTAGCGCAATATTTTCCTCACATAGTTGTTCCATTGTTCTGTAAGACCTGTTTGCAGGTTTTCGTTACAAGAAGTACTGGTGCTTAACCCAATGCTTTATTTTTTTAACTTTCTGTTAATAAAATAGTTATATTTTATATTTTTTTAACATTATTTGGCTTTCCTTTGGCAATAAATATGATTCATAATTTTTTCTGCAAAAAACGACGAATACCCATAAAAAGATTTTTCGACGACGGGTGTCAAAAATATTAGCAAAGAATGTTGAGTTCAGCGCAGCTTAATAATCATCCTGCAAAGTTAGAGACTATGCCGATCGGTTCGAAGGAAACAGGTAATGGGTTTCGTTGGCTTAGGGTCAATAGCCCAGTAGTATTTGGCGGTAAAAGATAAACCAGACAGGCAGGCACGAATTGAGAGGATAATTTTAATGTAACAACAGAAAATGATGTTAACCGCAAAGAACGAAATGATTATGCGAAGGTGCAAATGGTTTTTCTTTGGTACCTTACAGCATTTTTTAAGTCTCTGCGGTATGGGTAACAATAAATCAATCAGTCGAATACAAAATTTATAAAGATGGACAGGAGAATATTAAAAAAGATTGCAGGCTTTGCGGTGATTATGTGTATGTTATGTTCAGCTTTGATGGCACAACGCCCTGGTGCAAGATCATACGGGGGTGGTAGCAGCATAATGGGTAAGATAATTGATGCAGCAGGTAACGAACCCATTGAATATGCTACTGTGGCTATTTTGCGTCAGAAGGATTCCAGCGTGGTGGGAGTGGGTAGCTCTACAAGCGATGGTAATTTTGTCGTACAGAATATTCCCCCGGGACGTTATGTGGTTAAGGTTAGCTTTGTAGGATATAAAAATCATTATATCGACTCTGTTCGGGTCGTGCCGGGGCAATCGGTGCAGCTGGGTGCTATTGCCCTGCATTCAACCGCCGAAGAGATTGGTGAGGTTGTCGTCAAAGGCGAACGGCCAATGATTGAAACGAAAATCGACCGAAAAGTTTTTTATGTCGATAAAAATGTGCTGGCCCAGTCGGGTAATGCCACCGATGTACTGCAGCAAGTACCTTCGGTACAGGTTGATGCCGAAGGGAATGTTTCTTTGCGTGGATCCGAGAATGTAAACATACTCATCAACGGCAAGCCGTCGATGATTGACAAAACGGTGCTGTTGCAGCAACTTCCGGCCAATAGTATTGAGAAAATCGAGGTTATTACTAACCCTTCTGCCAAATACGATCCCGAGGGGACAGGAGGGATTATCAATATTGTGCTCAAGGAAGGCGCAGGTACCGGGGCCAACGGTTCTGTAGCCGTTAATGCTACCACCAACCAGCAGTATAATGCTTCGGCCAACTTGTCCTTCAACCCTGACAAACTAACATTGAACGGCTCGTTTAACCTGCGCGATGATAAAAGAAATTCCGATGGATGGACCAAGCGTACCTACTTGTTTGATAATTCTATACATAATACCGAAAGTTCGGAGATACGTCACATGCAGTCGCAAATGGCCCGCTTAGGCGCCGACTATAATTTTTCACGCCTTTTTTCCGTGGGCGTGGGAGCAAACTTTAACTGGGGCAAACGTTTTAATGACGAATCGGTCAACTACACCGATGTCGTAAATGCGTATCAAAACCTCTGGATCAGAACCTCCGACGAAAAAGAAAATATGATCCGTACCGAATATACGGCCTATATGTTGAAAAAATTCAACACCAATGGCCATGAATGGCGTATCGATTACAGCTACAATACCGAAAATGAAGACGAGAATAATTTATACATCAATCGGTATTTCCTGAATGATTCCATATTTGGCAATGAAAAAGAGACCAACTCGTCGAAAAATAATCGTCATACCTTGCAAAGCGACTACACATGGCCTATTAACGAAAAGCTTAAATTGGAGGCTGGGGTGAAAATTATGCTGCTTCAGACCGAAAATATCCTTAACGGTTGGCAATACGACTTTACCAACAAAATATACCAGACCGACACAACCCGTACTTCCGCCTTTTATTACGACGAAAACAGTTATGCCGGATATACCACATTCTCCTATCTGGGCGAAAAAGTTGGGATTATGCTCGGATTGCGTTACGAGTATTTCGTAAACAATTTTCATCTGAGCAACCAACCGTCGTATTCCAATACTTTCCCGGCGTTCTTTCCTACCATTCACACTTCATACAAGTTTAACGAAAACAACGAGCTTACCCTCAACTATACACGCAGGGTTAACCGGCCACGTTCTATGATGATCAATCCTTTTCCCGATTATACCGATCCGAAGAATCTTCGTATCGGCAATCCACGTCTGCATCCTGAGTATATCAATTCATACGAAATGGGATATAACTACAGGGTAGGCAAATGGAATTTCCAGCCCACCTTGTTTTACCGATATACCAACAATATGTTCAGCCGGCTGGTTACGGTCGATACCATCAGGCTGGTTACCGTGATCTCCTTTGAAAACTCCCGGAAATCTTCCTCGTGGGGTTCGGAATTATCGATCACCTATCAACCCTTACGTTTTTGGTTTATCAATGCAGGTTTGTCGGTATACCAGATGGAGCTGAACTCTTCGAACCTCAACAATGCGGTAAAACAAAAACTGGGATACAACGGAAAAATCATGTCCAACACCATGCTGCCCGGAGGTTTTGCAATCCAGCTCTCGGCCTTTTATCGATCGCCTTTCATAACCCCGCAGGGTGAATCCGACCCCATCTATGCTATCAACATGGGGGTAAGAAAAGATTTTTTAAAGGGTAAACTTACGGGGACACTGGCCTTTAATGATGTGTTCCGAACCATGCATTTTGGCATGAAGATGAGCAGCGACCAGCAAATTGGTCAGATATACCGTCAGTTCGACTCACAAGCGATAGCAGTGGGATTAACCTATAAATTCGGCCAGAATAATAATAACCGTAAACAACCCCAGAAAAACAAAAATAACAACGAACCCTCGGATGAAATGAATCCGGAAATGATGTATTAATTACATGGTAAGCTTTTTCGGATTAAAGCATATTTACATAACAGCAAAGATCCTCAACCGGGAATTCTGACCATTAACATAGAATATTTGCTTTGCTTAGAGGCAGCATCTACAATCAGGATATTGAGCATTAGAAGCCTATAGGGGTAACGAACTCCTTGCTTCGGTAATACACTGTAATCATACTGATAGGAGGCGTGCCTCTTTTTTATTTTGTAAAACATATCCAAATTTTAAATTTATTCTAAAGATTTTTTTAACTTTAAGCCATTAAAATACAAAGCTTATATAACTTATGTTATCATTACATTCCAATAAAAGAGTTCACAGGATTGCCCTCTGCTTACAATATTTACTCTTAGTACTGAGCATGTCATGGGTGTTGTTTTCGCTAAGCAGTTGCTCTAAGGATAAGAAAGAGACGGATCGTTATTCTTTCTGGAAAGGTGATATAGAGAACTACTATTACATTCTCGATATGAATAATCAGCCGCTCCAGAAAGTGGTAGGTAAGCCTTATATGATCATGGAATACGATCCTACCAATGGATATCCCATCAGAATAGAATTTGGTCTGTATGATGCCAGAAATGAATATCTTCCGGGAGTTGAAGGAGCAATACCCGAACCTTTTTTATCAGCTTCCTCATTCACTTACTCAGATAGGCTTGGCTTATATGGTTCTGTCGATTTGCTGTGTAACTGGGAAGAGGTTAGTTCAAAGACCAAACTACCCTCTGGGGATTTTGAGTTTACCATCGATAGGGGAACGGATTATTTTGGACATGAAATATATCATTTTACCTTCACTCCCGATGGAATGGAGGGCGAAATATTAAATTCAACAGCTACTTGGGGTGGGCGTATTTCCGATACTAAAGCTTTTAAGCTACTTAGAAAATTTAATAGTTCTACGATACAGTAATGACCCTAGTGAAACGATGCTTCGGTTTACAAATGGAGTGCTTTAATACAGCTAAAGTTTCGTTTAGTAATAAACAAAATTTATATGAGAAATATTACATCTTACATTTTGATGTTATGTGTGTGGGGGATGATGGGTTGTGATCATACCGAAAAAACTTCGGATAATAAACCCGTTGCCCCAAGTCATCTAAGTTACACAGCAACTTCAAACAAACTTACGCTTAGTTGGCAGGATAATTCCAGCAATGAAACCGAATTTCATATCGAGCGCAAAAGTGACATCGACGCCGACTGGGTAACAATCTGGCGAACTTCGGCTAATGAAACCACTTACGAAATGAATGTTTATCAGATATATCCCAATCCTTCATTTCGGGTTACCGCGTGGAACCTATCGGGCGAATCTGAGCCATCCAATACCATTTATGTTCCCACGTACGAGTCAGCCAATCTTATGATTTACATCTGTCCTAATTTTTACGACGGCTGTTCTGCAAATTACATTGTCATCGATCAAAACTGCCGGACATTACAGGGTGCAGTTGCAGGCGATTGGTACAATACAGGATTCCAGCTAATATCAAATCATAACTATGCAATTCAGTTTTGTGGCGGTTGTATTTCGAATTGCGGAAGTGCAACCGCCTTTTTGACCCCCAGAGCATTCCTTACTCCAACATTTTACAGCTCGATATACGGATACTGCAAAACGGCCTGTTCTCCACCCGAAAACTCTCTTAAATAAATATTTTTTTCATTTTTGAATTAAAATAGCGTTACTTTGCATAATAAATGAATAGTTTTTTATGCAGGGAAGGGGAAAGATATTCCTGATTGTTTTGTTCATCAGCCTTGTTTTTTATTCCGGTTGTACAAAGGAAAGCCAGCCTTTTGCAGGGATACAGCTTTACCTAAAGGATAGCCCAGCACTGTTCGATTCGCTTTTGATTCGTATTTTTTCGGTTGAACTCATCTCCGACAGCCTGCACTACAGCGAAAAGATAACCCTGAAATCGTCGCAACCCATCAATATTCTTAAATATACCAACGAAAAAGATACGCTACTGGCCGAGTTTTTTTACAATGCCCCCACCGTTGAACGTATCGTTATTACTTTTGGTTCTTCCCATATGATCTACCGAAAAGGTAAAAGAATACCTATCCTACTCAATGATACTGTGCACAGCTTTTCTCTGCGTAAGCCAGTTGCATTAAAAAACGCAGGAAAAAACCGGCTATATATCGATTTCGACTGCTATTTTTCGCTGAAAGCAAAGCATAACGACCAGTGGGAATATACTCCCGTTGTCCATGTACGTTCGGCCGACAGCACTGGGTTGGTAAGGGGGAAAATAAAAACTTCGGGCCGGATACCTTTTGTTTGGCTTGTTTCCCCACAAGATACCCTCGGTACCCTGCCTCTGGCCAATGGAAACTTCCAGATTCTGTATGTCCCTCCTGGACAATACTCTCTATGGGTTTTGGTAACGGATGATGAGGACGAGGCTGAACCGGTAATGTTTATTGAAAAGGTTGAGGTTGTTGCCTCGGAAGCCACTGGCGTAGGAACACTTACAATCAACTAATATTCATGAGTTCACGGTCTGGTAGGCGTCCCTTTGTATTCAAACAGTTCACCATCTTTCACGACCGATGTGCTATGCCCCTGAGTACCGACAGCGTGTTGCTGGGATCGTGGGTACCTATTGAGTCCGACCATAATATCCTTGAGGTGGGGTTGGGCTGTGGTGTTGTAAGTTTGATGATGGCCCAGCGTAATCCCTTGGCGGTTATCGATGCCATTGAGATAGATCAGGAAAGTTATGATCAGGGACTCGAAAATATATGCAATAGTCCATGGCCTCATCGGATCAATGCCATCCATATTGATTTTCAAAGCTTCGTAAAGCAGTGTCCGAAAAATTACGACCATATCGTATGCAATCCCCCCTTTTTTCAGCAGGATCTTCATTCTCCATACACTCGGCGCACTCTTGCCAAACATGCCTTCTCGCTCAGCTTTTCCGATCTAATCGAAGGATCAGCTGCTATTTTGCTGGAGAAAGGCAAACTTTCGGTTATCATTCCCTATGCTGGAAAAGATAATTTTATCCGCGAAAGTTTAAAACATCAATTGTTTCTTATCCGAAGCACTCATGTGCGATCGACTACCCATATGCCTTTTATTCGCAGCTTGCTTACCTTTGCCCGTGAACCACAACAGATAACCGAAGATACCCTCACCCTGTACCACCTAAATCCGCACGAGCCAACCGATGCCTACATCCGGCTTACCCGTCCTTTTTACCTCAAAATACCCGGATGGTCTGCGGCTTCTTCCGAATAATTTTACCGTATTTTCATCGGCACAAAAAAGATTCGGCTAAATTTGCAAACCATTAACAAAAAATATTGAACCTATGTATCGTACCCACACTTGCGGCGAGCTTACGATGAAAAATATTGGCCAGCAAGTCACGCTGGCGGGCTGGATTCAGCGGATCAGGAATTTAGGAGGCATGACCTTTATCGATTTGCGCGACCGGTATGGTATTACCCAGCTGGTTTTTAATATGGAGAAGAATGCCCGGCTATGCGAAGAGGCTCGTGCGCTGGGTCGTGAGTATGTGATTCAGATCAAAGGACTGGTGGCCGAACGGGAAAATAAGAATCCTAAACTCCCAACAGGAGATATTGAAATTCTGGTAGAGGAACTAACAATAATAAATCCATCGGCTATTCCTCCTTTCACCATTGAGGATGATACCGATGGAGGCGAGGAACTGCGGATGCGATACCGATACCTTGATTTGCGGCGCAATCCCTTAAAAAACAATTTACTTTTGCGCCACCGTATGGCTCAGGAGGTGAGGCGTTATCTCGATGCGGAGCAGTTTGTAGAGATTGAAACACCGGTGCTGATGAAATCGACCCCCGAAGGTGCCCGCGACTTTGTTGTACCCTCGCGCATGAATCCCGGTCAGTTTTATGCACTGCCCCAGTCGCCCCAGACGCTTAAACAAATACTCATGGTAGCCGGCTATGACCGCTACTTTCAGATAGTCAAATGTTTCAGAGACGAAGACTTACGCGCCGACCGTCAACCCGAATTTACCCAAATCGACTGCGAAATGTCGTTTGTCGACCGCGACGATATTATTCATACTTTTGAGGGACTCATTAAGCACCTGTTTAAAACCATCAAAGGCATTGAATTTACCGAACCTTTTCCCCGCATGAACTATGCCGATGCTATGGCATTCTATGGCAGCGACAAGCCCGATATCCGCTTCGGGATGAAAATCGTCGATCTTACCGGTATGGCCAAGGGGAAAGGATTCAGTATCTTCGATCAGGCCGAATATATTGGCTGCATTAATGCAACTGGTTGTGCCGAATATTCGCGCAAGGAAATCGATGCCCTGACTGAGTTTGTAAAACGCCCCCAGATAGGAGCTGCCGGAATGGTATATGTAAAATATCAGAGCGACGGAAGTATTAAGTCATCGGTCGATAAGTTCTATAGTGCCGACGATCTGCGCGTGTGGCTTGAGGCGGCCGATGCCCAACCTGGGGATATGTTGCTGATACTCAGTGGTGCACTGGAGAAAACGCTGAAGGCACTTGGCAATCTGCGGATCGAAATGGGCGATAGACTTGGACTACGGAAGCAGGATGTTTTTGCTCCCCTGTGGGTAATTGATTTCCCGCTGCTCGAATGGGACGACGAAATGCAGCGTTTTTTTGCCATGCATCATCCATTTACCGCACCGGTAGATGAAGATATTCCCCTGTTCGATACCGATCCTGCAAAAATACGTGCCAAAGCTTATGACATGGTCATCAACGGCGTTGAAGTGGGAGGTGGATCGGTGCGTATCCATCAGAAGGAATTGCAAGCCAGAATGTTTGAGACTCTGGGCTTTACCCGGGAAGAAGCCGAATACCAGTTTGGATTCCTGATGAATGCTTTCCAGTATGGAGCTCCCCCACATGCGGGTATAGCCTTTGGTTTCGACCGGTTGGTAAGTCTTTTTGCCGGCCTCGACAGTATACGCGATGTCATTGCTTTTCCGAAAAACAACGCCGGTCGCGACCTTATGCTCGATTCGCCCTCGTATCTTACCGAAGCACAGCTGAACGAGTTAAAAATTAAAGTGGTCACCGACGAACACAAACACTAAATCAGGCAAGGGATTTAAACTCTTCAATCGAAGCCTCAATTTTTCGTAGGTCGGACTGAAACTCACCAAGGGTGCCCATGATGTTACCATACGTCTCGGCACTGTTGTCTTTCTGAGCCAGTAAAAAGGCCTGTTGCTTGCGTATCGAATCCAGAATGTCTGAAATCTGACTAATTCTTTCGAGCGTGTGATGTGATATACTCACTATCTCATTTGCAATGACACGAAAACCTTTTCCATTCTCGCCTGCCATATGGGCTTCTATACTTGCATTGATGCCCAGAATCTTGGTTTTTTCGGATATTTCCTTAATAAAGGCAAGTATCTGGTCGGTTCGTTCGATCAACATATACATCTGATCAATTGAATGATACAGGTTGTCGAGTTCAGTCTGAAAAACGGATAGCTGACGGCGGAATCCTTCAAAACTATCAATCATAATATCAACCTTGTGCACCAACTCATCACTCTTGATGACCCTTTGATGAATATCGGTATCGATAGTTGCCATATTACGTATATTTCCTTGTCCGTCGAGTATAGGCACCAGCGCCGTTTGTGTCCATAGTTTCTTTCCCGTTTTGGTAATATTTGGGGCTTCGTAACGATAAGGACGCTTAAATCTCCTGATGTACGATATCCGCTCCTCAACGTTGGGACTAAATGACGTTTGACGGTAATTTTTCCCTAAAGTCCGCGTAAATTCAGCACAATTGTATTCATACATCCTTGTAAAACCCTCGTTGATCCAAAGAATATTACCATCATCGTCCATCAGCATAATGGCATTGGGGCTCTGAATTACCAGATCGGCCAAAATACCGTATGCATCCCTTTCCTGCCGTAATGTTTCAATCTCAGATTTTAAAAATTGCAGTTCATAAATTACCTTTTCATTTTCTTGCATCAATAGCGCATTGCTTGCCAATAACCTTCGATTTTTAATTAAGAAAAACACAGAAATTCCTGCCAATACTAAAATTACCCCCAGTAAAAACATACATAAAAGTTTTTTATTAAATAATTAATTATTATATAAAATATTTTACTTTTTGATTAGTATTTGTTTAAATATTAAATTAAAATGCAGATTATTTTCATATTTTGTAAGTTATATCAAAAAATATGCCGTTAGGTGGATTCACATCAAAAAAACTGAATTTGATAAGTAGAAAATTATCTTAAATACATACCGCCAATAAATCATGTAAAAACCAGATTGCTGACTTTGAAAATAACGACTAATTTTCAATGGACTAAGTCCCGAGACATGGTTGAGGGGTATGATAAAAAAAGCAGATAAAAAAAGCCTCAAACAACATTTGTCTGAGGCTACTCACTTAGCGTCGGGGTACCTGGACTCGAACCAGGGGCCTCCTGCTCCCAAAGCAGGCGCGCTAGCCAACTGCGCCACACCCCGTCGTCAAATTGTGTGCAAAGTTAATGAGACTAACGAATATTACAATATCTTTTATATCATTTTTTTGTGTTTTCGAACATTGTGGCATTAGCTACCCCTCGGTGGGTACACCGCTACACATCATCGACTAATTACTCTTTGTGTGCGATCTACTGTTGCAATTCACAAATTTATCAGCATTGTACTTGTCACAATTGTGGGGCACAAACTCTCTCCAAATACTGGATGATTTTTTAGCGGTCTTTTATCTATCTTTGTCCGTAATTTCAATTCAAAAATCATCAACTTGATTCTTAAAAAGCTGTCACTGGTAAATTTTAAGAACTACGAGCAACTGAACCTTGAATTTTCCGATAGGATCAATTGCTTTGTAGGGAACAACGGGGTAGGAAAAACCAACCTGCTCGATGCTATTTACTTTCTTTCGATGTGTCGGTCGTATTTCAATAATGTCGATCAGTATAATATTCGTCACAATGAAGAACTGTTTGTTATTCAGGGTACGTACCATACTTCGGCCGGTCATAGCGAAGAGGTTTTGTGCAGCTATCGGAGAAACGGGAGGAAGATTGTCAAACGCAACAAAAAGGAATATGAACGGTTGTCGGAACATATCGGACTTATCCCGGTGGTGATGATTACCCCTAATGACAGTACTCTGATTACCGAAGGAAGTGAAGAACGTCGTCGGCTTATTGATACCATCATTTCGCAATACAACAAAAACTATCTGGAACAGCTGATCCAATACAACCGGATCCTTCAGCAACGCAACCGGCTGTTGAAGGATATAGGCGGTCAGCCGGCTGCCCCGCTGCTCGAAATGTTTGATATATACGACGAACAACTCGTTGCGGCCGGCAAAATTATTTACGACGAACGCAAAAAATTTGTCGATGAGTTCGGGATTGTTTTTATGGAGATGTACGAACAAATAGCCGGTCACGCTGAACATGTACAGTTGTTCTATCATTCGCAGTTGCACGGTGCAGATATGTTGAAACTGTTGCAGCAAAATTTTGGTAAAGACCGACAGCTGGAGTATACCTCTGTGGGGATACATAAGGACGATCTACTGTTACTAATCGATGGGATGCCGGCCAAACGTATCGCTTCGCAGGGACAGCAAAAAACTTTCCTCGTTGCACTGAAACTGGCCGAATATGACCTTATTCAGAAACATAGCCACAAACGCCCCCTGCTTCTCCTCGATGATCTTTTCGATAAATTTGATCACCAACGGGTGCAACGCCTCATTGAACTTACCCATCGCATCCTCCCGGGACAAATTTTTATTACCGACACCGAACTGGAACGTATTGCTCCCATCCTCAGCCAGGTAAGTAACGGACATTTCATCTTTCGGATTGGCAATAACGAAGCAGTGAGATTGGAATAAGTTTTGTAATTTTTTAATTTAGAATAAATAAAAATTGCTTAACTTAGCCGTTCGGAAAAATCGTAAGCCATGATAAACGATGAAGTAAAGGAAACCGTAAAAAAACTCTTTACGGAATATCTGGAGAGAAAAGGCCACCGCAAAACGCCCGAACGGTATGCTATACTGGATGAAATATATTCGCGTTCGGGACATTTCGATATTGAGAGTCTGTATGTTTTTATGAAGAATAAAAACTACCGGGTAAGCCGGGCTACCCTGTACAATACGATGGAATTACTGTTGGATGCAAATTTGGTGGTAAAGCATCAGTTTGGCAAAAACATTGCGCAGTTTGAACGTGCTTTTCAATGCCTGCAGCACGATCATTTGGTGGATATGCGTACAGGAAGAGTTATTGAATTCTGCGACCCCCGTATTCAACTTATCATAAAAACTGCCTGCGAGATGAACAACTTTACCCCCTCGCACCATACCCTTTATATCTACGGATACAGCAACGATAACGGGGAGGAACCCATGTCGATGAAATCAGTTGATTTGAATACCTCCGCCCAATCGGGTGATAAAGCATAAGCGCCCTTAAATTCCGCCACCAAACTCGTACAGTGTTTCGCGGGGACGTCCCTGAACTACTTTGGAATTGGGGGGCAAGTCCTGCGTAATCCATACGTTACCGCCTATTACCGAACCTCTTCCAATGGTAACACGACCCAGAATAGTGGCCCCCGAGTATATCACCACATCATCCTCTACGATGGGGTGACGCGGCAGCCCGCGCATGGGATTCCCTTCACTATCCAGCTTAAAGCTTCGGGCACCCAGTGTAACGCCCTGATAAATGCGTACATTATTGCCAATTATGCAGGTTTCGCCAATTACCACTCCTGTTCCATGGTCGATGACAAAACTTTCGCCAATCTGCGCCCCGGGATGAATATCGATACCGGTTTCGCTATGAGCCATCTCGCTGATGATCCTGGGTATAATTGGGATTTGCAACTCGTACAGGCGATGGGCTACACGGTAATAGGTTAGCGCTTTAATACCGGGATAGGCAAAGATGATTTCGCCGAAACCCTTCGAAGCCGGATCATACATGTATATGGCTTTTACATCTTTTGCCAGTTTTTCACGGATCTCCGGCAACGATTCGATAAAAGCCAGCGATACAGCCTCAGTGTCAATCTTACAGGTGTCGCATGCTTCACAATCCTCGGCGGTGCAGTCAAAACAGTAACCGCGTTTGATTTGCGTCATCAACAGTTTAAACAACCGGTCGACATTGACTCCCATGTGAAAACGCATGGAATGCGGCTTAATGGAAGTATTGCCAAAATACCCAGGGAAAATGATTCCCTGAACAATCTGCATGATCTCTTTTATTGCCTCAATAGAAAGCATTTCCTCGTTCAGCTGCGGCTTATGGTATACCTGCTCATAGCTCTGAGGCGTCGACAACTTCTCAACCGTAGCATCAATGGATTGAATAATCCGTTCGTTGTAATCTATGGTCATGGCTGGATGGATTATTTAAGATACAAAGGTATGAAAAATATCCCCGTATTTCCCTGTACAGAAAAACATATTTTATTTAAAGAAAAAATGATAAGAAATTCACCTGGATAATTCTGATTTGTATTAACTTTATTAGTGAAATGATCATATTAAAAAACACACCAAACAAATGAAATGAACCAGTGCCTTGTATCCGGGAAAGTGAACGATAAGACAGAATATCATATCCTGTCCGAAAAATAAGGTCTGGAGGCTTAGAAAGGGTTTTAATAAAGCTTATATATCGAAAAGTTTCCATGCAAAGGAAAATAATAAATGAAATCAACAGCAAGGAAAGCGGAGGGATAAAAGCGGATCGGAAAAGAAATTTTATTGCAGGTCCGACGTGTTAAAGTTGCAACGAATACACAAAATATTTGTTTATGATATAGGAAAATGGTTTTACCCATGAGAATAAAATATAAGATGAGGAAAAAAGAGCTTCAGCCAGAAAAACGCTATCGGCACGACAACCCAAGAATACCTTTTTCTCAGGAGGATGCCCTTGCAGAGGAAGAGATGCTAACCAAGGATGATGAAATATGAGGATGGTGGCATTGTATTATTTTCCACGGTGCGATAGCCATTGGATCCACTGATCCATACCGGTGAGTGTTTTCACCGAAAGCTCAATAACTTTTGCCTGCGGATTGATGCGCTGAATGTACGACTTAGCCTTTTCGAGATCGAAATCAAGATAAGGCATCAGGTCAATCTTATTGATAATGACCAGTTGCGAGGAATGAAATATATTGGGGTATTTCAGAGGCTTATTTTCCCCTTCGGTAACGCTGAAAATAACCACCCGGAAATTTTCCCCTAGATCAAACAGCGAGGGACAAACGAGATTCCCAACATTTTCGATAAAAAGCAGTGAGTTTTCGGCAGGGTTTAACTGGTGCACAGCGTGATGAACCATATGGGCATCGAGATGGCAGCCATTGCCGGTATTTACCTGAATTACATCTACCCCGGTTTGCTGGATCCGACGTGCATCGTTGTCGGTCTGCTGGTCGCCTTCAATAACATAGCACTTTTGCGAGTTGCCAAGTTTAATCAGGGTTTGTTCGAGTAAGCTCGTTTTTCCGGCACCGGGCGAACTTACCAGATTAATAGCAAATATATTGCGCGCTTCAAAAAATCCTCTATTGCGTTCGGCCAGCTTGTCATTGGCATGCAGTATCTCCTCTTCCAACGATATATGTTGATGGTCGGCATGGCCATGCAAATGAGCATGATCATGCGGGTGATTGTGATCATGGGCATGCGTATGGCTAAGTCCATGATCGTGGGTATGAGTTTTTTGTTCAATTCTCAGGCCCGATATTGCCCCCCGACGATATATCTTAGCTTCGTCCTGACCCCCGCCACATCCACAGGTACTGCACATAATTTCTAATTTTTGGGCAAAGTTACTTTATTCCCAGTATTTTTTTACTTTTTTTCCAAATAATTTTATTGCCCGAAATGACTCTGTTTGAGCATAATGAAGTACTCCCCTGAGCAGAGAAAAAAACATAGGGGCCAGACAGTTGGAAAAGGCCATGGGATAGGGTCGAACCGTACTTACCTCCTAAACACGACGGATTTTGTGGCTTTACCGATCGATGCCACTGTCATTTAGCGTAGTAAAACCATAAGGAAGACAATCACTTAAAATATATTTTTCTGCAGGGAAATAAAATGTTGATTTTCAGGTATTATGGTTGCTTGGGGGACTTTTTTCTGTTAAAGTTTCTTAAGGGTTTTTAAAACATGTTAGATATTTTTTATTTAGATTAAATTTATAAATAAATAAAAATTTAATTGTAAATTATTATAAATCAATAAAATTATATTTATTTTTATTTGTATAGATCCATTAAAATGTCAATTTTTTAGATATTAAGACTTTTTTATCTGTTTAATTTATTTTAATTTTGGTTCAACAAAACCATAAAACATATGTGCTATGACACTCGTTGAATTTCAAACTCAGCTGGTAAGTCTCGAAAGCAGTCTTGAACGTTTTGCTTATAGCCTTACTTTAAACAGAGAAGATGCCCGTGACCTGGTACAGGAAACTTTTTTGAAAGCACTGATGTATAGGGATAAATTCATACATAACGATAACTTTAAAGCATGGATTTATACGATCATGAAAAATACATTCATCAACAACTATCGCCGCAATATACGTCAGAATACTCACAGGGATCAGACGAGGGAAGGGTACTATCTGAGTCATCCGCAGGCCAGCGGTTACGACGATCCGGCTTCTTCGCTCTCTGCAAAAGAACTGGAAGAGTCGATGCAAAAGTTGGAAGACGATCTGCGAATTCCTTTACAGCTACATCATGCCGGCTTTAAGTATAAAGAAATTGCCGAAATGCTTAACCTGAACATTGGCACCGTCAAAAGCCGTATTTTCTTTTCTCGCAAAAAACTGATGGAACAGCTGAAAGACTACGCCGCATAAAAATGGAATTATAACATCTCCTCTCTGCAAACGACCTCCTCATTTCGGGAAGGTCGTTTTGTGTTGTTAACTATGAATCTGTAAAAATCAATTCCCCGCCAATCAGCGGGTACATTGTTTGGATTAAAGTTTTATACTATATTTTGAAGGTATAGATAGTATCCCAAAAAGTGTGTATGAGATGTCTTTTATTTTCATACAAATGTATTCATTTTTTTGCTCTATAACAGGGGACGAAGCGAAGGCGTAGCCGAAGCGAAGTCCCCTGTTA